>Ga0224523_1000604_pt1 | contig 17870 bp, 19 predicted proteins | sample CFST50metaG_FD_182732 | JGI IMG/M metagenome (GOLD analysis project Ga0224523, IMG submission 182732) | Peat soil microbial communities from Stordalen Mire, Sweden - C.F.S.T50 | ecosystem: Environmental > Terrestrial > Soil > Wetlands > Peat | place: Sweden: Norrbotten County, Stordalen Mire...
GCCTGTTGATAACCAAAACTGTTTCAACTTGAATATTTCCTAGGCACTCGCGTAAAACGCCTTGTCCGATCATCCCTGTCGATCCGAATATGATTGCTTTGATCTTCATTTTAAATAATATTTACTTCCATTTGCAGCTCAATACCAAATTTTTTCTTCACTGATTGCTGGATCTTTTCAGCGAGTGAAAAAATTTCTTCTCCACTTGCGTTCCCGTAATTAACAAGCACCAGCGCCTGTTTTTCATGAACACCCGCATTATTTTCACGATGACCTTTCCATCCACATTGCTCGATAAGCCAGCCTGCTGGAATCTTGTATGTGCCATCGGGTTGCGAATACGATGGAAGTTCAGGAAAAGAAGACATCAGTATCAAATAATCTTTTGCAGTGATAGTAGGGTTTTTGAAGAAGCTTCCAGCATTACCAATTTCTTTTGGATCGGGAAGTTTGCAGTGACGGATATTGCTAATTGCTTTTGCCACATCGCGGATCTTTGGTTGCTTTATTCCCATTTTAGTTAATTCATCAGGAATGGCGCCATATTCAAGATGCAGTTGATGTTTCTTTGAAAGTTTAAAAGTTACAGAAACAATGATCACTTTATCTTTCAGTTCATGTTTGAAAATGCTACTGCGATAACCGAAATTACATTCGTTGTTTTTTAATTCATACATCTGCATGCTTTTGATATCAACCACTTCAACACTTTCAATGCTATCTTTCACTTCCACTCCGTAAGCACCGATATTTTGAATAGGGCAGCTTCCGACATTACCGGGAATAAGTGCAAGGTTTTCAATTCCTCCAAGATCATTGTCAATACAGTAATTTACAAGATCATCCCAAGTAATTCCAGCCTGAACATTAAGCCAGACATGCTCTTCGGTTTCCTTCGCTTTGAAAATACCTTTTGTATTTATTTTCACCACTACACCTTCAAAATCCTTTGTGAATAGGATGTTGCTGCCGCCACCAAGGATCAGCTTTTGTATGCTTTTGTATTTTGCAGTGTTCAGAAAAAGTTGAATATCCTGAAGGTTTTGCATTTCAGCAAATATTCTTGCATTTACATCAATCCCAAATGTATTATAGGGTTTTAATGAAACATTTTCAACAATAATCATAATAAAATCATATATTTCGTAAAATTAATAGTTTTGTTGAAAAAATAAAATTTACTTTTATAGGAATAATTTAAAATCGTAAGTTAAAATTTGAAAAAAGCGATCGTATCCGTAATAAATGATCTGAGTACCGACAAGCGCGTACACCGCACATGCATGACGCTTAAGAAACTCGGCTTTGATGTGTTGCTTGTAGGACGGAGGCAAAGAAAAAGTCTTCCGCTGGATGCCAGGGAATACAGCACAAAGCGGATATCCCTTTTTTTTGAAAAAGGATTTTTATTTTATGCTGAATATAATTTCCGTTTGTTCTTTTTCCTCCTTTTTAAAAAGTGCGACCTGCTTGTTTCAAACGACCTTGACACATTACTTCCAAATTATCTTGTAAAAAAAATCCGAAGAAAAAAAATTGTTTATGATAGCCATGAATATTATACCGGTGTGCCTGAACTTGAAGGAAGACCTTTCGTAAGAAATACCTGGCACCGGATTGAACGTTGTATATTCCCTAAGTTAAACGATATTATCACCGTCAATGATTCCATTGCAAAATTGTATAAGGATGAATACGGAAAGGAATTAACGGTGGTGAGAAATATTCCGGCAACTCAAAAACCAAATGAACTAAAATCAAAAAAAGAATTAGGAATAGATGAAAAAAAAATCATGATTCTTTTGCAAGGCTCAGGGATAAACATTGACAGGGGCGCTGAAGAAGCTGTAATGGCAATGAAATTCATTGAGAATGCTATTTTTTATATTATCGGTGATGGCGATGTGATCGATATTTTGAAAAAGATGGTTAAAGAAAATGATCTTGAACAAAAAGTTGTTTTCATTCCAAAACAGCCTATGGATAAGCTTTTGCAATATACTGTGCATGCAGATATGGGTTTGACATTGGATAAAGATACAAATATAAACTATCGCTATAGCTTACCAAACAAGCTTTTTGATTATATACACGCAGGAGTTCCTGTCCTTGCTTCGCCATTAGTTGAAGTAGAAAAGATTATCCGAAAATATGATATTGGTGAAATTATTGAAGACCATAAACCGGAACATATTGCCGAAAAAATAAATCAGTTTTTTTCTGATAAAGATAGGATGAGAAATTTAAAAGAAAATTGTAATATTGCAGCCCGAAAATTGAATTGGGAAATTGAAGAAGAAGGATTAATCAATGTTTTCAAAAAGTATGTTTAACAGCACCAAAAAGGAAATAGAAGTTATCGCTTTTGATGTTCCTTATCCTCCAAACTATGGTGGTGTGATTGATATTTATTTTAAAATTAAAGCATTTAAAAAGGCAGGAATAAAGGTCAATCTTCATTGCTTTGAATACGGAAGAAAAACTTCGCTGGAGTTAGAAGGTCTTTGCGAAAATGTATATTATTATAAAAGAAATATTTCTAAAACAAATCTTTTCAGGCGCCGTCCTTATATTGTGGTTACACGCAGTTCGGATGAACTGATGAAAAATCTGCAAAAAAATAATAATCCTATTTTATTTGAAGGTCTTCATTCCTGCTATTATCTTGACGATAAACGATTAAAAAAAAGAAGAAAGATTGTCAGGACGCATAATATTGAACATGACTATTACCAAAGCTTAGCGCAGGTTGAAAAAGATATTTTCAAAAAATATTATTTCTCAAATGAAGCGCAAAAATTAAAAAGATATGAAAAGATACTTAGTAATGCTGATGGGATCGCAGCAATCTCCATGCATGATAAAGAGTACTTCTCCAAAAAATTAAAAAATACAAGAACAGTTTCAGCATTCCATTCAAATGAAGATGTTGATATTGAAGAAGGACTTGGAAATTATGTTTTGTATCATGGAAGTCTTGCTGTAGGCGAAAACAATGAAGCCGCACTTTTTCTTATTGAAAATGTTTTTAATGATATTGATATTCCTTTGGTGATTGCCGGTAACAGGCCATCAAAAGAATTGAAGGATGCTGCTGAAAAACATAAGAATATTACTTTGAAAACGGATATCACCACTTCCGATATTTATAAACTGATTAAAAATGCACAGATAAATATCCTGCCAACATTCCAGGCTACTGGTATAAAATTAAAATTATTGGCTGCACTTTATACCGGTCGCTATTGCATAGTGAATAAGCCAATGATAGAAAATACAGGATTGGAAAGTTTATGCATTATCAGCAACCAGCCTGAAGAAATGAAACAGTCTCTGCTGGAAAATTTTTCGAAACCATTTACTGAAAAAGAAATTTATAAGAGGAAACAATTGCTTAATGACAGTAAGTATTCAAACGGCTACAACATTACTCAGTTGCTTACAATGTTATTTCCCTGAAAAATGTGAGTATTTGTTTCTATCACACTTCCGCTTTCGCACTTCAATGTTTTTGAAGGAAAATTTGAAAATAAAGAATAGTCGTGCGTAGCCATTAATACTGCTCTTCCCGATCTGCTGATATCGAATAATAATTGCATGATACCTTCTGAAGTTTCCGGGTCAAGGTTTCCCGTTGGTTCGTCAGCAAGTATAATATCAGGGTCATTGACCAGCGCCCTTGCAATTACAACACGTTGCTGTTCTCCGCCTGAAAGCTGATTGGGCATTTTAAATCCTTTGGATACAAGTCCGACTTTATTCAGCACATCCTGCAAGCGGGCATCCATTTGCTCTTTGTCTTTCCAGCCTGTAGCTTTCATTACAAAAAGAAGATTCTCATTCACGCTTCTGTCTATCAAAAGTTGAAAATCCTGGAAAACAATTCCTATTTTTCTTCTCAGGAAAGGGATTTCTTTATTCTTGATTGTCTTAAGATCGAAACCTGCAACCTTTGCTTCTCCTTCTACGAGAGGAATATCGGCATAAATTATTTTCAGCAAACTGCTTTTCCCGCTGCCCGTTTTTCCAATTAAGTAAACAAATTCACCTTTATCGATCTTCAGGTTAACATTGGATAAGATCAGGTTTTTGTTCTGGAAAACATTTGCATTGCTGATTTCTATGATCGGTTCGTTTTGCATGAGACGTTATATAGGATTTCAAAAGTATGAATTAAAAAGGAAGTTTGTAAATTTTTCCATAAGGTATTTCTGCCAGTATTTTTTCTATATCACTTATTTTCTCAGTCAGGCCGCATTGCTGCAAACCTTGTTTCTTATGTTCTGCGCTGAAATAAGCGATCAATGTGAATTTGCTGTCTCGAACCTGGATATAATCCGGTATTCGTGCGCTTCCTTTGACTTTTAGAATATACATTGAAATAGGTTTGATAAATTCCGAACAAAAATAAAAAAAGCCCAGGAACTCTCTGAGCTTTTTCACAAATATTTATGACCGCCTTTGTGTTAATCTTTGATAAATCTGCTGAGGACAATGCCTTTCGTGCTTTCCGCTTTTAGTAAATATATTCCTTTTTCAAGATTTGAAATATTTATTTGATTTATTTTTTGTGATGCAGCTTGTTCAATCAATAACTGCCCCTGGATATTATAAACTGAAAGTTTTATATCTATTGCATCTGGAACAACAACCATTAACTTATCATCGGCAGGGTTAGGGTAAAAACGAATAAGGCTATTTGCTTCCTCTGATTCTGGAATACCCACATTTAATAGGGTAATTGAATTTGATTGATTGGATGCACAACCATTAACAGTAACTATAGTATAATAAGTTCCATTAACAGTAGGAGTATATGTTTGACCCGTTGCCCCAGTTATAATTCCTGAACTGCTATTATACCATTGGTTCCCTGTTGAAGCGGATGAACTTAATGTAACTCCTGTTGTTTGAGTAATTACAGGTGTAGCAGGTTTTGCAGTAACTGAAACAGTTACATTTGAAGTAGAAGTGCAACCTGATAAAGTACCCGTAACAGTATATGTCGTTTGGGTAGTAGGTGTAACGCTAACAGTAGCCGTTGTTCCCGTTGTGCTCCAGCTGTATGCCGTCGATGTGCCACTTGCAGTTAAAGAAATGGGCGTACCGCTGCATGTAGAAGGGTTTGTTGGAGAAATAATTAAAGTAGGAGCAGTACATGCTTCATTTACAGCCAATGAATATTTTACAGCAGTTTCTGATGTACTTGAAGAATAACAGGCATAGAAAGTAACAGTACCGGTACCAGCGGCTGGAGCTTTCCATGTTAATGTCCAGGTTGAAGCAGTTGAACTTGTAAGTGCACATGAAGGATGGCTTGTATTACTTATCAGATTTGTTCCTGAAGAGAAAGTGCCTTCTTTTGTACCTCCCGATTTTTCACAAGTAATTTCGAAACCGCATGAACCAGATGCTGGCTTACAAGTGATAGTGTATGATGCCCCTCCGGTATAACCACCAGACGGAATATTTGTAGTAATAAAGCTTGTAGCAGTTGTTGCAGATGCATGACATGTGCTACAGTTTTTTCCATCACCAGGAGAACCAGTGTATCCGAAACCCTGGCTACCATTGGTGTGACTATGCGCCATGTTTACATAAAACAGAATAACTACAATCGAAAGAATTGCAGTTAAAATAGTAATTTTCTTGATCATAATTTGGGGGATTTAGGTTAAACAATAATTGAATTTCAAGAAATAGTAATTATTTGTTTTCTTTTATTTCAAGTGATGAAGTGGTTACTGTTGTTGGCTTTCCGCTAACAAGAAATGCACCATAAAAAGTAAGTTTTCCAGAACCTTTTGGAGGAGCAACCCATTTGAAAGTCCATGTCTTGGATCCGGTTCCGGCAACACCAGCAAGTATCTGCGAAATATATTTTCCGCTGCCAACAAGCTTGGTTTCTTTATCATTTAGTAAGATCATTTTTCCGGCAAGCTTTCCCGTTGGGAATTGCGGTGATACTTCAAAGCCGAATTTTACTGATGTTTCAACGCCTTTTGAAGTGCAGCTAATTGTATATGATGAATCGGGAATATATCCTGTTTCAGGGATATTTGATGTGATCCATCCTGTTTCTGTTTTTACGATACTTCCATTATGACAATTGGTAGCGCAATTAATTTTATCACTTGGCGAACCTGTGCATCCCGGAGGATTGCCGTTTGAAAATGAAATAGCATTTACAGAATATAATGCGAATACTATTGGCAGTATCACGACGACAGATAAAATAATTTTCTTTAACATAAGCTGATTCATTTAAGATTTAGACAATATAAAATTAAAAAACTTTCTTTAACAATTAAACTTGTAAAATAGGTTACTTATTAACAATAGTAAATAATCGGAGCAAATTAAATCCAATATGGATATACCCTTTGTCCCATCGCTCGGTTGATTCGGTGATAAAAGCTTTATCTGCCATTGTTGTTGAATTAGTAATGAATACCTGGAATGTGTGTTTTCCGGTGTATATGTCTATTCCTATTGATGCGGAATTTACAACATCGCTGCTGTTATATTGTGATCTGATCTGGTGGGGCAAAACATAAAAATATTCAGCAGTAAGATCGATGCGATTTGATAATTTTAATTTTCCTGCTAAACCTATAGCAAAAACATCATTCTTATCTCTTCTTGTTGCAACTATATTCCTGTGAACAAGTGTGGGCGAAAGTTGCAGGCTAAAACTATTACTGAATTTTCTTGCAATAATTAATTGATTGGTATAATATAGCTTATTGGAAAATGAGTGTTTTTCCAATGTGTCAGCTGCCGTCCATGGTAATGTATTTATTGCCATACTTGAAAAATAAGTAAGTGAGAACGGCATATTTCTTTCTCCCGAACTTTGACGAAGTATTTTTATTTTTATTGAACCATCAACAAGCTTATCCGTTGTGCTGCGACCTATTCCTGCCATTAGCCAGTCTGTAAAGCCGTAATCCAATCCTAGCCTTGACGTTGCCTGATCAATTCCGAAAAAATTGTCGAATCCACCGTTGATTCTGCCCATCCGGTGTGAAAGATTAAAGTCGAGCACTCCGGCAGGAATAAGATCAACGGACTGCCCATTAATTACGTGGTTTGAATGAAATGTTTGATCTGCATATTCGGTTTTATCTTGTGCATTACTTAAAAAATTCACACAAAAGATAAGAAAAGAAATGAGTATGATTTTTTTCATTTTTATTGTTGTTTAATTGTTTGCACCTGTTGATATCCATTTACTCATTTGGGCTTTTTGGCAATCCGATGTTGAAATACCCTGATGATTGTTTAGAAGATAGCTATTCAATTTATTTGAAGGTGTAATAGCATAATTATGTGCATCAGTAAAATTATCGAAGTATGGCGACTGGCCTCCGGAGTGATGACAACCGGTACAATTATTATCAAAAAAAGATTTCATTTGTCCTGTATATGTTATAGTGATTGAATCCGTGCAGGAGGAATTGCTAGGATATATTTCCTCTTTGTGATAATAACAGGAATTTAAAAATAATGCCATTACTATTGTTATTCCTGCTTTTATAAAAACAATAAAAAGTTTATTTTTCATATTTTAAAATGGATTTAGAACCTAATCAATTTTTTTCAGTATTTCAGTATACAAATATATAAAATAAAATATTTTTTTCAAAATATTTTTTCATCATTTTATTATTCCTGTCAAACCCATGAATGCCAGTGAAAGCAATCCTATTGTGATAAGCGAAATGGGAATTCCTTTCATTCCTTCGGGTGTTCGTGTTAACTCCAAATGGTCTGTAATGCCTGTCATTACTAATAAAACTAAAGTATATCCAGCTGTTGCGGAAATGGTATAAATTAAATTTTGAATCAAATTAAAAGCGATATTATTTTTAAAAGTAAGAAGGCAAACACCCAGAACAATACTGCTTGTGGTGATTTTAGAAAAATAATCAGTAAACTTTTTGAAAAGTTTTGAGTTCGTTTTTCTAAATAAAAATTCAATGATTTGTGAAATAAGAATAATGAGAAGAATAAAAATGATCAGCTGAAAAAACTGTATTTGCAAGGGAATTAAAAAATATTTCAGAATAAAATAATTTACAAAGTTTACCAATATCAGCAGAAACATGATTATTCCACCCATTCTCAATGATGATGCAATATTATTTGATTCACCAAGCATCGTGCGAATGCCTAGAAATTGGGTCAATGCAACGTTGTTTACAAATATTGCCAGGAAAATTATTTTAAAAAGATCCATAATTATTTATTGAGCGTTGTTATTTAAACTTTTTTTAAGTAATGCGATCATGTATGCATAGACTATAAATGCTCCCGGTGGCAAAATAAAAACTAAGATAGTTCTTGTGTTTTCACCAACAAAAACATAATTACAAATGGAGCCATTGCCAAGGATTTCGCGGATACTTCCCATTATCATTAAAGCGAGAGTAAAGCCAATTCCCATACCCAGTGAATCAAAGAAGGTAGGAATAATTTTATTCTTATTAGCAAGAATTTCAGTCCTGCTTAAAATAATGGAGTTAACAACAATAAGTGGAATATATATCCCTAATGCTTTATTAATTTCCGGAAATATTGATTTCATCAGCAGATCAGCAATGGTAACGAAAACAGCGGTAATAAAAACAAAAATTATTGTTCTTATTTTATCAGGAATTAAATTTTTCATAACTGAAATCACAAGATTAGAAAAAATTAAAACAAAGGTTGTGGCAATGCCCATTCCAATAGCATTAATTAATGAAGTGGTAACAGCAAGGGCAGGACAGATCCCCAACACCATAATAAATACTGGGTTTTCCTTTAATATACCTTTGCTGAAATTTTGCAATTCTCCCATTATTTTTTTGCTTTTAAAAATGCGTAATAAGCTTTCTGTAAAGCATCGCAGAATGCCCTTGAACTGAATGTCGCTCCTGAAACAGCATCAACATCGCCGCCTTCAGCTTTTATTTGTAATTTAAATAAAGCAGGATTTTTCCCTTTGAACTGATCTTTAAAATCAGGACCACCTACTTGTGAACCCAAACCTTGAGTTTCATTATGCTGTACCAGTGAAGTATTATTAATTGAACCGTCAGCATTGAATCCTACAAGAATAATTACTTTGCCGCCATATCCTTTATTTGAAAAAGATGTAATGGCATATCCCGTAATAACGCCATTCTTCTTGCCAATGTAAATATCAAGCCCATTGACCGATTTAAAATCTTTTAATGGGTCATTATCAAAAGCAGGAATAGCATCATTAAAAATTGATTTGTCGGAAAACTGGAAAATTGCAGGTTTTGCGGGCATAGGCGCAGCAACAACACTGTCTTTTTTTATAATATTTGAATCTTTTTTTAATTCAACTGTGTTATTTGTTTCGGATGGTTCGGATGTAGTTACTGTATCTGCTTTCTTCAAAATATTTTTCATCAGCGAAAGATATGCCGTCTCAATAGCATCGCAATAAGCCCTGGAACTTATCGTTGCTGAAGAAATCGCATCCACATCGCCACCGTCTTTTTTTACTGTAAGATTATATTTAGCTGGATCTTTTCCATTGAACTGCTCATGCCACTTGCTTTTCATCCGGCTCCCAAATCCGGGTGTTTCATTTTGTTCAAGAATGATTGTTTTGTAAATTGTTCCGTTAGGAAGAAAGCCGACCATCAATGAAAATTTTCCGTTAAATCCTCTTTCTGTAAATGTCTTGCATGCGAAACCGATAATGCTATCGCCTTTTTTTGCAGTATAAAAAACAAGTTCATCAAATGTTTTTGCTGAATCCAAAGGGTTGTTATCAAAAGCAGGAAGTACTGATTTTATTTTTTCTAACTCGGCATTATTTTTTGCATTTTTAATAAATTCTTTAGTTGCAAAATATACTAACCAAAGAACTGCCAGCATCACTAATGAAATCAATGAAAACGAGAGAATATTAATTTTTAATGATGATGCTATCCTTGTCATATTCTTTTTCTCCCGAATCGTTTAGGCCTGAATCCATTGTTAATTAAAGGAACAAAAGCATTCATGATCAATATGGCAAATGAAACACCTTCGGGGTATGATCCCCATGTTCGTATAATCACAGTAATGATACCACATCCAAGTCCGAAAATAATTTTCCCGTTTTTTGTCATAGGTGAAGTAACCGGGTCGGTTGCCATGAATATAGCGCCCAGCATAAGCCCTCCGGCCAAAATATGAAAAACAGGATTCATGTAAATATTCGGATTCTTTTCCCATAAAATTCCGGTAAATATAAAAACAGTAAGAATGAATGATACAGGAGTATGCCAGCTTATTATTTTTTTAAAAAGCAGGAATAAGCCGCCAATTATGATTACCAAAACTGAAACTTCACCAAGCGAACCTCCTTTATTACCAAAGAACATATCAATGTAAGAAGGTGTATTTTCAATTACTTTAGAAAGTGCATGTCCGTTGAACATACCATTTCTGGCCGAACTTAGCATGGTTGGTCCGGTAATAGCATCTGTAAGCGCTGTGGTATTTTTAAGTGGCAATGGCCATTTGGTCATCTCAACAGGAAAGGAGATCAAAAGAAAAACTCTTCCGACAAGAGCAGGATTAAAAATATTCTTACCAATGCCGCCATAACTCATCTTTGCAATTCCAATAGCGACAAGGCTTCCGATTATGACCATCCAAATTGGTAATGAACTCGGTAAATTGAACGCAAGCAAAATGCCTGTGATTATTGCCGAACCATCATTTATAGTGTTTTCGTTCTTATCAAAGAAAAATCGCTGAATAAGATATTCAATCAAAATACATGAAGCAACAGATGTTACAGTAACAATGATAGCGCCGATTCCAAAGAAATAAAATGAGACAAACATCAGTGGTAAAAGTGCGATGATCACGTTTCGCATTATTTTATTTGCGGAATGATCCCCGTGAAGATGAGTGGAAACGTTGCTCATTGATCAGTTATTCGATTTGTTCTTAATTTCTTTGACTTTCATTTTTCCTTGCCTGATAAGGTCAAGTACCGGTCTTCCCGAAGGGCAAATATAAGCACAGGAATTACATTCTATGCAATCCATGATAATTTCTTTTTCAATTCTTTTAAAATTTGAATTTTCAGAAAGCAAGGCAAGCATGTATGGTTCAAAGCCCATAGGACAAGCATCTACGCATTTGGCACAACGAATACAGTTGATCGTTTTTAAATTTTTAATTTCACTTTTTGGTAAAATCAAAATTCCTGTTGTCCCTTTAATGACGGGTATCTCAATATCACTTATTTCTTTTCCCATCATCGGTCCGCCGTTAATGATCTTACCCGTATCTCCCGGTAATCCGCCGGTAGCATTTATTAATTCAGAAACAGGAGTACCGATACGGACAAGAAAATTTGATGGGTTGCGAAGCGATTTACCCGAAACTGTAACAATTCGTTCAAAAAGAGGTTTGTTCATTTGAACGGCTTCGTAAACGGCAAATACAGTCCCTACATTATGAACAATGACGCCAACATCAATAGGTAAGCCGCCCGAAGGAACTTCACGATTTATCAAAGCCTTGATCAGTTGCTTTTCTCCTCCCTGCGGATATTTAGGTTTCAGCGCAACGACGTCAATTTCCAAATATTCTTTTGAGATTTTTTGAAGGTATTCAATCGCATCAGGTTTGTTATTTTCTATACCGATCATTGCCTTTTCAACTCCCAACGCTTTCTTCAGAATTTGAATACCCACAAGTATTTCATGACCTTTTTCCAGCATCAGCCTGTGATCGGCTGTAAGGTAAGGTTCGCATTCCACGCCATTGATGATCAAAACATCAGCATTTTTTCCTTCAGGAATGGTAAGCTTTACATGCGATGGAAACGTTGCTCCGCCCATGCCAACAATGCCTGCTTCAATTACTTTTGAAATTATTTCTTCAGAAGAAAGAGTGATCTCTTTTTTTAAAGTAGTGCTGCGATCAATGTTTTCAAGCCATTCATCACCTTCGGTGTGAATGATGAAAGATTTATTCAGTTGACCACTTGGGTCTTTTATTTCATGGATGTCTTTAACAGTCCCGGAAACAGAAGAATGAATATTTGCCGAAAAATTTCCTTGTGCTTTCGCGATCAGTTGACCTGTTTTGACTCTATCATTTATATTTACAACAGGAATTGCAGGTGCCCCTGAATGTTGCTGCAATGGAATGTAAGCAATTTCAGGAATAGCAAGTTTTTTTATAGCACTGCTTGCCGACAGTTTATTGTCGTTTAGTGTAATGCCGCCCTTTTTAAATGTTTTCACTTGATTCCTGTCGTTAAAATATACATCTATAAACGTTGATTAAGAAAATAAATTGTAACAAATCCTATCATTTTTATATGAAATAAACGTAACAAAAATAAATAAAAGAAGTTTAAAAGTCAATGTTTTAAATATTTTTACTTTTGTTTTATGATGAAAAAGATATCCATTCTGCTTCTTGCAGTTATTATTTTCGGTTCATGTAACCGGAAAAAATTTGTGAAGATCACCGGCTTTGCACAGGGAACAACATATTCAATATCTTATTATGATAAGGCGGGGAAGGATTATCAACCGGAAATTGATTCTATACTGAAAGGCTTTGATAGATCCGTTTCCATTTATGATTCCACATCATTGATCTCACAAGTTAACAGGACTGATAAGCCTTTGAAAGCAGATAAATATTTTACTGATATTTTTAACAGGTCAACTATCGTTTCAGAACAAACAAATGGAGCATTTGATATAACTGTCGGTCCTTTGGTGAATGCCTTTGGCTTTGGTTCGAAGAAAAAAGTAAAAATTGATAAATCACTTATTGACAGTTTGAAAAAACTGGTGAATTATAAAAATGTAACAATCGAGAACGGATTTATAAAAAAGAAATATTCTAAAATGTGTATTGATTTTAATGCAATAGCACAGGGCTATTCGGTTGATGTGGTTTCTAAATTCCTTGAGAGCAAAGGCGTCAATGATTACATTGTTGAGATTGGCGGCGAAGTTTATGCAAAAGGCAAAAAGGAAAATGGGAAGCAATGGAATGTGGGTATTGAAAAGCCCGATGAAAATAATATGGATCATGAACTGAAAGCCACGCTGTACCTGCAAAACAAAGCTGTTTCAACTTCAGGTAATTACAGAAAATTTTTTATGGAGAACGGGATTCGTTATTCGCATGAGATAGATCCGGCTACAGGTTATTCGGTCAGGAATTCTTTATTGAGTGTGTCTGTAATTGCCGCCAATTGCACCGATGCCGACGCTTACGCCACAGCATTTATGGTCATGGGCGTAGAAAAATCTTTAGCTTTTTTGAAAAATCATAAAGAGCTGGATGCTTATTTTATTTATTCTGACAACAAAGATGGAAAAATTAAAACCTGCGAAACAGAAGGATTGAAGGAGCTTTTGAAAGAAAAGGAATAATTAATTATTTTGTCTCTGTATTAGCTTCTCATCTTTTATTTTCTTCTCCAATTTTTCAAGAATTAATTCTTTGTTCTTTTTAAATGATGCTTTTAAAGAGTCTGCTAGTAAATATTCCACCATACAATCAAATTCATCATTAATGTCCTCTTTTGAAGAATATTCATTTGATGGAAAGTTATCAACTTTTCCATATCTGTCGTGATATTTTTCATAAAGACAATCGACGTATTTTACTATATTTTCATCACTCGCTTTTCTATATTTATTACTATCACGAAAAAGATGATACAAATGCTCTTTCCACTTTTTTGGTCTCAGATAGTATGTATTTATTGTGAAATACGAAAACTCTATTACGCATATAAGAATAATTATTGTAGCAATAACAGGCTTTCGTCTTAGCACATTTGATAATCGAAGTTTGATACGGGTATACATTTTATTCATTACTTGGTGAATTTATTTTTTAATACAAACAAATAATATTACTCAAGGCACAGTTTGAGTAACCGCAATAGTTTTTCCGTTTTGTTTTTTACTTAAAGAGAAATCAACAATGTGTTTTGCCATATCGGCAGCAGTAGTTTGGGCTTTATGTCCGGGAAAAGCTTCGGCAAACATTTCCGTTTGTGTTGAGCCTAATGCAAGGCAATTCACTCGTATTCCTTTTTCTTTTAATTCAACAGCAAGACATTCCGAGAAAATCGCCAATGCTCCTTTTGATGCGCTGTAAAGCGATAAGCCCGAAAATTTTTCGCTTCCTTGGAATCCGCCCATGCTGCCTATATTCACAATATGCGAAGGATTATTGAAATAGGGCAATAACGCTTTAATAATAAGGAAAGGCGCCTTGGTATTTGTTGTGAAAATTGTATCAAAGTCTTCGCTGGTAAGTTGCGACAATGGTTTATTTACAAGCACTCCGGCATTGTTAATCAGTATATCAATTTTCTTGAACCTGTTTAAAACATAAGTTAGAAATTTTTTTTCAAAATCTTTTTTATTCAGATCAATAGAAACAGGGTACAAGTATGAACCATTCTTTCCCCCGGGAATTTCATTTGAATATTTTTGCAATGCCAATATGTTTCTTGAAACAGCAATTACCCTGTATCCCTTTATATTACTGAGTAATTTTGCTATTTCAATACCTATACCTCTGCCTGCTCCGGTAATAATGATATTCATAAAATGTTTTTTTTCAAAAATACGAAAAATAAATTTAAATTTGCACCTTGATTCATTGATCCAGCGGTGACTAATGAAAAAATGCTTTAAAATTTTGGATATATAAAAACAATACAATATCTTTGCAGTCCTTTTTTAATGAAAAATAGAAATTAATAATCAGATAAGTATGTATTTAACATCAGAAAACAAAAAAGATTTTTTTAAAGATTTTGGTAAATCAGAATTCGATACCGGTACTTCTGAAGGACAAATTGCTTTATTTACACATCGTATTTCACATCTTACGGGTCATTTGAAAGAAAACAAAAAAGATCTGGGTACCCAGAAAGCATTGATTGATCTTGTAAGTAAAAGAAGAAGGCTTCTGGATTACCTGAAGCACACGGAAATAAACCGCTACAGGGCTATTATAAAGAAATTAAATATCAGGAAATAATGTTCATCCTGAGTATATGAAAAAGGCAATTTTAAATTGCCTTTTTTTGTATTTAACGAAACAATTCGAAACAAAAACAATTAATTATTTTTTATGAATAAATTAGGAATTCAAAAATCATTTGATTTAGGTGACGGACGTACTATCACTTTAGAAACAGGAAAGCTAGCTAAACAAGCCGATGGCTCTGCTGTTATAAAGATGGGTGATACAATGTTACTCGCTACTATCGTTACAAAAAAAGAAGCTGCTGAAAATGTCGATTTTTTACCATTATCTGTAGAGTACCAGGAAAAATATGCCGCTGCCGGCAGGTTTCCCGGAGGTTTTTTTAAAAGAGAAGCTCGTTTATCAGAATATGAGATATTAATATCAAGATTAGTTGACCGCGCTCTGCGCCCACTATTTCCCGATGATTATCATGCCGAAACACAAGTCCAGATAACACTTATTTCAGCAGGAAAAGATATAATGCCCGATGCACTTGCTTGTCTTGCTGCATCAACAGCTATCACAGTTTCTGATATCCCTTTTCACGGACCAATTTCTGAAGTCAGGGTTGTACGTATTGATGGTAAGTTGATAGTTAATCCTACTTTTACTGAAGTTGCCAATGCTGATCTAGATATTATGGTTGCTGCTTCAATGGAGAATATTGTTATGGTTGAAGGTGAAATGAAAGAAGTTTCTGAAACCGATCTGGCTGAAGCTTTAAAATTTGCACATGAGGCTATTAAAATACAATGCACAGCTCAATTGGAATTCTCCTTATTGGTTGAAAAATCAAGACCTAAAAGAGAATATTGCCATGAAAATAATGATGAGGAACTGAGAAAAGCAGTAAAAGAAGCAACTTATGCAAAAGCTTATGCCTGCGCTAAATCAGGAAATAAAAATAAACACGAAAGGGGAGAAGCTTTTGAAGCTATCCTAAATGAATTCATTGAAAGCATTCCGGAAGAAGAACGTGAAGCAAAAACTCCTTTGATAAAAAAATATTATCACGATGTTGAGAAAAAAGCAATGCGTGATATGATCCTAGATGACAGGATTCGCCTAGATGGACGTAAGCTTGATGAGATACGTCCTATTTGGTCGGAAGTTGATTACCTGCCGGCAGCACATGGTTCAGCAATCTTTACAAGAGGAGAAACACAATCGCTCACTACTGTTACCTTAGGTACTAAGCTTGATGAGCAAGCTATTGATGGTGCTGTAATTGAAGGAAGAAATAATTTTATTTTACATTATAATTTTCCAGCATTCTCTACTGGCGAAGTTAAAGCCAACAGGGGCACAAGCCGCCGCGAAGTCGGTCATGGTAATTTAGCCCTGAGAGCTTTAAAACCAATGATCCCCGGAACAGACATTAATCCTTATACAATAAGAGTTGTTTCTGACATTCTTGAATCTAATGGTTCATCATCAATGGCTACAGTATGTGCAGGAACAATGGCGCTGATGGATGCAGGTGTGAAAATTAAAAAACCTGTTTCAGGAATTGCAATGGGATTGATCACCGACACTGAAACAAAAAAATATGCTGTACTCTCCGATATTCTTGGTGATGAAGATCACTTAGGTGATATGGATTTTAAAGTAACCGGAACTCGTGATGGTATCACTGCTTGCCAGATGGATATTAAGATCGATGGACTTTCATATGAAATATTGATGGAAGCATTGTTGCAGGCTAAAGCCGGAAGGTTACATATTTTAAATGAAATTGAAAAAACGATTAAAGAACCCAGAGCTGACTATAAAGAACATGTTCCAAGAATTGAAAAAATGTCAATTCCTAAAGAATTCATTGGCGCTGTGATAGGACCTGGTGGAAAAATAATTCAGCAAATGCAGAAAGATACCAATTGTACTATAATGATTGAAGAAGTTGGAGAGTTTGGTGTGATTGATATTTTCGCAGTCGATAAAAAATCAATAGAAGCGGCAAAAGAACGTATACGTATGATCGTTGCTGTTCCTGAAGTTGGCGAGATATATAAAGGAAAAGTTAAAAGCATCATGCCTTTTGGCGCGTTTGTAGAAATTATTCCCGGTAAAGATGGCTTGCTCCACATTTCTGAAATAGAATGGGCACGTGTTGAAAAAGTGGAAGACGTGCTAAAAGAAGGTCAGGAAATTGAAGTTAAGCTGATCGAGATAGATAAAAAAACCGGAAAGATAAAACTTTCGCGTAAAGTTTTATTACCTCGACCTCCTAAGGAAACCAAGGAATAATATGATTTCTACTGAATCTATACATGTTAGCGAAGCACTAGCTGTATAGATTCAGTAATACTTACCTATCTGGCAAGGCAAGCTCTGTATTTGAGGTTGCCTTTTCTCTTTTACAAACTTAAATAGCTGAGTTTATGTAACAAAATCGCTTTGCTTGCGTAGAAATGTTGTTATTCTATCCGAAAATATTATGAGACAACTAAAAATTACCAAGCAAGTTACAAACAGAGAAACCGCTTCATTGGATAAATACCTTCAGGAGATTGGAAAGGTAGGTCTGATAACGGCAGAGGAAGAAGTTGCCTTGGCACAAAAGATAAGAACCGGTGATCAATTTGCACTGGAAAAACTTACTAAAGCTAATTTGCGTTTCGTTGTCTCCGTTTCCAAACAATACCAAAATCAAGGATTGAGCCTTCCGGACCTTATCAATGAAGGCAATCTCGGACTTATCAAAGCTGCTCAACGTTTCGATGAAACCAGAGGATTCAAATTTATTTCGTATGCCGTTTGGTGGATCCGTCAATCCATTCTTCAGGCTTTGGCTGAACAATCAAGGATCGTAAGGCTTCCGC
>Ga0224523_1000609_pt1 | contig 17821 bp, 11 predicted proteins | sample CFST50metaG_FD_182732 | JGI IMG/M metagenome (GOLD analysis project Ga0224523, IMG submission 182732) | Peat soil microbial communities from Stordalen Mire, Sweden - C.F.S.T50 | ecosystem: Environmental > Terrestrial > Soil > Wetlands > Peat | place: Sweden: Norrbotten County, Stordalen Mire...
GTAATAGCCTGACGCGCACCCTGACGGGCCCGTGCACGATCCAGACCGGCACGTGCCTCCGTCGCAATAGTAGCCAGAAGCGCATGCCCCAGTCCCCGAACAATCAGTGGCACAGTGACTGCCGTCCGCGCAAACATTTCCATTTGCGCACGCGTTGGCAGCGCACTGACCAGTGCCGCCGCTAGCCGTACCGCACTGGCCGTTCGTGATGATATTTCCCGAACAAGTCACTGGCAAACACGAATTGTCCGTTCCACTTGTCACCGGACTGCAAGTTCCAGGCGACGAACCCAAGTTGCACGCCATGCAAGCTCCGGTGCAGGCCGTGTCACAGCAAACATCATCCACACAGAAAGGGGTCGAACACTGCAAATCGTTGGTACAATTGGCGCCCTTCACTAGTTTAAGCTTGCAGGAAGCAGTTCCGTCGCAATAGAAGCCCGACGCGCACCCGGGCGAGGCTGTGCACGTTGTCCCCGCGTGGCAGGTGCTCCCATCACAGAAAGACCCGGTCGCGCATCTGCCTGACGTCGAACAATCGCTGGCGCATTCAGTGGCGCTCGCGCAGACGTTTCCATTTGGGCACGCGACAGCAGGCGCGCACTGCCCGACTCCGCCACTCGCGGTACCACATTGCCCGGGCGTGTATTGATTCGTTGAAACGTTGCAGGCTACAGGGCACAGGTTGTCCGTCCCGCTTGTCACCGGAGTGCAGGTTCCACTAGAGTTGCAGGCCATGCAGACTCCGGTGCAGTCGCTATCGCAGCAGACTCCGTCTGCGCAATGCGCGGAGGCGCATTCCGTTGTTCCGCCGCACGCCTGTCCGGCCTTCCTCTTGCAGTAGCCGTTGCCGTCGCAGGTGTTGGGAGTGGTGCAGGAGTCTGGGTCGTCGGCGTTCTTGACCGCGACGCAGGTGCCGCCGGTGCCGGTGCAGGCCTGGCAGGGTCCGCAGGCCTGCGTGCAACAGAAGCTGTCAGTGCAGCTGCCTGAGGCACAGTCGCCAGCCGCGAGGCAGGCTATGCCGGGCTTCTTCTTGCACAACCCGCTGGCGTCGCAGGTATTCGCGCCCGTGCAGGTGCTGGCGTCGTCGGCATTCTTGACCGCGACGCAGGTGCCGCCCGAGCCCGTGCAGTCCTGGCAGATCCCGCAGGTCTGCGTGCAACAGAAGCCATCGGTGCAGCTAGCCGAGGCACAGTCGCCAGCCGCGGTGCAGGCTATGCCGGGCTTCTTCTTGCACAACCCGCTGGCGTCGCAGGTATTCGCGCCCGTGCAGTTATCTGGGTCGTCGGCGTTCTTGACCGCGACGCAGGTGCCGCCCGAGCCCGTGCAGGCCTGGCAGGATACGCAACTCTGCGTGCAACAGAAGCTGTCCGTGCAGCTAGCCGAGGCACAGTCGCCAGCCGCGGTGCAGGCTATGCCGGGCTTCTTCTTGCACAACCCGCTGGCGTCGCAGGTATTCGCGCCCGTGCAGGTGTTGGCGTCGTCGGCGCTCTTCACCGCTGAGCACGTCCCTCCCGTCCCGACCAAATTGCAGGCCAGGCAGGCTCCGGTACATGAGGTGTTGCAGCAAACGCCATCGACGCAAAATCCGCCGCCGGCACACTCTCCGGCTTCGCCCGAGCACGCGTGCCCCTGGGCCAGCTGGGCCTGGCAAACGGTCCCGGCAATCGCCGAGCAGTAGTAGCCCGTGGCACAGCCGGTTTGGGTACAGCCACCCGCGCACTGAGTGCCGTTTAGACAAACATTTCCACTCGGGCAGGCGGCAGTCACACAGCTACCGCTGCCATTGCAGCCGCTCGTGAATTGATTGCCGCTCTTGCAGTTGATCGCACATGTGTCGTTGTCCGCCGCATTCTTCACTGCAGAGCAGGTCCCTACCGTCCCGCTCAAGTTGCAGGCCATGCAGGACCCGGTGCAGGAGCTGTTGCAGCAATAACCATCCACACAATAGAGGCCTGACGGACAGGTTCTGGTCGGACTGACACATGCGTCCCCCTTGACCGGTTTCCGACAGGTCAGGGCTGAACTGGGAGGCGAGGCAAGGCAGTAATATCCGCCGGCGGTATCACAGCTCGAATCGTCCTGGCAACCGGTCGCGCACGCGTTGGTGCCGGCCGTGCACAGGTACCCCGTGGCGCAAGTTGAGGTAACAAGATCGCACTTTGGCGAAGCGCCAGTGTAATCGCATTGGCCCGCGAGGTTGTATTGGTGTTTGCTGTCGGGGCAAGAGGTTATGCTCGGGCTGCAGGTTGGGTACGTAATGCAGGCGCCCTGGGTGTTGCATGCGCCGGTGTTTCCACAAACACCCACGCCTCCATCTGCTGGGGGAGGACAGGCGTTCGAACAACAAGAACCCTGGACGCAGTGCCCGCTGCCACAATCGGTGTCAATCACACACGATTCGTTGATGCCCTGTTTGTCTCCGCAGTGGTTGGTGGCGAGATTGCATGTAGTTGCGAAGCAATCGGAATTTGACGTGCAACTAGTCCGGCATGTCGGGCTCCCGCCGCTGGGATAACAGAGAAAGTCGTAGCACGGCGTCGTCTTGGCATCTGGGCAGCTGCCTTTGCTGTCGCACGCCGCGCTTGCCGTTTCAACGCTACCCTGGGCGCCGTCAGCGCAGCTCGCCTTGCGGCAACCGGTGCCGCTCGGCCAGGCCCGGCAAGCGCCGGAGCCGTTGCACGTGCCGTCGTTGTCGCAGTGGCCATTGGCGACGTCGCTCTTTGCGCAACGGCCCTTGGGATCCGAGTCGCCACTGTCCACGTCACCACAATCCCCCTTCAGAGTTGTCGCGGTCCCCTTGCAGGTCTTGCACAAGCCCGAAGCCCCGTCGGCGCAAGCGCTAACACAGCAGACCCCCTCGGTGCAGAAGCCGCTCTGGCACTGGATGCCCTGGGTGCACGCAGCTCCGTTCATCTTCAAGCCACAGCTGTTGCTGGCGCAAGTGTTTGGCGTCACACAGTCCGCGTCTTTGGTGCAGGTGGTCTTGCAGGCATCTGTGGCACAGATGAAGGTGTCACAGGTGTGGGTGGCTGGGGTGATGCAAGCGCCCTCTCCGTCGCAGGTCGAAGCGGGGATGACCGAAGACGTGTCCGCGCAAATGGCGGCTTTGCAGTTGGTGTCGCGGTCATGGTAGGCACATTTTCCGCTCAAACAGCTGCCTGTGGTGCCGCAGGTGTTGGATAACGTCACCGTGCAGATGTTCTGCGGGTCAGGGGACTTGTCCGCTACGGCGGTACAACGGCCAGGCGCCGCGTTCAGGTTGCAAGCCATGCAGGCGGTCGTGCACGCGCTGTCGCAGCACGCGCCCTGGGCGCAGAATCCCGACTGGCATTCAGTGCCCTTGCCGCATTTGGCGCCCCACGGTTTGAGGCCGCATGAGGCATCTACACAATAGTTGCCGGCGACGCATTGGGTGTCGCTGGTACAGATGTCGTAGCAGACGTCTCCGTTGCAGATAAATGGGTTGCAGGTGCGCGAATGTGAGGCGATACATTGGCCTGCGGTGTTGCACGTGGACGGCGGGGTGTAGGCCCCGGCCACGCAGCTCTGCGAGCCACACACGGTTCCGCTCGGATAACTCTGGCAGGCCCCGTTGCCGTCGCACAAGCCGTTGGTCGAGCAGGCGGTCGCGCCCAGGTCCTGGCAGGTATCACGCGGATCAGGGGCGCCGCTGGCCGCATTCAGGCACTGGCCGGGCGAGCCGGGGAGATTGCAGCTCCGGCAGGCTCCGGTGCAGCTATTCTCGCAGCACACGCCGTCCACGCACTGGCCTGATTCGCATTGGCTGGAATCCGGGCACGACTGCCCATTCTTTCGCTTGCCACACACGCCAGTGATGCCTCCGTCCGTTGTTTGCTGCACACATTGGTGGCCGGCCTGGCAGTCGTTGTCGCTCGTGCAGTTCTTCACACAAGAGTTGTTGGTGCAAAGGAAGGGCGAGCAGTCCACAAGCTGGGAGTCCCGACAGGTGCCCTTGCCGTCGCAGGTCCGGGGCGTGTTCTCGAACAGGCCCGAGCAAGAGGACGGACCGCACACCGTGTTTTGCGGGTAGAAAGTACACGCGCCAAAGCCGTCGCAAAGGCCGTTCTTGCCGCAAGTGGAGGCATCGCCGCCCAGGCACGCGGGGTCGCCCAAGCCCGCAGGGATAGCTGAGCATTGGCCCTTTGAGCCAGTCTGGTCGCACGACATGCAGGCACCACTGCACGCGACGTCGCAGCACACTCCGTTGACCGCTTGTGGGTTCTCTCGCACGCAGAAGGTAGAGGAGCAATCATCGCCGGTCTTGCAGACCGCGCCGTTGGGGCTCTTGCCGCACCTTCCAGACACACATTGATGCCCGGTCGCGCACTGGGCGTCGGTGGTGCAGGTGGAGGTGCAGCCGATGGGGATGGCGTTCGGATCGCAGGTCCAGGGAGGGCAGGATAGCGAGGTCGCGCCCGAGCATTTGCCATTGCCGTCGCAGGTGAGAATGCCGGTCACGCCGGCCCCATCACAGGTACCACCTTTGCACGGGGTGTCTTTGACGAACTGGCGGCAGCCGCCTTTGCCGTCACAGGTTCCGTCCAGTCCGCAGGTCGCGGGCGTGCTGGCGACGCACTGGAGAGCAACGCTGGGTTTGACACCCGACGGGACGAGGGCACAGTCGCCCAGAGAGCTGGCCAGATTGCACGCCTTGCAAGTCTCAGTACAGGCCTTGTTGCAACAGATCCCGTCCACGCAGAAGCCGGTCTGGCACTCCCGATCGCAACTACAGGATTCGGTCTTTCCCTTGGACTGGCTCGGTGTTTCGGGCGAGCAGGTGTTGGGCTGGGCAATGTCAGAGCCATGGCCATCCCGGCCCCCGCCTCCGTCGAGGTCGGCCTTGGCGAAGCTGGCATTCTTGCAGCCAGCGGCTGCCAGAACCGCGCACAGGGCAAGACCGATCCAGAAAGTGGCCCCGGCCCCATGTGACGACGTTGATTTCTGATCTCTAGCTCGCCGCGAATCAGCTCTCATTGGGCCCCCCGTTTGTCAATGGTCAGTTCGGGCAGTAGCCATACTCATTGCCCCACTTCTTGCAATCCGCGCCGCTGGCACAAGGATTGGCGTCGTTGCAAACCTGCCGGCAAATGCCGTCCACGCAGGTGGTCTTCTGCAAGCAGTCGCGTGAGGCGGAACAGGTCTGGCCGGGCCTTTGGCCGCCGTGGTCGAACTCGCACACGGTACGGCTGTGCTGTGAGTTCGGGTCAGGGTCAGGGGAAACCAGGAGGCAAACCCCCCGGGGAGCGGAACAGCCGATGCCGCCCAAGGGATCGCAGCAGGTCCCCCCGCAGGAATCGTAGGGAGGATCGCAGACGCCGATCGAAACGTTGAGCGACGAGAAATTGCGCTGGCCGCACGCCATACCGCCGACGCAATCCTCGGCGAGGACACAAAGCTGGAAGCAGTATGGGATGGGGTCCCCGACGGCAGGCGGCAGACAGATGCTTCCCTGGGCGCAATTATCAGATTGTTTTGCATACGTGCAGGAAGCAGGGAAGACCCCTTGCCCTGTCTTGCTGACGCAGGCGGGCTGTGCGGCGGTGCCGTCAAAAACGTAGCTGCACTTCTCTTTGCACCAATTGCATCCACCGTGCTGGCAGACCGGATCGCAGATGCCTGTCGCCGGTGAGCCAGAGCAGGGCTGGTTGGGCTCGGGGCAACTTTCGCTTACGTCTGGCTCAACGTCCGGTTCAACGCCGGAGTCATCTGCGGCCGCTGTTCCGTCGGTTCCCCCGCCGCCATCCGCGATGGGCGCGGGCGCAAAACTCGCATTGGCACAAGCCACCGCCCAGACCGACAGGACGGCAAGAGAACACAACGATAAGCTACCAAGCTGGTTTCTCATGAATTAGTCGTCCGGGGGGTAAGCACCCTCGCGGGCAGGAGTTTGCCACAGGGCCTTTCGTAAAGCGACGATAGCATTGACGCACTTTGCCGGAAGGGAATGAGCCCGGGCTTGCTCCGGGTGTTGCCGCCGGTCTGTTGCGTGCGGGCTACTCGCGTCCAGCCGGCTCATCACCCGCCCAGACGAAGCCTCACGCCAGCAGAACCCGATCCAAGCGCAGCAGCTTGAATATCGACATGGGCTGATCGCACAGGCCGTGAACGGTCACCGCCCCGCCGTACTCCTTGGATTTCTTGTACAGAAAAACCAGGGCGCCCACGCCCGAGCTGTCGATCAGGCGCAGACCCGACAGATCGATCACGATGCGGGGGAGCTTTTTCTCGACCAGGTCTTCGATGAACGGGCGAAGCTCCACAACAGTCACCGCGTCCAGCTCGCCCTCGATGCGAACCGTGGTCACGCCGTCTGCGCTACTGGTGAAGAACCGCACTTGTTGCCCGCTTGCCCGCACGCCCCGCCGGCCCCCCAGGGCATTCTGGAATGTTCTTGCTCAAGTTTAACACATTAGGACATCCGGCCTGGTAGCTAACCTCGTCCATCAGCGACCGCATAATATAGATGCCCAGCCCTGACTCCGGTAACGCATCCAAGTCTGGAAGGCAGATGCTCAGCGGGTCGAAACTGCGTCCGTAGTCCTCGATTCTCAAGTGCACTGCCGTGGAGTCCATCGTCAGGCGTACCCGCGCGACGTCCGAGGATCGATCGCGGTAACAATGAAACGCGATATTGTTGAAGGCTTCGCCCACCGCCGAGAGAACGTGATTCATGAACTCATCGACGGGAGCCTCGCGGCCACACACGCCGGCGAACGCGGCCTTGCAGGCGGCCGCAACAGCGCGAAGAATCACGTTGCGATACGAAATATCGCCCGGTGCCTCAACGCATACCGTTGCCGAAAGAGCCACGGGCGCCACCCTACCACGCCGGAGGCCCACTGCAACCTGCATGTGGGATTCCGGCTGTTCTCATCTGGACAGCGCCCCCCCGGCTCATCTCACGTTACTGTCAGAGGCAAGCATAGGTGCCCAACTCGCAAATGCAGCCAAAACCAGATCCACCGAGGCATGCAGAAAGCGGTGAGATGCACGTCGTACCCGTGGCGGCCCCCCGTGGACAGTCCTGGAGTGGGCCCGTATTCAGCGGACAGACGTAGACACCCGACGTACAAAGACAGATGCCGCCCAGGCTGGGGAGAACGCAACCCAGAACATTGCTGGAACAGGACGCGCCCAAGCGAACCTCGGGCCCGCACAAGATCAGACCGAGCGGGTTGTCGCGCGGGGCGTCTAGAATGCCACCCAGCAGGCCGCCGAGGCCACCATCCGGGACCTGAAAACCGAAGCCCCCGCGCCCGTCGGAGCCAGGAGAGTCCCCCACACCTCGCGATCCATCCGCGCCTCTCGCCTGATCGGGGCTTGCGTCCCTTGCGGCGGACACCGCCAAGCCATCGCGGCCGCACGAAGCCACCACCAGGGCTGCCGCGAGAAGCGTCTGCGCGAGAAGTTTGTTCGGCATGGTGAGCTTGACCCAAGTGCAGGGACAATCACGGCCACCAACCCAAACATCTTGGGGTCCAGGGCAGGCAAATGCAACCGCCGCGAAGTGGTTGACGCAATTGGCGCAGACATTCCTGGTGGTGTGATCGAAATCGAGTTGCCAGCCCGTGAAAACCGCCTGCAGCCAGTTGCTGTCAACCCTGACCGCGCTTGCCTGGCCCGGCCACGAGCTTTCGCACTGCGGCCCGCAGGGAATCTGGATCGTAGGGTTTGTGCAGGATGGTGTCGTTGGCAGTCATCTCGGTTTTGGCGCCCAGCGATTCAGCCGCGTAGCCACTTGCAAACAACACGGGAATGTCCGGGCGAAGCGAACGGCAGCGCGCGGCGACCTCGAAACCGCTCAGTCCCGGCATCATGATGTCGAGGAAGAGCAAGTCGAATTGTCCGGGATCGGTGGCGAATCGATCGACAGCCTGCTGTCCGTCCGCCACGGCAATCACCCGTGCACCAAAACGAGCCAGCACCTTCTCGGCGACCCGTCGGACCGCCTCGCTGTCTTCCGCGAGCAGAATGGTGGCCGCGATGGAACCTTGGTCGTCCCGCGCCAGCTCGGCGGACGGTTCTTTCGTCGTGGCCCGCTCGCGGGTCGCGCAGGGTAGCAACACGACAAACTCCGTGCCCCGGCCAGGTTCGCTGCGGGCGGAAATGTGCCCGCCGTGCTGCCGGATGATGCCGTAGACCACCGCCAATCCCAGGCCGGAACCCCTGTCGCGCGGCTTGGTCGAGAAGAACGGCTCGAAGACCCGATCGAGCACGTCTGCGGTCATGCCGTGGCCTGTATCCGACACCGTGATGCGCACGAACGGCCCGGCTGGCCGCTGACACAGCTGTTCCGCGGTGGTGGCGTCGAGCACCATGGGCTCGATGGCGATCGACAGTTTGCCGCCGGCAGGCATGGCGTCGCGTGCGTTGAGGCAGAGATTGAGCAGGACCTGCTCCATCTGGCCCCTGTCCGCCTCGGTCACGACCGGTTGCGGGGCCGCGTGAAAATCGACGTGGATGTTCTCGGGAATCAGCCGCCGGATCATCTCCAGATGGCTGGCCACCAGGCCGTTGATCTCGACGCTCTCCCACTCCAGCGCCTGCCGCCGTCCGAAGGTGAGCAGCTGCCGCGTGAGCTGGCTGGCCTGAGCCACGGCGGTGACGATCGCGCCGAGCGCCGCCTCGCGATCGCGGGCTTCACTGTTCGGGGCCAGCGCGAGGTCGGCGTTGCCCCCGATCACCTGGAGCAGATTGTTGAAGTCGTGGGCGATGCCACCGGCCAGCAGACCGACGGCTTCGAGCTTTTGCGCCTCCCGCAGCTGTTCCTCCAGCGCGCTCTGCCGGTCGGCAGCCTCGTGTAGTTCGGTGATGTCGCGGAGGAAGGAGAGCACGGCATCAGCACCGTCCCATTCGACGCGGGTCAGGCTCGACTGTACCCAACGGTGCGAGCCATCCTTCCACAGAATCTGCCAGCCCGGATGAGGCGGCAGATGCGCTCCGCGCAGCACCGCCTCGGTCTGGGAACGCAGCTCGTAGCGGAACCTGGGGGCGACTTGCTCAGTCCAGTCGCTCTGCCAGGGAAACTCGGCCGGCGTCTGGTACCCGAACATCTGGAGCGCCGCCGAATTCGCGTAGCGTACCCGTCCATCCTGTTGCACCAGGATTCCGACGATGGCGGATTCGATCAGCGTGCGATAGCGTTCTTCGCTCTGGCGCAGGGCGTGCTCGCTGGCGACGCGGTCGGTGATGTCGCGGGAAACCACCAGGGCGGACGCAATGGCTCCGTCGGCAGATACTTCAGGGATGGCCCGCGACTCGAAACGGCGCAGCCCGGCGGGCGTCTTGAGCTCGAATTCGACGGTGACGGACTGACCGCTCGAGAAGACCTGCCCGAGGGTTCGCTCCCAAAGCGCCACGTTTTCTGCAGGAAATGCGAACTCGCCCATCCGCCGCCCGATCACCTCCGCGGGGGAGAGTTCGGTCGCCTGGGCAAATGCCGGATTGGCGAAGCGGTAGCGTCCTTCGCGGTCGTAGCGAACCACCAGGTCGGGCGAGTTTTCGGCCAGCGTCCGCACCTGCTGCTCGCGCTCGGCGATTTCTCGACGGGACTGCTCGCGCTCGGCGATGTGTTTGCGGAGAGAGTCGCGCATGCGGCCGAGCGTGTCGGAAAGCAGGTCGAGTTCGCTCAGGTGGGAATGCACCGCTGCGGTCTCGGTCAAGTCGAGCGAGGCGATGCGCTGGCTTTGCGCGGCCAGTTCAGCCAGGGGCCGCGAAAACCAGCGGGCGAGACGCAGGGCCAGCAAGGCGGCGGCGAGCAGGGCCAGCAGGCCGACGCCGGCGATGAGCGCCTGGTACTGGCCGGCCGCCGGAATGAGGTCGGACTCGGGCAGCAGCACGCCGATCCAGAAACGGTGCTGCGAGCCGATTTCGAAAGGCGCGAATCCGGCCCACCAGGTTTCGTCCTCGAGCGTGAGACGAAAGCGATCAGACCGGCCTTTGTGGTCGGCCTGCCACTTCGCCACCGCCTGCTTGACGTGTGGAGAGGCGGATTCGGCGACCGGCTGCAGCGTGGGCACGTTGGCGTCCGGCTTGCCGTTTCCCCGGCTGTCGCGAGGCGGCCCGAGCAGCCTCCCGTCATCGGTCAACACGAACAACATCCCGCGCGGCGAGGGTTGTACCGACGTTGTGAACTTCGCGATCTCGTCCAGAGGCAGGTCGTAGGTCACGATCAGGATTTCTCCCGACGGGTCGCGCGCGGCGACGGCGGCGGAGATGCTGGGGCCCTTCGCGGTATAGAGCGGGTAGACCTCGGTCCATGCCACCAGGTTGGAGGCGGCGGCCTGCGCCTCGGGCAGGGTTTGATCCCGAAAGGCCGCCATGGCCACCCTGTACCAGGGGCGCTGCCGACCATCGTAGCCGGACAGGGATAGATCCCATCTCTGGACAAGCTGTCGTCCGGCGTCCTCCCACAGCGCCCAGCGACTGGTTTCACCCCATTCGGCGGGCCGGAATTCCCGCGTGAGGAATTGCAGGCGGCCGGGGTCGGGCGGAGGCAGCCGGTCCGACACGGATCTCAGCAGCGCGGACCGGCGGACGGGTTCGCTGTAGCGCTCGACGAGAAAATGCCCACCCTTCTGATCGGCGAGCATCATGGAATCGACGTTGGGCAGCGAGAAGAGCCCCGGCATCAGCAGTTCCCTGCGCGTGTCCGCGTCCTTGGACGAGTACCGCCCCTGCCGGATCGCTGCATAGTCCTCGATCATTTTCTGCCGGATTGGATCGAACAGATCGTGCAGTCGGAACTCCGCATCTAGCCCCAACTCGAACATCAGGGATCCAGCAACGTCGCGTGCCAGGCGGGCCGTACCGAGGAGTGACGCCGTCAACAGGCTGCCCAAGACCAACAACACGAGGAGCGCGAAGGAAAGCAGCAGCCCTCCTCGAATGCTGATCATTCGGTGGGGCGGACTCTGCTCGGGGGGGGCCTGCGCTGGCATTATGGTTGGACCGCTGGTGTCCAAAACGACATCAGCGGCATTGTCGCACAAATCCAAGAAAGTGAGCAGCCCGGGACGGCAGGCCGGGGTTTCACCAGCGACGTCCCCAACACCAGCGGCACGGCCAAGGGCGGCGGCGCGATCTACCAAGAAGGCGGCTCGCTCACCGTCGTCAAAACTAGTTCGAGGTGACCGAGTAGCTGTTGGTCACGAAGGCCTGGGTAGAGCCGTCCGAGGTGATCTCGAAGCCGAACTGCACCAGATCGAGTGTCCAACTAGAGGTGAACACCCCGTTGGCGGTGTGATTGCCCGTGAGCCAGGTCAGGATGTCCTTTATGTTCACGCTGCCCGAGTTGGTGTTGCTGGTGCGCACGAAGGTGACTATGTCGCCACCGCTGTTGCCGGAATAGACGTTCCAGGTATGGCCGCCCACTGACACGTTGGTCTGGTCCGCCACCGGACCGGACGAGCCGGTGACAGCCGCGATCGGCTGCACAGGCCCATTCTTGTTCATCCACAGCATGACTTCGATGCTCTGCGCAGGCGGCGGCGTCGTGTTGTTCTTAACAAATATGTCGTAGGTGGTTTCCCAGGATCCACTGCTGGGCACAGTCACGTCGAAGGCACTGGTGTAGCTGTTGATTGCGTTGATGGCCTTTTGGGGAAACGACGAGATGTTGGCATAGGACTTGATATTGGAGGTGGTGGGATGATTGGCCGCTACGCCCCACTTGTTTGTAGTGGTGGTCCAGATGCACTGGGGACCCGGGCCGGATCCCCAGATGTTGTTGAAGTAGGTGTAGCCGCCGCTGTTCGTACTACCGGTCGTGGCGCAGGAGCACCAGGAAGTAGTGATGCCCGCGGGCGCGGCCCCTGGACAGTTGGTGGTGACGGGGCCGATGGTGCCGCCCGAACTGGAGATGCCGCCTGAGTTGGTGGTTCCGCCCGAGTTGGAGGTTCCGCCCGAGCTGGTGGTTCCGCCCGAGCTGGTGGTTCCGCCCGCGCTGGAGGTTCCGCCCGAGCTGGTGGTTCCGCCCGAGCTGGAGGTTCCAGCCGCGCTGGAGGTTCCGCCCAAGTTGGAGGTTCCGCCGAAACTGGTATTTCCACCCGGCTGAGCGGTGCCCCCACTTTCTGAGGTGCCGCCGCCAGTGACCACGCCGCCCGTTGCCGGCACATCCTCTCCGCCGTCGGGCGAACCGGCACCGGTATCGGAAGACGCTCCACCGGTGGCCGCGCTGCCACCCGCGGCGGTCGTTCCACCTGTGCTAGGGCTGCCCCCAGTGGTCGCAGCTCCGGTCGTGCTGGTCATGCCTCCGGTCACGGTCGTACCTCCGGCAGCGCTGAGACCGCCCGACGCATTTCCACCGGTCGATATTGCACCGCCCGCGATCATGGTGCCGCCCGCACTCGTCATGCCGCCGACGGTGGTCGTGCCGCCTTTGCTCGTGGCTCCTCCCTGTCCAGACGAGCCCCCCGTGGCCGCGGGTGCCGGGGTCAGCTCGGAACAGCTCGATGCGAACGCGATGACCAGGACGAAGGACAGGGACAGACCTGTGGCAACGAGGCGCACGTACTTCATGATCGAATCCCCTTACGGTTGACGTCACGGGCACTAGCGCGGGCTCGGACCCAAGCATTGTAACACTATCGCGGGAATTAGGGAACGGCCACGCCGATGAGGGGACTGCGGGTCGCACAGCAGTATCCTGCGACGAGGCACGGAGAATCGACGCCCGGCGCTGCCCTAGCTATCTTGGTGCGGCGCCCAGGTCAATCGACTGGGGCTCCCGTTTTCACCTAGCGGAGGAAACAGACCAGCGGATAAATGTTGAGCCTCTTGATCTCGTCGCGAATAAGCGCGGCCACGAAGTTGGCTCCCACGGTGTTTAGGTGGGTGGTTGGGTCTGCGTAGTATCCCGAGACAGTGGCTTTGCCTTTGGCGCTAAAGGCCGCGACGACCGCGGCGTTGATATCAATGACCGGAACATTGTTGGTTGCGCCGACACTCCTGATGCTCGCAAGAAGATCCACGCCGGGATCATTGACGAAGGTGGCACTCATTGTGCTGCCAGACCAGTTGTTGCGTGGGATAGGGGTCGCAAGCACCGGGATGGCTCCCTTGGCCCTTGTTTCCGTGATGTAGGTCGTCAGGTTCTTTTCGTACGCAGCCTGCGGCGTGTTCTTGTCGTTGTGGGCGAATTCGATCAGGACGACGTCCCCGGCCTTGATGAGAGGCTTGACTGTCGGCCACATCTTGGGGTCGTCGTAGAAACTGAAATAGGGCGCGTCAGTCCTGCAAGGGGTGGTGGTAGGCGAGCATTCAGACAATGCGCCGGAATTGCCGTAGTTCGCCACGGAAAGGCCATATCCGAAGAACTGGGGCAGCCACTGTCCCCAGCCTGCCGTACCCGGGCCCTGCTGGTCGCACCCGGTTGAATCGGTCAAGATGTACATGACAACGTCAGTCGCGGCGGCTGGCGCGTAGGCGATGGAATCAAGCTGGGGATTGGCTCCAATGAAGTACATGTCCAATCCGGGGGTTCCGTCCACCGCTCCATGGTCCGCCCACTCGGGTTGTCCTTCTGGCTGGCGGACATTGACCGTCATAGAGTAGAGGGATTTCTGGCCAGCGGTGGTGGCTATCGCGGCGACGGCGGTGCCTGCCACTGTGACCGGGGCAGCCAGCATCTCGCGCAGGTGCTCAGCCTGCACGATGGTCTGACCAGCGGCTGTGCCACCGAGGTTGAAGGAGACGTCGTAGTTGCCAATGCTGCCACCAAAATGGCAGGTGATGCCGGCCGATCCGCTGCCGGTGCACTTGGCGCGCGTCGTGGTGTCTGGAGTGGGAGGTGTACCGACGGCAGGGCAGACACCAGTGCCGGGCGAGCCGGTTTGTCCACCGCTGCTGGGAATGGTTCCGCCTGAGCCAGCTGCCGCTGTGGTGCCGCCTTTGGAGGTTGAGCCACCCGTTACGACCGAGCCGCCTGTCGTCGTAGTGGTGCCGCCCTTGGGGGCGGAGCCACCCGTTACTACAGAGCCACCGGGAGCGAGAGAGCCACCCGCAGTAGTAGTGCCGCCCTTGGAGATGGAGCCACCCGTGGCGACCGATCCGCCTGGAGAAACAGATCCGCCTGGAGCGACCGAGCCGCCCTGCTGAACCACACCGCCGGTTTCCGAGCCGCCCTGCTGAACCACACCGCCGGTTTCCGAGCCGCCCTGCTGAACCACACCGCCGGTGTTCTGGCCGTTTCCACCCGCCCCTGCGGAGGCAGGGCCACTACCTGCTTGTGGTGTCCCGGAGTTGTTCGTTGAGCTGCAGCCTAGGCCCAGAGGTGCCACCGCAATCATGGCGAAGAGGAGGTGGCGAAAAGGCCTGCGACCGTGAAGGTTGTGATTCGACTTCTCGTTCTGGTCATGGATTGACATCGTCATAGGCAGTGGCTCCTTAGGAATCTTCGGCTCAAGAATCCGCGATGCCGTGCTGCGACAACTGGGCTCATTGTATACCGACTCGGCGCCGGCAAGCGCGTATAGGCACTTGTTGCGCTGCGACGAGACGAAGCCAAACCCTCACCCTGACATCCAATGGGTAGGAACTATTGGAGAGCCCCATGAACATATCCCCGGGAATTCTCGCCCTGGCAGCCATGGGCCTGGTTTCTTGGCCTGGTTTTGCTCGGGCGACGGCGATGCCGGCCGTGGGAAGCCCGGCACCGGATTTCACGCTGCCGGCGCACGACGGCAGCAAGGTGCAACTTTCGGCACTGCACGGCACCTGGGTGGTCCTGTACTTCTATCCCAGGGACAAGACCCCAGGCTGCAGCATCGAGGCGCACAGTTTCGCCGTGGATCAGCCCGAGTACACCAAACGCAAGGCCGTCGTGCTGGGCGTGAGCGTGGACAGCGTGGATTCACACCAGGAGTTCTGCGCCCAGGAGGGACTGACTTTCAAACTCCTGGCAGACACCGACAAGAAGGTTTCGGCGGCCTACGGATCGCTCACTAACCTGTTGGTGACCAAGCTGGCCGCGCGCCATACTTTCATCATCGATCCCCAGGGCAAGATCGTGCAGGTGTTTGCCGACGTGAAGCCCGCCGTGCACAGCCGCCAGGTGTTGGCCGCACTGGACGCCCTGGGCGCCGCCGCGAAATAGATGCGCTGGCTAGCACTACTGATTGAATTTCTCCCGTCGCCGTCGCTGCTGCGGGGCCCGTCCGCTTTCTCGCTTCTCGGTCAGATACGTCGAGTATCTTCCCTCGGCGCTCGTCGCGGCCGGGCCTCCTCGCGACGCGCCGGCTCGGTCCGAATTTCAATCAGTAGTGCTAGGATCGTCGGCGCAATTTGGGACCCAGCACGTCGGCCTCCACAAGGATATCTTCGCCGATGGCGTGAACCTGGAGCGGACCGAGCCTCAAGGGAGTGCGCCAGTCCAGACCCGTGCCTTCTACGATGGGGCGACCGGCGCCCACAAGGCGCGGTGCAAGGAAGAACGCAACCGAGTCCACCCGACACGCGGAAATGAAGGCGCCGTGAATTCGACTGCCGCCCTCGACCAAGAGCGACTGCACCCCGCCTTCCGCCAGGGCACGCAGCAGATGGGGGATCGAGATGCGGCCGGCGCGATCGGCCGGCAGGAGAAGAACCTCGGCCCCAGCCCGACGCAAGGCCCGCTCGCGGGCCAGCCGAGCGCGCGCGTCTTTGGCGCCCTTGCCTGGCTGCGCTCCGATGATGAGTGCCGGGGGCGCGCCCAGTTGCCGGATGAGCCGGGCTGACGGCGGCGTGCGCAGATGTCCGTCGAGAACCACTCGCAAGGGGCCGGCTTTGCTGGCACCGGGCAGGCGCACGGTCAGCCGGGGGTTGTCCGCCAGGACCGTGCCCACCCCGACCAGAACGGCGTCGTGTTGACCGCGCAGCACATGGGCGTGCGCGCGCGCGGCCGTTCCGGTGACAAAGCGCGCGCTGGGGTCGCGCAGTTTGGTCTGCTTGCTGGCGATGAATCCGTCGAGCGTGCTGGCGACCTTGAGTGCGACCCAAGGTCGGTGAGCCCGGACCCAGACGAAGAAGGCGCGGTTTTGCTTTCGGCATTCCTGGTCGAGGCAGCCCACGTCGACGCGGATGCCGGCGCGACGCAGGTGCAGGACGCCGCGACCGCTGACCAGCGGATTCTGGTCGCAGCACCCCACCACCACACGGCGGATACCGGCACGCTCGATGGCCTCGGTGCAGGGGCCGGTGCGACCCTGGTGGCAGCAGGGTTCCAGCGTGACATACAAGGTCGCGCCCTGGGTGCGGACGCCCTTGTGAGAGAGCGCTTCGATCTCGGCGTGGGGCAGACCGGAGCGGCGGTGATAGCCCCGCGCCAGCACGCGGCCGCCGCGCACCAGCAGGGCGCCCACCACGGGATTGGGGCGGGTCCGGCCGCGGCCACGTTCGGCTAGAGCCAGGGCTTCGCGCATGAAGCGTTGGTCAGCCTCGGAGAAAACCTTGCTCATGGATCCTGGCCTTTCCAGCGTAGCAGCCTTTGTACCTCGCTCAGCAGTTCGGTCGCGTCTTTGAAATGCATGTACACGGTGGCGAAGCGCAGGTAGGCCACGTCATCGATCTCACGCAGGCGACTGAGCACGGCATCGCCGATGCGAGACGACGCGATTTCCTTCTCGCCCAGTTCCCGTAGCGAACGTTCGATGGAGTCCGCCAACTCCTCCAGGGCAGCCATGGGAACCGGCCGCTTTTCGCAGGCCTTGGTCACGCCCGCCAACAGCTTGGTCCGGTCGAACGGTTCGCGCCGCGCATCCTTCTTGACCACCGAGGGAAGCAACTCCTCGACGCGCTCATAGGTGGTGAAGCGCTTGCCGCACCCGGCGCATTCGCGGCGGCGCCGCACAATCTGCTCGTCCTCGCTGGGACGGGTGTCCACAACCTTGTCTTCGGTGGCAGAGCAGAATGGGCAGCGCATGGTGCGAGATCCGAGGGTTTTCTACCACATGGAACGCACCAAGGTGCCCATCGTCGTCGACGCAGGCCTGAGCACGGTCTGGTACGCGGCGGCGGCCATGATATGGGCGCCGGTCCGGCAGGTTGGCAAGTGGCCAAGCAGTTACGAGAGCAGGATCTGTCGGCGCATGCGCTCGTCGAATTGGCTCACGAACTGCGCACTGTCACCAGTGCGACGGGAGCGGCGTTGTTGATCAACGAGTGGAGGTGGCTACCGTCCGGCGCCGTGGCTTTCGGTTCCGTGTTCGACACACGGCCAAGGCGCGCATACAGGGCGCCCAAATGGCATCCAGGCATCGCCAAGTGCTTGCTGCTGGTCAATCCCGGTCACTGCGCTCGGTGGAATCGACAATAGCAATGCCGAGAGTTGCATTGGTGTGGGCGCTTACGGAACAACTGCGATTCGTGCTGTTATGGCTGCCGACAAACCGGCAGTTGCATTGTCACGGGTGTGCGCCGTCCGCGATCGAACAGCACGCTAAAGTCTTGACAGGCGGGCGCAGAACCGTACCATTTTGACTGTGCGCCCCAGACAATTCCGTTGGGGAGCAGCGGAGGTCAGTACAGTTTGAGGAGGCAGTGAATGGCAATGGCAACCGGCAAGGTGAAATGGTTCAGCGATTCCAAGGGGTACGGATTTATCGCGCGGGATGGGGAGGAGGACGTTTTCGTCCACTACTCGGCAATTACGGCGGAGGGGTATCGCTCGTTGGCCCAGGGTCAAACAGTGGAGTTTGACATCACCAAGGGCCCCAAAGGGCTGCAAGCCATGAATGTCAAACGCCAGGAGGCAGCACAAGCGACGCAGTAGATCCGCCGCCGGCTCCCCACAATTCCAGTCAGTCGTCGCGCTGCCACGACA
>Ga0224523_1000610_pt1 | contig 17814 bp, 12 predicted proteins | sample CFST50metaG_FD_182732 | JGI IMG/M metagenome (GOLD analysis project Ga0224523, IMG submission 182732) | Peat soil microbial communities from Stordalen Mire, Sweden - C.F.S.T50 | ecosystem: Environmental > Terrestrial > Soil > Wetlands > Peat | place: Sweden: Norrbotten County, Stordalen Mire...
TGTAAAACCATGGGAACAATGATACGGATAGTGTATGTCGAAACTGTCATTACTGAACACGCCATTGACCGCATTATATGCAAAAATGCCAGACTTAACCTTATTTCCGACCAGCAGGTAATGGATTGTGGAAATAAAAATGGTAAAACGGAAATAGTAATGGTGAACATTAACCAGGAAAAACTTGAATCTTACGACGATCTTAGTGGCGACTTTGCCCTTGCCATGGAGCGCGAGCTTGGGCTTGAAAAATTAAGGTTTCCGAAAATACTGAAAGAGGAATTATATTACGAACTTATTCCCTGTGTGCATTCGTCATACAGGCATATGCTTACCAACACCATTCATGAATTCACCATACTTAATTTTTTCTCACATCCGGTCATTGTTTTTCATTCGGAGCCCGAAGAGTTGAAGACGAGCGTTGGCAATGCCATGAAAGCCACCGGAAATTTGTTTGGGAAACTGTTTAAAACAAAAGCACACGAAATTAAAGAAGACAAGAAAAAGGAGATACGCCTGATGGTATATGTTGCCAAGGCCGATGGCGCTATACAGGATCTGGAAAAGCAGATGATAGCTGACAAGATAGGCTCGTTGCAGGATTTTACAAATGCTGAAAAAAGGGAGTTGTTCGACATTATGAAAATTAAGGTCCTTCCCGAACTTACAAAAGATGATGTTGCCTTCAGCAGCAATGCCAATATTGAGGAAATTCTCAAAGACATTGTAAATATTGCACTTGCCGATGGTAGTATTGACCCCGGTGAAAAAGCGCTGATAGATCAAATAAAAATTTTGATGAAACGGTAAAACGTAGAATTAATATATCATTTCCCGTCGTAAGTAATACTTCACCAAATAAATAAAACACCCTTTTAATGCAGGGTGTTCTTATTTATACATCAGTTATGATTGATTGCCACTTTTACGTAACCTGTGTTATTGCCATTGATCAATGTGAATACATAAATGCCAGAGGAAATGTTGCTGATGTCGATCATGATCTTCCCGGAACTGATGGCATAATCTCTTTTTACAACAGGTTTACCAAGCATATCCGTAAGCATTAAATTTCCTTTTCCGGTAAAATAGTCAGGAACTGTAATTATAAGTTCATCACCGGAGAGTATCCACTTTAATTCCTGGTGTTTTGGGTTGGTTTCTGCAATTGAACCACATGGCGACAATAAATTCAATGAATTGTCAGAGGTGACAAGGAAGGATGGACCAAAGTTGTTAAAAACTGGTGTCACAAAATGTGAACTTGCAAAAGGTACAGCATTATTATAATAAACCAGTGTATCATATTCAAATTGGAAATTAGATGACCACCATAAGGGTATATATGCAATACCGTGATGGCTGGTGCCTGCTATAAGGAAAGAACCGCATTCAGCAAGTTGAATTTCTTTCACATAGTATAAAGTGTCATCTAGCAAATTGCCATTGGTTGTATTGTATATATTGTAACCTCCATTAGGGTATAAAGCAATCAAACCATTGTCCCGCGTTGAAATGTAAGTTGATGTATCATAACACGGAATTTGAATTCCGGTAACATAAAAATTATTGACAGCAATATTGGACGAATCGTACACTTTCCACTGGGTGTTTTGATATATAGCAAATCCTTTATCAGTACCTACATATAAAGCATTAATAGCGTTGCACCAATAGGTTTGACTATTACCTGTCGTAACAAAGGTGATCCTGTTTGAAGGTAAAGGAGAATTAGAGGTGTTGAAATTATTATAAAATAATCCGTTATAAACCAGCAGTCCATTGTTAGTCGCAATATAATATGTGCCATTATCATAGCAAATATTGTTCACAGTGTCGTTGGGCAATTGAGTGTTGCTGAATCCAGGCAAAGCCTGTATCCCTTGGTTTGTGCCAAAAGCAGGAGCGTTTTGAGGTTCGTTTGCTACAAAGCAATTTACGTTATTTGCCTGCGCATATTCCGAAGTATCAGAAAAACCATTTATGTAATTAGCTGATAAATTAACCTTGAAAATTCCTTCTTCATCAGCCACTGTTACCATGTTAGCTGATAAATAATAAATAGCCCCCAATGCTTTAATATTTTTAAAAGGAATAAATGGAAAATCAGTGGCATTCCAGCTACCCCCAGCATATTTTAATGCTTTGTATTCGCCTGTTGTAACAACCCAGGGATTATCTTGTTTATCCAGAGAAAAATTTTCAACAGACCAATATGGATGCGGTAAAGCTATAGTTTGCCAGGTTGAACCATCGAATTCAAGCAGTGTAGATCTGTCGCCGGCTGTCCAGATGTGCCCATTAACGCCAATTTTAACGTGCAAAAACTGATCGGTACCAATAGGGGAATTTGTATCATCAAATAAGGCTATCAGGCTCCCATTGAAATGAAGCAGGTTGTTACGTGCAGCAATCCAAATATTGCCGAACTGATCAGCATTCCAATCTTCCATTGAATAACCAACCGTAGAAAAAATGGAATCAAAGATTCCATTATGAAAAGCGAAGAACTTTTGATTGTCCCCGTAAACATAGGCAAGTGTATCGTTCACTACTCTTATGCTGGAAAATCCATAATAATATTGAGAAGCAGTATAGTGATATTCATGCCATTGATGTCCGTTGTAAATTGCTACTTCCTTGGAATTGTCATAAGCAGCTGCCCATATTTTTCCATCCGGAGAAACATCAATATCATAAAACTGGCGGGTTAACATACTGTCGGGAATTATATTTTCATATTTATGGGTGGCTTCATTATATTTCCCAATGTAATTATAGTTTTTCAGATAAACATAATGGTGGTTGGTGTCAGCAACAATTGCTGTTATGGGGTAATGACCGGCGAAGTGATAAGACGTTGAATGTGAATTCATATTTATATCTTCAAGTCCGCCCGACCGGAATGTGTAAAATATCGAATCCATGATAAGTATTTGTTTTGTTCTTGCATAATTATTCGAATAATTAAGCATGTCGACGGGCTGAAGAGGTAAATACTGAGCGTTACAAATGCTGATTGTACTTAAAATTGATACCAAAAATAAAAGTTGTTTTTTCATTGTTTTCAGGTTTGGGAATAGTAAAGAGAAATATTACCGTAAAATTAATGCTTTATTTTTTATTATTCTCTAAAATCCAGATTTTTTTTTATTCTGTCATTTCAGAAAAATTGGTGTTCAAAAACCAATACAGACCTGCCTTATATAATTTACTTTGTGTTGTAAAGTATATTTTGAAATTATTCATCTAAATTTCCTACATTTGCCACATTATATAAAAACAGTTTGTTTTAGTAAATGGAACATGCTGGTAGTAACGAATTACAATATCTAACATCTGATTTCTAACATCTAACTTCTAAAAACCATGTCATCCGCTAGTGATAAATTCGCAGGAGAAGGTCTTACCTACGATGATGTACTTCTGATCCCCGCTTTTTCAGAGATACTGCCACGCGAAGTTGAAATTTCTTCTCTGTTTTCAAGAAACATCAAATTGAACCTGCCCGTTGTTTCAGCAGCAATGGACACAGTTACCGAATCGGTGATGGCAATTGCCATTGCGCAGGAAGGTGGAATTGGTGTGCTTCATAAAAATATGAGTATTGCCGAACAGGCAAATGAGGTCAGAAAAGTGAAAAGAGCCGAGAACGGCATGATACTCGAGCCGATTACGCTTGATGAAAATGCGCTTGTTATTGATGCCCTGAACCTGATGGCTGAAAATAAAATTGGCGGCATTCCGGTAGTGAATCACAATAATGTGCTGGTGGGTATCGTCACAAACAGGGATCTCCGTTTTGAAAAGACCATGGACAGGCCGGTTGCAGAGATCATGACAAAGAACAACCTGATAACTACCACCGAATTTACCGATTTTGAAAAAGCTGCCGATATATTGCAGCAATACAAAATAGAAAAACTACCGGTAGTTGACAGCAACTACAAGCTTATTGGATTGATCACCTATAAAGATATTATCAAGATCAAAGCCCGCCCCAATGCATGCAAAGATAGCCGTGGTCGTTTAAGAGTTGCTGCCGCAGTGGGCGTTACTCATGATACGATTGAGCGGGCGACAGCCCTTGTGAAAAATGGTGTTGATGCTCTTGTTGTTGATACTGCACATGGCCATTCGATAGGAGTTATAAATATGTGCCGCCTGATAAAAAAAGAATTTCCCGATATTGACCTGATAGCAGGAAATATTGCAACTGCTGAAGCTGCTAAGGACCTTTTAAAAGCAGGTGTTGATGGCATCAAAGTGGGTATAGGCCCGGGATCCATTTGCACCACACGCATCATTGCAGGTGTGGGTGTTCCGCAACTTCATGCTGTTTATGAAGTGGCAATGGCACTGAAAGGTTCGGGCATACCTGTAATTGCCGATGGTGGCATACGTTTCACCGGCGATATAGTGAAGGCTCTAGCTGGTGGAGCTCATTCGGTGATGATAGGCAGTCTGTTTGCAGGTGTGGATGAATCGCCGGGTGAGACGATCATTTTCGAAGGAAGAAAATTCAAAACTTACAGGGGGATGGGATCCATCGACGCCATGCAGAAAGGTTCCAGAGACAGGTATTTTCAGGATACCGAAGATGATTTCAGAAAACTTGTTCCCGAAGGTATTGTTGGTCGTGTTGCCTATAAAGGTTCATTATCCGAGGTCATTCACCAGATGATTGGAGGTCTTCGTGCTGGTATGGGATATTGCGGAGCAAAGAATATCGAAATGCTCCAGAAAGCTCGTTTTATCCGCATTACTTCGGCAGGAGTAAAAGAAAGCCATCCCCACGATGTAACCATCACCAGGGAAGCCCCTAATTACTCGAGTAAAAATTAAGGAAAAAGTCGGCAGTCGGCAGTCGGCAGTCAACAGTCAGTAAAACCAGCAACCAGTAATAAGTCTTCAGTCATAAATTTTGTTAAACAGCCTACTATATCTTTCAAATAAATTACATTTGCGACGAAAAAAACCTAAAAATCATATGAAAACGAATGTCATGAAATTAATGCTTGCCCTTTTATTTACCGCATTTTCTGCTGGTATTTTTGCACAAACTAATACCGACCCTGTAATACTTACAGTGGGTGGTGAGAAAGTTACAAAGTCAGAGTTCCTGAATGTTTACAACAAGAACAATCTTAAAAAAGATGTCATCGACAAGAAGTCACTTGAGGAATATCTGCAATTGTATATCAATTTTAAATTAAAAGTTAAAGAAGCAGAGGCGTTGGGAATGGATACCGTTTCTTCATTTATTACGGAGCTTGCCGGTTACAGGAAACAATTGGCCCAGCCTTACCTGATAGATAAGGATGTTAATGACAAACTGCTTAAGGAGGCTTATGACCGCATGCTTTGGGATATCAGGGCTAGTCATATTTTGATAAAAGTTGGTATCAATGCTTCACCTGCCGATACATTGAAAGCTTATAATACCATACTGGCACTGCGCAAAAGGATAGTTGAAAAGGGTGAAGATTTTGGTGCCGTTGCCGTTGAAAAATCGGATGACCTTTCAGCACGTGACCAGGCTGCTTCGGGCACACGTCCTAAAGTAGCAGGAAACAAGGGTGACCTGGGTTATTTTACAGCAATGGATCTTATTTATCCTTTCGAAACTGCTGCTTACAATACCAAGGTTGGAGAAGTTTCTATGCCTGTAAGAACTGAATATGGATATCACCTTGTTAAGGTCATTGATAGAAGACCTGCTATGGGAAAAGTCAATGCAGCACATATTTTGGTTGTAATTCCTGCCGGATCTACTACAGCCGACTCAGCAAAGTATAAAGCCAAAATTATGGAGATATCCGATAAAATCAAAGCAGGCGCTACTTTTGAAGATATGGCAAAACAATATTCCGACGACAAGGCATCTGCTGCAAAAGGTGGAGTTATTCCGGCTTTTGGTGTTAACAGGATGGTGCCCGAATTCATTGTAGCCATTTCGAATATGAAAAAGAATGATGTTTCTGCTCCTGTTCAAACCATGTACGGTTGGCATATTATAAAACTCATCGACAGGAAGCCTATCAATGCTTTCGACAGTGTAAAAGCTGAATTAAAAGCCAAGATCGCGAAGGACTCACGTGCCAACAAATCAAAGGAAGCTATGGTGGAAAAAGTTAAAGCTGAATATAACTTTAAGCAAGTACCCAATGCATTGACTGATTTCTATAGTGCTATTGATACAGTAAAAGCAGTGACTGCTCCGGAAAAACCTTCAAAGAAAGTTAATGGCAAAGTACCGGTTTTGGATGCACCAAAAATTACAGGTGATAGCTTATACTATGGCAAGCTAACCGATGCAAGGATAAATCAACTTTCCAAAACAATGTTCACTTTTGGCGATAAATCTTATACTCAAAAAGATTTTGTAGAAAACCTTAAAACAAAGATAACTGCTAAAACAAAGGAAAGTACTGCAATTTTGGATAAAGCTTATGAGCAGTTTGTGGCTGTGTCGGCTATTGATTACCTTGACTCAAAACTTGAAAGCAAATACCCCGATTTTAAATCGTTGATGAAAGAATATAGGGATGGAATACTGCTTTTCGAACTTACTGATGAGATGGTTTGGTCAAAAGCTGTTAAGGATACTACAGGACTGAAAGCCTATTATGAGCAGAACAAGGACAATTACAAATGGGAACAGCGCCTGGATGCTACAATTTATACCTGTTCTAATGCTGACATTGCCAAGGCAACACGCAAGCTTGTGAAAAAAGGGAAACTTAGCAGCGATGAAATACTGAAAGCAATCAACAAGGATTCTCAGCTTGACCTGAAAATAGAATCAGGCAAATACACCAAAAAGGAAAACAATGTGATCGACACCATTCAATGGGTTACGGGACTTTCAAAAGATATTCCAAGCGGAAAATCAGTGGCTTTTGTTAATGTGAAAGCAGTTCTCCCTGTTCAAAACAAATCCCTGTCTGAAGCAAGAGGACTGATAACTGCCGATTATCAGACTTATTTAGAGAAAAAATGGATGGAAGCACTAAAACTTAAATACCCTTATAAGGTTAATGAGGATGTGCTTAATTCTATAAAGTAAAAAAGGTATTTAGTATTCTGTAATCGGTATAAAAGTAGAGGCGTATTGCATACGCCTTTATCTTAAATAAATTTTGAGGAACATCAAAAATCTTTTCGTCATATTAGCAGTTATTTGTTTTGCATCCTGCGGATCTTCAGGAAGTAAAAAGTCCTCAGCGATTGCAAGGGTGTATGATGATTACCTTTATAAAACTGATATAATAGATATTGTTCCTGCCGGCACTTCTGCAAAGGACAGTATTTCGATTGTGAAGAATTTTATCACCAACTGGATACAGCAAAAGTTGCTTATTCATAATGCCGAAGAGAATCTTTCTTCAAAACAAAAAGACTTTGAAAAGCAGTTGGAAGATTATAAAAACTCACTGATGATCTTCAATTACGAAAAGGAGTTGGTGCGCCAAAAGCTGGATACTGTTGTTTCCGACTCTGCTGTAAAAAATTATTATAATAAGAATCCAAATGAATTTTTGCTGAAAGAAAATATTGTGAAGGTTTGGTACATTAAGCTATCAGTTAATTCCTCCAATACCTCAACAGTAAAAAATTTGTATAAGCTGGGTACCATAGCAGCCAAAAATTCTTTGGATGAATATTGTAAAAAGTATGCTGTGAATTATTATCTCGATGATTCAACATGGCTTTTCTTTAACGATTTGCTGAAGGAAATACCAATTAAAACTTACGATCAGGAGGATTACCTTAAGCTTCACAAGAATATTGAACTTGAAGATTCGCTGTATAGCTATTACCTGAACATTAAAGATTTTCAAATGAAAGAGAGTTTGTCGCCTCTTAGTTTTGAAAAAGAAAATGTGAAAAAAATCATTCTCAACAAGCGCAAACTAAAACTTATCAAGGATATGCAGGATAATGTTTTTAAAGAAGCTTTGAAAAATAAAGACTTTGAATACTATAAATGAAAAACATGAAAAAAACAATCATATTCCTCGTATTGATTTTAGTTGCAGGACTTCGGTTTTCTTATTCCCAGCAGTCAAAGGTCATTAACCAGGTAGTTGCCGTAGTAGGCAGCAAAATGATCATGCTCTCCGACATCGAGGACCAATATGCACAATATGTGCTGCAAGGCTATTTGAAGGGCGACACAACTTTTAAATGTACACTGCTCGAGGACCTGATGTTTCAGAAATTGCTACTTAACCAGGCAGACCTGGACAGCGTTACCGTTACCGATGCTCAGGTTGAAGCAGACCTTGATACCAGAATCGCATATTTTTCAAAACAATTGGGTGGCGAAGAGGCGCTGATAAAGTACCATAATGGCAAGTCAATACTTGAGATCAAGGCATTTTACCGCGATGTTATCCGCAATATGCTTATCCAGAAAACCATGGAGGATAAAATCACTGAGAATATTAAGGTAACCCCTTCGGATGTTAAAAAATTCTTTAACACCATACCCAAGGACAGTATTCCCAAAATCAGCTCTGAGCTTGAAGTTGGGCAAATAGTAAAACTTCCCAAAATAAATGATGTAGAGAAACAAAAAGCAAAAGATAAGCTGGAAGCCATACGTGAAAGAATCAGAAAAGGTGAGGATTTTGCCACACTGGCAGTGCTTTATTCCGAAGATGCTGTAACAGCAACAAAAGGTGGTGAAATAGGCCTTACCGCAAGAGGCGTCCTCGATCCTGCTTTTGAAGCTGCTGCTTTCAAACTGAAACCCGACTCGGTTTCGCCTGTTATTCTTTCTGCTTTTGGTTATCATATCATCCAGGGAATAGAACGAAGAGGCGATGAGGTCAATGTAAGACATATACTGATTACGCCCAAGGTTGCAACAGAAGACCTTTTAAAAGCCAAACTTGCACTTGACAGCGTGTATGCGTTGATCAAAGCCGACTCAATTACTTTTGAAAAAGCTGCTTTAAAATATTCTGATGATGCTTCGAAAGTCAATGGCGGTTTGCTTGTCAATACAGCTACAGGCACCAGTAAGTACGAACCCGATGAACTCAGCAGTTCGGTATTCTTTATTGTTGATAAAATGAAGGTCGGTGAAATTTCACAGCCGGTTCCCATGAAAACCGATGAGGGCAAACAGGGTTACAGGATATTGTACCTGAAATCGCGCACCGAACCGCATTTGGCAAACATTACCGACGACTATGATTATATTCAGACTCTGGCATTAAAAGATAAACAGAACGATGCAGTGAAAGCCTGGATAAAAAAGAAAGCTGCTGCAACTTATATCCACATTGCCGACGAATATAAAAACTGTACGTTCAATTATTCATGGTTCAAAAAGTAGAGACGTATTGCATACGTCTCTGGATATGCCAGCAACATTAAACATTAAACTATTATAAAATTATGCAATTCAAATCCGATGTCGAAGCCGTAGATGCTTTGGTTGAAAAATATAAAACTCTTAAAAGCGAAGTTGCTAAGGTAATTGTTGGGCAGGACGAGATCGTGAAAAGTCTTATCATATGCATTTTCAGCAAGGGCCATTGTTTGTTGGTTGGTGTTCCGGGCCTTGCAAAAACCCTTATGGTCAATACCCTTGCTAAAGCCCTGGGCCTTTCATACAGCCGTATTCAGTTCACTCCCGACCTGATGCCTTCGGATATCATAGGCACCGAAATACTTGATGAAACACGCAAATTCCGCTTTATCAAAGGCCCCGTATTTGCAAATGTAATCCTTGCCGACGAGATAAACCGTACACCGCCTAAAACACAGTCTGCTTTGCTTGAAGCCATGCAGGAAAAGGCCGTCACTGCTGCCGGCAATAACTACAAGCTGGATGAACCTTTCTTTGTTCTTGCCACTCAAAATCCAATTGAGCAGGAAGGCACCTACCCATTGCCCGAAGCCCAGCTCGACAGGTTTATGTTTAATGTTTGGCTTGATTATCCTTCTTTTCAGGAAGAAGTTGACATTGTAAAGTCCACCACCTCCGGTCTCGACCCGCAGGTGAAAGTGGTGCTAAGCAAAGAGGAAATTCTGGCTTACCAGGATGTAATGCAAAAGATTCCTGTTACCGACAATGTGCTTAACTATGCAGTGAATCTTGCAATCAAAACCCGCCCGGGTATTGCCAAATCGCATCCATGGGCCAATGATTATCTTTCATGGGGTGCAGGTCCGCGTGCTTCGCAATACCTGATCATTGGAGCCAAGGCCCATGCAGTAATTGGTGGCAAGTATTCTCCCGACATTGAAGATGTGCAGGCAGTGGCTGTTTCGGTACTCCGCCATCGTATTGTCCGCAATTACAAAGCCGAAGCCGAAGGCATCAGCGCCGAAAGGATTGTTGCGGAGTTTTTGAAATAAAATATTCGTTTTATACTTTTACATTTTACATTGAGCGCAGCGAAATCCGACTACTGGCGGATTCATCATTTTACATTTTACATTCAAAAAAAACGCCCCATTGATGTGGAGCGTTTTTTAAGATTGCGAATACCATTCGTGACGTCCTATTCAATAAAACCAACAAGCATTTTTAATTCCTTATCTGTAATATCGGCAATTTCGTTTTTATCGTAAATGGAAAGAAGATAAACCACATTGGCTGATATATGCAAATGTGTAATAATTCGGGCTCCACCTGATTTTCCTTTACCTTTTGATGATATGGATATTCGGATTTTATAACAGTTATGACCAAGTGAAGTGCCCTGCACAGGATGTGTTTCCAGTGATGCCGCTAACAAAACTAATTCGTTCTTAAGCGAGGGGTACTTTTTTACCAACCGTTTTAGTTGCCTGTCAAACGGGGCAATGCTGAGAACTCTATAACTCATTTAACACATCATTGATTGGTTTGGCATTCAGCTTTCCTTGTTTTGCAAGGTTCACATTTGCTACAGCTTCCGATATTTCCTCCATCAGCTTCATTTTTGCTGGAGAAATTGGTTTTGTTTTTACAAATGGAAAATTCTTTAATAATTCCAAAAGAAAATCGGCTTTATTATCTTTTACTTTTAATAGTAAGTCCATGATATTTTTTTTACAAAATTACGAAATATCTTTATTGCAGATCATTTAGAACCTGGTTTTCTTACTTACAATTATTACACATTACCCCCCTGTGGCATTTTACATTTTACATTCAAAAAAACGTCCCATTGAGTGGAGCTTTTTTGTTTTCTTTTTACTGCAAGGAAACCGTAATTTAGATTGAATGAATTCTTCGACTTTACGCAACGGTTTATGGCAGGTAAAATACCTGCGAATAACCGAAACCAGTGGCACGCTGGCCTGCTGATAGACTCATTGCTGCAATGTGTGTTAAAATAAATTTTATTTCTTTCAAGAGTTTATTTTCTTTCAAATTCCTTTTCAATTTTTCAATCATTTGATCTGATTGTTCAATTTCTCATTTTATCCCTACTTTCAACATTGCAATTCTTGCAAATAAATTCTTTTGAACTTTGTGTGAATTTATAAGTTCAAATACAAACAAAAAAGACTCCGGAAAATAATTCCGAAGTCTTTTATTTTTGAATACAATATTTACAGGTATCCTAAAAGGATATTTTATTGTTAAACTAATAAGCACTGACTAAATCAGCAAAATTCCGATAGATTAATTTTAAAACTTTAGTATTTTAAACGGGTTTATGCTGAAATGTTCAGGTTGTAATGAACCGCCCGGATCACCAGGAGCATCGGATTGCATGACCATTGAAATTTCATTGTCGAGAATTATGCGCTCTATTTGTGGTTTCACATACATGCGCTTTGGGCTGTTGATATTTTTATTCATTTTTTTCATATTATCGGTTATTTACAGTTCATTTTTTTATTTACCGATGATTACTTTATGTGTAATGAGTTCATCCTTTGTTTGGACCTTCACTATGTAAATTCCATTTACCAAACTAAGCTGAACTTTGTTCAATCCCTGTACCAGGCTGCTATTCATAATAAGTTTCCCAAGCATATCGTAAACCTCAACAGAACCTTTGGTTTCGATTGGAGAATTGACATAAACTGAGTTATCATACGAATAAATAGCTATAGCAGAAGTTCCCTCGTCATTGTTTATAGTCGAAGGAGCAGCGCCAAAATGCAATCTGAAGCGGCTTACATTATCTGTTATACCTGAGGTGAAAGAATATAGATTTGATTGACGCAAGTCCTGAATAATGTTTAGCTGGGTATCTTCAAGGTAAACAGAAGTGTTTGCATCAAAATCATTCAGGTTGGTGGCTGTTATTGTAAAGTTGCCTGCAACGTAAGTAAGAAAACCCAGGGGTACTATTCGTTCCACTCCTGGTAACAATTCGGACTGACCATTGATGGCTACCTTTTCATTATCGGTTGTTAGTGAATACAATTGTGGATCGCCATTATTATCGCTGAACATTTTTTGGGAATCATAATCATCTAATGTGTCAAAAGCAGCAGCAAAGAAAGCCACAGCTAATTCATCTATCATAGTATCTCTGGCAATTTCCATGCGGAACACATTTGAAGGATCGGTAAGTTTGTAATTTGAATTAGTACTGTGACATCTCATGGCGTTTGTAACTGTGATACCACCAGTAGAATTTCCTTTAGCCACGCGTACCCAAAAAGCCTGCATTGCAGGTATTGTTGACGTGCCTCCATTAAGAAGCCCTATACCATCCAACCAATTATAAGTGGCAAAACGTATGCTACTGTTTCTTTTGTACCAAACCGTTGATTCAATATATTGTCCGGCATTGTTGCCCAAATTGATTGCCGAAGGGTAAGGATTGCTTACTAAATTATAACCATTTTTGTAAACTCCAACTCCGGTACCCCCTGGTGCTGTGCGTGGAAGGTTTGATACACTTATTGTATTGGTGTTCAGGTTTCCTTTAAAAGTAGCAAGTTTATATGAAGCAGTAAATTCTTTAAAAGCATAACCTTTTAATGGTGGCAGATTATCACCATCCTGTACTGGCTTATATGCAGTTAAAAGCGTATCGGCTACAGTTTCATCGTACCACATTAATCGTGAGCCTTGGCCTGATATTCCAGATAAACTACCAAACGCATCAGCTCCGGTGCAGCTGGCAACCGGTGAACCTATATACCACCAACGGGAGTTGTCCATATATTTTTCTACCATAGCACTACCACCCGTACCGTAAGTTATGGTTCCATTATCAATAAATGAGGCTGTTCCTGTAGCATCGGATTTTAGTATCAAACATTCGGTTCCGTTAAGTGTTGTTGTGCCATGAACTGTAAACGCTTTGCCTGCTTCAATGGTTAAAACAGCACCTGAATAAATTATTATATTATTACAAACTGCCGGCGGATCAGGTCCCAAATCAACACTGGGTGAATATGGGGTTCCTGGCGGAATAATAACATCATCAGTGGCTGTAGGTACTATTCCAGTATACCAGTTCGTACCAACCGACCAATTGATGGATGTAACACCTATCCAACTTGCAGGAGGTGGGCAATTCGTACTAAAACTTGCTCCAGCATCAATATTACCATTCCCACTCGTCCAGTTTGTTGTTGACCAGGCAACATCATCAACCTGAATACAACTTAAGCCGGCATTGTTCGTTGCATCAAAATAATAAAAGAGGGTATTGTTTCCATTTTTTACATTCAAACTTGTTAATGAATTTTGGGAACAAGCAAAATTAGTAAGAGCCGTATTTAAATGAACATCCAAACTCGATAATGAATTGTTGTAACAATACAAAATCTGAAGCAATGTATTAGATGAAGCATCCAAACTAATTAAATGGTTGTCGTTACAAAGCAAATCAGTAAGAGCAGTGTTTAATGAAACATTCAAACTTGTTAATGAATTGTTGTTACAATACAACGTAGCAAGAGCAGTATTTGATGAAACATTCAAACCCGTTATTGAATTATTATTACATTCCAAATCACTAAGATCTGTATTGGTAGAAACATTCAAAGTCGTTAATTGATTATTGTTACAAAGCAAATAATAAAGAGAAGTGAGTCCGGAAACATTCAAACTTGTTAATTGATTGTATTCACACTGCATTTGGGCAAGAACGGTATTGTGGGTAACATCCAGGCTTGTTAATGCATTGCCGTCACATTCCAAATCAGTAAGAGCGGTATTGGCAGAAACATTTAAACTCGTTAATGAATTGAGGCTGCAATTCAAACCGGTAATTTGGGTAAACGCTTCTATGCCTGTTAAGTCGGAAATGCCTTGGGAACTTACATCTAATGTACCTGTATATGCAGCAGCTAAAGAACATTCAATTTCGCCATGTCCATTATCAAGACCGCCTATTGCTATTAGTGCATTTAAAAAGTTTGCATCAGGAATATATACGAGGCAAGCGCAATTCGTACCAAAACTTGCTCCGGCATCAATATTTGTCCAGTTGGCAGTTGAGTATGTCGGATCATCCACTTGAATACAGCTTAAATTGGGATTATTGGTTGCATCAAAAACTGAAAAATAATAATTATTTCCATTTTGCACATCCAAATTTATTAATGAATTGTTGTTACATGACAAAGCCTGAAGCGCTGTATTTGTTGAAACATCCAGGCTGCTTATTGAATTGAAGCTACAGTCTAAATAAGTAAGAGCTGTATTGGAGGAAACATTCAAACTTGTTAATTGATTGTTTTCACACTGCAAATGGGCAAGAAGGGTATTGTGGGTAACATCCAGGCTTGTTAATGCATTGTCGTCACATTCCATTTCAGTAAGAGCGGTATTGTCAGTAACATTTAAGCTTGTTAATGAATTGAAGCTGCAATTCAAAACGGGAAGTTGCGTAAACGCTTCTATGCCTGTTAAGTCGGAAATGCCCTGGAAACTTACATCTAATGTGCCTGTATAAGCAGCGGCTTCGGAACATAAAATTCCGTAGCCGTTGAGGGTAAAACCGTCTGCTATTAATGCTGCTAAAAAGTTTGCATCAGGAATAAATACAGTGCAGGAGGCAACGAAACTTAATTCTGCCCCATAGCTTGTGCCAATTGAATTTGTAGCATAAGCCCTCACATAATATCGTGTACCAGCAGATAAACTTGCGATTGAACTAGAATAAACACCGGTACCGCTTCCATTAGTTGTGTGGGTGTCAGTTATTGTTGGCGTTCCTGCTATATTCCAGCATACGCCACGGGCAGTTACCGCAGAATTTCCATCATTAGTAACGCTGCCGCCCGATATTGCTGATGTTGGCGTTATAGATGAAATAGCAGTGGTAGTTACAGTCGGACTGGTATAAAGGATAACTAATTCTGAACCGTAACTTGTACCTATCGAATTTGTAGCATAAGCTCTTACATAGTATGTATTACTAATCGAAAGACCAGTTATTGAACTTGAATAACTGCCGGTTCCGGTTCCATCAGTCGTATGGTCCGTATGGTTGTCAGTTAAAGTTGGTGTTCCTGTCGTATTCCAGCAAACACCACGGTCAGTTACCGCATAACCTCCATCATAGATTACGATGCCGCCTGATGTTGCAGATGTTGGTGTTACAGCTGAAATTGCAGTGGTAGTTATGATCGGCTGATATGTCACCTGCCATTGTGCATAAAGTGTAAGGTTTACACCTGCTGAATAAGCGCTGCCCTGGGCATAGCTTGTGCCGGATCCATTGGAATTGGTATTCCATCCGTTGAAAACATAACCTGATTTAACTAATGATATGTCGGGAGCGGAAATGGTAGTTGTACCACTGTAATTTCCGGATGCAGGAGCCGTTCCTCCTGTATTGCCATTACCCACGTAGGTGATGTTGTAGCCGCTGCTGCTTGCCGTGAATACAGGGACTAATGTTATATTACCGTTAACCGTAAATGTGTAAGGATTGTCAGTTGATGCTGTGCCGCTTCCTCCAAGCACATAATCCCAGCGTACAAAACTATAGCCGGAGTTTGGAATGGCAGTTAAAGTTACAGAAGTTCCTACGGCATATACATCGCCATAGATGGTTCCTCCGTTCACGGTACCGTAGGCGCTAGCATTTACTTTTACCATGTAAAGGTTATTGGTGGCGCTTTCGATTGCGCCAATAGCCGGAGGATTAGCGCGTGTAATAACTCCCACCTGGTCGGTAGTAACAAGCTGACCTGAATTACTGGCGCCTGTTAAATTAACCCATGTACTGCTGTTATAATAAGCTACTACGGGACTGCTGTTGTTATTGTTCGCAAAACGTGTTTGTGTTCCTGTGTTGCTAAAAAGAAAACTACCGGATTGTAAGGTGGGGGCTACAATGTTATTATTATTGTAAAGATAAGGTCTGTAAACAAAAGCAGTACCTATTTCCGTTCCTGTACCATCGGTTATTTTTTTCAGATCGCCTCCTGAAAAGATGGTGTTATTGGTGCCATCAGCCGGACCAGTATAATTAATATTCCCAATAACATCATTTGTTCCGCCTGGCAGGCTTGCATGATAAATACAATAATAAAGAAATACCTGGTTTTGCCCCGAAAAAGCCACTATATCATCCAAAACATAAGCTGTTGGATCAGAAACATCACCACCGGTTCTAAAATAATTGTAAGCGAAGAGTGTGTTTACTGCATAAACATATCCATTGTTGTTCCCTATACCACCACCTGAACCATATGAGCCATAACATACATTGCCGGTAACACTGCTGTTTGCCATATAAATAGTTCCACCATTATTATTGTTTATTCCACCTCCTATTTCAGTGCTTTGGTTGTTTGAGAGGGTAGAGTTATTAAAATACATGGTTCCCTGATTATTTTCGCCTGCACCTCCTCCGCCATTGATGGTATTTGTAGAGCGATTTTCGGAAAAAGTGCTGTTTTCCACAAACATAGTTCCTGAATTAAAAAAACCACCTCCGAATTGAGAAGCATTTCGGATAACAAGAGAGTTGTTTAAATATGTAACTCCCGCATTGTTGATTCCACCGCCACCATCAAAACTGTTTACTCGTGAATTGCAAACAATGCAATTATTCAAATGGAGGGTGCATCCTAACGCTACAGTTATTGCACCGCCGCAACCAGCATCCATATTACCTCCCGATACCGAACCGCCTTTTATAGTAAGCTGGTTAATGGATAAAGTTACACTGCCTGAAATATTAAATACCCTGAAAGTTGAAGGGCTGGTATTAAAAACTCCCATATCATTAAGTCCCGGATTCGGCACCGTTATAGTAAAGCCATTACCATTAATAGTAATAGTTTTACTCAGCGTTTTTTCACCAGTAATCACGATATTACTGGTGATGTTGATAATGTCGCCGGTTGTTGAGTTGGTGTAAGCAGTATTAAACTCCGCTTCGGTTCCTGCATTGCGGGTGGTTTGAGCCTCAACCGGGTTAAGAAACGACATGGCAAAGAACATTACCATTGTAATCCCCAACGAAAGTAAATTGATTTTTTTCATAGTTTATTCAGTTAAATGGATAATTACCTTAAATCCGCAAGCTAAAAATTTGGTACTATCCAAATAATTTTTCAGTGGAATTTTGCGATAAAGATAGAGGAAATTCTTCAGCGCGGAGATTGTTTTTTATTGACACTTCTGTTTTTCCCTTTAAAGATGGGTTTTTTATGGCGTTTTTTTTTGGAGGGCATAGCAATCCCTTGTCGAGCCTGCAATCTCCCTGTTAGCGCGCGTTTCCCAATGCGTGCTCCCAAATTCCGACGTCCCCAAAAATCTGGCAGCGTTTTCTTTCAAACCTGCCAGCGTTTAAAAATACTAATTTCCCCATCGTACCTCAAGTCCCCTCCGTCTCTCTCTTCACTTTTACATTTTACATTGAGCGCAGC
>Ga0224523_1000612_pt1 | contig 17771 bp, 8 predicted proteins | sample CFST50metaG_FD_182732 | JGI IMG/M metagenome (GOLD analysis project Ga0224523, IMG submission 182732) | Peat soil microbial communities from Stordalen Mire, Sweden - C.F.S.T50 | ecosystem: Environmental > Terrestrial > Soil > Wetlands > Peat | place: Sweden: Norrbotten County, Stordalen Mire...
GTATAGTTTTGACCAGTTACTCATAAATTTTTTTACAAACATGCGGAAAATTTTTGAAAGTGTCACGATTTGCTCTCTGATTTCCCCAAAACCGCATTTGTTACCAGTGTAGCCGAAGCTGAAAACAAGACCACCTTCTGAATTTTCTTTTTCATCAAGATTCCGATGTTTTTGGCTAAGACAGGAACCTTTTATTAGGGTCATAAACAGTTGCCTGTAATTATGTCATTTTTATTAGTATTTTTGGATTACACTTCATGGTTTAACGTTTCACTACTTCTTACGATATATCTATTCTTGCATTTTAATTATATTTTTCACATCAAATATGTTACACAACTTATAACGGATGAATTTCCTCGAATGGAACAACCGTATTGCAGAACACTTCTTCAATCCTTCCCAAGCAGGGAAGGATATATTGTTATTCATTACCAAACAAGAGATTATAAACCTTGCACGAGAAAATTTCGATGGAGAGTCAGATCAAGAAATTTGGATTGACTTTCTCGTAAAAATTAGAAATGGACTTCCTGGCTCAAGTGGATTCCCGAACCTTTTTGACAAAGCTGTTCATTCTTTTCAACAATGGAAGAGGCCTGGAATAAAATCCATTGAAGGAGTTGAGCTAAAGTACCCACCTTACATTTCTCATTTAGTTTTTACTGTTTTACCGTTGATTGAAATCCAAGGTGACTATTATGCAAGCAACTATTACGATAGATTAGATGATTTTTTAGCAGAGAATTGCATTAACCAAAACTTACGAGGCAAATTAAGAACAATTGACGATTTATGGTCAGACCTTTCAAACTGGGCTAATGAAGTCAATAATGGCAAATTAGGATTTTTTAAATTATTGACATTTACTAATCGAGCACGAAAGTTTGTTTACAAGCCATTTTCACAGTGCGTTCTGCCGCCTAAAGCAATTAGAAAACTACCTGATTTCTTCTATACATCTGGATTAACACCAAAAACCTTTTACCAAGACGATATATTCAAAAAACATCTAATAAGAAATGGGTTGTCAATACTTGGCTTGAAGCCTGGTGTGATTGAAATCATTAAAAAGACAGATGATGAGATTGGAAGATCAATAATTGAAACAGTAAAATCGGAATTTGAAATTTGGACGGGAGAAGAACATGAAATCATTTTGAAAGATGGAATAGAGAAGCATATTAGAAAGCAAACCGTAGTCCCTATCAAACTTCAATTCAAACTAAATGAAGATGGTGAAATTGACTTTTCCTTCAGAATAAAATATATAACTGAACCACCGCCCGGATTGAAATTCGAAGAGTTTGATGACATTTATGAAAATGAAAATTGGTCCAGGACATTCAGGAGACAATTCGACGAACATTTTGAACTTAGAGACCCTATTAATAGATGGACAGCAAAATTTGAGTTTAGAAATATGCGTCTTTTTATTCGTGGCGGTTATTTCTTACTTGGAAATGATTTCTGGATTGAAACGGAAACCTTATCAAGAGTAGAAGAGATGTATCTTCTATGTGGAAACGATATTAAAAATTCGATCAAAGTGTGGGGAGAAAAAAATTGCAGTCACTTTATAGATTGCAGCACATTCCCTAATATTCCAGATGGTTATTCGCTTTTCCGTTTTAAGAATCCTCAAACAAGTCATGAGCAATTTCAACAACTCAGAGTTTACAAGGAAAAGAAGATTTCGCTTCGTGAAGGAACAGGTTTGAAAATTGGATACAGAACTTACTTGAATGAATTATTACCAGAAATTGAAATATCAAATGCCGATGGAACAGAATCAGTCTACTTTCAATATGAAGGAAGAGATGACAGATTTTTCCTCCAAAGGCATCCAAGTTTTGGAGGGATTTGGATATTACCAAGCAATCTGATTCTAAATTCCAATTTTTTAATTCAAATTGAAAATGAGCACCTAGAGGGTACAAGGCAAACATACAAAATTGATGAAGCATTTTACCAAGAGTTAAGCAATGACATTCTTCCTAAGCGAAATAAGCACAATTCGATTATTAATGATACTAACAACTTTATTCAGGGAAATAATGTTCAATTTTATGAATTCAGAAGTAATTTGGTTGATGAGCAATCATTTAATCCAAGCCTAAAGGCGAGAATTCAGCAAATCCCAATCAAATTCACAGATAGTTTATTGTTAAAATGGTTAGTTGGAGTAAAAGATTGTGACATTTTAAAATTTAACGAAGTATTTGAAATTGTTTTACGCAATACATTTAAAGAACCCCAACATGATTTTCAGCAAAAGAGAAAATCTTCTATTCATCTTTTGGATTATCTTGGTTATGTTGATTACGATTATTCAAGTGGGAAAATTTGTACACTACCACCTAAACTAATATCTATTCCATCTACACATGGGCGGAAGGTTCTACTTATTGGAGGGAGAACCGAAAAATTGATTAATGAAATGATGACCTATTGCTTAAAAAGTGATGGTGAAATTTCATTTTCAATTAAAAAACAAAGTAAATCAAATCAACAACTGCTTCTTCCCGATGCAATAATATTTGAGAGTAATAGTAAAACATGTTTTTTGAATCTTGTTAATGAATTTCAGATTGTATTCGATGAATGGTATATTTTAAAGCTAAAAAACTTTCTACCTACTTTGTTAGATTACGAACAATACCTAAAAGATCAAGGCAGTTCGGAATCATGGGAAAGATTTGGGTTAGAGAGAAAAGTTTTCAATAAAGACTCATTAAAGTTTGAAATTTGTGGTGAACTTGATAAAACATACTCGCTTTCTGAGTGCAAACCTGGCTACATTCATGAATATGGTTTATGGATTGACCAAGCATATTTCCCAGTAGATAAAAATTGGGGGAAGTATCTATTCCTTAATCATATATCAGAAAAAGAAAGAGGATACGGAGTAGGGAATTTCTTTGCTAGACCAAAAGAAATTTATTTTACCGAAAACACACTCGCAATTCCGGCGGCTCTTCCTTTACCAAAACTGATTTCAAGAACAATAATTCAATTGAGTGGAGAAGCACCTGAATTCAAACAACTGAATCTCAAAGGAAAGGCTGTATGGTATAATGTTTATCGGGATGTTCCCTCCATATTTACACAAAATTTTTTCCGATTTATATTAAATATGAACATTGAAACAACCCCACAAGCCATATGAAAGATCCCATAGGTTCATTTGAATTAATCAAAGAAAATTTCATTCGTTATGTTGAAACTGCTTTTGGGACAAAGTTTCCCGGACTAGAAAAAGAACGAAATGATTTGCTCAATTGTGATAAAGTTCTTTACAGAAAACCGTGGATTGAGCCATTACCTGATTATGAGACAAGCGGGCTTACAATCAATGATATTAATACAGAGGATTTGGGATTTGCTCTGAACGAGGAAGAAGCAAAATACTTCAAAGAAATTATTAAGACAGGCTTATTTCCTGCTTCAGCAAAATTGCACAAGCATCAACATGAAATGTTAAAGGAAGCATTGCAAGGTAACAATTGCATCATTACTTCAGGGACTGGTTCCGGTAAGACTGAAGCATTTTTATTTCCTTTATTCGCACAACTTTCTAAAGAGTTTATGAAATGGAAAAGTGCAAATCAAAGATCAGCAAGTATCGATACCTGGTGGAAAGATTCAAATGGGTTAACCCCTGCCAAAATTGTTGACAGTACGAATCGATGTTTGAGCCCAGTAGTTAGACAAAGAAATCACGATATTCGGCAAGCAGGAATAAGAGCATTGATTCTTTATCCTATGAATGCTTTAGTGGAAGACCAAATGAGCAGGTTGCGAAAAGCACTTGATTCAGATGATACAAGAGAATGGTTGGACAAGAATGGTAATGGCAACAAAATTTATTTTGGTAGATACAATGGTTCGACTCCAACTGCTGGAGAACTTTTCACTTCGGATGGAGAAAGGAATGAAGGTAAAATAAAAAAACTGAAATCTGAGCTGAAAGACTTAGATGATGAGTTTCAAAATGTCTCTGAATATATACTAACAGATTTACTTAATGAGGAAGATTTCAAGAAACTTAAAGAAGAAAAAAAGAAAGAGAAAATAAAAGAACTAAAATCCTTTTTTCAACGGCTTGATAATAGTTCAGAAATGCGATGCAGGTTCGATATGCAAATTGCACCTCCTGATATTCTGATTACGAACTTTTCAATGTTAAGCATTATGTTGATGAGGAACATCGATTCAGGCATCTTTGATGAGACAAAAAAATGGCTTAGTTGTGAAGAGTTACCAGAAAATGAAAAAGAAGCAGAAAAAACAAACAGAATATTTCATTTAATTATTGACGAGCTACACCTTTATAGAGGCACTCAAGGAACGGAGGTAGCATATCTGCTTAAACTTGTTCTTAACCGTTTGGGATTGCACCCACATCACCCGCAATTAAGAATACTAGCGTCAAGCGCATCAATTGTTGCTGACGAATCAACAGAAGGGAAAAAAAGCAAAAAGTTTATTGAGGATTTTTTTGGTGTTGATTGGAATAAAAAGCCTTTTAAAATAATTGAAGGGAAAAATAATGCCGTTGCTTCCTTATCTGCCGATGTGAAAAAGCTGCCTATAAACCCTTTTCTATTAATTGCAAAAACATATTCACAAACAGGATATGATATTTCCAATCCTGATTTTATCTCATCTTGCGAAAAAGCAGCCAGTGAACTTGCAGATACCTTCAAAATTACTCAGGATGGAACGGGAGTAGAAAAACTTCTCACTGTAATTACAAACCCAATAATACTTATAAAGGAACGAATGTTTTCGCCTTGCGAGAATTATCAAGCAGTTTGTTCAATCAAAGCAGAAGGAGATGAATCAGAAGAACATTTCTTTGCTAATATGATCTTTGAAAAGCCAAATTCTGAGCAGGATTTACAAGAGGCGCTGAGAGGTTTGCTAATCTCAAGAGCTTTATTAGACGAACCCCAATTCAAATCGATTGCAGATAATGTTCCTGATAGTAGAAAATTACCAAGATTTCGTTTTCATTACTTCTTCCGAAATATCGAAGGCGTTTGGGCTTCTGTCAAACCTGATGATATTGATAACTTAGGATACAAAGATGGCGAGAGGACTGCCGGGAAACTTTATTCATCCTCCAAAATTCATTCAGAAAACGGGAACAGAATTTTAGAATTGCTCTATTGTGATAACTGCGGAACAACCTTTTTTGGAGGGAGCAGATCAATAGGGAAAAATAATAATTGGGAACTATTGCCATTAAGCCCGAAGATTGAAGGTATTCCTGAAAAAACACCTGGAAAATTAGTTGACAAGAGAACTTATCAAGAATACGGTATTTTCTGGGCCCAAGGTAATCAAAGATTTACTAAACACACACAACGCTTTGGAAGAAATGCAGGCCTGGAAGCAGACACTTGGAATGATCAAACCTTAGTAAATCCTAGTGATAATAATGATTATATTGCCCAATGGATTCCTGCAATACTAAATGTTAAGTCTGGCGATGTTGATACCGGGAATAAAGACGATAAGGACAATCCTGAAGATTGGATTAGAGGAAGAATGTTTTTTATTTTTCACAATGGTATTGATGTTGCAAATGATTTATTTGTGCGAAATGTAGGACACGATACACATTATGCACTTCCTTGTATTTGTCCTTGCTGTGCAACTGACTATTCAGAAAAAAGAAGCAGGAAATCAACAATTCGTTCATTCAGAACAGGTTTCGCCAAGACAAGTCAAATTTTTGCAAAGGAGTTAATGTTACAACTCCCAGATAAAGTTGACGAAAGAAAACTTGTTGTTTTTTCTGACAGTCGTGAAGATGCTGCTCAAGTTGCAAATGGAATAGAAAGAAATCATTTCACTGATTTATTAAGAGAATCATTACTCTTTGAACTTCACTCAAATATTCTGATGAAAAACGAACTTGTCAATGCATTTGATAATGGTGATGAAGTAACAAAGCAAAAATTTGAAAAAGACCATCAAAATATTTTTGAAGATATCAATGGGCTTGTTTATCATTCAAATTCTCCCAATCGGCAGGAGAAAGAAAATGCCCTGGAAAGATTAAATCAAATCAGAAAAAGAACAATGAGTGTTCGTGATTTAATTGACCTATCTCCTTCTTTCAACCTTGCTCCAATCATAAAAAATCTTGTAAAACTTGGTGTCAACCCCGGTGGGTTAAATATTTCAATCAGACAAAAGGAAATTGCGAATGGGGTTTGGGTTGATTGGTATAATCTAATTGATTATTTAAATGAACCAGTTTGGAAATCTCAAACAAACTTAAATCAATTTATTCAACAAATAAGGAATAATTCATTTGATGAGTTATCTCAAATGTTTTTTGGCCAATTATTTTATTCTTTTGAATCGTCTTGCTTTGGTTATCTTTCAATCAATCCTGAAACGCCTTCAATAAATCACTTTGTCCAATCCCTGAACATTAGTCGTGATTTGTTCTTAGATATTATTAACAGTTCCATTAGAATTTTAGGAGACAAATACAAGCACAACTATTCAGATTTTCCAAATAGAACCCCATTTGTCAATTTTGATTCGTTGCCAGCTCCATTAAGGAGATGGATTAGAAATGTAGCAGCAAAAAATACTGTTGATCCGGGTGATTTAGGAAATGCCATTTATGAGACACTTTTTCGTTCAGGGCTTTTAGATGCACAGCGAGGTTTACTGATTGAGAATTTATTTATAAAGGTTTCAACCGGAACAAATCCGATTTGGAAAGGAACATTGGTGAACAGGCCGCATCTGCATTCCTCTGGAGGTATTTGCACTTTTGCTGGAACTACAAGAGATGATATTGTTTTAACGGAATTGCTATTATCAAGTGATAATTGTAAAAATCATTGGGACAGAAATTATTTAGCATTCAATGCTATTACCGAAAGGAGGAAACCAATCCGCTTACATTGTGAAGAATTGACAGGCCAAACAGACAATCAATTTGAACGACAAAGACATTTTAGAAATATTATTTTGCCAAAGGAAGGAAACCGAAATGTCAAAACTATTGACTTATTGAGCGTTACGACAACTCTGGAAGTTGGAGTCGATATCGGTGCGTTACAAGCAGTGATGTTAGGAAATATGCCACCACAAAGGTTCAACTATCAGCAGCGAGTTGGACGGGCAGGACGACGGGGCCAAGCATACTCTGTGATCCTGACTTTTTGTAGAGGTAGAAGTCATGATGAGTTTTATTTTGCTAATCCACATAAAATTACGAATGATTCACCGCCCACACCGTTTCTTACAATGAATCAAGACCGGATTTTAAAAAGACTACTTGCAAAAGAAATTTTCAGAAAGGCATACACGCAAACTCCCATTAATGTGACCAATGACGAAAAATCAAGCATACATGGTGAATTTGGTAAAATTGGTATAGCACAAGTGAATTGGATTGGTTACAAATCGCAAATTATTACTTGGATTCTAAAAAACAAAGAAGAAGTAGAAAAAACCGTTGATGCATTGATTACACCTGAATTGCAAGGACATAGAGGTGAATTAATTAATTGGATTTATGATGTTGATGCAGATAATGCATTAATAAATAAATCTCAAAGTGTAATTGATAACAACGAGATTTCTTCTAATGATGTTTCGCAAAAGTTGGCCGAAGGTGGAATTCTTCCAATGTTTGGAATGCCAACGACAATAAAGAACTTGTTTCATGGATTCAATAAAAAATTTGAACCACTTTTAATAGACCGGGATCAATCAATGGCAATTTATGAGTTCGCCCCTGGCGCGCAGAAAACAAAGGACAAAGCAATTCACACTGTCATAGGTTTTACTTCCGAATTACGGGATAAATTATCTCAATATGGTAGTCCAAACTATGAGGGAGGACCTTTTTATATAAATAAGTGGATGGTCCGTTGCAAGAGCTGTGGATTTTACAAGACTTATACTGAAGACGAAAAAATCCAATTAGAAGCGCAAAGTTATTTTGATGTATGCCCAAATGGGGGCGATGCTTGTATAGGATATCAACCACCGGTCATGTTAAAAGCACCAAGGGCATACAGGACAAATTTTTCCCAAGGAGAGGATTCAAAAGAAGACTCATTAATACTTTTATCACGACCGCCAATTCTTGCAGAATCAATTGGTGATGTTGACAACAAAACAGAAACTGTTAAAATAAGAAACACTAATCTTACAATTTCAGACCGTGATGTAACTTGGCGTGTAAATACCAACGCAGACAATTTTTTCACAGGGAAACTATACAACACAGTAAACAGATTCCCGTTTGGACAAAGAATCGGTTATAGGTTTCAAGAACAATGGATTATCAACGACCTTTCAGGTCGCTATTCTGACGACAATGGGTATTCGATGGAAGCCTTTCCGGTTGCTAATTCTCAAGAAGAATTAATAGCATTAGCAAGTAATAAAAAAACTGAAATATTAAGATTAGCACCAGCTTCGGTTCAAGGTGCATTAAACCTGAATATGGTTTCGACCGAAATTCCCAACAACATAACACACATCAGCGCACAATCATATGGAGTGCGGTCGGGATATTATTCGGCTGCATTTTTGCTTCAAAGAATAATAGCAGATAAACTTGATGTCGACCCAACGGAAATTGAAGTTGCTGACATTGCAAGAAAACCACTTAATGATGATACTGGCAGATTTGTTGCTGAAATTATTTTGACAGATGAATTGCCAAACGGTTCGGGATTCGTTAGACATTTGTTTGACAATTTTGAAACAATACTTTCAGATTCAATTGCCCCATCAGATGATAAGGTCTATTTGAAGAAAATTCATTCCGATTCTCATTCAAATTCTTGCAAAGATTCCTGCTATGAATGTTTGAAGGTGTATAGAAATATGAATTACCATAGTTTGCTTGACTGGCGATTGGCATTATCAATGCTCAGAGCGATGCACGATGAATCATTTGTTTGTGGTGCGGATTACAACTTTGATTTTATTGAATTGAAGGATTGGTTCTCAACGGCAATAGGATTAAGAAACACTTTCGCCCAAAGTTTTGGATACAAGAATAATGAAGAGGAGAATGGACTTCCAATAATTAAATGGGGGGTGAATAAAAAAAATGTTATTGCAATTGTACATCCATTTTGGAATGTTAGTAATCTTAATTATGATGAAAATTGGTTGGCAAAAACATTTACTGCATTAAGAAAGTTCGTTGGTTCAACTGGAGGTTCACTTAGTATTATTGATACATTCAATTTACTAAGAAGACCTGGTTGGTGCTATGAGAAATTAATTATTAGATGATGAATAAAGTTGGCGAAATAGAATTCAAGAAAATACGGAGAATTTCACCGAGTCAATTTTATTCAATGAGAAATTGTCGTTACAAATCTCTATTGGCGGAAGCAATGAATAAAAAACCATTACTTCCAATTTCTCCTAATGCATATTATGGAACTGTATTACACAAATTACTTGAGCTAATATCAAAGGGTGAAATCATTAATGAAAATGACTTTAATACAACTTTTGATGAGCAAATTGGATTAATGGAACAAAGATTACTTGAACTGGGTTTTGACTTTTTTGTTCCACTTCAAAAAAAGGTAAAGGACTTTATGATGAAAAAGATTCTACTGAAAGAACATTTACACAATTTTTCAGGGCAATCTCAGTCATTAACAAGGGTTAATTATATAGCGGAGAAATGGTACGAATCAAAAGATAAAACGATAGGTGGAAAGATCGATTTGGTAATTGAGGAAGGCAACAAAATAGAAATATTTGATTTTAAAACAGGAGCAATAACACAAGATTATTTAGATGATGATGGAGAAGTTTATTCCGATGTAAAAGAAGAATACAAGGATCAACTTAAACTTTATGCTTACTTATTTTATGAAAACACGGGCAAATTCCCAACCAAATTAAGTTTAGTTGACCTAGCAAAGCAAAAATTTGCAGTTCCTTTTTCTCAGAATGAATGTTATACTGTTTATTTGGAATCAAAAAAATTATTGACAACAGTAAATAGTTGCATTGACACAGGCATATTCAAAGCAAATCCTACAGAGTCAAATTGCAAGTTTTGCTTATACAGACCCGCATGTTCTTTTTACTTGAACCAGATTGAAATATGTAGCACCTTTAAAGATGTTTCTGGATTTTTGGTGAATACTTTGAAATTTCAAAATGGGAATATAAGTGCATATATAGAATCAGGGAGGAAAAGATTAACGGTTTCTAATTTACCAGAAGAAATGTTTGATGAGTTAAATGAGAGCCATACGAAAAAACTATATTTTTTCAACCTTAAAAGAGAAACAAAAGACGGATTATATACTGCAACAAAGGCGACAATGATTTATGAATAATAATAGCACACATAAAATTCCAATTCTCTCATTTTACTCGGGTGGGGGGTTTTTAGATATGGGTTTTGAAATGGCAGGATTTGAAATCGTTTGGACAAACGAGTTCGATGTTATTTTTGCAAAACTTCATTCTGCTGGTATAACATCTTGGAGAAAGGCCAGAGGTAATGGAATTAAAGCTGAAATCTTCAATGTCAAATCTATAATAGAAATAGGCTCTGAAAATATTATAAATGAAGCATTTCCACTAGGTAAGCCTGGGGACTTTGGAATAATCGGAGGTCCGCCATGTCAGGACTTCAGTATGAATGGGAGTTTAAAAGGTTTTGATGGTGAAAGGGGAAAACTTACTATCCTATTCTATGACAAAATTTTAGATTTAAGACCAACATTTTTCGTAATGGAAAATGTTACTGGATTAACCAAAAGCAACTCGACTAAAGAACATTTACATAAACTATTACAAAAAGTTGAGAAAGAGTATTTTGTTGACCACAAGACATTAAATGCTTTAGACTTTGGTGTACCTCAATTTAGGGAGAGAGTTTTTTTTGTTGGAATTCGGAAAGATAAAATTGATGAGCAAGTAATAAATCAAAGTCCTTTTGGTCAATGGTTTACATTTCCCGTGAACCCTACGTATCAAGACGCTGCGACAAAATATAAATGGCCAACGTCAGTCCCTTTCGGAAAAAATTTGACTAAGCCGAATGTGTTGCCACTTGAATTATGCGTTGCAAGTTGTTTAGTCTCCCATCGCGAAATGAAAACAATTCCTAATGCAAATGAATATTTTAAATTGTATAATTCTGAAGAAACGCTAAATGCAATTGATGAGGGAGAAACAAATAGACCATCGTTTAAACGATTACATCGCTTTAAATTTAGCCCTACAGCTTGTTATGGTAATAATGAAGTCCATTTACACCCATATAAAAACAGGCGTTTATCAGTGCGTGAAACATTGAGAATACAAGGCGTTCCTGACTCATATGTGCTTCCTCCGGAGTTACCATTAACGAAAAAATTCAAGATGATAGGTAATGGGGTTCCGGTTCCTCTGGCAAATGCTGTTGCCATTGCGCTTCATTTATTCCTTGAAAACCAGAACGTGATTTAACCAATGGACATCTGGACAAAAAAGAAGAGAAGTGAAGTAATGAGTAGAATTAAAAGTAAGGATACAAAACCTGAACTGATTCTGCGTTCAAGTCTTTTTAAGTTAGGCTTTAGATTTCGAGTTCATCGCAAAGATCTTCCTGGTAAACCAGATATAGTTTTACCCAAGTATCATACAGTTATTTTCGTTCATGGTTGTTTTTGGCATTATCATAAAGATTGTCAAGAAGGTAGGTTACCAAGTACAAATTCTGAATTTTGGAAAAAAAAACTTTTAAGGAATATTGAAAAGGACAAAGAACATCAGCAAAAATGCATAGAATTAGGTTGGAAAGTTTTAGTAGTATGGGAATGTGAGCTGGAACAACATTTATCCAAAATAATGATTAAAATTAAACAAACCTTGAATCAACAGAAATTATAAACCACTGAGACAAATAGTGAAATCGGTTTTTCTACCATTGGAACAACCATTAAGTTCGTCAAATCAAAATTTTAGAAATCTGTGCAGTAAAAAATGGATTGGTTTAGGATGTATTTGCTTTGTTTAATATTTTTAAATTTATGAATGAAATATGCTGAAATATCATATTTTTGATTAGTGGAAACTATGGTTTCAACATAAATTCTCTATATTATGATACCAATTGACAGAACACAAATTGAAGTTTGGGGACAAAAATTTGATGCAAAAGGGAACTTCCCGAAGTTAGTTGCAAAACTTATTATAGAAACAACTCCTAAAAGCACTTTTCTTCAAGTGCCATCTGGAAGTGCTGTCTATATCGGCGGATGGGACGGTATTGTTAAATGTGCAGAAGAGACAAACTACGTACCAATTGGTATCTCATTGTGGGAAATTGGCACAAACGGAGACAGAACAAAAGCCAATGCTGATTATAAAAAGCGTTCTGAGGATAGTTTAGGTTTTGAAAAAAGGGAGGCCACGTACATCTTTTTAACAACAAATATTTGGGCTGATAAAAACGATTGGGTAACAGAAAAATCGAAGGATAAAATTTGGGGACAGATAAAAGTATATGATTCACGTGATATTGCAGAATGGTTGGAGAATTCGCAGGTCTCTTCCAGATGGTTTTTAATCCTAAGCAGGAACTATCCATTTGATGGTATTTATATTGCTGAAGAGTATTGGAAGATGTTGTCTTTTGGCCCCAAAGGTCAGATTTTACCAAAAATTGTTACAGCGGGTAGAGAACATGAATGTCAGCAGTTATTTGATTTTTTATCTGGAGAACCAGCATTGAAAGCAGTTCGAGGGTTTACAAAGGATGAGGCTATTGCTTTCATAATAGCTGCTTCCTTACAATTCGATCCTCGCATGAAAGAGTTGTTCCTTTCAAGAAGCGTAGTTGTCGATACCCTTCACAATTTTCATGGAATAAGAATTAACAGAAATTCCCTGAATCTTATTGCAAAATTGGATGATACAGGAACGCTATACGTAGCCGTTTCAGATGGGCATCATGTCTTAGTTCCACTAGGTCCTGATGATTCTTTTCATTCACAAGATATAATTACATTGCCTAGGATCGATAGAGATGGTCAGGTTGATGCATTAATTGAGATGGGATTGTCAAGAGATGATGCATCTCGTTATTCAAAGGAATCCGGTCGGGATTATACCATCCTAAAAAAATTATTGGGGTTTCCACCTCCAAAAATTAATTGGATTAACCAGGAGGAAACAATGGAATTAATTCCCGCTTTATTAATTGGGCGTTGGGATGAGACAAAAAAAGGGGATCGAGAAACACTAGAAAAAATATCAAATGAAGATTATAACACTTATTCTGCTAGACTTATAAAGTGGCTTGGAGTTGAAACACCTCCCTTGATAAAAATAGGGAATACTTGGAGACTTACATCACCTTTAGATACCTGGACTAACTTTTCCAATAAAATTACAGAACAAGACTTTAAAAACCTTAAGGGAACTTTTTTAAATGTTTTGAGGGAAATCGACCCTGTTTTTGATTTGGACCCAACTGAGCGATCATTTGCACCAATCAGAGGTAAAGAATCTGAATATTCTAGTTGGTGCAGGGAGGGACTAACACAATCATTAATATTGGTTGGATTATATGGCAGTAATTTTACCTTTCAGCACAATTTTTCTACCCAGGAATGGGTCGATACCATTATTAGGGAACTTTTATATGATGCGCCGGGTAAACTTTGGGCATCACTAAATCATGAAATGCCGTTACTTGCAGAAGCCTCGCCAAAAAGTTTTTTTGAATCAGCTTATCATTCTTTGTCCTTGGATGATAAGCCGATTATGGATATGTTTATAGAAGAGGACTCATTGGTATCTCCTACAAGTCGTCATACTGGATTATTATGGGCACTTGAGGGATTGGCATGGATACCAGAATACTTTTTTCATGCGACATCCTTACTATCCAAATTATCTGCTTTAGATCCAGGAGGGAATTTAGCTAATAGACCATTCAATAGCCTTATTGAAATATTTAAACCATGGCATTACCAAACTCTGGCGGCATTTGAAGATCGAATGGCGGTTCTAGAAGAAATAGTAAAAAAAGAATATGAAATTGGATGGAAGTTGTTAAGTAAGATGATTCCAAAAGGACCAGGATCGGCTTTCCCAACCCACAAATTAAGATGGAGGCTTTTTGAACGTAGTTTTGACAAGAAATATACTTGGCGTGAAATTTGGGACACACATTCAAAAGTTATTGGCTTACTCCTACAATATTTCGATTTTTCGGAGACAAAACTTACTGTATTATTGGATATATCGGAATCAAAGGCATTGACTCCAGAGACCCATGATCAGATAATGGGATTCGTTGAATCCAATCTTCAGAAAATAAATCATAGAGATTTTTCAGCTTGGAATGCACTTAGGAATACATTGTCCGAACATAGATCACATCATGAAGCAAATTGGGCATTACCAGAAGATGAGCTTATAAAATATGAAGCAATTTATAAAAAACTTGAGCCTTCAGATACAATTGAAAAGATAATATGGATGTTTGACAATCATTGGCCAAGTTTCCCTGAAGGAATAGATAGGAAGGAGCTAACTTTCAAAGAGCGTGAGAACTTGGTCACGGAGAGAAGGGTTGAAGGCCTGAAATCAATCTATCAAGAGTTTGGATTTGAGAAGATTAAATCCCTGGTCAAATCAATAAAAGAACCTATGATATACGGTGATATCCTTGCTCATATAATTGATGAACAAGACGCAATTATCTCATTATGTGATTATCTTAGGGAAGAAGGTACTGCGCTACCATTCATACAACAATTCATATATAGAAAGTCAATAATTGAAGGGATTGATTGGGTGATGAATCTTTTTGAAATACTAAAAACACATGGATTCAATGATAAACAATTAGCGGCAATATTTGTCCCAATACAACAATCCAGGAGAGTCTGGGACTTTATCGAGAATACAAACGTTGAAATTCAAAGAAGTTATTGGGAACAAATATATCCACATTTTTGGGATATGGCGATTGAGGATAGACTTTATGGTATTGATAAACTTATAGAAGTCAATAGGTTCATCAGCGCATTGGATATCTGCCACCATAATTCATCAGAACTCTCTTCTGCAAAACTAATCGAGGTTTTGGAGAAGACAGCTACAAACTTTTCTAAAGAAGCGAGACGTTTTGAAAGTTATAATGCAACGGAAATTATTGAGAACTTAGAAACAAGAGAAGACATACAAAGGGATGTTCTGATAAGGATTGAGTGGCTTTATCTCCCATTTTTAGCCTCTTTTGGGTCAATACACAAACCCAATTTATTGCATGAGGAACTAGCTAACAATCCTGAATTCTTGATTGATGTCCTGAAATTGGTTTACAAATCAGATATTGAAGAAGAAGGTTTTGAGGATCCTACTGACGACTACTCAAGAACCAGAGCAAGAAATGCCTATGACCTTCTAAGTTCCTGGAAACGAATCCCAGGCGTTGATGCTTCCGGTAAAATTGATGAAGATTTTTTATGGAACTGGATAACGAAAGTCAGAGAGCTTGCAAGTAAAAACGGGCGACTTCAGATCGCAGATATGCAGATTGGACAGATAATTGCAGAATACCCTGAGGATATTGATATTTGGCCACCAGAAGAATTTTGTAAGGTGATTGAAACCATAAATACAGCAAGCTTAATAAGCGGTTTCTCCACTGCCACTTTTAATAAAAGGGGTTCGTCTTCAAGGGGGCCATTTGACGGTGGTACCATTGAAAGAGGCCATGCCGAGTTCTTTCATTTGAAAGCTAAGAAAATTAATTATACATTCCCAAAAACCTCAGAAATTCTGACCCAAATTGCAATTGTATTTGAGAAAGATGCAAAAATGATGGATGATATGGCTGAAAGAGATAAACTCGAATACTGAAATATAAAGAATTCTTAACGATTTGTGAACAGAAAAAAATGTTTGATAGTCCACTACTAATAACAAATCCCAACATTAAGGATCAGCATAATTTAAAAAAACATCCAGTAAAATAATGCAAATTTTGTGTATAGGAAGAATGGTGGTTCCAAAAGTTGATTTTCTGAAACTCTTTATTATGCTGGTCGGGTTATCAGGATTCGAAACTGCGGCCTCCTCCTCCCAAAAAAACGAATGGTTTCTTCAACCCTAATATTGTCTTCGATAAACAATTTAGATCTGTAATTGAACTTCTCAGGCTTTGATTGTTTTTTCTGCTTTCATAGGATTTTACTTTTTGTGATAGTAATACTTGATGAGGGTATTCTAATCATACCATGTTATGCAAATTGTTTGCAAATAAAAAAGGGTCCCAGTTTTTAAATTCTGAAACCCTTGTCATTCCTGTCTCCCCGGCAGGGCTCGAACCTGCGACCCATTGATTAAGAGTCAATTGCTCTACCAACTGAGCTACGGAGAGGTTTGCGGGCGGCAAATTTAAGAACTTTTTGCGGAATAATATAGTGATGGATAATTTTTACCTTTGTTGAGAGAAGGCACAAGGCACGAGGGATGAGGGACAAGGAGGAGAGAATGAAAGATTTTTGATAAAAACATGGATATGGAAAAGAAGGTGATAAAATCTTATAAGGATCTGGAGATTTGGAAGAAGGGAATTTTATTATCGATGGAGATTTATTCATTGACATCAACATTTCCACTCAACGAGCAATATGGGTTAACCAGCCAGATCAGGAGAGCAACAACCTCCATTCCTGCAAATATCGCTGAAGGTTATGGGAGAGAAAGTGGGAAAAACTATATCCAATTCTTGAAAATCTCCCGTGGTTCATTGTATGAGTTGGATACTTTCCTCACAATTGCTTTGGGGCTGAAATACCTAACCAAAGAACAAAGAAACCACTTGAATGACAAAACTGAAGAACTCAGCAAAATGATCAATTCTTTGATCAAAAAAATCAATCAAAATCTGAAATGATGACAAAGGGACCAGGCAAAAGTCACAAGGGATTATTAAGGAAAAAATCAACATCTTCCACTTTAAAACTTTTTCATCCCTCGTGCCTGGTCCCTTGTGCCTTTTGCCTAATGCCTAATATTTTATTACCTTCGCTCCAAGAATTGCCCCATGAGTCCCTTTAATCCAAAATTCCTCTATTATTGCACACCCCTGATCAAGTTTTCAAAATATTTAACCTGGCGGTTTGGGCGTAAATTCAGATGCTCAGACCTTGACCTGGACAACATCCGGAAAATAGTAATGCCGGGGATGATTTTACTTTCGCGAAGAGAATTCCAGATCACAAATTACTTTATCGACGGTTACTGGACCCATTCCGCTATGATCATGCCCAGTGAAAAGGTCATTGAAGCTACTGTGAATGGTGTGAAAATAAATGAATTGTGGGAGTTTTTTCTTAATACCGATGATTTCGCGATCCTGAAACCAAGGTTCTGCGGTATTCAGGAGATGGAAAAAGCCTGCAGCCATGCATCAGAAAATGTCGGTAAACCCTATAGCTTTGATTTCAATAACTCCGACGATTCGCTTTATTGCTCAGAACTGGTCCTGAAAGTATATGCAAGGAGTTGCGGCTGGGACCGGAAGAGTCACCACGAACCCAGTGAATTCAGACACCTGTGTGATGGAAAGATTGTCAGTCCTTCAGACCTTTACCATGACCGGAATTCATGGGAACTTGTTTTTCAACAGAATTAGGATGCCTGAAAGCAAAGAACATAAAAGCGCCTTGAATGTCATGGAAGGGATTGAACAACCTTCTCAGATCAACGAAGAGGCGATTCGGAAACTGAGA
>Ga0224523_1000613_pt1 | contig 17768 bp, 13 predicted proteins | sample CFST50metaG_FD_182732 | JGI IMG/M metagenome (GOLD analysis project Ga0224523, IMG submission 182732) | Peat soil microbial communities from Stordalen Mire, Sweden - C.F.S.T50 | ecosystem: Environmental > Terrestrial > Soil > Wetlands > Peat | place: Sweden: Norrbotten County, Stordalen Mire...
TCAGGAGATATCAAGTATATATCCTGTATCAAAGGGACAAGATATATATGGGATATATACCGGATATATATAGGATATATACCGGATATCTCACAGTCAAGGAAGAATATTTAAAAAAATATGACGTGGAAATCCAGTCAGGTTCTCATAAGGGAGCCTCAGAAATATGAAAAAAAGGTTGATTAATTTGATCAGCATAAAGGATTAGTATGCTGATCAATGAACTCACAAATCCGTGATAGATTTCTGGCTAATTCAGTTTCAGAAAGTTATAGATGATTTTACCTATCTGTTCATCCGGACCTGTGGGATTAACTGAAAAAGTAGCCTGACGGGCAGCGGATTCAGCCTGTTGGATCAATGATGGGTCTGTCACAGTCGTTCCTTTTGCGCCACTGGATACACGGGTTACTTTTCCAGCCTGATTGACCCAAATTGTAACTACAACCCTACCCTGTTCGGCAGAGTTATAAGAGGGTTTTGGTAAACTACGGGCAGAGCGACCACCCAGATCATACGAGATCCCTGCCCCTGTTCCGGATCCTATACCCGGTCCGTTGCCATTACCTGAGCCACCTCCGGTTCCATTTCCTGAGCCGCCTCCATTCCCGGTTCCGGGGCTACCTTTGTAGACTTTGCCATATGCAACCCCGCCGGCTACACCCTGATCTCCCGGTCGACCGGTGATACCTTCGCTGGCCCCTGCCTTAGAAGGTCGTTTATACATGGCATTGGGATTGATGACCGGTTCAGGTTTTGACTCCACAACTCTTTTTACCGGTTTATCTATAATTTTCACTCTTGTATCTTCTCCGTTTTCGCTTGCAAGTATCTGTTCACCACTGGCTTTGACACGAACAGTCTTGATATCTTTAGGAAGTTCAGCTGGACGGGCAGGAGTCTGAGCCTTCTCAGCAGCTTGTTTCTCAGGTTGAATTTTACCCATTCCTTCATCAGAATTACCCAGATTTACCTCCAGCGACATCCCTCCTCCACCCGGTGTTTCTGCAAACGGCGGGATGGGAGTGACCAATAGAATCCATCGCAGGAGAAAATAGAGTCCCGTATGAAACAAAAGCGTCCCAAAAATTCCATATACCCTGTAACGGGTCTCCTGATTATTATTTACCTGCTGTTCCATTTGGAGTTTTTGTAGCCAGAATCATTTTCACCTTCAACTTATTCCCAATTTGAAGCACATTCACCAGATCCTGAACCGTGAGGCTATTGTCACAGCGGATAATCACGATGGCATCGGCGTTTTTGGCAACACCCGACTGCAGAGAGGACTCCAGTTGATCAGCAGCAACAGGCTTGTTATCAATAAAATATTGCAGGTCTTTGGTGATAGATAAAACAACCTCTTTATGATGAATCGCCTGATTATTGCGTGAGTTTGGTAAATTAAGTTTAATCACATTGGGATTGAGCAGCGTAGAGATGATCAGAAAGAACAACATCAGGAAAAACATGATGTCATTCATTGCTGAAGTACTTACTTCTGCGCCAAACCTGCTTTTTTTTCTAAGGTTCATTTTACCGGTTCTTGTAACATATCAATAAACTCCATCGTATCCTGTTCCATCTTCTGTACCTGGTGGTTGATCATGATGTTGAGCCAATGAAAACAGACAAAGGCAAACATCCCTATCAACAAACCGGCAGCACTGGAGACCATTTTAACATACAGTCCCGAGGAGACACTGGTAATACTTACATCACCGGCCAGTGAAATGTCATGGAAGATCTTGATTACACCTAAGATAGTACCGACAAAACCAAACATGGGAGCTATCCCGGCAATGATAGAGAGAATGGCCATGTTCTTCTCGAGCTTATAGACCTCAAATTTTCCAACTATCTCTATAGAATCTTCAATCTCTTTCAACGGTTTACCCAGCCGTTTTAGTCCCTTCTCTACCAATCGGGCTGTTGGCGTTGTTGAACGTCTGCAATATTCAATGGCAGATTCGATACGGCCTGAATAGATGCTGTCACGAATATTGTTCAGGAAGTTTTGTTCAACTTTTGAAGCGTTGCGAATCACCAGAAAGCGTTCGATAAAAATATAAACTGCAATTAGGGTCATCAGAGCCAATGGCCACATTAACGGTCCGCCTTTTAAAACCATATCCCATACAGAAATTGAAGATGAGGCAGGTGGAGCAGTTACAACCGGCAAGTTTTGTATGACACGATTTGCACTATCTGCAACAGTTGTTGCAGCGTTCGTTACTTGAAGCAGGATGGCTGTTATCATTTGGTGTAATTTTTTTGTAAAAATAATGATTATAGGACTAACTTTTAGCAAAGATCAGACCAAAAATGGTTCCCTTTGATCGGGATTATTAATAAAAGGACTCAATACCGAATAATTTTTGAATCCGGGGTGCTTATTTATGAATGATATGCTGACGAATCAGTAATTTTGAGCAGTACTTTACCGGCCGTTTTATTTTCTTCCAATAGTGTATGTGCCTTTGCTGCATCGTCAATAGTAAGAATTTTATCAATGACGGGTCTGAAGGAGCCATCTTCGAACAAAGGTTTTGCAAATTTCCAGAATTCCTGGGTGAGTCGTATCTGATAATCGTTTGTACGAGCACGTAAAGTTGTTCCGATAACCGAAATTCTCCGCGAAAGAATACTCAAAAGATTAAATTCTTCAACCTTTCCACCACCCAATGCTGCTAATAAAATCAGTCGACCATCATTTCTCAATATTTCAATGTTTTTCTTGAAATAAGGGGCACCTATAAAGTCTATGATGACATCGACACCCTGATTGCCTGTGAAGGCTTTTACCGCTGTGGCAAAGTCTTGTGTTTTGTAATCGATGGTAGCGCGGGCACCCAGCTGATTGCAAAGATTGTGCTTCTCCTTTGATGCGGTAACTATTGGAACTGCATCAAGCGCCAGAGCCAGTTGAATTGCAGCTGTACCTACACCGCTTGCCCCTGCATGGATCAATATGGTTTCTCGTCTCTGAAGGTGTGCCAGCCAAACCAATGACTGATATGCAGTGAGAAAAACTTCGGGAATAGCTGCAGCGTGGATCAAATTTAAAGAATCGGGAACATCCATGACCATGTCTTCATGCATAATCACAAACTGGGCGTAACCACCACCCGACAGCAACCCCATCACCCGGTCGCCAACTTTCCATTTCCGACACTCGCTGCCCATTGAATCTATGATACCTGAAACTTCGAGTCCGAGAATAGTACTGGCACCCGGAGGAGGTGGATATTTCCCTCTTCGTTGCAAGGTATCAGCCCTGTTTATACCTGCTGCGGCTACTTTTATCCGTACTTGTCTGTCACCGGGGACAGGGATAGCGACCTCGCCGACTTTTAACACATTGGGTTCTCCGGGTACATCGAAAATAACAGCCTGCATAAAATCTTTTTTCATTAGTCAACTTTTTAAGTATTATTCACCGAAGAAATGCAATACTATTCCGGCAAAGAGAGTTAAATATTGCATCCATAAAAAAGAATAAACCAACATATTATTGAATCAGTTGTTTGAAAAGCAATGGTAAATCCAATGTCAAATCTGATTCAGACTTTAAAGATACAGATGTATCGGTTAAATCCATAATTTTGCAAAAGTAAATTCAAAGAATAATTTTAACAAATGAAATTAATCCTACTGATTACTGGTGGAGCCCTGGGGACTTTTCTGCGCTATACTGTCGTGGAATTTGGTTCACGGTTTAATAGTGGCAGCTTTCCACTGGGAACATTACTGGTTAATTTGATTGGCAGTTTTTTAATAGGTTTCTCATGGGGCCTGTTAGGAAAAGAAGACATCAAACCCGAAACCAAGGCATTTCTTTTCGTTGGTTTATTTGGAGGATTTACGACCTTCTCATCATTCGCACTCGAAAATTTTCATCTGATCAGAGGAGGCGATTTCCGTACCGCCATTACATATCTCACTATTAGTAACATAGGGGGTATATTATTGGTTTTTGCCGGTTACTTTTTTTCACAATCCTTACTGAATTATTTCCGTAAATAATACTTCATTCCCATTGCATACGCTTGAACCCTTTTATAACTGGCGGCATTTGTATATCGCCTCAGAAGATGAACGATCGCCATTCTATGAGCGTAATTACAGTGAATTTGAGTTTACAAACCAGATCTATAATTACCTCATCCATCCGCAATGGGATCATTTTGAATCGGATACACTCTACTGCAAGATTTTGTTTGTCAACTATGAAGAACATTTTTGTATCATCGAGATGTTGGGTGAATGGAATGACTGCCTGTACAACGATATCATGTTTTTCAAACGAAATGTCATAGAACCGCTCGAAGAGGAAGAAATCAATAAGTTCATCCTGATCGGTGAGAATGTATTGGTTTTTCACTCATCTGACGATGCGTACTATGAGGAATGGTTTGACGATATTGAAGATGGCTGGATTGCTTTTGTCAACTTCCGGGATCAGGTGATTCAGGATTTCAAGGAGGCACGTCTTGATTATTATATCGCGATGGGAGATCCATTCAGTGAAGTAACCTGGCGTCGTTATACACCCCAACACCTTTATAATAAAATAAATGACTGGTTCTCAAAACGATTACCTTCATAATTGAATACCCAAATTTGTAATAATGCTATCCGTATGAAAAAACACTATAATATAACTGTCAAGGGACGTGTTCAGGGTGTCGGATTTCGGTATAATGCACGCCGTCAGGCATTGACACTGGGTCTTGATGGTTTTGCAAGAAACATGTCCGATGGCAGTGTTTATATTGAAGCAGAAGGTTATCAATCGGAACTTGATGAATTTGTAGAGTGGTGCCGTGTTGGCTCCTCGGGATCAAGAATCATTGATGTGATCGTAAGTGTCAGCAACCTGGAAGGTTTAACGGGATTTAGTATTAACCCTCATTAATCTTTCCTTAATCTTATGCATAATACAGTCCGGGTATGAAAGTAGGATGATGAGTAGAATAGGAAGTGTGAGAGTTCCGGTCAGTAAGTGATAATTCTGACCTTCTCCATAGTTTCTCTATAGTTTGTCAGTAGTTTTTAAAATGTTACTACATTCATAGACTATGAAGTAAACATTAAGAAACTACAAAGTACTTTATTACAAATTGTGAAAAAGAAAAGAGATATCCTTTCATTTTCAAACTCTCATGTCAGAATTATTGGAATAAATGGAGACAAAGATAATAGGACAAGTGTTACATGATCCGGTCTCTATTTGGTCAATATCGGGTGAATATTCCCATCGCCTCTATACTTACGATAGCTTGACAAGATAGAGCCTTTATCCTTCCTTCGTATCATAATGGGCGAAACGAGTACGAAGTAGGTGCGAACCAAAGATATAGGCATTACTTAGAGCCTACGGAGTGGATGGGAATATTCTCCCAGTCATGACCTGGATTTCACCCGGTTATGTACAGTTGATATTGATAAGTTAGCGTTCTAAACTATTTCATCTGAAGACTGAATAAGCATGTCTTTGACTCATAGCAAGGGTAATTACAAAAAAAATATTATGTTTAAATATTTTGAATAACAGATAGATACAAACGATGAAAAATTATTTTAATAAAAATTCAAAAAACTGGAGTTACCTTTTAAAAAAAAGGTGATTAATCATAAATAGCAAGAGTAAAAGAAACTCCCCATTCGACTACTAAGCTTTTTGAGTAAATTACTAAAGATTGATCATTTTCAATCATATCTTGGGACTACTACCACATACTGGAATTACATTTTTGCATTAAGACTACCCGACTACCTTCTTTAGAAATGCGCGTATAATAATCATATAATTTAATCAACCCAGCTATGAAAAAAAATTTACTCTTTGCCATTTTACTCTTTATCACATTTAGCTATAATAAAACGATACCACTCTCCGTGGTTTATTTTTAAACTTTAGTGAAACAAGGCTTAAAAAATAGCAGCATAGATGTCAAAAATCACAGCATATTCACCACAAAGGCTATACAGGTATATCAAATACCTGTCGACAGTCTGCGGGATGCTTTTACTTCTCCATCCACTGTACGCGCAACAACAGGTGGCCTCCCAAAGTTATCGGCCCGGTGTCATCCGGCCCGATAGTAGTTCACAATATAGTCATCCACAAAATCAGAAAAAGCGGGGAGATATGCTCACCCAACTCCTGACCTTTCCCGACCGTTTTAGTAAAAAAGTCCAATCACGGATTAACGGATTCGACAAGCAACTCACAAAACGTACCGATAAGGCTTTAAGTAGACTAGTCAAACAAGAAGAACGACTAAAACAACAACTGGAAAAGAGCAATAAACTGGCAGCAGATCAACTCTTCACCAAAGGCATCGACTCGCTCAAACGCATGAAAGCTAACATCACCTCTAAGGCCGTTAAACTTGCCAACCCTGCATCCCTTTCCGGAGCCTACTTTCCCTATATGGATACCCTTAAAACCAGCCTTACCTTTTTACAGCAAGGTGATGTTATTCCAAACACCACCATAAAGACCCCAGCCCAGATAACCGATGCCCTGGCGAGCGTCAAAGCGGCAGAAGCCAAGCTACAATACTCCGAAAAGATCAAAAGCTATCTTGCACAAAGGCAACAAGAACTCCGCCAGCAACTAATGCAATATTCAGGATATGATCAGGCAAAGAAAGAGCTCGACAAAATGGGGAAAGAGCTGTACTACTATCAGGCGCAGATCAAAGGATACAAAGAGATTTTAAGCGATCCCTCACGCATAGAAGACGAGGGAATAAAGCTTCTAAGAAAGCTACCCGCCTTTCAACGCTTTATGACAGATAATGGCGCCCTGGCAGCTATTTTTAACAATACCCAACCCTCCAGTTTGAGCGGACTCCAAACCCGTGATATGGTGAACAAGCTGATGAAGGATCAGACGGGACTGCTGGGACCCGATGGCGATAAAATAATCGAGGAAAACTTTAAAGATGCCCAGGATGAGATGGACAAGCTCAAACAGCAGGCAGCCGGTGAAGGTGATGCCACTATCCCCGGCTTTAAGCCCAATGGGGAGAAGACCAAGAGCCTATGGCAGCGTATCGAGATCGGGACCGACTGCCAGTTCAATAAGACGAGTGTCCTGCTCCCCTCAACAGGAGACTTCGGACTCAGCATAGCTTACAAGATAATGAAAAAGGGAACAATCGGTGTCGGTGGCAGCTGGAATATAGGGATGGGAAACATTCAACATATTCGCTTTACCCATGAAGGGATGAGTATGCGCTCTTTCGTGGAGTATGCCATCATAAAGGGTTTCAGTATAAGGGGAGGCTGGGAGAAGACCTTCCTGCTGAAGCAGGTCACTACTGATAACCTGATCCTGTTGAGCAAACCTGAGAATTGGCAGCAGAGTGCACTCATCGGCATCAGTAAAAAGATGGCCATCCCGCTCAAACTACCGATACTCAATAAAAAGGCGGCCAGCGGGAGTGTACAACTGTTGTATGACTTTTTGCATGACAGCCATGTTCCGGCTACTCCGGCCTTGCAGCTACGGGTGGGCATGGGGTTATAACTACGATAAACAAAGACCAACTATGAGACAACTATTTCTTAAAACAAAATTGTGTGTGGCAGGCCAGGTGATTTTTTTTTATGGCCGGCAAATAAAACCCTACATATCGGCTAATGTACAGAAGGTGGTGCAACAAGGCATCCTGGCTTGTATAAATAAAAATGAATTTATATTGAAAACAATTTAACCTAATATTATGAAATATTTTATATTCTCTGTTTTAGTTCTTTTTGGATTAAATGTCCAGGCACAATTAGTAACCTCGGATACATATGTACCTAAATCTCCTGATGCAGCAATACTGGATAAAGTAGATAATATTCCTGTTGCTTTGGCAACCGGTGGAGTACAGACATCATTTAATTTATATACTTTAAAAGCAGGTAAAATAAGTATACCTATTACATTATCCTATCATTCGGGCGGTATTAAAGTAGATGAAATACCTACCAGTGTTGGTTTAGGATGGTCCTTAAATGCAGGGGCAAACATTTCGAGATCAATAAGGGGTATCCCTGATGAAGGTGTACAAATAAATAAAGAAACCCGCTTCTATGTTTTAAATAAAACAACCAATCAGAACAAATATTTAAACAATTATTATTTTTCTACTTATGAAGCAGCCGCTCTAAATACAGATCTCAATACATATTACATTCAAGCAACACCAACGAGCGAACTTTATCTGAGAATGGTACAAGGGATAGGTACTTGTGGAAATTTAAATGACTTTTATTCAGCTTTACAATCGCATAATGCTTCTCCGGGATCGGCAGATAATTTGACAACCAGTTACCCCGGGTATTTTTCAAATCTAAGGGATGAATCAAGTGATGAATATGCTATTCATATACCCGGATATAGCGGTACTTTTTCCTCCTATAGTCAGGGGACGTTTATGTTAAATCCGGATGACAACGACTTAAAAATTCAAAACGAAAGATCAGTTTATGAAGATGATTATATTTATTCCCCTTACATAAAAAAATGGACAGCATCATCTGCAGATGGGCTTAAATATTATTTTGGGGATACCCAAAATTCTGTAGCATACAATGATGTTTTCATGCAGAACAGGGGTTTCCTTAATAATAGTACTGTTACAGAATGGAATGCTTCAAAGATAATTGACCAGAACAGTAAAGACACTGTGTTTTTCAGCTATGATAAAAGCCCTTCTATTGTAGGCTTAGAAAATGTATTAAATATAAATTATAATACGGTTAATTATAGTTCTCAAAATTTAAATATGGCTCTTGCGGGTAGCGGACTACCGATTTCAGGATTTAATCCGGTTATTAAAAGTATTCAGTCAAAAAATGAATTTGTTGGATTTTATTACACGATGACCCAACCAACTATAGCTATCGATAATGTTACTACTCTTGATTCAATTGTAATTAAAGATATTCATTCGGGTCAGATGATAAAGAAATTTATTTTCAATTATAATGTTTTTCAAATGTCACAAAAGTTGAAATTAGTTTCTTTTATGGAAATAAGCAATGACAGACAAAAGGCATTAGTTACGGGTTTTGAATATTGTGATACTGTTTTCACACCTCAGGTATTAAATAATCAGACGATACAATACTCAAAACGTGCAAAAGATTATTGGGGCTATTACAATCATAGATTACAAAATTATACTCCTGTAGATTTAACTTTTCCAACGACGAGACATTATAACATTTTAACCAGTGAACATCTCATTGATGAAAATAGAAGGCCGGCATGGCCATATATGCAGTTATCCGTTTTAACAGCAATCAATTATCCTACCGGGGGAAAAACAATCTTTGAATATGAACCGCATTCTGCTTCAACATTCTATGCTTTAGGAAATGAAGATTATTTAATGAATCCTGGTGATTATGATTCGCAGGTTTGTCCTTTTTCTTTTGATACTATTGGCGGACTGAGAATAAAAAAGATTATTCAACTGTCTGAGAATAAAAAAAGTAGTATAAAATTATATGGTTACAATAATGGGGATGGAAGCTCCTCCGGTCATTTAAATTTTACACCTTCAACGATCATAAAGGTTAGTGGAGAAACATACTTTGGTATTCAAGGTGTTGATAATTATATTTTTTCAGATCAAAATAAACCATCAAGATACGGAGCCGGATCAGAAGTAAATTATGCTAATGTGACCGAGTATGATATTGACTCCTTAGGTAATTCAAACGGATATATTGTCCATAAATTTTATAATGATAAGAACACAACAGATAGAAATTATTTCACAAATTATTACAGTGATTCATATACCTATCCAACATATCCTGCATCCAGTTTTAATATGCCATATTGGTTAGGAGAGAACAAAAAAGGGAGTAATCTAATTAATGGATATGAACAGAGCTATGCTATCTATGATATAAATGGCAATAAACTGCAGGAACATATTAACGATTATTCCGTATTGAAAAAGCCGGAAAATATAATAAATATGACAACCAGGGTATTTTCTATGCCTGTTTTCTATGGCACAGAATCAAATTGCCCTAATCATACCTCCAGTGGCATTAGCGATAGTTATTTGCCTCTCGTTAATCTTGAGGCACATCTATCATCTAATGTAAATTCGCTAACTAATAGTTTATTGATTGCACAGCAACTACAAGCAGCTAGCCTAGCTGCATTTATAAATAATCCAAGTCAACAACTTCTCGATACTTATAATGCAATTCGAACGACAACAGATTATTTGACAGCTGGTGAGACAATGGAAATGAATTCTATTTCCAACTATGGAAGTCAATCTGCTACCTCAATACAAGTAGGATTTATAATACCTCCCCCAGACCCCATATTGTGCTATTTAGACAATAATATCATTTTTCCTAAAAGAGCTGTTTTATCAAAATCCAGAGATTTACATTATGATTCGTTTGGACATTGTCTTACAAAAGAACTGAATACTTTTTATGAAAGTCCTTATCATCATAATCCGACAAAAAGCACAATGTATGACAGCAAGGGAGATTCAGTGACAACAATCTATAAGTACGCATTTGATTATGCCGATAATATAAACGGAGACACTATTTGTAGCCAAATGAAGCATTTGTATTTTAACCCGTTACTATCATCTTTGCAGTTCAAAAAAGGAATTATGATAGCAGGGAAAGTGGCTTTGTATAATAATTTCGGCAATAATAGTGCGTCATCTCTTTATCCTACCTCCTTATATACCCATAAACAGATAACGAGTAATGGCGATATGACAATAACATATCCTATAAGCTCCTATTTTACAGATAATAATTTTGAATTAACGGAAAGTTATATTTATAACGCTTTCGGAAATTTACTTCAGGAAAAAAAAGATAACGATGTAAGTACAAATCTTGTATGGGGTTACAAATCTCAATACCCTGTCGCAAAAATTATTGGCAGTGATAATACAACCGTAAGCGGAATTATCAACAATCTAAGCTTGCTTGACAATCCTACTGATGATAATACGCTAAGAAACTATTTAAGTAATTTAAAGACCTATCTTCCAAACGCTTTGGTCAGTACGTACACGTATAAACCAATGATTGGTATGACCAGTGAAACAGATCCTTCTGGTAAAATAAAGTACTATAACTATGATAGGTTCAACCGTTTAAGTGTTGCCAGTGATAAAGACAATAACATACTTGAAAAGACAGATTATCATTATAACCTGGAGACAAATGCACCTGTTATAAGTCCCACCGTATATCATAATCAGGCTGTTTCAGCAGCATACTCTAAAAACAGCTGCGGAAGCGGATTTACAGGAAGCAGTGTTACTTATTCGGTTCCTGCAAACCAATATAGTTCTACCATCAGCCAGGCAGATGCACAAGCACAAGCACAAAATGATATTAATACCAATGGACAGAATTATGCCAACGCCATTGGTACCTGTACCCCTATCATAACCAACATCAGTCTGACCTATACGAATGCAACCGGGAATTCTTCGGTGGTGGCAATACTCACCAATGTAAACACAAACGCAACCTATACGTATCATCTTACATCGAGTGGGGGTACATTAGGGACCATCCCTTCAGGAACATACAATGTCTCATTCAGTAATAATGGTGATTATATGTCTTATGGTGTCTGTGGCTATTGGGTAAGCGAATATACCAACTTTACTTTCGATAATATGACACTGGATAGCGATTGTAGCGAGCTTGAAGTGGATTGGGTTATGTAAATTTAAAAACTTAAAAACAAATAAACATGAAATCAACAATACTTACCCTGCTATTTTTCTTGTTTTTAGTGACAAGTCTTCAGGCACAATCCGTTTATAACCTTAACTGCAAAGTTTCCGATAGCATAACTCAATTGATAAAAGGCTTTCCGGGAAAGAAAATTCTCATTGTAGTTCTACCTACAACACAGACATTCAAGGATAATACAATGCTAAAACAATTGGATTCAATATCCAGGGTACATCCATCTGATTTAAAAATCATAGGCGTCCCTTCTGTTGAAGACGGTGCTGATAAAAAACATTTAACTTCTTTAAAACATTTTTACAGAAGTATCTTAAATGACAAAATCATTATAACAACTTCTGTCAATACTAGTAAGACATCGACTAACCAGGACAAACTGTTTGCATGGTTGACACATACGGCTCTAAATAAACATTTTGATTCGGATGTGAAGAGTGCATGGACCATGTTTATACTCAATGAAAAAGGAGAACTTAAAGGTGTACTGGGCGCTTCAACAAAACTCCCTTTAAAGATACTGAATCGTATACTTCAATAACTGATTTATAAATAGAAAATGTAAAGACATGAAATATATTATATTTTTCTTACTATTTATTTTAGGTTGCCCGTCGGTTTGGGCACAGTCATCAAACCAAAATTATATACGGGTACTAACACCACTAACAAAGATCAATACACCGGAGATACTGGAGGCAATGAGCGTCTACAGAGACTCTGTATCGACAGCAATAAAATACTTTGATGGCCTGGGACGCCCCATGCAGTCCATAGAAATGGCAGCCTCACCCATAGGCAAAGATGTGGTAACGATCGTGAAATATGATGCCTTTGGCCGGGAGCCAAAGAAGTACATGCCTTATGTAGAGACCAGTGGTGATGGGTCATACAGAGCCGGTGGAGAGAGCAACCAGGCAGGCTTCTATCAAGGAAGTTATAATGCTGCAACTCAAGTTACCTTTGACAATGCTCCTTATAGTGAAAATGTCTTTGAGTACTCTCCGCTGAACCGTGTACTTCAACAATATGGACCGGGACAAAGCTGGCATGATAATAGTCGTTCCACAGGGTTAGCCTATTTGTGTAATGATGCATCTGAAGTAAAGCTTTGGACTATCAGTGGTTCCACAATTAATGGTTCAGGATATTATGCCGCCGGAACACTCTTCAAGACCCAAACTACCGATGAGAACGGGAATAATAGCTGGGAGTATAAAGATATTCAGGGTAAAGTAGTGCTCAAGAAAGTGGATAGTGAACAGAGGGCATTGTGCACCTATTATGTATACGACGATTTTGACCGGTTGGCTTACGTGATACCACCCAAGGCCACTTCCGGCAGTTATACAGAAGGCAATGCAGACTTCAATGAACTGCTTTATGCATACCACTATGATTATCGTAGCCGGTTAAGTGAAAAGCACATTCCCGGAGCAGGTTGGGTTTACATGGTATATAATAAAATAGACCAGCTGATCCTGAGTCAGGATGCCAAACAGCAAACAGATAACACGTGGATTTTTTCAAAATACGATGCATTGGGAAGAGTTGTGATGACCGGTTCCGTGGTAATTAATGATAACCGTTCAAATATTCAAAACAGTGTAAACAATGAAACCACCCTTTGGGAAACCCGTGACAACAACCTAACCGGTAGTTTCTGTTATAGCTCAGGTGCCTTCCCACTCAGCACTACGTCTAACTATACAGTGCTGACCGTAAACTATTACGACACCTATAGTTTTGACAGCAGCAACCCGGCTTACGGACAGGCATTGGGTAATCCTGTCAATAGCAATATGACCATGGGTCTTCTAACCGGAAGCAAGGTCAAGGTACTGGATGACACTGGTACCTGGCTCACCAGCGTGACCTATTATGATGACAAGGGAAGAGCTTTGCAGGTTTTCAGTAAGAACATTTTAAACACCTGGGACAGGATCACTTCACTATATGACTTTACAGGTAAAGTATTGAAGGGAGAACGAACCCATGACGGACTCACCATCACTAACCGTTATTTATATGACCATGCGAGCCGTAAGAAAGCGGTCTACGAACAGATAAACAGTGATGATGAAGTAGAACTGGCCCAGTACAACTACAATGAACTGGGACAACTGGTCAAGAAGTACCTGCACGGAAAAATCAGCTCCCACCTGCAGGGTATCAACTACCGTTACAACATCAGGGGATGGTTGACCAGTATCAACAATGCATTATTGAATAATGACGGGATTCTGAATGATGAAGACAACAGCGTCTTTGGTGAAGAGTTGAGCTATAACAATAGCTTTTCAGCAGGCACTACATCCGGAACCAATCAATGGAATGGCAACATCAGCGGGATGAAGTGGAAGGCCAAGGGACCCGATGTCTCGTATTCCTCACTGCCTGTCTCGGCCTATGTCTACGGGTATGATAAACTCAACCGGATGATGCTGGCTGATTACGGATCGGGTTACAGTGGCTCCTTTGGTGACCAGGCCGGATATTTTAATGAGCAGCTCACCTACGATGTAATGGGAAATATCTTAACTTTGAATAGAAATAGTTCAGGTAACCCAATGGACAATCTATCTTACGCTTATGCTGCCAACTCAAACAAGCTGCTTTCGGTGACAGATAACTGCACTAATACCGCAGGATTTAATGACCGGAATAAGTCAGGAGACGATTATGCCTATGACGCCGGTGGTAACCTGACCCAAGACCTGAACAAAGGGCTTACCATAGACTATAACCTTCTTAACCTGCCAAAAAGTGTTTACAGCTCCTTAGAGAGCAAGACCATGGGCTATACCTACGATGCCACGGGCAGGAAGCTGAAGAAAACCTTTGATGGAAATACACACTACTACATCGATGGAATAGAATATGATGGCTCCACGCTGTTGTTTGCCATGACCGAGGAGGGACGGGTGCGTCCAAACCCAAACGTGACAGGCTCCTATACCTATGACTACTTTCTGAAAGACCACCTGGGCAATATCCGTGTGGTACTGGGTACAGATAACAGCTCAGGAATATACAGTGTCGTCTATCCCGCTGCAACTATGGAAACCATGTCGGCTACCACAGAAAGTACCTATTACAGCAACCTGGACAAGGTACGTAACGTTACTCCTGTTGGCTTTACCTCACTCAAAAAGAATGAGAAGGTAGCCCACCTGAAGGGGACAGATCCCAACAAACAAATAGGTCCCTCAATCACTATCAAAGTAAACAGCGGGGACAAGATCAGCCTGACGGCACAAAGCTTCTACCCCGATAACACGGGATCACAAAGAACAGGACTGGCAGAGACAGCCCTTAGTCAACTGGTCAATGCCATGATCAACCCCGCGGGTCTCACAAACAAAGGGAAGGCCTTTGCCACGGACAACCTCAAGGCACAGGGCTTTGACAAAAGCTCCAACTATCAGAGCCTGATAAACAAGCTGCCCAACTCTGATTACAGCAATGACAACAACCGACCAAAGGCCTACATGGTGTGGATGCTCTTTGACAAGCAGATGAAGCTGGTGAAGACCGGACAGAGCTCAGGGGCAAGACAGATCCCTGAGGGGGCAGGACAGGTGAAGCAAATGGCCGAGAGTGACATCGTGATGGATCAGGGAGGCTTCCTGACGGCATACACCGTAAATGAAAGCCCTGCCAGCGTCTATATCGACAACTTCCAGCTGAGTGTGGTTACCGGAAATGTGTTGGAAATAAACGACTACTATCCATTTGGAATGCTCAATGCAGGGTTATCAGATCCGGGTTATACTTCTCCGCTAAATTATTACAAATACAATGGGAAAGAGCTACAAAAGGAGCTATCTCTGGAATGGTTGGATTACGGGGCCAGGTTCTATGACCCACAGATCGGGAGATTCCATAGTGTGGATCCACTTACGGAGAAGTATTATTCTATAAGCTCTAATGGATATTGTCTAAGTAATCCAATTAACATGATTGATCCAACTGGGATGGAGGGGGAATCAACCCACACGGATCAATATGGAAATGTTCTTAAAGTTTATGATGATGGAGATTTAGGTGTTTATAGACATCATGGAAACCAAGAACAAGCTCTTTTGGAACTATCTGAAGAATACTCAGCAGGCAATACATCAGGAGGCGGTGAACATATGGGTTGGACTCTATATATAAATTCGTTTGCGGATAAAAAGGGAAATGCCATTGGGAAAATTGATTTTGGTTCCTATGCTGCAAAAGGTTGGTTAGACTCCAAAGAAAAGGAATTAAAATATCTTGCCTCAGGATCAAACTTTCTTACAAGAATGTATTATGCGGCGAATGCTGGGAATAAGGACTTTTTTGATTTCAAATCGCAAAATGGGAAAGGTGTGTATTCCGGATCACAAATTAGTGAGTCTGTCTATGTATCAGCACGTGATTTAGGCAATTATCTTGCAGGTTTTGCGGCAAAAACAACTGGAATGTCCAAACTTGATTTTATGTATACTGCAGGAGCCTTCAATTTACATAAGAATAATAAGATTGATTTGATAAAACACTTAAATGCCTATAAGCAAGAAGCTGCGAAAAATCCTGTTAGATATGGTGAAGATCCTGGTTCGAATTATTTTCAACGTTTAGGTTATGAAGGAATTAAAACAATGAAGAGCTTTGAACAATTTTATTCAAACATATGGAAAGATCAATAAAAAGAACGCTATTTTTAAATTTTATTTGCTTCTTGTTTTTTTGTTGTTCATGTAGCACAAAAGAACATAAAAAAGTTGAACTATCCGAGTTAATGGAGACAACACATCAATTAATATTGTACAAGAATGAAATTATTAGAGTTCAACGACCTAAGATTGATGGGGAATGCTGCAAAAGCATACAACTTTTAAGTAAAAATCTTGACTTAATTGATGAAATTGAATGTGATGAGCCTTATCCGTCAATTAGTATTTGCAATGATAGCCTAATAATTAGCTATTTGATCTTCAGATCGGAGGAACATTCCTTTAAAGGGGGATTTGATTATTATAAGGATAAATATCCTATGCTTGGTAATCATAAACTTTTTTATAAGCTTAATTACGTCTTTAGCACATCTGTAGGTAATGATATTAGTATTGATAGTGTTAATCGCCATGGGTCCATTGTGACATTTTATAATAATCACACTTTGATATGCAGAAAAGATATTCAAGATATATTTTTTGATGAGTATTATTTCTACTCCATTACTTTACAAAATGGAAGTAGGAGCCCATTAAACTTTAAACCAGTTAATAAAGAAGTGTATAGAAAATTCTTTAATGGATTAATTTTCCAATAGTTTTATTGATTCATTTATGATCATTTAATCAGGGATTTGTAATTCCAATAGATATTCAGCTGGCTGGTTCAGATTGCAAATCTGAACCAGCCAGAACAATCAATACAACGGCAACATCAGCGGGATGAAGTGGAAGGCCAAGGGACCCGACGTCTCGTATTCATCTCTGCCTGTCTCGGCCTATACCTTTGGGTATGATAAACTCAACCGGATGACGCTCGCCGATTACGGATCGGGATACAGTGGCACCTATGGAGACCAGGCCGGATATTTTAATGAGCAGCTTACCTACGATGTAATGGGAAATATCTTAACTTTGAATAGAAATAGTTCAGGCAACCCAATGGACAATCTATCTTACGCTTATGCTGCAAATTCAAACAAGCTGCTCTCGGTGACAGACAACTGCAGCAATACCGCAGGGTTTAATGACCGGAATAAGTCAGGAGACGATTATGCCTATGATGCAAGTGGTAACCTGACCACAGACCTGAACAAGGGACTTACCATAGGCTATAACTTACTGAACCTGCCAAAAAGCGTTACACGTTCAGACACAACCCTTGGCTATACTTACGATGCCACGGGAAGGAAGCTGAAGAAGACCTTTCCCGGCCAGCAAGACCATTATTACATCGACGGGATAGAATATGATGGCTCCTCACTGCTGTTTGCCATGACAGAAGAGGGA
>Ga0224523_1000614_pt1 | contig 17730 bp, 30 predicted proteins | sample CFST50metaG_FD_182732 | JGI IMG/M metagenome (GOLD analysis project Ga0224523, IMG submission 182732) | Peat soil microbial communities from Stordalen Mire, Sweden - C.F.S.T50 | ecosystem: Environmental > Terrestrial > Soil > Wetlands > Peat | place: Sweden: Norrbotten County, Stordalen Mire...
TTACTTGACGTATAGTCTTTATCTTCATTTTTATTGTAATAAAAAGTGCATATAGCGTGATGTTACAACCAATTAACATTCCCGTTTAGGATAACCAAATTTTCCTTCTTTAAATTGGCATGTTTCATGGGGTTGTTCCTCGTCTAAAATAGCCTCAACCCAAAAATAATTTTCATCTCTACAAGCTGCTATTGCTTTTTCTTTTGTAGAAAATATTCCTTGAAATTCACTTTTAGTAAAATCTTCATCTATTACTTTTTCTACTAAATAAATATTTGTAGTTTTTAGAAGATTAACAGACAGTTCGTTGTAAGGAACTGTGTATTTTTTATTTTTGTATTGTACGGTTATAAAACTTGCTTCTTTATTGTTTTCGCACACAATTACATCCACATTAATAAGATTTTTACTTCCATCAGTTTTGTGTCTAATTGTCGCTTTACATCTATCCCCAATTTCTAAGCAATTAGGAAATTTTGATTTCATTTGTAATTCGATTTCTTTTTCTCTTGAAAAGTCCATAATTTTAATTTTTAAGTTGTGTTAAATTCTTTAATATACTGTCAAGTTCCGTAATAATTAGCTCTATTGCAAAATATTCATCGGTGTTATAGTCAATATTTCTGTGTACTTGTTGTATGTGGTGAATAGCTTGTCTAATTCTAAAAACAGACTTATTAAGATGGTCATTTCTTAAATCGGTGCTAAATGTTTCACCTTCAAATCTTACGTTATCTATCTTACTCATTGCATTGTGTTAAGTGGAAATCAGCGCATACAAAATGAATGCCTTTAATCGTACTATATATATTGCCAATCTTTGGAGTAGTACACTTTTCTCTTGTAGGCTCTAAATTAACAACAATCCCACGCATTACATATTCAGATAGTTCGTCAGGAAAACATTTAACTTTTGGTTTAGTTGAAATATAAATCTTATCAACTCCCTCAAATACTTTAAAAGCGTAAAAAGTTCTAACTTTTCCACTTGTCTTTTGAATGTCTACTTCTTGCATAATTTTTCGAATTTAATTTGTAAAAATTGTTTATCTCTTATCAGTTCTTGTATAAATTCCTGCTGTTGTTTAATCGTTTTCTCTCTTTTATTAAGCAAGTAATTGAGATGCACTATTCTTCTATCTTTTTTAGGGGCTAAACTCATAATATAAAATATTTTAATAACTAGTTGTAACTTGATCTATCAAACATGAAATACACGTTTCATAGCTTTACGTTATGCGTAATTAAAAAAGCACGCCCTGCCTTTTGTGCCATTCAAAGGCTTTCTTGCCATTATCAAAGTATTCCTTATCTATTTCGCATATATCAAGGTCAAAGCCTTCTATGTGGCAAGCAATAGCGTTTGTATGGCTTCCTCCGTGTGTATCTAAAATTTTCATTCCTTCTTTTCCGTAAAGTTGGTAAATCCAACGGTACAAATTTACAGGTTTTTGCGTTGGGTGTATTTTGTTTTGTTCTTTCAATACGCTAAACCTAAACATTTTTGCAGGGCTTTGTATGCTACTCCATGCCATTTCGCACATTGCCAAACTAAAGTCTTGTGGTTGTTTCTTATCCCAAATTAAAAAGCCTTGCGAAGGTTTTAAATCAAAGTAATTACCGCCCCAAATTATTTGGTTCTTACTTACTCTAAAAAGTTGCTCAAAATATTCGGGTGTTGGTATTGCATTGTCCCAGTCTTTTTTATCGTGTTTTTGCCTTACAGGGTTTGAACTTATGCCAATTCCATAAGGAGGGTCAACTATAGCCAAATCATAGCATTTGTCAGGCTTGGTTTTCATAAACTCGATACAGTCTACATTAAAAAAGTTTATTACACTCATAATTGTTTGATTAAAAAAATTAAAAACGCATAACAAACGGTAATAGCACATTTTGAGTACAAAACGGTGCTATACCGCAATTCGTTAAGTGAAACTCCTAGATTTAACCCTTTTCGCAACCATAATTCCATTGTGAAATATCTTATTATTCCGGATTACTAATTCACCTTCAAATGTATCTATAAATCGGCAAAAGTCTTTTATGTTGTCGAATATTTTCATAATCCTAAGTTTACCTTTTGATTTTGTTTAGCCTCTAAAAATTCAGGAGTTATTTGTAATGCTTTCCACTTATACCAACAAGCAACCATTTGTTCTTGGTTTGTTGTTTCATACATTTCTCTAATAGCTGTTTCAAGTGCTATATTTGGAGTATTTACATCTACCTTTGTTCTTGATTGTTGCACAGTTTGAGATGCTTTATTTCCGTCGTCATCATCTGCGCCAACACAAACAAGTGATTGAAGTCCATATCTACGAGCATACGTTATACCACTTCCTTGCGCTTGAGCATCATTTTGTTTGCTGTATATTATTTCCGTAAAACTCTCAATCTGTTGTCCTGATTCGTGAAGTAGAACGGTTTTAATGAAGTTCTTCCCTTCAATATTGACCATTGGTTGTAATACTACTATTCCGTTTGAGTTTAGAACATGTATAACTGCTTCACGTACTGCGTTTAAATCAGCATATTTTGACTTAAAAAACGGGTTAGTATTACCCTTTTGTGGGTTACTCATTTCTGACTGTGCTTTTACTAAAGCTGTTGCAATTTCTTTCATTTTATTTTATTTTAATGATTATTAGAGATAAAACCCCCTTTACCCTCACATTAGAGAGTGCTTCTTAAATTAATTAAGACTAAAATAATAAGAACTTAGTTTTACCCTAAACATCTGTGTTTTGCTTTCGCTGTGAGGTTGCTTGTTGTGGGGATGACAGAGCAAGACTGATTACACAGTATTCTTTTATTTCTTTGCTGAATACACAGCAGGTTTTGATGTTTATTATGAGCCAAAACCGTAAACAAAAAGGCTCTACGTTCATAGTGTCCTTCGAGTTGGTACGGGATTGACAGCGATTGAAGCGTAAAGCCTTTTGTTAATTTATCTCCTTCCAACCCCGTACCAAAGAGGATAGGACAAATGTACATTTTAGTTTAGACATAAACAAATAATTCGCTAATTATTTTTCTTTTGAGATTGCTTTTATGTGTCTATTGTATTCTTTATCAGCAATCTTTTCAAGTTCTTCAAGGCGTTTTTCTTCCCTTGTTTTAACTCGTGGTTTTTGCTTTTTGTTGTTTTTCCACATTAGATCACTTTTCCCGTCTAACACGAATTAGTTTATCTTCTTTAAAAATATGTGTAGTGTAAAAATATGTTGTGTGTGTATGCTTACCAGTTACATAATTGCGAATTTGGTCTTTATATGATAATGGAAAGTCTTCAAAATCATTTTCACCAAGTGCATCAATTGTCAGCCTGAATTATACTATCCTATTCGTTTTGGTCATCTTCGTAGTATTTAAAGTTTGTAAAATTAATGTATCTTTTGTTCATTTTTTCCCAATATTTACGACCTCTTTTAGTCCTACTCCAGTTAAATTGCATCAATGAATTTTCAGTTTCTCCAAAATCCTTAAACCAAGTTTCCATATTAGTAAATCCTTGGTCATTCATTTCTGAAATAAACTCATCATAGATATTGTAATTTCTCAAAAACAATTCGAGTGTGCTAGGTGGATTTTTTGCGTTAAAAGAGCAAATTGTTAAGAACAATAAAAATATATCTGCACATATTATCCAGATTCGAACTAAATTACTACATTCAGAATTAAAAGAAATGTAAGTAAATACTAAAAATAGCACTAATAGTGCAAAAGGTGCGCTTGAGTCTTGAATTTTTTCTTTTCTTGTTTTCATTTTAGTTTTTAATAAATTTAAGATTCTTTTTTTTAACCATTCAAAGTATTGGATTACCGAGATTGGTGCTAAATTATTTCACTCTAACCCCTGCACTTCTCTGCGAATAATAACATTCAAAGCCTTTATTTATGAACTGCGATACTAATTGTTTCGCCTCTGAAATACTGTGAGCTACGGCTAGAGTTATTATGTTTCCGAAGCCATCAGGGCAATTTATGTACTTTTTCACTTACTTCGCATAGTTTTAATGATAATTAAACATATAAAACTTTCTATAATCATAAGACCATACATCCATATAGGCTCGTTATTTTTATAGGCACTAATAATAAATAGTAAAACAAAAATAAGCAAGATAAATAGCCAGTCTAATTTGTAGTTCTTTTTCATAATCTAAAATTTATCTGAATAAAATAACTGTTTTTCTCCGTCTAGTAAGCTAATTTCTTCGATAGTAACAATAGTAATCCGTTCAAAATAACCTACCGATTCATCTTCTTTGAAAGTATACGATGTATTCGCTGTAAACCATAATTCATATTTACCTAATGACAAATTGCAATCTACTTCATCCAAGAAGAATTCGTTATCTTCTATTTCCTGCCATTCTTTACTCTCAAAATAACTTTCTATCACTCCGACTAAATAAGCCTTAATTTTGCCATCTATAATAGCCGTTTCGACTTCATTTTCTTGTTTAGCCCATTTGTTTTGCGTTTCTTGCGGGGCTATGGATTTGAATAATGGTTTTAGGTTTGGCATGATAAGAAGTTTTTAGTTGGGGTGCACTTTTATCTGGTAAATATATTTTAATCATTAAAAAAAGATGCTATTTCTGCTGCTGCAAATTGAGCATTTTGACCAAAGTTTTTTGATGCAAAATAATGTTTGATTTCTTGTAATTGGTTGTTTTCAATTGCCCATATTTTAATAATTTCCAAATTTGGCAATTTTTCCTCTAATTCTTTTTTGTCTGAATAACATCCGTTAAATATATTTGCTTTTAATGTGATTATAGCGTTAATCATTCTAATAGCGTCTATTCTTTCTTCATTTATTGTTTTCATAATTGTAATTATTATTAGTTGTTCTTAATTGTTATACAAATATAACAATTATAATTAGAATTATAATTACATTTATAGTTAAAAGATGTTAATTAATAAGATTATTTTAATCGCTCAACCGTAGCTGTCTTTAAATCCCTATTTGTACAGATTTTCCATAAACCTAACAGTTTTGATTTTTGGTAGTTTGCTGAAGCTGCGACCAAGTTTGTTTCATCAAACGGAATATCTAATATTTCTCCGACTGTCATTTCTAGAAGCGTCTTGCTCCAAATGTTTTTTGTTTTAATTTCTGCCATTTTGTTTAATTATTAAAAAGGACAATCGCCCTTTAGTTTAGTTTCTTTTATATTTTTCCAATCTCTCTGTAGTTTTTCTTTTATAGCCTGACGTATAAATTGACTTATATTCACATTATACGACTCAATATTTTCAAACTTTCCGCTTGTTTTTCTGAAATCATAATAACTTGACGCACAATATTTATCTTCATTTTATTGTAATAAAAAGTGCATATAGCGTGATGTTAACCGCAACCTTAAAAAGACCACTGCATAGCCATAGCATTTGCAATTCCTTGAAAGGTTTTTGAACGTGCTTTTCGCCTTTCCTCTTTCGGTAATTTGAAAGTTTCATAATGCAATCGGCTATCAGTTCTACCGCTTTTGTGAATGATAATATCAGGTTTAACCATGTTTGTAGCAACCAATTTAGGCAGGTTTTTAAGCCACAAACAAGTTCCTTTTCGTTCAGCATCACCAAACCAATAAGGCTGTATTACTTGGTCTGCTTTTCGGTATCTTGTACTCATTATCCCAATCGGGTTTTCAATTGCCGTCATTGGTATATCTACCTCAGTAAGTTTCATGAAAAATTCAACAGCCTTTTCCCTATCCTTGTGTATAGTTGGAAAGCGTTCAGCGTATTCTGGCTTATAGTATTTATTTGCTGCAACAGTTAATCGGGTGCATTCTGGGTGAAAAATACCAATATCCCACTTTTTTAGTTTTATAGCCTCAAATACGTCCATTTGTAAATGCCATTCAGGTTTACCACCGCTACACTCTTGCAGGTCACAACTATATGCCTCGTGTCCTAATGCTCTAAAAGCCTTACAAACTGTTTGACTTTCTTCACAACCGACAAGAACCAAAAGGCAGCGGTTAACACGTGGTATAGTTAATTGGGGGTTCTGTTCGTTATTCATCATTATATCAGTTTATTAAGTTTTTGTTATTTTGATAGGTTATCGGTATATTATCCCCAACTAACCATACCACCAACGTTAGCGGTCAACTTGCGAAAGCCACTGCAAACAGTCAACGATTGCTAAAAATGTAGCTTCTATAAGTGTATCGGCTTGAAATAATTGAAAACCATCAAGTCTAACCATTATTTGTCCAGTTTCCTCATTCAACATTCCGAATGTTCGTGGTGTCGAATATTTTACATAGGTTATCCCATCGCCTATCTCTTTTCTGCAAAGTTTTTCTAAAACAGGCATTAACCAATCCCATCGGGTATGAAATTCAGCGTTTGAGATTTGTTCGCTTACCCAACCTGTATTTTCTTCATCATCAATATTGTGTATAGGATAAATATTTGGGAACTTATAAGTAGTTCCATCTTCATATTTTTCCCATCCCAAAAAATCAGCAATTAAAGCCGAACCGATAACAACAGGTATATTCAATTGCGGTTTTTCGTGTGATTCGTTCATTTGTTCTTGTATTTAAGTTGTTAATAATTTGACAGTTAATTTCTTCGTAGTCCGCAACTGAAATATACCTGCGGACGTTATAAAATATTTAAAAAATATGCACAAGCATTCAGCCACCCCAACTATGTGCGCAATCTGGATTATTGCAATTGAAAACTAAAGTTAGAGGGTGAGTACACGAATCGCATGTAGGTGTTTTTGATTTCATAGCTTTTGCGTACTGTTCTGCTAATTTCTCAGCATCATTGAATGGAGGAATTTGATTCTCAACTTTCAATAATCCCATATCCCAAAGCCAATTTGCAAAGTCTTTTAATTTTTCTTGCATAGTTTTTTATTTTATAAGTGTCCAATTATTGTTATTACCTTCATAAGGGCAGCAATAAGGTTTATCGCTTCCTTTATCAACAATTAGCTTGCATGGGCTTTCATCATTTCTAAGGCATTCATAGCATTCATAAATGTCATATTTATCAGATTTAAGTTTATCTAGTTTCTTTCTTTGCCTTAATATTTCAATGGCTGCATCTATCATAGTTTCAGCCATTTTTAGTTCTAATTTTGTCATGTGTTTAATATTTTAGTTTTTTTGAACATATTATTTTTATATGTCTAAGAATTTGTATTTTTTGAACAAATAAACATTTTATAACAAACGCTCATTCCGCATGAAATACACGGCGGAATAGCGTCCGCCATTATGGTTCAGTTTAAAAATCACACGGTACATTTTCTTTGATTTTATAAGATTCAAGCTCCATAAGCCAATCATTTAAAATGCTCATATCTTTAAATGAGTAATTTCTGTTACCTCTTGTAAATTTTACTGTATCTCTTTTTGATAAGCCAAATCTATCTGATACCTGCTCCAATGATAGTTTATGTTTATCTATCATGTGCTGTAAATTTAAGCGTATGTTAATAGAGTGCTGCAAGTATATAAGTTCTGCATCTCCAAGAGATTCTAAGAATTGCCCTATTTTTTCAGTATCTATTTTCATTTTACTTATTTGTTTATAAATTGTGATTCTGGATACAAAAAATAATTTATTACAACTTTTTTAGCGTCGTTAATTTCCATCGATAGAGTTCCGTTCAAAAGGTATGCAAATATAATTATAATTCTAATTATAACAATAGGTATTATGTTAAAAAACAAAAAACGCATAGAATTTAATCTGCGCGTTTTTTAAATATAATATTCCGACCAGTTCTATATCATGAAAGATTTTAATTGAAATATTCCGGTATTAGGATTGAAGTCCCCAGTTATTGGATAGAAGTATTTACCTGTTTGTTTAATATAAATAGGCTGATTTTCTTTGAAGTTCTTATATTGTAGTTGTGTAAACTTCAAATTAATCGTACAAATACGCATGTTTTGTAGCTTATTAATTAAAACAGCGTATTTTGTTGATAGTATTTCATCAAAAGGAACTGCCACTAATTGAATAGCCTCGTTTAATTTGCAATAAATTACATCTAAATTATTATCCGTGATAGTTTCGCCATCATATCCATACTGTCTAATTCCTAAAGGTATCGTGTTTTCAGCAGTTGCAAATGGAGTGCTTATATTATTTTCATCCGACAAACCGTAATAAGCCAAATCAAATTCACCCTTATTATAATCATCTGTGAGATATTCCGCATTCTTACCATATTTGAAAATGTTCTTTTTCGCCCAATTTTCAAAGGTAAATTCTGATTTTTCGATAGAGATAAACTGTTTACTGAAATCCTGTGCGTTTTCTTTTGAGTTAAGTACATCAAAAGAATCAAAAACAAACGCATTTGAAACCTCTCCTTGCTTTGCAAAGAGTCCGTTTGTTATCTGTATATGTTTTAGTAGTTCTAGGGCTGTGAAATCACAATTAGCAAATAATGGGTAATCCATATCCGTAAATTGTTCTCCCCATTTATAATATAATTTTCCGGTTAATGGAAAAGATTTATCCGCCAATAATCCAACCGTACAACTTAATATCCAATTTGGGTTTCCAGTTTCTGCCATTATGTGAAAAAATTCACCCGGAACTATAGTGTTTGCAGCAACGGAAAAATCTCCATTTGATGTAAAAGAGCCAATTTCTTCAATAACTCCTGTATTATCTGATTTAACAAGTGTTCCTACTCCTGAATCTATGGCGCAGTGAAAATTTAATGTTTCAATATTATCAATAGAATTTACTTGTATTACCCATTGAGAAACTAAAGGATAAGAAAACAAAACAGGTAATATGTTTGGACTTAAATTGTTTGAATTAGTATAACCAAATGCACTTTTTTGAATAACTATTGCATTTGTATTATCATTTTTGGCATTATTAATTTTTGTCAAAAGCAAATAGTCATTCGATAAATCTAAACTTGATGTAATTGAAAGACCATAATAAGCCGCTATTTGTTGCAACAAGAACCCTATATTTATTACAGGTGTTTTTTGTCTTTGACTTGGTATTAATCCATCATTTGATGTATAATAGGCATATATTCCGTAATTTTGTTTTGTTGTCAAATCCGGTGCCGTGTTTTTCCAATCTGTAAATATTTCCGTCAATCCAAGTTCAGCAATAGTTTTTTTGTCTGAAATCAAAGAAATTAATCCTGATAATTCTCCAAATGTAAGGACAATTTCATAACCATCTTTCCCAATTGAAAGCAAAACGGCTTTTCCATTGAATATAAAAACCCCTTCAACTTCTAAAATTGCTGTTTTATATTCAGTCAAAAAACTATTTGAAATACTTGGCAGTTCTAAATGACCAAATATATTTTTATTATTTAGAGAAAAGGGCAATACAATTGTAAAACTCCTTGAAGTCTGTATTTTATCAACTGAACCTAAAACATTTGAGTTCTTTTGCAAGGTAATATTTGAGTTATCTGCTAAATCAACTACCTTACCATCTATTTTTAGTTTAATATCCATTTTGCAAAACTATTGTAAGGTTAATAGGTTGATTCGATGTATTTTGTTTTATTTTTATTTCATTTGTTGAAACTACAACAGGAAGCCATGTTGAGGTCGTAAAATCATAAACACAAACAAAATCAGAAGTGCAAATATCTGCCAGTCTTTCGCATTCGTCCAAATCGCAAGATGGTACTTGAATATCGAACGAATCTGTTTCTTTCTTTTCAGAAAATTGTAGTCCGTTGTAGAATATCTCAGGATTTTGTTTGTTCCAATTATATGAATCTCCTTTTGTTTGTATGTTTTCAGACAATTTTTCAAATACTTTTTGTTGCCAAATACCCCAATGGTCTAACCATCGTAAAAGAATACCATTTTCAGCACAATTTATTTTTGAGATAATAAAACTATCAACTCCCAAAGAAAATGAAGTATCAAATGTATCGTCAAATGTTCCTCCAATAAGTACGATTATATCACTATTATATGCGGATAAATCTAACGAATTATATCCTTTGACGAATGAATAATCTACACCATTTATTTTACCATCAACTCCATCGTCTAGCCAAAAATCAAACCACTTTGAAAAATCGGTATATTCACCTGTCTTTGGTAATTTGCGCACATCAAATATTCTATTTTTACCCCAAAAAATATAAGTGAAATCAAGTGCCTGTATTGGTTCGCCATCAACAAATAATATTATTTCGCTTGTTTTGTATGAGAATTTTGAATTTCTATCTTCCGATTCAAAAAGAGCCTCCCAATATGGCTGCAAGTTAAATTCTCCTACTCCATTGATAAATTCTCTTGTATCTCCATAAATTGTGAAATTACTATATCCTACCGATCCAGTAATAGTGATTATATTTCTATTTCCTGTAAAAACTAAATCTTCGGGATATTGAATAGTAATACCCATGTTTGTTGGTGCTGTTCTCATTTTTAATATTGACTTAAATTTTCTAAAACGTTTACTCTTTGATTCACTAAATTTATCTCTTTAACTGAAACTACTGGACTTATATTTGCCATAGCTTGAGCCATCTTATTATAATCAATCCCTCCGGTTGGTATATTTCTCAATGCGCTTGCAACGGAATATCTATCTTTCATTGTAAGTACTTCCTCGCCGCTATTAGTCATTACAGGTATATTATCGCCTGAATAAGAATTGCCCGGAACTACCAATCCATTTGCTGCTTTAAACGTTGTATCAACAGCATTAATTGCGGCAACATTTTTTAATCCGGCTGCCACTGCAACACCTGCTCCTATCGGTGCTAATATAGTCCCTACTACCGGAATACCAACAAGTGATTTATATGCTGCTTGTGCTGCTGTATAAGTATCTATTAATGCTTGTGCGGAAGCTAAAGCCTTATAAGCTACTGTATTTTTTTCAAACAGTCCGGCTGCCTGTCCTAGCATTCCACTAACAGCTGCTAATCTTGCTTGTGTTGTTTCTTCTTCTAACTTAACTTGTAAAGCTGCATATTTTTGATTAATAAATAACTTACTAGCCTCCGTATCGTCAGACGTCTTTAATTCAGCTTCTTTTTTAATATTTAAAGACTCTATTTTTAAAGCGAGTTCTTGGTCGCTAAGACTACGTGTAGTTGCTAGCTGATTATCTATATCTGTAAGCTGTCTATTTTCTTCTGTTTTCGCTAATTTATCATTATAGTCTTTTTCTTGGTCTGCTTGCTCTTGTACTATATCGTTTGTTTCTTGTGCTATTTTAAGCTCATTTGATAGCCTTAAATCTAATACCTTGGCATCCCGTAATTGTTCTAATCGAATAACTAAAGCATTTCTTTCGGTTATTTCTTGTTCTGTTAGTCCAGTTAATCTTTTTAAATCTCCTATTTGTTTATCAAATCCTAATTTAGTTTGTTCAACTTGAAAATCTATTCCTTTTACTGTATTATCTAAAATGGTATTCTGAACCTCATTGTATATTTTTGCGTATGCTTCTTGGTCTTTTTGTTTATCTTTTAAATCCGCCTTTGTTTGGCGCGCCATTGTATTGTTAACTTTTGCCTCTTTATTTAAAAGCTCTTGGTTAAATCTATCACGCTCACTTATTATTTGAGTGAGTGAGTTCTTTGCATCAGCTATCGCTTGGTAATCTTTATTAGAATTAAGTTTTTGTTGCTCATTAATTATTCTAAGATTTTCTTTTGCATGTTCGATGTTTACTTTGAATACTTCATCATTTAATCTTTTGGCTTCCGTAGCTGCTTTTTTTCTTTCTTCCGGGCTAATATCTGATTGTCGTACTTTTAAAGCAAGTACATCTATTATCCCTTGTTGTTTTATTTTCTCAACTGACCAGTTTCTTTCTTCAATAGTCAATCTTTGTCTGTCTTTTTCTAATTGAATAGATTGCTCATGCGCATCCTTGAAACTTTTAGTATTTGCTTTTGCAATTACATCGCTTGTTTTAAGTGTTGCAGTACCTAAATCTTTTACAACTCCTAAACCTGCTGTAATTATCGTTTTTGTATTCTCAACCCATTCTGTACCAAAATTCTTAATAGCAGAAATTCCAGCTTTAAAATCACCCTCTTTAATAGCATTTATTAAAAGAAAAATAGTCTTTAATGGAAGAACTAAACTAGCTAAAACAGCCTTAAAGTAGTTCATAATGTTTCCACTTTTCCCAAATGTATTAAAAAGAACATCACCTATCTCTCCGGCAATCTTCCAAAATTGTTGCAAATCACCATTAAGTCCAGCAGTAATTTGTTTGAATTTCTTTACTCCTTCGTTTGTTTGAGTGAAATAAGCAACTAAAGAACCCAAAGCAACAACTAATATTCCTATACCTGTTGATGCTAAAGCAAATTTGAATATCTTCATTGCTACAGCTCCGGCTTCCGTTGCCGTAGATGCTGCAAGCGTTGCCTCTGCTCTCTTAGTTTCTGCTACGGCTGCTAGTTCTGCTGTTGCTGTGCCTTCTTTTTCAGCCGTTGCAAGTGCCTGCTCTGCTATTGCTGCTTCTGTCGATGCTACTTTTGCTGCTTCAGTAGCTGTTTTTTGAGTAAGTAAAGCGTTTGAAAAGTCTTTTGTTAGATTTGAGATTTCAGATATTCCGCTTTTTAAACTAGAAAACATTCCGTTTGCCTTATCTTGAATTTCTCCAAAAACACCAGGAAGCCTTCTATTTGCTTTTTCGTAATTACCTATATCCCTTTGAAAATCACCAATAGAAGCACGACCTTTTTTAACAGAAGCATCCAAATCGTCAATAGACTTCTTTAATTCTTGCCCTTTTGCAGAATCTCTTTGAGCCTGTGTCAAGTTTGCATATTTAAGTTTCAGCGAGTCAAGTTCAAGCTCTTGTGCCTTCATTGTTGTATTAAGTCCTTTTGCTTCCTTATCAGTAAGAACGATTTGATTAGATAATAATTTTTCCTGAACACCTAAATCTTTTATCTTTTGATTATTTAACGCAACCTGTTTCGCATTCTCTCCAAAAGCATCTCCACTCTCTTTGGTTGATTTTTTCAAAGCGATATTCTCGTTTTTTAAATCAGCAATAGTTTTTGTAGTAGCAGCTAATTTTGCTGCAACCTCTTCTCCTTTAATTTGAATATCTATAATTACTTCTTCTTTCATCGTCCTAAGATTGTATTGATTGCCGATTTAACAAAGTCGGTTTCTATTTTTTGAATAACTGAATTAACAACAGGAGTATAAATATCTTCTCTTGGTTGGCTGTGCCTTTTTGTTCCTTCATTTCTGATTTTCCCCCAAGCAATCGCACCAGCTATTTTTTTATCCGGTGTCATTCCTTTATCTTTCATCCATTCCATTATTATCTCGGTGAAATTATAAGGAACTTTTCCGGCTTCTCTTCCGACCTCCAAAGTAGTCATCGGAGCTACATTTCCCTCACCTTTAATAAACATGATATGTCCGTTTCTTTCAACTACCTTCAATGCTTTTTCAGTTCGACCACTTGCCGAAATTCCTGAACCTTGAATATTACTAATTATTTCATTCTTAGCTTTTTCAAGTATATTTAATATTTCATCGTTTAAATTCATGCTTGTATGAATGGTTTGTCAAAAGACTTATCAAATGAACCTCTGAAACATGGAGTTGAGCCGGATAGTTCCTTTAAATTAATCCTCAAAGAAACACCTGTAGTAATTATATCGAATTGATTATAAATATAGTCTATCTGTGCATCTCCGTTTTTTGTTATTACATTTGAGCTATCTACCCATTGAAGAAACTCAATAAGCCTATCCATTTGTTCATCGACAATAGTTTGATTCTCTACGGCTGTATATTCATATTCGGTATGATCTAAAAATATAAGAAGAAAATCAGCACTTTGTTTATGTTGTCCTCCTTCATTGACTACCCCACCTGATACAATAAGTTGACAAGCAACGGTAGGTAACTCCTCACCTTGAATCCAGTTATTCAATTTTAAAAATGATTGATACATAAACGGAACGCCTATTTTATCTTCTATAATGGATTTTATTTCGTCAAGTATTTTCATTTGTTGTATGCTTTTTGGAAAACAGTATCATTGTAAACTTTTTTCTTTCTAATTAGAAATTCAAGTAAGGTAATATCTTCATTAAATCCTCCTTTCGTTGGATTCTGCCCAAATTGGTCGAGGCAAAAGTTAAGAATGTTTTCCGTTGGTGAAAGTTCAATCATTGCATTTGCTGCTTTTCTTTCTTTTGAATCCATTGGTATTTCTAAAGATTTCATAACTTGCTCAAACTCTTTTGTAAACTTCTCACAAGCGTTAATCACTTTTATCGCATCGCAAACCGTTGTTTTATTGCTTTCTAATATTTTTGATAATTGAGTAGGTAATCCACCGTTAAGCATTAAAGAGAATTCGCCAATTGATAACTTCCAAAAATCAAAAATAGCGCAATCGGTAATCTTTTCTCGTATTTGCGCTATCTTTTCTTGGTCTGCAAAGGGCGCAAACTTCACCCATAAAGTCTTTTTTGTTATTTTCATTTAGGAATTTTAGAAAACCACCTATGAAAACCATCTTTTATTAGCATTTCTGCCTTTTCGTCTGTTAGATTTTCAGCATTTATCCGTACATCTCTATGAATAACATCAATTTTTAGTTCAGGATTAAGTTTGTATCGGCACTTTTCAGCCTTAATCACTCCGTTTCCTGCTACTTCAAACTCTTTTTTCATTGAATCTATCTTACGAATAAGTACAAATACTTGGTCATGGTAGCAATTTTGGCAATTATTACGATAATTGAACTTAACTCCTAATGCTTTTGAAGTTTCACGAATAAATAATTTATCTTCTTGTGAAGAAACTGCGCTTTCGTTTGCTAGTTTATTTAGTCTTTCTAACATAATTGTAAAATTTAGTACCTAAAGGGGGTATTCAGCCCCCTATAAGTTATGAAATAAGGGCAAGTAATCCGTCAAAAGTAGCTTGTGCAGCGTCAAATGTTGCACCGCTCAATGTTACTTCGGCATAGTTTGCACCTTCTTCTGTCAAGGTTACTTCAATCATACCGTTTTTCTTTGTGTCGGTATAATCTTGTTCTCCTGCTGTACCAACAGCACCACATTCCGAACCAACGATTACAAAACCACCATCGGCAACTTGATTTTTTCTGGGTAAAATCAAAATGAATCCGTCACGGTTTTTCAATATTGGTTCAATAATATCTCTTGAAGCATCCGCTCCTACGTTTGGAATTCCGAATATTACCGACTTTTTAAATGTAGGTCGTGCGTTTCCATAATCTACGCTATTCTTTGAACCTGCGTAAGGGATTATATCAGGATTATAGATAGCAAAAGGAGTAGCTCCCTCCTTTAAGGTAATTCCTGTTATTTTTCTTTTGTTTCCTGCATCCCTCGTTAGGATTGCATCGTTTCTATGGATTCCAATTCCAAGACTTTTAAACCCAGCAACTGCCGGATTATCACAATCGTCTTTTACATTTCCATTTACTTTTACTTGGCATAAATCTAATGACATAATTTTATATTTTTAATAGTTTAAAAACGGTTTTAATTTCTGAAATTTTTCTACCAACATGGTAGGATAATTATTATTTACCAAATCGGTACAAGTATTTAAGGCTTCCACTTCACGGGTTAAGTCGTATTTTGGTTGTCCTTTTGTTTGTTCTCTTTCAACACTTGCACCGGATGGTGTTTTTTCTAGCCACTCTAAACGCAACCAAGAAGCAAAAGTAAAATATTTCAACGCCTCTTTTAATTCAGATTTAGCATTTATTTCGGCTGTAGTTAATGAATAATGAATCAAAAACTTTGTTTCTGCAAAATTAATTGTAGATGTCAACCGTGCTATTTGCTTCGGAAAACGCAAGTCAGGTATTCCGTAGAACTCTGCTTTGTCTATAAAATCGGTGGTTGATAATATTGTACTCATTTCTTATTTTTGTTCGTCTTATTAACCTTAATAGGTTTCTGAACGGGTTCTTCTTGTTCAGTAGCTTTAATGACTACCAAAGGGGTAGGCGGTTGGATTTCATCCGCCACCCATTTAGTACCATTTTGTATTTTTACCCAACCCATTACGAAGTTGCATTGATTTTCAAAAGACCAGTTGATAACAAGTCATGGATTGCTCCACCTGTATTGCGTTCAACTTGGTAGTTTTGACGGTTCTTTTCGTAAGAAGGATAAGCAATTGATAATGCTTTCTTTTCATTCACCCAATAACCATCAGGGATAATACAAATGACTTTGTTATCGCCAATCAAATCAGTTACATAAATAGAAGATACGCCAAATTGACCAGCCATTTCTTCGATAGTTCTGTAATATACATCGCCACCTGCCGCATAAGTATAACCAGACAAAGCAGTCAATAAAGTCGCTTTGATAATAAGAATTTTTTCTTTTCCATTAGGATTAAGAACACGGTCACACATAGCGCGAATTGACCCAACTGTAACGGCATCGTCATCAACAGAAGTAACGTAAGTAAATATGTCAGTTACTAATTTAGTTCCGATAGTTTCAAATGTGCTTATTCTTTCACCAACTACATTAATAGCATCACCCACTAAAATAGCCATGATAATAGTATTAACTACTTGTTGTTGAAGTTCGGTAGTTACCCATGTTAAGAAATTAGACAATTGTCCTACTTTTTCAATATCATCCAAATCCTCAAAATCAACTTGTTGACGCTTGTAAACATAAGACGTTGCAATTGATTTTGGAGTTGCAGTTACTTCTTGTATAGATTTTTCAATCCATACACCATTTTCGTCTTTTGCGTTTGATTTTGACCATTGTTTTGCTAAATTAGCAACATCATTCATTGCTGAATCAGTATAATGAAATTTCGTTACCATTGTTTGATGTAACTTAGCATAAAGAGCATTGTTATTTTGCCATTTTGTTGCAATTGTATAATCAATTACATCACCGAAAACTATTCCAGTAATTTGATTCTCAATAATAACTTTCATAACTGCGTTTTCAACCTCTTGTTTATTGCCTGCTTTCAAAATAGCAGCACATATCTTGTTCTTAATTGCAGGGGTGAATTTGTCTTTCATGCTTCCACCACCGATGGCATTCTGAATTTCAAGAACTTTCGCAGCAACAGTATCAGATACTTTCTTTGCAATTGCTTCTGGAACATCTTCAATCTTCATTTCTTTGATGATTTTTTGCACATCATTAGCAACCATCGATGGTTCAATTTCAATTTCAGAGTTTGCCAATTCGTCAATAAGTCCGTTTATGGCTTCGGAAAATTCTTTTCCTTTTTCGCCAAGTGAATTTTCAATACTTTTTTTAGTCTTATTGAAGTCCACCATGTTAAATACTTTTTTCTTCATTTTTGTTTGTTTTTAATTAATTATTTAAATATATCTAATTCGGGTTTATCCTCTTTATCTTGTTTAATAAATTTAGTAGCGTTTTTAATCTCTTGTGCCTTTTCAAGTTTCAATCCATTAGCAGGACTTGCAACAATTGAAAGACTTAATATTTCCATTTCTTTGATAAGCATATAATCAAACTCACCGAGCTTATTATATCTCAATTCATAATCAGTTGCCCAACCACATTTAGAAAATCCTTGTAATATCTTTTCGGAGAGTAAGTTTTTAAGTACATCGTAATAAATAAATGTCTTTGGAACGTAAACTACAAAATAGAAACCGACTGAATTAGTTTCAACAATAAGTACCCGACCACATAAGTGTTGTATATCATTCATGTGTTGAATATCAACAGGCATATTT
>Ga0224523_1000615_pt1 | contig 17714 bp, 12 predicted proteins | sample CFST50metaG_FD_182732 | JGI IMG/M metagenome (GOLD analysis project Ga0224523, IMG submission 182732) | Peat soil microbial communities from Stordalen Mire, Sweden - C.F.S.T50 | ecosystem: Environmental > Terrestrial > Soil > Wetlands > Peat | place: Sweden: Norrbotten County, Stordalen Mire...
GTAAAAAAACGCCGGAGGGAGAGTGGGGAAACCCCCAGAACCTGGGCGAGCCTGTCAATACGCCGGAAGATGAGATGTGTCCTTTTATCCATCCTGATGGCAATACGCTTTATTTTGCTTCGAAGGGACATCCCGGCATGGGAGGCAGTGATTTATTCCTCAGCAGGTTAGGTGCCAATGGCAAGTGGCAGGAACCTGTCAATCTGGGTTATCCGATCAATACCAATGCCGATGAGATCATTCTACTGGTGAATCCTGCCGGCGACAAGGCTTATATCTCTTCTACACAGAAGGGAGGCTATGGTGGTTTCGATATCTATAGTTTCACCTTGCCGGTTGAGTTAAGGCCTTCCCCGGTGACCTATGTCAAGGGTTTCGTCGCCGATGACGATAACAATCTGCCGCTGGTTGCCGACTTTGAGCTCATCAATCTGGCGACAAACAAAAGCGAGATCAAAGAGACCTCTTCACCGGATGACGGCAGTTTCCTTGTGTGTCTGAAGCCGGGAGAAGACTATGGTCTGAATGTCTCCAGGCCGGGTTATCTGTTTTGCTCCCAACACTTTGCACTTAAAGAAATCAAAACAGTGGGTAATCCGTTTATTCTCAATATCAGGCTACAGAAGATCAAATCGGGAAGCACCACTATCCTCAACAATATCTTCTTCGATACAGATAGTTATGCTTTATTGGAACAGTCGAAATCTGAACTTGAACGGTTGGTTGCTTTTCTGAAAGCCAATCCAACCATTAATATTAAAATTAGTGGCCACACTGACAATCAGGGTGAGGATAAGGCAAACAAGATCCTGTCTGAGAACAGGGCAAAGGCAGTGGTCAGCTATCTGGTCAAAGAAGGCATTGTGCCATCCCGGTTGAGTTATGCCGGTTTTGGTGCATCCCTTCCCATCGATTCCAACCTCACCGACGAAGGCAGAGCCCGGAACCGTCGGACAGAATTTAAAATAGAATAATTTTTTAGTCTTTGTTTAAGATAAAGGCAAAGGGCAATAACTCATCGATAGTGGTGATCAGGGTGTTAGAGAGGGTCAGGTTACTGCAATAGACAGCAATATCGACTTTAGAGACCTGAGCGGCTTCGTGGATGACCTGACGGCATCTGCCGCATGGCATGGCAGGTTCCTGATCGGCCACCTCTTTAAAGCCACCCACTATCGCGATGGCTTCGATATCAAAATCACCATTGGCGTTGGCATTCATAATGGCAGAAGGTTCTGCACAGATGGATAAGCCATAAGAAGCATTTTCCATGTTGGTCCCGGTATATATCTTGCCTGACTTCGTCCTGACGGCAGCTCCCACATAGAAATGAGAATATTTGTTATATGCGTTTTCAGAAACTTTCCGGGCTGCAATGAGCAGATCGAGGATATCCGGAGGGAAATTATCTTTGTTGGTTATAAAGGTTGCCATAACGTGATAAATTGAAATATTTTGAAGTGAACAACATCTTTTCACCTCTGAGCGTTTCATTGGTAAAACTGCTGTTCAAGAAAAGACAAATTTAAACTTTAAATGTTAAAAACAATTGTTATTCAGAAAACTATTCATCTTTGTTTTTCGACTGTTTAGATTATTAATTAATCGTTCCAGCTTTTTTCTAAAAACCTTCGAATCAGAAACACTATTTTTGTAGTGTTAAGCGATAAAATGGATTCTTACGATCTTCTCCGCTGAGGAGAACAACATGCTATGACACTCTTTACTCATACTAAAAACACCTAACCATCAAGATGAAGATTCAATTTTACCTGCTCATCATTTTATTGATATTCTGCTTCACCCGTCTGACAGCAAGTAATATAGGTCCGGCCGGCCCCGGGACAAAGATGACTATCAGTGGTACTATCCGCGACAAGAGCAACGGGGAGGCGCTGATAGGTGCTACCATTTATATAAAAGAACTTAAGACAGGAGGAACTACCAATGACTACGGATACTATTCATTGAACCTGATTCCATCGACATACACCCTCGTATTTTCTTATATGGGTTATCAAACGATAGAAAAAACGATAGTACTCAATAAGGCTCAGACCATCAATCTAGAGTTAGGTCGACAGGAAAAGCTCTTAGACGAAGTGCTGGTAACAGCCAACAAGTCGGCTGAAAACATCCGCAAGCCCGAGATGAGTGTAAATAAACTCAATGCCAAAACTATTCAACGCATCCCGGCACTGATGGGTGAGATAGATATCATCAAAGTGATCCAGTTATTACCGGGAGTGATCTCTACCAGCGAAGGCTCGTCGGGGTTTAGTGTCAGAGGAGGCAGTGCCGATCAGAATCAGATCATACTGGACGAAGCTACAGTATATAATGCCTCACACCTGATGGGTTTTTTCTCTGTCTTTAACAACGACGCCATCAAAGACGTAACCCTTTACAAAGGCGATATCCCTGCTGCATATGGGGGGAGGCTCTCTTCTGTATTAGATGTCAGGATGAAAGATGGAAACACCAAGGAGTTTGCCGGTGAAGGTGGCGTGGGTCTGTTATCGAGCCGCCTGACGCTGGAAGGTCCTATCGGAAAAGGAAACGACTCATATATCGTATCGGGACGGCGCACCTATGCCGACCTGTTCCTGCCCCTGTCGAGCAACAAGGAGATCCAAAACAACAAACTCTATTTCTACGACCTGAATGCCAAAATGAATACAACGATCAACGAAAACAACCAGCTCTTCGTTTCGGGATACATGGGCAGGGATGTCTTCAAGAATAAATTTGCCCTGATGACACTGGGAAATCAGACCTTTACGCTGAGGCTCAACCATCTCTTCAGCAAAAAGCTATTTGCCAACTTCAGTCTGATCGGTTCACGTTATGATTATCAGCTGGGAACACCTGACGGACAATCGGATTCATTTAACTGGACCTCACAGCTACAGGACTATTCATTTAAAGCAGACTTCACCTGGTATCTGAACCCTGGTAACACTATTAAATTCGGTGCGATATCCACCTATCATTATATGGATCCTGGACAGGCAGAAGGCAAAGGGAGCCAGAGTCTCTTCTCGAATTTTGTCATCCCGGTGAATAACGCGCTGGAACATGCATTCTATGTCAGCGATGAGGTGAAGTTGATAGATAAACTGACCCTGAAGTACGGCCTGAGGGTGTCTGTCTTCCAGAATATCGGCACAGCAACCGTCTACCAATACAATGCTTCACACGACGTAATCGATTCGGTGAAATATACTGCAGGGAGGATATTTAAAACACAGGGAGGTATAGAACCCCGGCTGGGCCTGACCTACAACATAACCCCTACCACAGCCATCAAAGCCAGTTACTCCAGGACCATGCAATACATGCAACTCGCACAGAACTCTGCTGCCGGGACCCCACTGGATATCTGGTTCCCGGCCAGCCCCAATATCAAACCACAGATCTGTGACCAATATGCCTTAGGATATTTCCATAACTTTCTGGATAACAGCATTGAGTTCTCTGTAGAGGGCTATTACAAGGCGATGCAAAACACCATTGACTTCAAGGATCATGCACAGCTGTTGCTCAATGCTCAGCTCGAAGGAGAGATAAGAGTAGGTACCTCTACTTCATACGGCGCTGAAGTATTGATCCGCAAGAACGATGGCAGGTTGAATGGATGGATCAGTTATACCTATTCTTCAGCCAAAAGGACCATCAAAGAGATCAACAATGGCAATAGCTACAGGGCACCCTATGACAAACCCAACAACTTCGCCATCGTTTTAAACTATGAGCTAAGCAAACGTACTTATATTGCCGCCAACTGGATCTATGCTTCTGGCACTCCGATGACTGTTCCGGACGGAAGAGCTATGATCGGCAACGATCTGATTCCGGTATATACCGAAAGAAATGGTTACCGTATCCCTGACTATAATCGGCTGGACTTATCTTTTGCCATCAAAGGCAAAGAGAAACCGAAGAAGAAATGGAGTCATGAATGGGTCTTCTCGCTCTATAATGCTTATGGTGAGAAGAATACATGGGCGCTGAATTTCGTCCAGGATAAGAATGATCCCAACCACACCTATGCTGAGAAGACCTATCTGTTTACCTACATCCCTTCTGTCACTTATAACTTCAAATTCTAACTGTGCTGATGATAATGAAAACCATAAAAACATATATTCCCTGGTTATTGTCTCTACTCACCGTTTTCTTACTGGTACGGTGTACTGAAAAGGTCGATGTTACGCTAGCCAACAATCAGCCCCGACTGGTGGTAGAGGGCATGGTAACCAATGAATCCCAGGTACAGACAGTTCGTTTGACCACTACTACCGATTATTTCTATACGCAGGTGGCGCCTGCCGTTACCCAGGCAAAAGTCACACTCAATAATGGAACTTCAACGGTTACAATGATTGAAAACCCTGCCAATAGTGGCATCTATGTTACCCCCGGCAAATATATGGGTATCCCGGGGACCCAATACACCCTGAATATTGAATTAAATCAGGCCATCAATGGTCAGACGGTCTATTCTGCCAGTGAAATCATGCCTCAAATGTATTCACCCGATTCTATAAAGCTGCTGTACCATTCCGATTGGGGGAAGAAGGGCTACTGGGAAACTCAACTCTTCGTTCAGGATCCACCGGAAACCAACTACTACAGCTTCAAGGGATATAGAAATGACACACTGGTAACAGATACCTTAAGCAAGGTAGGTATCAGTGATGATAAATTTTATAATGGACGGTATGTCAACGGAATGACGACAATATTATGGAATCAGGAATATAAATGGTATCAGGTCAATGTGGGGGATAAAATCAAGTTACAGGTGGGATCTATTACCAATGGATATTATAATTTTCTGGATCAGGTCAAGATGGAGGTAGAACCCAAGAACCCATTGTTCAGTGGTCCTTCTGCCAATGTGAGCACCAATATCAGTAACGGAGGGTTTGGATACTTTGCCGTTTGCGCCATGAGTTATGTATCTACAACTGCTAAAAAATAAGCAGATTACATTATATAAAAATTCAGGGGTGGCCATAATAGCCACCCCTGAATTTTATAACAACTGAATCATTTATTATTCAGTAAAAACTATTTTGCCTTTCGGATGGTAATCAGTTTAACACCATGAGGTGCAACATCTGCCGTAAACGAATCAGTAAATTGACCCAAATCTTTCTGACGCCATGCATCTCTGACTACCTGTTTACCGTTGACACCCAGCACCGACCACTCAGCTTTGATTTTTGCAGGGGTAGTATTGCGGTTAAACATGCCTATAGCCTTTGAACCGTCTTCCATATCTTTCACCCAAATCTCCAAACCAGCTTCTTTATATACACGGCCAGCCTGTTTTCCCAGAGGATCCTGATTGATGGCAATAACCTCGTCATTGGTCAACAGATTAAGCGTAAAGGCATCCATACGTGTCATATCGCAACCGATCAGGAGTGGGGAATCCAGCAATGACCACAAAGAGATGTGGGTGTACTGCTCATCGGCATTCAGACGGGTTGGATGAAGTTGTGGACCCCAACCAACAACCAACATATCGGGATCGTTCCAGTGACCCGGACCGGCATATTGTTCCTGACCAGCCTGATTAAAACCAATCTTCGACATGCTGCTCCAGCTGTCGGTGATGTCACCTGTGGTTCTCCAACTATTGCCACCGATCTTTTCTCCCCATTTCCATACATCTCCCATCCCATACTGGCAGAAGCTAAAAAGGATATCTCGATCGACTTTATCGAGTGCCTCACGCATCACGATATAAGGCTTTTGCAGTTCATCCAGTGTCTTTCCCTTGGAGATTTGACCATAAGAACACCAGTCATATTTGATATAATCGAAGCCCCAGTCAGCCCAGCGCTGTGCATCTTTATCTTCGAACTTGTAAGAAGCTGTGAATCCGGCACAAGTGGTGGGGCCGGGTGATGAATAGATACCTGCTTTCAGCCCCTTTGCATGAAGATAATCGGTAAGTCCTTTCATGTCAGGGAACTTCTTATTGGTATTGATCATGCCATTGGCATCGCGAAGATCACCTTTCAAGATGGGGTCCTGAGAATCGGGTTTAATCTCCCAGCAGTCATCAATATTGATATAGGTCCAGCCATGATTGATCAGACCTGATTTCACCATAGCATCGGCAGCAGCCTTTACCTTATCCTGATCCACTGCGTTGGCAAAGCAATTCCAGCTGTTCCATCCCAGTGCAGGGGTGAGAGCTATCTTATCACCACATACTATCTTCAGGTCGCGTTTTGCCGTTCCGAGTGCATTTTTCACTGTAAGGGTGACCATTGTCTCGCCTTTGGTCTCCAGTTTTCCGGTAATGATACCTGTCTGTGAGTCAAGTTTTAATCCCTTAGGAAGATTAACAGCCGAATAGATCATAGGCCGTTTCCCGGTAGCAGCAACCAGGAAGAGGAATGGATGACCGGGACGTACACCATAAACCTTTGCACCATTGATACGTGGTTTTGGTGACTCAGCTGGAGTCAGAATATAAGGTGTGACAGGCGGGGCACCCATTACCAGAGGCATAGCTCCTTTATATGAAATATAAGCATTGACCCAATCAGCATGATCAGAATCATTACCATCACCTCCATCTTCTACAATCAAAGAAAGCTGTTTAACACCCTTAAGGTCAACATCAACTTTAACAGCGGGCATGCCTGCTTTCATGATGGGGCTTCGAAAGAGTTCTTTCTTATCAGCCTTAATCACAAAACAAACACTTCCATTACTGCTCATTTCCTCATCATCCAATCCAACGAGACCATGAAAACCTTCGGCAGTGCCTTTCAAATCCATCTCTATCAATCCGACGGCATGGGTCCCCAGCCCTTTTTTATATATTACACCACCAATGGTCAAAGGTTTTCTACCGACCGATAAATTGGCTCTGGGAGAGCCCCAATCCTGATTGACCTTCGTCAGGTCTATTTTATTAAGCCACAGTGTGTCAGTCTTCTGTGCCTTTACTGATCCCAGGGTCATCATCACCAATAGGATCAAAGTTGAAGTAACTTTTAGAAAGTGAAATTTTGACATTTTTAAATTATATTGAAGTGAAAATAATAAAGTCAAAGGTCAAAAGACAATTCATTAAAAACAAGCGTTAACCTTATTTTATTAATTTGAAATGGTAAAATAAAATGTAGCACCTATTCCGGGACTACCCTCTGCCCATATCCGTCCACCATGGCGTTCGATGATTCTGCGAACCGTCGCAAGCCCAACACCTGTCCCTGGAAACTCATTTACAGTATGAAGTCTCTGAAATGGTTTGAACATTTGAAAAGATTTTGACATATCAAAACCTGCACCATTATCTTGCACATAGAATCGGGTCTCATCATTTTCAATAGTAGTTCCAAACCTTATTTCCGCCTCCTTTTTTTTCCCGGAATATTTCCATGCATTCCCCAATAGGTTTTCAAGTGCCACTGCCATTAATGGGTAATCAGCTTTGACATGAATACCGGGTTGAATTTTAATATGGACATTACGATCAGGATTATTTGACTGCAACTTTGTTAATACCTGTTGTGCAATTTGAGATAAGTCTACATCAACATGATTAATTTCAGCATGACCCGATTGAGAAAACCTGAGAAGGTCTTCAATCAGTTGTAGCATTTCAAATGAAGAATCCCGAATAATATTTATCAGTTCAATTCCTTCGGCATCTAATTGACTTATATTATCTTGTATCAATAACTCAACAAGTCCTGTAATATTCCCAAGTGGTGTACGAAGATCATGAGAAACTGTCCGTGCAAAAGCCTCCAATTCCAGATTAGCATTCATGAGATTTTCATTAGAAGCTTCAAGTTCTGCCTTAGCCTTAATTAATTCATCATTTCTTTGTATCGCTGCTTCATAAACAGATAAAAGCAGATCCAGAATTTGTTTTTTCTCTGAGTTAATCGAATACTTTGTTCCTCTGAATACAACTTCGATTACCATTTCCGCTCCACCATTCTCTCTGATGTTTCTATTTGCAAGTAGATATTGAATTCGGGATATCAAATAATGGTCTTCATAAGGCTTCGTAATAAAATTATCAGCACCCGCCTGAAGTCCTTTTATAATATCCAACGGATCCCTCAAAGAGGTTAATAAAATGATAGGTATGTCTTTCAATTTCTCCTCGGCTTTCATTGCAGCACACAACTCATATCCATCCATTTCAGGCATCACAATATCACTAATGATCAACAATGGCTTCTCGGCTAAAGCTGACTGTAATGCTTCTTTCCCATTTGGGGCCAGGGTAACATTTAAACCATTTTCTTCAAGAAGAAACTTTATTTTCTTTGCCTGAACATTTGAGTCTTCTACAACTAAGATCTTTTCTTGTTTGGTTCTGTCGTTCAAAAATTGCATCATATTATAAATTATTTAGATAAAGTAGGAACATGTTTTTGAATAAAATTTACAATTTGTGATGGTGATAAAACATAACTGGCACCACCTATTTTAATAGCCTCGCCTGGCATTCCATGAATCAATGAACTTGAAGCATCCTGAGCAATCGTAATTGATCCTTCATCTTTCAGTAATTTTAGTTCTTTAGCACCATCAGCACCCATGCCGGAAAGCAAAATGCCAATAGCTTTATTGTGGTAAACATTTAGTAAAGAACGGAATAAAAAAGAAACAGAGGGTCTTAAACTACTTTCGTAAAGGTCTTTAGTAATCATAATTGTATTCAAAGATTTAACCCCAATATGATAATCTCCCGGCGACATGTATGCTTTTCCGGCTTCCATTTTTTCTCCATCTTTCGCAATCATAACCGGTATATGTGATGAAAGATTTAGCCAGTCGGCATAACCCTGGGTGAATTCAGGGTCAATATGTTGAACAATGATAATTGGAACAGCCAGATCTGCTGAAATATTATCCAGTATTTCTTTAACTGAAATTGGTCCCCCTGCAGAGGCTCCAATGGCAATTATACTTACTTTAGATTCCAAAGCTTTTTCTGGATTTATCTGTACCAAATATTCTTTATCAACTGCAGGTTTTATTGTATTGGGTGTATGAGCCCATCTTCTGATCAGTTTTACTTCAGACATTAACTTTATAGTTGAAACAAAATGTTTCATAGATTTCTCAAAATCAGGATGTCCTGTACCAAAAGGAAGTGGTAGAATTCCAACAGCACCAACTTCTAATGCTCTGAACTTCTTAGCAGTTTCAGCAGGTGAATATGCACTGCTTACAATTACAATTGGAATAGGGATTTCACGCATTATATTAGCCGTTGCTTCAAAACCATCCATAATTGGCATATTGATATCCATGGTAATAACATCCGGTTTCATTTTCCTGACAAAAGCAAGTGCTTCTTTACCATTGCTTGCTGTGCCAATTATTTCAACATCCGGATCCATAGCTAACATATTTACCAGAAATTTACTGGTGACTATTGAATCGTCAGTTACAAGTATTTTTATCTTATCTTTTGGCATCTGAGGTACTTAATTATATAAGTCTATTGATAGCTTCGATTAAATTACTCTGTTCAAAATTACTTTTCACAATATAAGCATTGGCACCACATTCCATCCCACGTTGCTTATCTGATGGCTGTTCAAGAGCTGTGACCAGAATAACCGGGAGATCCGAAAAGTCTTTATCCTTTCTGATCTTTGTAGTTAATTCAAATCCATTCATTCTGGGCATTTCTATATCTGAAATAACCAGATTGAAATGTTCTCCCTGAAGTAAAGAATATGCTTCTAACCCATCAACAGCGGTTTTAACAATGTATCCTGCTGATTCTACAATATTCCGGATTAATGAACGGGAAGTAATTGAATCATCAACAACTAATATTGTTAGTTTCGGTTTATCTGATTCTTCATCCTCAATGTTAGAATTTCCAAGAGGTACAGAAGAGACCTTAAGTGCGTTTTCAACTAATTCGGAAGCATTGAGTATAGGAACTATCATTCCATTTCCAAGGAGTGTTGCTCCCGAAACATTACGCACATTTACCAACTGGGATCCCAAAGTTTTTATCACACCTTCCTGTTCATCCAAAACAGCATCTACAATAAATGCCATACGATGCTGACCGATATTTAGTATAACCGCATGAAATATTTCTTTTTTGTTATTAAATGAATTTCCAGAAGAAAGTTCAAGAACTTTATTTAACCATGTTACACCGATTATTTTATCATCGATTTTAACCGTTGCTCTATTTTCTATTGTTTTAATTTCAGATGCCTTTATTCTCAAGACCCTTTCAACACTCTTTGTCGGAATAACAAAATGGTGTTCAGCAATTCTAATAAGGATACCTCTGAATGTCAATAACGTAACGGGTAATCTGATTATAAAGGTGGTTCCTTTTAATTCTTCAGATTCAACGCTAACTGAACCTCCTAACATTGTAACATTTTCAGCAACTATGGCAAGCCCCAGACCATGACCTGACAAATCTGTTATAAATTGACTTGTTGAAATACCAGAACTAAAAATAAGATTATAAACTTCCTTATCACTCATTGTTGGGACATTCTCAACAGAAATAATACCCTCTTTCAAGGCAGCCTGAATAACTTTTTCTCGATTAATTCCAGCTCCATCATCATGTAATGAAAGGATGACTTCACGACTGTTTTGTTGTGAAATCACCAGAGATAAATTACCGGTTAATGGCTTATGATTTTTTATTCGTTGTTCAAGTAGTTCAATTCCATGATCTATACTATTTCGGATCAAATGTATCAATGGTACCTTTATTTTCTCCAGAATCCTTCGGTCAATTTCCATCTCACCACCCTCTATTGAAAAAAGAACCTCTTTTTTTAAATCAACTGACAGGTCACGCACAAATTTAGGAAGCCAATCCAGCCCTTGAGAAAAAGGCAATAAGAGTGTTTTTTTTATATTAAAAAGCAAATCATCCACTGTCCTGTGAAAAATACGGTAATGTTGATCCATGTTCATACCCAGTACATGAATATCATCCTTTATTTTCTTAATCTGATCATCTTCATTAGTCAAACCTTTTTGTTTGTTACCGGTTTGACTATCGATACGATTTAATTCACGTAAATCGTAGCCAATCATACTTTTGGATGAAATCAGTTCTTCGGCCTGAATCAATAATTCCGTTAGTTTAGCAGTTGAAATGCGAACAGTATCCTTTGAACCAGCAATATCTATTGTAGTGGTATTATTTTCGACATTTGTTGAGATTGTCGTATTTGTTAAATTAAGATTAGATTGATTATCATTGACATCTGTCTCACTATTCTCAGAGGAACCAACAGGTTTATAGTGTTCTGTTTGCTTTTCAGAAGACTTTGGCTGAATGTATTGACCATCAATATTTGTATCTCTTTTTGTTATAACCGTTGCATCAGTTCCTTTACAAAGTCCCTGAATTTCCTTTAAAATGTGAGCTACTCTATCGACATTTATAGTCTTTTGTTGATTTACAATATCATTAAGATATTGTTCCAACAAATTCATAGCTGAATGAAATGTATCAAAAAAATATTTTGAAACGCTTATGGATTGTTGTTTCAAAAGGGATAATACGCTTTCCAGAGCCTGACATAGCCGCTCAATATCAACAAGATTTACAGCACGAGCCGCACCTTTAAGACTATGAATTTCACGAAAGGTCATCTCGACTAGCTTATGTCGATCTTCCTTGCTATGATCTTTCTCCAATTCAAGCAATCCTGTTATGATAGCCTGGCGGTGCTCAGCTGCTTCGATCATGAAATCAGCAAGGAGTTCCCGCAGAAACTCTTCCTGTTTCTTATTCATAGGTTTAACTTAATATTTTACCAATAGTTTTTTTCAGGTTCTGACTCAATTCGTTCAAGCTTTTAGCAGCCATCTGAGTTTGCCTGATTCCTATTACATTTTGATCACTTGCCTGTTTTATATTTTCTATCGCCGGTACAATTTGATTCATACCAGCCATCTGCTGCTCACTGGATGATGATATCAGCATAGCAGATTGTGCAGCCTCATTTACATTCTCAGAAAGAACTAAAATCACTTCTCCACTCAGTTCGGCAAGCTGCAGTCCGTTTTCGACTGCTTTAACCCCTTCATCGGTGGCAGTGACTGCCAGATTCATCGATTTCTGAATAACATTTAGTGTCTCTTTTATTTGACTTGCAGCTGCTTTAGATTGTTCAGCCAGACTTCGAATCTCTTGTGCTACAATAGCAAATCCTCTTCCTTGTTCACCTGCTTTAGCCGCTTCAATAGCTGCATTAACAGCCAGAAGGTTGGATTGATCTGCTAAATCATTTACTGTCAAAGTAATCTCTCCAATTGTTCTACTCTGCTCTGAAAGTTTTACAACACTTTCAGATACCACATTCATTTGAAGTGTTATACGTTTCAGACCATTTATCGTATCGGTAACAGAACGTTTTCCTTTTAAAGCTGTCTCAGCAGACTTCTGAGAACTCTCAACAACATTATTTGCTTTTTCAATTGTATGGAGAGCTGTCTGTCTCACTTCTTCAATTGTTGTAGTGGTTTCCGATATTGCTGCTGCCGTTTCAGTTGCTCCTGTACTGACTTCAGTTGCAGTAGCCAGAATTTCATTCGCAGAAGAGCTCAATATAACAATGCCTTCGTTTATTTCGAGATTAACTTTACTAAGTATTCTAAAAACCCAAATCACAAAAAACAGACATACAGCAATAATTCCCAAACCTATCATCAGGATAAAATTCAAAAATCCTTTTGAATTCTGTTTTGCATCACTAATTAACTGATTAACATTTTTCACTTCCTTAGAAAATTGTCCATCAATTATTACATAAATTTTATCAAATAATTTATTGTTTTCATTAACCGAAATAGCTTTGGCTTCATCTATTTTTCCTTCAGAAATGAATGCTATTTGCTTATTAAGATTGGAACGATATACATCAATCGTTTTCTTCAAATCACTAAACGTCTGATTTACAAATTGATTATTCTGATAATTCGAAAGAATAAGATTCAGTTTTTTATCAAAGTCAATTGAATTTGTATCAATTTTAGTTCTAATTCTATCCTGCTCGGAAACCTTTTTCGTTAACATCATTTCAGAAACGAACTCTTTGTTATGAATGATATCTTCTTTTACTTGAGAAAGTACATCACACATTGACGTTGAAGAAATTAGCTGTTCATTAATTTTCAACATTTTACCTGTATTGATATACGATACAAGAAATATTACAAAAAGTATTGTAAAAAGAAAACTAACGCCTACAAGGATTAATCTTTTAGTATTTAAATTAACTGATTTCATATGTTTATGACTTTAAAAATTATTTTCTTTTTTTTGTTTATGATTTACAATGAGTTCAGAGCTTTTTATTAATGCCTCACCATTCAATATTATTAAACCATCAGAAGTAACACCACTAATGTATTCATTTTTTTGGTTTTTCACTGAATATGGAGCTAAATTAATCATTGAACGCAATATGTATTTTGAATTTAGTATAGTATCTGCCACTATACCAAAACTTATATCTTCAAATTGAATAATAATTACCTTTTTAAATTCCGAAATTCCCTTTTCCACAAGATTGAAAACTTTTTTTAGATTAAGTACAGTAAAGATCTGTCCCCTAATGCTGATCACACCAATTACAAATGGAGGCGTACAAGGAACTACTGTTAATTCTTTCAAAGGCAATACTTCCTTTACAAATTCAGCCTCTATACAATAAGTTTCACCAGAAAGTACAAACATAACGACATAGACTTTGTCTTCCTGTTCTGAACTGTCTTCCTGATGAGGTATTGACAAAACAAGTGCCCTATCGTGTAGTATTTTTCGACTATACGCATAACTACCCGGTTCATCAACCATCTGCTTTTTAATATTTTTTTCTTTACTATTCATGATGAACATTCAATGTTAAACGACCTTCATATTTGATAATTTTATCTTCCTTATCTGAACTGTGCAACCATTTCTTTCATTCTACCTACCGTGAGGTTACCAGATTCAGGAATAATCCAGTCATCATCCAAAGAATCCAATAAAGTAAGTGTATTCTTATAATGTTTATTTGCTGTTATTATCTTGCCAAGTTTACGATCGTAATTTGCCAGGCTGAAATGTGCAAGAATATGATCAGGATCAAGGTAAAGCACTTTTTTCAATACCTGCTCTGCATGTGTATTTTCATTGATTTCCAATAAAATGGTTGCAAGTAAATAATAATAAGTGGCATTCATCTTCTCTTTAGCAATCAACTTTTCACACCATGATATGGCTTCAGTATGATAGCCAAGGTTAGCAGATGTTTTAGCCAAAAAGAACATTGTTTTTTGATCGTTAGAATTCTGATTATGTGCTATTTGAAATAATATTAATGCTTCTTTAAACAACCCTTGCTCATAGCAATCCTTAGCTTTTTGAAAATCAGTTTTTCGCACAGAAATGAGTTTATTTATCAATTCCTTTGATCGGTTCATTTCCTGAGACAAATTACTGTCCTTAGCATTGGTTTTAGAAAGCACAGAATTATCAGGGTTATCAAATAAAGATACGTTCGTTTTTTCTACTTTCAATATTGTTTCATTTCCCTGATTTGATAAGAAAACATTTTTCTTTTTTTCATTATTCCAGATCCCCTTATGATATAAAATAGCATTATCGATATTCACTCTTTTAAGACCAGGGATGGCTTCATTTGAAACTTCAACAGGACTAGTTATCAGCCATCCATTATGAATCAGAGATTTCGTAAAACGATGAAATACCTCATCCCGCTTTTCAACTGAAAAATACATCAATACATTCCGGCATAAAATAACATCCATTGCATCTGTATTTGTTGAGTGTGATGGATATTTATTATCGGCAAGGTTGATATATGAAAAAGTAACCATTTTTTTAATTCGTGGTATAACATCAAACTCTTTACCAATCTTTGTAAAATAGCTATTTAGCATTTCGACAGGAGTCATTCGAAACGACCATTTAGTGTATCTGCCACTAATAGCTTTCTGTATAAAATTACGATTAATATCGGTGCCTATAATTGTGATATTCCATGAATCGATATCCGGTATCAGTTCATTTAATAGTATAGCCAAAGTATAAGCTTCTTCCCCTGAACAACATCCTGCACTCCAAATACGGATTTCTCTTTTTCCTTTTGATCTTTCTTCAATTAATGGTAGGAGAATAATTTTTTTTAAGGCCTCGAGACTTATACTCTCTCTAAAAAAATACGTTTCACCTATCGTTAAATGTAAAGCAAGTGTATCGTATTGTATATGACTGAATGAATTATTACTAATTGCCTGATAAAAAGAATTAAAGTTATTATTAAAGCCCAAATCAGGAAGAGCAGACAATATGATCTGCTTCAAATCTTCAAACCTGTTTTTAGGAAAGTGCAACCCCAGATTTCTTTCAATTTGTTCGCTTATTCTGACGATTTCAGGTTCAGTAATCACAATATCAATTTATTAGTTTAAAATAACGCTTATCCCATTCCTCAAAATGACAAGCTTTCATTTTTATTATCTTCGTGACCTTTATTATCTGTAATATTTGTAGTTCCATTCTTTGAAAGATCATACAAAAAATCAAAATCTTCTGTAGATAAGAATGTTTCAAGATTATAAATCAATATTAATCCATCTTCAGATTTGATTACACCATGTATTTCGAGATCAGATGATATCGCTTCTACATTTAAAAAAAGATTATCCGCATTTTCAATAATTTCAGTCACCTCATCAACCCGAAGAGCTAAAACCCTTTTATTAACATTGGCAATGATAAATCTATCTTCAACCCTGGTTGGGCGATCAGATAGTCCTATTCTGACATGCATATTTATCACAGGAACAATATCTCCATACATATCAATAATGCCACAAAGATATCCGGGACCATTTGGAACCATTGTTATTTCAACCGCACGAATAATCTTAATTGTCTCCGATAACAGAATTCCAAAGCGTTGACCATTAATCCTAAAAACAATAATTCTATTTAACCCTTCCAAATTAATCATAGGAATGCTTGTATTACAGTAATTTCAATCCGTCTGGTCATCATTATCCATTTTTTATTCAAATATTCAAAAAAGCTTAATGGCATGATTTATCAACGGCTGAAAATAAGCATATAACTTTCTTCAAACTTACACAACATTTCAGTTCTAAACGCATATATTTAAAAACAATTATTCACTTTTATTACAAATCAAAGTTTATTATTTCTTTCATTTCCGGCAAGAATAGTAAACAAATCCGGCTTATTATATTCTACTCAGGATTACTTCAGTTTTATTGCTTTATTTTGCAAAATTCATCCGGGTCAATAAAATGAAAATATTAATCATAGAAGACGAGAAGGTAATCCGCGAAAGTATTGTGACATATATGACTGATGAACGCTATCTCTGTGAGATAGCCGTTGATTTCCTGTCGGCATTGGAAAAGATCGAGCTTTATGAATACGATTGTATTCTATTGGATATTACATTACCGGGTGGCAATGGACTCTCTTTATTGAAAGAATTAAAGAACATGAACCGGTTGGATGGTGTGTTGATCATTTCGGCCCGCAATGCCATCGACGACAGAGTAGGAGGTCTTAACCTGGGGGCAGATGACTACCTAACTAAACCATTTCACCTCTCCGAACTGAGTGCCAGGGTAGCATCCATCATCAGGAGAAAGCAATTTGATGGCAACAATGAAGTACTCTTCAATGAAATCAGTATTGATACATTTGCCAAGACCGTTGAAATAAACCATAAACCACTCGATCTGACGCGCAGAGAATATGACCTGTTGCTCTTCTTGGTATCCAACAAAAACAGAGTCATCTCTAAGAATGCCATTGCAGAACACCTCTGGGGTGATGACATGGATGTCATCGATAATTTTGATTTCATCTATACCCACATCAAAAACCTGCGTAAGAAGCTTACCGATATAGGCTGCCTGGATTACATTCATTCAATGTATGGCATGGGCTATAAATTTTCAAACCAATAAACCACGTAACCCTAACCTTGCTCTATGAAACTGTTATCAAAATATAATCGCATCTATCTGACCGCATCTATCATCATTTTTCTGATTATCGGAGTAGGTTACTATTTTGTCATCAGCTTTGTTTTGAAGGAACAGCTTAACCGTTCATTGAAAGACAAACTCAACGAAATCAAAACTTATGCGCAGTTAAACAATACTCTGCTCCCCCCTGCCAATACCAGACACCTGAAAATTTCATACTCTCCTACCAACAATAGTCCGGTCAGAGGACAATTCAGCAATGTCCCTGGATATGACTCTAAAGAGAAAGAAGTGATCCAGTGCAGGCAATTAAAATCGATTATCACGGTCAAGGGTCATAACTTTGATGTCGTCATCCAGCAACCTGAAACAGAGACAGATGAACTGATTCAATTAATCTTAGTCATTACAGCTATTATTGCCCTTTTCTTTGTCTTACTGCTTTTTGTCATCAACCGGTTGTTATTGCAGAATGTCTGGAAGCCTTTTCAACATACCCTCTCTCAGATCCAACGTTTCAATCTGTCCAAACAAACCGGCATCACCGTCCAGCAGACCGATATCACCGAATTTGAAGCACTTAATAATGCCGTGTTATCAATGGCGGGGCAGGTCAATCAGGAATACCACTCTCTGAAAAACTTCACCGAGAATGCCTCACACGAAATGCAGAC
>Ga0224523_1000616_pt1 | contig 17690 bp, 15 predicted proteins | sample CFST50metaG_FD_182732 | JGI IMG/M metagenome (GOLD analysis project Ga0224523, IMG submission 182732) | Peat soil microbial communities from Stordalen Mire, Sweden - C.F.S.T50 | ecosystem: Environmental > Terrestrial > Soil > Wetlands > Peat | place: Sweden: Norrbotten County, Stordalen Mire...
CACTGAGATTCTTCAATCGTGATATGCGGTCTCCCGACATCTTTTCAATGGATTCAAAACTGATAGTCGGCTCGTTGAGCGGGCGTTTTGTGACAGGCTCAGAAGCATCAAAACGGTTTGTAACACAGGGCTGTTTTTCTGTAGTTACAGGTTCTTTAGGGTAGAGCTCAAATGACTGTGGATAATCTGAAGGGGTATCCATATTGAATAGCGTCGGTCCTGCAGTAGCCATTGTGGCATTTTTCGATTGACAAGTTGGCTCAGCTATTTCAAGGGTTGGACGGGACTCGGATCTCTGACCGTCAGGGGTCTTTGTGAAAATTTTGAAATCAGGAGTATCCTGAATTGGTTCATTTACAATGGGTTGATTCTTTGGCTTTTCGTCCAAACGACCAACAATTATTTTAAGTTCTTCAGAAGGTGCCTGTGTAAAGAAACCTGTTGCAATGAGCGTAACACTGATTTGTTTTCCCAGTGATTCATCTGTGCCATTACCCCAAATGATTTCAGCAGTTGAACCAGCTTTCTCCTGAATATAATCAGTGATTTCTGTTACTTCATCCATCGATATTTCTTCTTCACCGGAAGCAATATACAACAGAATATTTGAAGCACCCTCGATGTTATTATCATTGAGAAGGGGTGACGTCAATGCCATTTCTACAGCTTCCATGGCACGATTTTCACCTTCTGCCAGACCTGATCCCATGATAGCAACACCGCTGTCTTTCATGACCGTTTTCACGTCTTCGAAGTCAACATTGATGTAACCGGTAACGGTAATGATCTCGGCGATGCCTTTTGCAGCGGTAGTCAGAATATCGTCTGCCTTGCTGAATGCTTCACTGAGTTTGAGGTTGCCATACTGCTCACGTAGTCTGTCATTACTAATGATCAGCAAAGTGTCAACATATTTTCTGAGTTCCTCAATACCAGCATCTGCTTGCATGCGACGTTTACGTCCTTCGAATGCAAAAGGTAGGGTTACGATACCAACAGTGAGGATTCCCATCTCGCGGGCAATAGATGCTAAAACAGGTGCACCGCCAGTGCCCGTTCCGCCACCCATTCCTGCTGTAATGAACAGCATCTTGGTGTTGGTCTCAAGCAGTTCCTTGATCTGGTCAATGTTTTCTAATGCAGCCTCTTTACCAACTGAGGGGATAGAACCGGCACCCAGTCCGCGGCCTCCAAATTGTATTTTGGTGGGTATTGGACTTGAAGAGAGGGCTTGTGCATCAGTATTACAGAGAATAAAATCTACGCCTTTTATTCCCTGGTTGTACATGTGGGTTACAGCATTGCTACCGCCGCCTCCAACACCAATAACTTTTATGATGGATGATTGATTTTTGGGTAAGTCGAATTTTAGCATGTTTGGCATTTTTTCTATATCCTAAAGTTACGAAGAAAGCTTTTTAAAATTATGATTTGTCAACATAAGTTTTAAAAAACTTATTAACAGTTTATTGTTTATTAAATGGAGTTTTAGCTCATTTTACCTCTTCATCAGCGGCGATTAAATTGGTCAACATCCGGATCAGTCCACCCGGATTTTTTTGTTTTTTATCAATGACCTCTTTTTCGGAACCGGTATTCTGAGTGTATTGTGCTTTAGTGCTTTCCAAGCCCATGATTACCAGTCCTATACCTGTGGCAAATGTAGGCCCAAGTAATTCGGGTTGGGTTTCCTGAGCAAGATGCTCACTGGGTAGGCCAACGCGTGTATCCAAACCTGTGAGGAATTCGGTTAATTGTGATAAATGACGCAGTTGTGAACCACCACCTGTTAATACAATTCCTGCTCCAAGTTTACGTTCATATCCCGAGTTTTTTATCTCGAAATAGACCTGTTCCAGAATCTCTTCCATTCGGGCCTGGATGATACTGGCAAGGTTTCGAAGAGAGATCTCTTTTGCAGGACGACCCCTGAGACCGGGTATCGAAACGAGCTCATCGTCACGATTTTCTTTTGCCAGCGCAGAGCCAAACCGGATTTTAAGATCTTCGGCATGTTTTTTCAAAATATTACAACCCTCTTTCACGTCGTCTGTGATGACTTCACCTCCAAACGGTACAACTGCGGTATGACGGATGATGCCATTATAAAAAATTGCAATATCTGAAGTGCCTCCTCCGATGTCTACCAAAGCAACACCTGCTTCTTTTTCCTCTTCACTGAGCACGGCTCTTGATGAAGCATGGGGCTCAAGAATGAGTTCTGAAACATCAAGACCTGCCTTGGTAACACACTTGTATATATTTTTGGCGGCAGTGGTTTGCGCTGTAATGATATGAAAGTTAGCTTCAATCTTACTGCCCATCATACCCTTGGGTTGTGTAACACCCGGTTCACCATCAATAGTATATTCCTGAGGCGTAACACTGATTATTTCATCACCGGGATTCATTGCCAGCTTATACATATTCGCTGTAAGTTGGTCAAGTTCATCCTGCATGATTTCAATATCACTGTTACTACGGATCATATAACCACGGTGTTGCATACTTTTGATATGCTGACCTGCAATTCCAACATTAACAGACCTGATATTTACATTAGATTTCAGACCCGCTTCTTTCACAGCTGCCTGAATGCTGCTGACGGTGTTATCAATGTTGATGACAACACCACGTTTAACACCTGACGATTCGGTCTTTCCATAACCTAAAATCTCTAATTTGTTATACTGGTTCCATCTGCCAACAATAGCAGCAATTTTGCTGGTACCAATATCTAGCCCTACGATGATGTCTGAGTTATCCATATGTGGTTAATTTTTTGAACAAACGACCTGATTTTTATATTTTAAATTTATTGTAGCGTATTTATCCCATCCACCGTTATTCATTGCATTGCGGTAAAAGGCCTTGAGGTAAATGAATTTTTCATCCATCCGATCGATATCTCCAAACAGGATGATCTGATCACCAGCCTTGGGGATAATTTCGATTTCGTTTTTCTCATTGATGTAAATCTGTTCTACCATTGCTTTCAGAAATGGTTTCTTGTCGATAAACATTGCCATTTTAAAGATTTTAAAGAGCGGATTAGACGCCAGTTCAATAGAATCAGTTTTCTTATCGGCCAACCTGAAACGACCTTCCGTTGTATATTTTTGACCGATGTATCCATTTGCTGTGATCAAACGTGATGAGGTTCCATTCATGATGGGCAAGAGCACTCCTTCGCGGTCGATGTAATAGGTGTCTCCATCTTGGTTAAAAACACGTGCGATCGGCTCTCTCTGCAATATTGATATTTTGAGAATACCATCGATGCTAGTTTTTACATCAACCTGAGATGCATAGGGCTGCTCTTCGATCATCTTTTTTAAAGCAGCAATATTAATTTTTTCGATAGGTTGTTTTTCGAGTTTTTCTTTGGCTTCAATAATAGTAGAAATTTGATTTTCAGTGATAAATACATCTGAATTATTGTACCTGATATTGATGTTTACCTCCTTGCATAAAGTCTGAATACGAACTGAACGCACAGCCACAATTAACCAGACAAGTCCTCCAAGAACGAGAACAACTGCAATAAACAACATTATCTTTTTAAACTTTTTCATTTGTGGGCAATGTGTTTTTTAAACATAACAGTTTCTTTATAATGATTCTTCGATAGGACCGACAAACTGATCAATGTCTCCGGCACCAAGCGTTAGTAAGAGTTCTGGTTTTAAGGCTTTTAATGTATCGAGCAGATCGTCATTCTGACATACTTGTTTAGCAGTTTTGTTTATTTTATCCAAAAGCATTTGTGAGTTAATGCCTTCGATGGGTTGTTCACGGGCTGGATATATTTCAAGCAAGATCACTTCATCCAAAAGTTCGAGACTACGGGCAAAGTCATCGGCAAAGTCTCTGGTTCTCGAGAACAGATGTGGTTGAAATACCCCGGTTATTTTCTTATCAGGATAGAGATGCCTGACTGAATTAATGCAAGCTTTTAACTCTGCGGGATGATGGGCATAATCATCAATATAAATTAAATCTTCACGATTAATTCGGATATCGAAACGACGGTTAACACCAGAAAAACTCAACAAGCCTCTTCTTATTTCTTCTTTTGTGGCGCCGGCCAACCAGGCTGCGGCAGAAGCGGCGATAGCATTCTCAACATTGAATAATCCCGGGTAGCCAAGCTCAACCTCTTTCAGGGTGGTATCACCCAGCTTTAAATCAAAAATATAAAGGCCTTTATTGATGTGGAGATTCTGAATTGTGAAGTCTGCCTCCTGATCGATGGAATAGGTATAGACCTTGAGTCCAGGACGCTGAATGACATTCAACGAAATTCCTTTTTTGATGATCAGTTGCCCACCGGGTTTGATTTGTCCGGTAAATTGTGTGAAACTTTCTTTTAAAGAGAGGATATTTTTATAGATATCAAGATGATCGGCATCGACAGAAGTAATTACTGCAATCTGGGGGAAAAGATGTAAAAAGGAACGATCAAATTCGTCGGCTTCGACAACGATCCATTCACTCTTGGGTGAGAGTAAAAGATTGCTTTGATAGTTTTTTGAAATCCCTCCTAAGAATGCATTTACACCTTTTGGCGTTTGTTGTAAAAGGTGGGCAGTAAGTGTAGTGATTGTTGTTTTGCCATGTGTACCGGCAATACCGATTGTTTTATATTCAGATGAGATCATGCCCAGCACCTGCGAACGTTTGAGGATGGAATATCCATTTTCGAGAAAGAATTGATATTCGGAATGCTTTTTAGGGACTGCAGGCGTATAGACGACAAGATCTACTCCGTCGGGAATGAGATCAACATCTTCTTCGTAATGGATATTCATTCCTTCTGCTTCAAGTTCAAGCGTCAGAGGTGTGGATGTCCGGTCATAACCAAAGACAGAACAGCCGCGACTTTTGAAGAAACGGGCGAGGGCACTCATCCCAATGCCTCCGATTCCTAAAAAATATACTTCTTTAACTTGTTCGATATTCATTGTCTCTAGATTAAATAATGCTTAATATTTTTCTGGCAATGGTGTCTGCTGCATTGGGTATTGCCATCAATGTGATGGATTCTGAAAGCAATTTTTGTTGTTCCTTATCAGCAAGAAGTAAATCCAACTGAATGGTTAATTCCTTCGAAATCTCTGCATCAGGAATTAAAATGGCTGCATGCTTTTCTTTTAATGCCAACGCGTTTTTAGTCTGGTGATCTCCGGCAGCATAAGGAAAAGGAATCAGAATGACGGGTTTGCCAACCCTGCAAAGTTCTGAGATCGCAATTGCTCCAGCCCTGGAAACTACTACGGTGGCGGCTTCAAAAGCCATATTGATAGTGTTGATAAAATCAAACACTTTTATGCCCGTAAAGTTGATTTGTTCTGTTTCTTTTAAAGCTGTATGATAATATGCTTTTCCGGTTTGCCAGATCAGTTGAATTTTTTTCTCTTTGAAGAAGGCGAGGTTTGCAGCTATGGCGTGATTGATGCTACGTGCACCCTGACTTCCGCCAACAACAAATACAACAGGTTTATCATCTTCAAGCCCATAGGTTTGTAGTGCTTCCAAACGATCAGGTTTATTCCCGAAAATATCTTCACGAATAGGATTGCCTGTCAGTAATATTTTTTCTTTAGGGAAGTATGTTTCCAGTCCTTTAAAAGCAGTACAGATACAGGCTGCTTTTCTGCCCAGGATGCGATTTGTCACTCCCGGAAAGTTGTTTTGTTCCTGTATCAGTATTGGGATATTCAACCAGGTTGCTGCCCTTAAAACCGGTCCGCTGGCATATCCTCCAGTTCCAATAACAATAGCAGGCTTAAATTTTAGGAGTAAGAAAAGAGCCTTTATCATTGAGACAATCAACTTTATGGGAAATAGGAGATTCGACAATGAGAGACTTCTTTGAAAGCCACTTATCCAAAGACCGATGATGGGGTAACCACTGTCGGGTACCTTTTCCATCTCCATTTTTCCCTTTGCCCCAACAAACAGAATTTCTGTTGTAGGTGCAATTTTTTTAAGAGCCCCTGCAATTGCAAGAGCCGGGAAAATATGGCCACCTGTTCCGCCTCCGCTGATAATGACTTTTAGTTTAGGCATTTGCATAGTTGTTAGCTGTTTCGGTCTCTATTTCTTCGTCGGCATGTTCTTCAATATACCTGCTGACGCTCAATATTATTCCAATAGAAATACATGTAAACCAGATAGATGTACCTCCCATACTCACAAGCGGAAGTGGTTGACCCGTAACGGGCATCAGATCTACAGCAACAAGCATATTGATTAACGCCTGAAATGTGAGATTAAAGCTTAATCCAATTGCCAATAATGCTCCAAAAGTATGTGGAAATTTCATTACCAGTCTGTATCCTCGTGTAAAAAGTATGACATACAAGATCAACATAAAAAATCCCCCAACCAGTCCGAATTCTTCTATGATAATTGCAAAAATAAAGTCGGAATAGGGGTGAGGTAAAAAATTCTTTTGTGTGCCATTACCCGGCATTTTTCCAAATATTCCTCCCGAGGAGATGGCTATTTTTGCCTGATCGGATTGAAAATTATCGCTTCCTTTGCCCCCAATAAAAGTTTCAACACGATTTTGCCATGTTCCGATTCGTCCTTTGTTGTTGTTTGGCATAAAATGAAGAACCATAATAAACATGACAAACCCAACAAAACCGGCGCTGGAAAGATAGAATAGATATTTGATTTTGACGCCGCCAACATAAATCAAAACCATACTGGTCATAAAGATTAATCCTGCGGTTGACAGGTTATTGGGAAGAATAAGGGCAACGATGATCCCGATACGAATCAGGATGGGTAAAAAGGTTTCCTTAAAATCCTGGATACTATCCTGCTTTTTCGTGAGTAACTTGGCAACCAGAATTATTAATGCTAATTTTGCTACATCGGATGATTGGAAAGATACATTAAGGACAGGAATGGTAGCCCAACGGTTTGCTTCATTGAGGTTGATACCAAAGAGGAGTGTATAGATCAGCAGGCAGACGCTACCCCAGTAAAGGATCTCAGCCATCCGGGCATAAAAGGTGTAATTTATTTTATGGCATGCATACATCAATGCAAACCCAAGGCCAAGGATAAATAGATGTTTTAATATATAATATTCGGTATTACCATGTTGAAATTTATAAGCAAGTGTTCCGGTCGAGCTATAAACAGCAAGCATAGAAAAAATCGATAGAAATAGCACGACAATCCAGATGACTCTGTCGCCTTTGATATCGGTAAAAAATGCTTGTATCCGGTTCATTTTAATTGATTATTTATAAATTCTGTACTGCATTCCTGAATGCTTTTCCACGTTCTTTATAGTCAGCATAAAGATCGAAGCTGGCACATGCAGGCGATAATAAAACTGTATCACCTTTTTCTCCAATAGAGTATGCGTAGTTTACGGCATCTTCCATAGAAGTTGTTTCAACAATTGTTTTAACAAAAGGAGAAAATGTCTCAATGATTTTAGTGTTGTTGATACCCAGGCAAATAAGTACTTTTACTCTTCGTTTCACGATATCCAAAAGTTTAGCATAATCATTGCCATTGTCTGTGCCACCGGCAATCCAGATAACGGGATGATTATATTCTTCAAGAGAATACCATGAAGTATTCACATTCGTTGCTTTAGAATCATTTACAAATTCAATACCTGCAACGATTGCAACCGTTTCCAGCCGATGTTCTTCATTGTGGAAATCCGACATGCATTGTTTAATGGTTTCTTTACGAATACCGATCAGGTTTTCGGCAATACTTGCTGCCATTGATTTATGGGTGTTACTTATTCCTTGTACTGAGAGTTCTTCTAATGTCATGAGAAAATGGGGTTAGTATTGGTTACCTGATTTTTAGAGTAATAATTGTTAGAATTGCCAACATGATTCCAATGATAAAAAAGCGCTGAACGATTTTAGGTTCTTTGTAACCTAACATTTGATAGTGATGATGTAGGGGTGACATTTTAAAGATCCGACGTCCTTCGCCAAAACGGATGCGTGTGAATTTGAAATAATATACCTGAAGGACCACTGAAAAATTCTCAATCAGGAAAATACCACAGAGGATGGGAATCAATAGTTCTTTTCGGATTATTATTGCAAATGTTGCGATGATGCCTCCTATTGCAAGACTTCCGGTATCACCCATAAAGACCTGTGCCGGATAGGTGTTGTACCATAGGAAACCTACACAGGCTCCTACGAAGGCACTGACAAATATTGTCAACTCCCCGGTATCGGGCAGATACATAATATTCAGATAATCGGCAAAAACAATGTTGCCCGAAACCCAGGCAAGTATCCCCAGAGTGACTCCAATAATTGCGGAAGTACCCGTTGCTAATCCATCCATTCCATCCGTGAGATTTGCTCCATTAGATACCGCAGTGATAATAAGGATAACGATTAAAGTAAAGATGAGCCATTCCCATCTTTTGGAAGCTTTGCCCAAAAAAGTGATCAGTTTTGAATAATCAAACTCATTGTTCTTAAAAAAAGGAATTGTCGTTTTAGTTGATTTTTTTGCTATCGGAGAGAATTTACTGATATGGCTGCTGGAACGTTCAAAAAGAGAAACTCCATTAACTGTTGTTGCTTTTGCTTCAGGTAGTTTTTCACGTATTACAATTCCAGGATGAAAATACATTGTAAGACCAATTACAATTCCGCAAAGTATCTGTCCCAATATTTTAAATCTGCCAGCAAGACCTTTTTTGTCTTTCTTGAAAACTTTAATATAGTCATCTAAAAATCCGATCATACCCAGCCATATTGTTGTAAACAACATAAGGATGATATATATATTATCCAGTTTTGTGAACAGTAGCGTGGGAACTAGGATTGCTCCAAGAATGATCAGACCACCCATCGTTGGTGTGCCCTCTTTTTCTTTCTGTCCTTCCAGTCCCAGATCGCGTACGATCTCCCCAACCTGCTTTTTCTTTAAATAGTTGATGAGTGATTTTCCAAATAGCAAGGATATGGTCAGAGAAGTGATTACGGCCAACGCAGCACGGAAGGAGATATATTGAAACATTCCCGCTCCGGGGAAATTAAAGGCTTTGTGTAAATATATAAAGAGATAGTACAACATAAATTATGGTTTTTCAGGGGTTGTTAAAAATTCATTCAATGTTTCCTTGTCATCAAAATGATGTCGAAGGCCTTGAATTTCCTGATATTTTTCATGCCCTTTGCCTGCAATTAATATGATATCACCCGGCAGGGCCAGTGCGCAAGCTGTTTTAATGGCTTCTCTCCTGTTTACGATAGAAATTGTTTTTCTTGCCAGGATCGGATCAATACCTTGTTGCATCTCGGTAATTATGGCTTCGGGATCTTCTGAACGGGGATTATCTGATGTTAAGATGACACGGTCACTCTTTTCGGCTGCTATCCGTGCCATGATAGGCCTTTTAGACCGGTCACGATCTCCGCCACATCCCACTACCGTGATGATCTGTTCATTGCCGGTCCTGAGGTTTTCAATGGTGCTTAAGACATTTAGCAATGCATCCGGAGTATGTGCATAGTCAACTATTCCAACAATTCCGGTTTCAGCTTTTACATAGTCAAAACGACCTTCAACGGCATTAAGATTACTCATAGCCATGAGTACAGCTGAAGGTTCTTCTCCGAGCAAAACTGCAGTACCATAAATTGCAAGCAGGTTGTAAGCATTAAAAGTTCCAACCAATCTGAACCAGACATCATTGCCGTCAATATTGAGTTGTAATCCGTCAATGCGGTTCTCAACTATCTTTGCTCTGAAATCTGTCAGTGTCTTTAGTGAATAAAATTTACGACTGGCTTTAGTGTTTTGAACCATCACCGGTCCGTTTTTGTCATCCAGGTTAGTAAGGGCGAATGCCGATGGTGCCAATTCGTCGAAGAAACGTTTCTTTGCTTTGAGATATTCACTGAACGTTTTGTGAAAATCGAGATGATCGAGCGTTAGATTGGTAAAGACAGCACCTGTAAATTGAATTCCTGCAATTCTTTCCTGAACGATTGCGTGAGAACTTACTTCCATAAAACAATACTTGCAACCCTCTTCTACCATGCGGGAAAATAGTTGGTTAATGCTTAAAGCATCTGGTGTTGTATTTATTGTGGGAATTTCAGTATCTTCAATTTTATTGCATACAGTCGATAATAAACCTGCTTTATACCCCAAAGAGCGAAACAAGTTGAAAAGAAGAGTGGCAATAGTCGTTTTTCCATTGGTTCCGGTTACGCCTATTACTTTCATCTTCTCAGAAGGATGATCATAAAAGTTGGAAGCAATTTGTCCCAATGCAAGACTACTGTTAGAGACTTTGATAAAAGTGATTTCGTCTGACTTAAAATCAGGAAATTCTTCACAAATAATTGCAGATGCCCCATCCTGGAATGCCTGCCTTATATAGTCATGACCATCGACACGAGTGCCTCTTACTGCTACAAAGAGAGAACCTGGTTCGACCTTACGTGAATCGAAACATAAATCGCTTACCTGGATTGCAGTGGATCCTGATACTTCGATCAATCTGACTTTATAAAGTATTTCGCTAAGCGTTTTCAAGGGATTCATCTTTTTTAAGCTTGTTATCAATAGTTTGTTTCGAATGTTTTTGTAAGAGTTCCAGGTTAATGACCGTTCCTCTGTTCACAAATATGCCAGGTTCAACTGATTGTTTGTAGACTTTACCTTTACCGGTAAAAGTTACCTTATATCCTGCTTTTTCAAGGAGATAAACGGCGTCTCTTATTCCCATTCCATTCACATCAGGTACTACACCTATTTTTGGTGTGACTGAAGAAAAAGTGAAAAATGATTCAGCACGACTGCTTTTTACCCACTCATCTTCAATTTTGTCAGAGTTACTGTTTAGTCCAAGAACCGTACAGATCTGTTTGAGGTCATTAAGGTTTCCGGCAAGGTTTTTGGGTGTAGTTCTAATTTGAATAGAGTCGTTTTTCTTGCGATGTAATGTGGGATTTGTAGCATAAACCTTTTGTGCAATATCCAGAAAAACTGGCGCAGCTACGGAGCCTCCATAATATAATCCTTTTGATGGATTGACAATGACTACAATACAGCTGTATTGTGGATTTTCAGCAGGGTAATAACCTACAAAAGATGCCTTGTAATTTTCTTTATTATAGCCATTGTTGTTCATTGCAACCTGTGCAGTTCCTGTTTTACCGGCAATCTTAAAGACAGGAGACTTAATATTCTTTGCAGTCCCGTTTTCGCAAACTCCTTCGAGTAATTGGTGTGCTTTATCAATAGTGATTTTTGATGCGATTGAAGGATTAAGGATAACAGGATCAAAGACTTTTACCGGTTGATTTGATCTGCGTATCTCTTTTATTAACATGGGACGTACCATGCAACCATTATTGGCAACGGCATTGTAGAGGGTCAAAGTTTGTAAGGGCGTAATTGCTACTTCATATCCTATTGCTATCCAGGGAAGCGATACTTTGGACCAGCTTCTGCTTTTAGTGTTTTTTATTTGTGGATATGCCTCTCCTTTTATCTCAATACCAGTCGTCTTGTTTATACCAAGTGCATATAATCCATCAATAAATTTCTGAGGTCTATTGTAATATCCCTTATAAATAATCTGGGATATTCCGATATTTGAGGATAATTCGAATGCCTGTTTTACTGTAATGGTTCCATGTCCGCCCTCATGGGAATCATGCATTACCCGATTTGCATATTGAAAGGTTCCATCTCCTGTAGCAACCAAACGATCGAGATCCGTAACTTTATCATCTAACGCTACCAACATAGATGCAAGTTTGAAAGTTGATCCGGGTTCTGTGCTTTCTGCAATGGCATAATTGTATTTTTCTACAAAAGTTCCATCACTCGTTTTGCCCAGATTGGCAATTGCCTTAATGGCCCCTGTCTTAACTTCCATCAAAATAGCACATCCATGATCAGCTTCACTCGCAATGAGTTGTCGTTGTAAAGCTGACTCAGCAACATCCTGAATATCAGTGTTTATCGTTGTGACTATGTCTGCCCCATTTTCGGGTTCAATTTCATTATCAGAATTTATAGGTCGCCAGGTTCCATTTCCAATTCTTTGTACGAGTCTTTTTCCTGCAGTGCCCGATAAATCGTTGGAAAAGGTTCCTTCTATACCTACGTTGTTTAGATTTTCTTCTTTTTCCCAACCAATAGTCCTGAAAGCTAATTCCCTAAAAGGATTAATGCGTTTATTCCTGGCGATGGCTATTAATCCTCCTTTGTATTTTCCCATTTTGTAAATAGGGAAAGTGCGCATTTTCTTTAAATCAGAATACGTCACATCTCGTTTAATCAATAGATAACGATTGCTTTCTGCCCTTGCCTGTTTCAGTATTGACCTATAATCGGCAGCTGTTTTATCATTAAAAAGCTGAGATAACCTGAGTGCTAAAGTGTCTACATTCTTGTCAAAAATATCTTTAGTGATATTCTCAGATGCAACATCCATGCGTACTTCAAAGATAGGTACTGAGGTAGCCAACAAGCTGCCATCTGAAGAAAGTATATTTCCTCTCATCGCCTCAATATTATCGTAACGCAGATTAAGCTTCTCGGATTTTTTCTTCCATTCAGCTCCTTCCCCAAACTGGATAAACAGCACCCGGCCAATGATCAACAATGCAATGAATACCACTACTATGTAGATCACCCCAATACGGTAAAGTATGACGGCTTTATTGTTTTCCATTTCAAGTTTGTATTATTCTGAATCAATATCCTCAATAAAAATTTTATCCGGAGGAACAATGGCTTCTTTAAGTGCCGATGTTCCTAATCGCTTAACTACTTCCGACTGTTTGCTGATATACATCAGATTCGATTTAGTCGAAATATATTCATAGCGTAATCCTTCGATTTCTTTAAGGGTCCGGTTTATTTCAATTGCCGTTTTTTGAGAATTATAGTTGTTTGCAATGTAGCACATTGCCAAAAAAGCTATACTCAGAATAAAAGGCAACTGTTTAATGACTTTCTTTCCAGACAGAAAACTGCCGGAAATAACACTGCCAATTGATCTTGATACCTTTGGTTTGGAGCGACGTTTTTCCTTTTCCGGTTTCTCTTTGACCTTTGGCTCTTCACTGGCTATAATGAGTGTATTCTTAACCTGATTTGCCATGACTATATTTTTTCAGCAATTCTTAATTTTGCACTTCGGGCTCTGCTGTTTTCGCTCAATTCCTCTTCCGAAGGGGTTATTGGTTTTCTACTGATCCTTTTCAAAGGCATCTGTGGATTTCCGTAGAAATCTTTTTCCAGTTTCGCCTCAAAGTTGCCGGTTTTAATGAAATTCTTTACCAATCGATCTTCCAGAGAATGATAGGTCAGTACTACCAATCTTCCTCCAGGTGCAAGGACATCATTGGCCTGTATCAGCATCTCTTTTAGGGCATCCAACTCTCCATTGACTTCGATGCGTAAAGCCTGAAAAACCTGAGCCTGATATCTGAATTCCTTTCCCCTTGGGGCGCAGTTTCCAATGGCTTCTTTCAGATCTTCGGTGGTGATTATTTCTTTTGTGGTTCTATAGCTGATGATGTTGTTTGCAAGTTTCCTGGGGTTGGCCACTTCTCCATATACCGCAAATATTTTGGTCAGTTCGTGCTCATCCCAAGTATTGATGACTGTTCGTCCATTTAATTGTTTACGTCTATCCATTCTGAAATCGATGTCACCTTCGAAACGGGTCGAAAACCCCCTTTCGGGATCATCGATTTGGTGGGATGAAATACCTAAATCGGCTAATATTCCATTCACTGGAATAGCATTGTGTAACCTTAAAAAGTTTTTCAGATATTTAAAATTCTGATTTAGTAATAAAAAACGTTCATCTGTAATGGTATTACCAATTACATCTGCGTCCTGATCAAAAGCAATTAATCTACCGGTAGTAAGTTTTTCCAGTATAGCACGCGAATGTCCTCCTCCTCCATAAGTGACATCTACATAGATGCCTTCTGGAATGATGGCTAATCCATCAATACTTTCGTTGAGTAATACCGGTGTATGATACATTATTGATTAGAATTCGGTTTATTAAGCGGGCTATTCCAAATGGCTTTACCCATAGCATGATAGTTAGGTCCAATCTCGCTTAAGTCTTTTTCATAAGCTTCTTTTTCCCAAATTTCAATAATTCCATTTAATCCTGGCTGAATAACTAAATCTCCCTTTATCTTTGCAAATACGATTAATTCTTTTGGAATAAGCAAACGACCAACAGGATCAAGTTCAACAGTTCTGCTTCCACGGATAAAATAGCGGGCATATTGTTGATTTTCCTGGATAAAGGGGTTGAGATTATTCTGAAGATAATCAAGTTTTTTTTGAAATGCTGATTGAAGGCATAATTCAAGGTATGGCCCGTCAGTACTTGGTTTGATGACAAAACCCTCATCAGCAGCGGCTGCAAGCTGTTTACGAATGGATGATGGAAAGAGAAGTCTTCCCTTCGCGTCAAGTTTACATTCATGTGTGCCAATCAGATGAGCCATTTGGGTTTTTGTTTTAATATGGATTCAAATATACAATCAAAATCCCACTTTTTACCACATACTCCCACATTGTTGATAACTTTTCTTAAAAAGTGAATATATTTTGTCGGTCCTAAAAGGTTCACTGTCTGTAAACTCAATGTTGATAAGGGTTTTACGATTTTTCTTTATATTATAGAGACCCTGAATTTCTATTTCTGATTTTTAAAATGATCTCATTATTCAAAGTAGATAGGGCTTTACGCCGAATTATGTTATTTTTGTGGTTTAATGCAATTGAATTTTCGAGTTATGCAAGACGAAATCGATGATCAGAAAAATGAAAGTAAGCTGATAGATGTAGAAAAAGTTTTCTATACTAAGAGCCCACGGGTTGCAAGAAAAATTCCTCAATTCATCTATAATTATTTAAAAAGAGTAGTCCATCAGGAAGATTTGAATGAAGCTATTCGTCGTTTTAACGATCAGCAAGGGCTGGATTTTGTGAGGTCCATACTTGCTCATATGGGGGTGAAGATCACTTATCAAGGGATTGAAAATATTGCGGTTGATGGGAGATATATTATAGCATCAAATCATCCTTTGGGCGGACTGGATGGAATGGCGTTGATGAAAGTTGTTGGAGAGGTGAGGGAGGATATTGTTTTTCCTGTTAATGATTTATTGATGAATGTGCCTAACTTATTGCCCTTGTTTATTCCTATAAATAAGCATGGAAGCAATACACAGAACATGCTTATTATGAATGAAACTTTTGCATCTGATAAAACGATTCTTTATTTTCCTGCCGGACTTTGTTCACGAAAACAACAGGGCAAAATACTTGATCTGGAATGGAAGAAGACCTTTATTACAAAGGCAAGGACTTATAAACGAGATATCATCCCTGTTCATATAAAGGGACGAAACTCGGATTGGTTTTATAATCTGGCTAATTGGAGAAAACGTTTAGGGATAAAAGCAAACATTGAAATGCTTTATCTGGTTGATGAGATGTATAAGCAGAATAATAAAAACATTAGTATTACCTTTGGTAAACCAATTTCATGGACAACTTTTGACAATCGATTTCCAGATATTATTTGGGCAAAGAAAGTAAAACAACATGTTTACACATTGGAAAGTAATATTTCATCAATTTTCGACGTTAACCTGTAATCATAGGTCGAGGAAACTCAAGAATGTATTGAACTTTACTTATTGAAAATGAATTATAAATGATGTCTCAAAAACCATCAAAAAATGAAACCTATAATTTCGCCTGTAGAAAGAGCATTAATTGAAAAAGAACTGACTCAACAAACTTTTGTACGGAAAACAAATAATGGGAATAATGAGATTTATATTGTTACATATCTTGAAGCCCCAAATACCGTCCGTGAAATAGGGAGATTGCGCGAAGTTTCTTTTCGTGACGCGGGTGGGGGTACCGGAGAAGATATTGATCTGGATGAATTTGATCTTGGTGATCATGATGCATTTAAACAATTGTTTGTTTGGAATCCAAGAGATAAGGAGATAATTGGAGGATATCGGTTTTTGCATTGTAAGAACCTCAAACGGGAAGCAGATGGAATGGTACATACGCCTACAGCACATCTTTTTGAATATTCGGATAAGTTTATTACTGATTATCTGCCATTTACGGTAGAGTTAGGCCGTTCATTTGTTCAACCTATATATCAGCCGGCAGTTAGTCTGCGAAAAGGCATGTATTCTCTGGATAACTTATGGGATGGGTTAGGTGCTATTATTGTAGATAATCCTGAAGTACGGTATTTTTTTGGAAAGTTTACAATGTATCCTCAGTATAACCGAGAGGCGCGTGACCTGATTCATTATTTTCTGGATGTTTATTTTGGCGATAATGAAAACTTGGTTTGGCCGATAAAAGATCTTGAGCTTCATATCGAGACGCCGATAAATATCCTGAAACCTATTTTAAATGGAGGTTCACTTGACGCTGATTACAAGATTCTGATTCAAAAAATACGATCTTATGGTGAGAACATTCCACCTTTGGTTAATGCTTATATGAGCCTTTCTTCAACGATGAAATCTTTTGGGACAGCAATGAATTATCCTTTTGGAAATGTTGAAGAAACGGGTATTATTATTACAATTGGCGATATTTATGATGGGAAGAAAGATCGTCATGTGACTACCTATTCCCGCGATAAAATTTAACTATGCAGATTAAAACAGCAGTATTCACCCAGAGTTGCGTTGTTCTGGAAAAATGCCCTAAGACACAACTACCGGAATACGCTTTTATTGGGCGATCCAATGTCGGGAAATCTTCCCTGATAAATATGCTCACCGGCAAAAAAGGGTTGGCAAAAGTATCGGGTGAACCGGGAAAAACAAGAATCATCAATCATTTTTTGATAAACGACAGTTGGTTTTTGGTTGATTTACCAGGCTATGGTTATGCAAAAGCGTCACATGCTGCACGGGCTGATTGGGAAAAGATGGTCTATTCTTATCTTTCCGGAAGGCGAAATCTTATGAATATATTTGCCCTTATTGATTCCAGACTAGAACCACAAAAGATTGATCTTGAGTTTATCAACTGGATGGGGGAAACACAACTTCCTTTTGTCATGTTGTTTACGAAAGCAGACAAGCTTTCAAAAGGGGAGTTGGCAGCAAATATAGAACGATACACCAATAAATTGAGGGAGGACTGGGATGAGATTCCGCCTTTTCTGGTTACATCTGCTATCACTGCCCAGGGGAAATTCGAAATCCTTGATCATATCGATGAATCCAACAAAACATTTAATATTTGATCAGTTTTCTTTCTTTTAATTGATGTCTGATGAACGTTGAAAAATCACCATTGATATATTAACAGGAAAACGTCAATAAAAAAAGCCGGTAATTTTTACCGGCTTTTTTTATTTAAAGAAATGGTTATTCAAATTCCATGATAAGAAAGTTCTTTGGAATTTGCTCCCCTATCTGTACTGTTATTTTTTTGATTACACCGTTTTGAGGAGCCTTCATGAGATTATACATCTTCATAGACTCCAGCACTAACAGTGTGTCACCCTCTTTAACTTTATCCCCAACCTTCACTTTTAATTCCTGAATAGTGCCAGGAATAAAAGATAAAATCTGTTTTGGGTCAAGCGGTTCATAAAACTTACGCATTATGAACTTCTTGGT
>Ga0224523_1000617_pt1 | contig 17680 bp, 7 predicted proteins | sample CFST50metaG_FD_182732 | JGI IMG/M metagenome (GOLD analysis project Ga0224523, IMG submission 182732) | Peat soil microbial communities from Stordalen Mire, Sweden - C.F.S.T50 | ecosystem: Environmental > Terrestrial > Soil > Wetlands > Peat | place: Sweden: Norrbotten County, Stordalen Mire...
CTGCTTTATTGACATAAGAATAATAATTGATAAAAATTAATTTTAATAACTTGTTTCAACCTCTTGTGTCCACTGATTATTCAGTCATTCCCGGCAAGATTACTACTACTACTACTACTACTACTAATAGATAATTTGCTGAAGGAAACAAATCAGTACAAATATATTTAGGCATTCTTTAATAAACATCGGTAAAAATACTGAATTATTTCGATGAATAATTAAATAACTATCACAATATTGATAATTATTACTACTGAGAGTGAGCATTTCCTGACAAGTAACAGCAATTTATTTTAATAATCTCTTTAATCACATAAGCATGGATTCCGGAGCTTTTGCACTAATAGAATCATGATAATTATAAAGCAGGAGTGGGCGCATCGGCATTCACGGGCGTTTTGTGCCTGCCTCCAATATCAGCAATTATACGGACATCAAAATAGTGTCAGTAATATTCGGGATTTGAATTTTTAGGTTTTCAATCTGATTGTTTGATATCATTAGCTGGCGGTTGTAATTTCTACTAAGATTCAATTTAAGTATTATTTCTATAATTGTTGAACTGATAAAAACGGATTAGTGTTTTGATTTTTTCGTCAGTATCCCTGCCTTGCATTTTAAAAATTCAATATCGAAATTTTAAAAATATTTCTTTACTTCAAATACTGTTATGTTCAGAATCAAATGACGTAATTGTCACACTGAGATAATCGAAGTGTGACCAGATAAAATAGTGGTTGTCATACTTCGATAAACTCAGCATGACATCTAATTTATACTTAACTTAAAACTACTAGAACTAATAAAAAAAGGCTGTCTGAATATTTCAGACAGCCTTTTTTATATTTATTAAAATTATTTTCTTACCATACAGTAAGCGCCGAGCGTTTCCATCCTGCAGCTGTTTTAACATATATATAATTTGCATCCCACGAAATATCTCCTGTATTGCCATTAGCATCAGCAGAACTTGTAGGTGTGTAGGATGTCCGCATACGAAATTGGCTGTAGCCTGTTGCTCCGGTAATATCAACTTTTGAAGTTGGTGTAGTGCTGGCAATTCCCAAATTGTTTGTCACATATACATTACCCAGTCCAAAATAACCAGCCCAGTTAGTAGTTGCTCCGTTAGCAGCCCCAAATACCCCATAAACCGTTCCTGAATTTGCATATGCCCAACCTCTAATTCCATAATTCCCACCAGTTGTTGAAATTGAAGTTCCAAATACACCCATGTAACCACCTTCAAAATAGCCTCCATAACCATAATCAGTTGCAGATGGTTCTGATTTCCCATAAACTGCAATCACATCCGCGTTACCAGTTCCAGTATATTCAGCATGTATTACATGTGTCTGGTCCGACAAACTATCCGAGGTAAAATAACCTGCATACCTGTTGCTGGTGGCAACCTGCATCTGGGCCTGCCCTGTGGCAGTATTCGTATTTACTAATAATTTACCATCATTTGTAATTTTCATACGAACGGTATTATTCGTACCGAAATACAGGGGGTTATTAGTGCCAACATCAATGAACATAGGTCCCGCATTCGATCCAGTCAATAATACAGATAAATTAGCAATACCTAATGTTGAAATGGAACCAACTGCTGAAGGTGCATATTTTCGCATCTCAAAATAATCATATAAGCCCCCTGTCGATTTTAAAGACAATGTTGCCTCTCCAGTAGACGATGAAGTTTCTATAAGTGCCTTTTGTGCATTACTTCCATAAATATTCAAGCTTACAGATGGCGTTGAAGTTCCTATTCCTAACCGACCATTTGTATTATCCCAGAACAAATTATTAGTTCCACCAAGAACGCCGGCATTATTAAACTGAACATTTCCACTTACTCCGCCAATCGTAAGATTATTATCGCTTGCCCATTGCAGTTTCCCGCTGCCATTGGTTTTTAGTACCTGGCCGGCTGTTCCGTCAATAGGCGGAATAGTGAATGCTCCAATTGTCAGAGAATCGGTTACCTTGGCTCTTCCTGAAAAATACCCCGCCCAGTTAACAGCACCATTCATAGCCTGTGCATAAATTCCATAATTTGTGGAGGTACCTATACCGGATGCTGATGCATATACACCATAATTTGTATTATTTGGAACTAAGGAAGATCCTTTTACTCCATATCCAGTGGCTCCCATATAACCATAACTTTGAGGAGCTCCAAGTGAAGGACCATATGATCCATAAACACCACATCCTCCAGAATAATAAGCATGACCTCTTACCCCCATATCAGCAATTGAATTATATACTCCCATTTGTCCAATAGCATAAATATTACCAGGACCCGACTGCCCTGAAGCATTATCATATACTGTTATAGCACTCGAGTACGCGCTTGATCCGTTCGAAAAAACCTGCAATGCACCTGTTGAATCAGCAGTTGGTGTTGGGTTCCAGATTTCCATTTTATGTGTAGGAGTAACTGTTCCGATTCCTATGCTTGCTCCATTATTATACAGCAAACTATTTGCGACCCAGTTTATGCCATCATGTCTTAATGTTTGTCCTGAGGTTCCTGCAACCAGTGGCCCGGTGGCTCCGGTTGCACCTGCAGCACCTGTTGCCCCATTGATACCGTTTGATCCGGTAGGCCCTGTTGCACCAATTGCTCCTGCTACTCCTGTTGGACCTGTTGCACCAGCTACTCCAGTCAAACCGGTGGGACCAGTAAAACCTAATGCTCCTGTTGCTCCTGTTGAACCATTGGTTCCATTCGCACCGGCAGCACCTGTAGGTCCCGATAGCCCTGTAGCACCAGTTGGCCCTGTAGCACCTGTTACACCATTTGTTCCATTTGAACCAGCCGCACCCGTTGCTCCATTAGCACCCACGGCCCCGGCAGGACCTGTTGGCCCTGTTGCACCAGCAACTCCGGTAGCACCCGTGGGTCCCATTCCGGAACCAGTCGGGCCGATAGGTCCCGTTGCACCTGTAGCGCCAACTGTACCAATCCCGGTTGGTCCAGTTGCACCATTGGCTCCTGCAGCCCCTGTTGGGCCTGTAGCACCAACATTGCCGTTTGAACCTGTTGGTCCTGTTGGCCCCACTCCTGAACCTGTAGGACCGATAGGTCCCGTTGCACCTGTAGCGCCTGTTATACCAGCACCCGTAGGACCTGTTGGCCCCGTGGCACCCGCCGTTCCTGTTGCACCATTCGTTCCTGCAATACCTGCAGAACCTGTTGGACCAGTTACACCATTGATACCAGCAGCACCAGTTGCACCATTACTTCCTGTGGCTCCCATAGGCCCTGTTGGTCCGGTTGCACCAGCAATTCCTGTAGGACCTGTAGGTCCCACTCCTGAACCTGTAGGACCAATAGGTCCGGTAGCACCTGTAGCGCCTGTTATACCAGCACCCGTAGGACCAGTTGGCCCCGTGGCACCTGCTGCTCCGGTTGCTCCGTTTGTTCCGTCAGCACCTGCAGTTCCTGTTGGTCCTGTGGCTCCATTAACACCAGCTGATCCAGTAGGACCTGTGGCTCCTGTAGCACCATTGATCCCATTTGTGCCCGCAGCTCCTGTTGGGCCTGTAATACCGCCTGTGCCGCTGTTTCCTGCATACATTGCAAATGGTACAGATAATAACTGACTTGAGCCCATATCAGTATAAGACGTTCCTCCGGCAGCATCAAGCTCTATTTTTAACCAATAGGCTCCCGTACTCCAATTGATAGTGGCAAATGATCCGTTGAGTACTGTACCTGTACCTACTCCCAAAGTAATTAAACCAAACTGGTTTGTTGTTGGACTAAATTTCTCCGAGTACACTATTATACCTGTTGAGGATCCCTGTAGTATCGATATTTTAACACTTACCGGCTGGCTTATAATCAGGTTCCCACCTGCATCTCTTACCACCGCCTGGTAATTGAATGATTGTGGCACTTGCGCCATCAATGCCGGTCCTGCCAGCATACATAAAAGAATTATGAATTTTTGTAATTTTTTCATAGCATCACTATTGATAATTATTCAGTTTATATGGTAGATATTTCAACTAGCAATAATATAAAAATATCTGTGAATCGAATAACAATTCATCGAAATAATTTTAGAGATAAAATAAAAAACTCCTGATTTTGTCAGGAGTTTTTTATTGTAAAACATTTTATTGATAATCAGGCAGGAGTGAGGCCACCTGGATTCTCATGAGTCTTATGCCTGCCTCCTATATCAGCAATTATACGGACATCAAAATAGTGCCTGTAAAATTCGTGATTTGAATTCTTGAAGTAGATTGCCTATATTATCTTTCAGAATGATGACAATTTTTGAACCCTAATTTCTCATGATAAGTATTATTACCGATGCAAACAATTACTCAAAAAATGTAACTTTGCTTAATCAAAATAAACCTATGGAAGCCGATACCAAAATTTCAATTGCAATAATTGAAGACGATATTATTCATTACAAGCTGATGAAGCAATATCTGCCTGACGATCGGTATGATGTAATGTGGTATCAAACCGGTAATGATTTTCTGAAGACTGTTGAAAATCTGCCCGAAATAGTAACGCTCGATCATAAGTTACCTGATATGTCGGGTCTTGATATTTTAAGGAAAATTCATGACCAGCAGTCTTATTGCAATGTTGTTTATTTTTCAGGGCAGGAAGAAGTTGCTGTTGTTGTGGAAGCCTATAAACTTGGCGCAAAATATTATATTATAAAAAATCAGAGTTCATTTGTTGAATTTGAGAATGCAATAAAAAATATTGTACAGAATATTCAACTCAAAAAAGAAGTTGAACAATTGCGAAATCTTGTTGTGCGCAGGGAGAAGTACACTGCAATAATTGGCGAAAGCCCTGAGATTCTTAAAGTGCTTAAGCTTATTCAAAAAGTGGAGAACAGTGATTTTCTTACGTTGATTACCGGTGAAAGTGGTACAGGAAAAGAGCTGGTTGCACAAGCTATTCATTACAATTCGCAACGAAGTAAAAAACCATTTGTTGCAGTGAATGTTTCAGCAATCCCATCTGACCTGGTAGAGAGTGAACTCTTTGGTCATGAGAAAGGCGCCTTTACAGGAGCCGATTCAAGAAGAATTGGAAAGTTTGAAGAAGCCGACAATGGTACAATATTCCTTGATGAAATAGGAGATATGGATCTTTCGCTTCAAACAAAATTGTTGCGGGTGCTTCAGGAAAAAAAGATTACACGACTTGGAAGCAATAAAGAAATATCAGTGAATATAAGAGTACTTCTTGCCACGAACCGCAACCTTGGAAAAATGGTAAAGGACGGACAGTTCAGGGAGGACCTTTATTATCGCGTTCAGGGATTTCTTATTCATTTGCCACCATTGCGGGAGAGAGGAAACGATCTGATTGTACTTGCAAATTACTTTATCACTGAATTTTGTAAAGCAAATAAAATTTCCCAGAAATGTCTTCGCAGGGAAGCATATAAAATGCTTATGCAGCACAGCTGGCCGGGAAATGTCCGTGAATTGAAATCTGTAATTGAAAGAGCCATCCTGATAAGCGACACAAACGAAATTACTGAAGACGATCTTCTCTTCTCAGATTTTTAATATATATAATATTGTTAAGATATATCAATACTATCCAGTCAGGCAGAGCCGTTCCATTCTTTTGGAACGTGTCGAAGCCGACTGGAATATTTAGTATTCTTATAAAATGAAATATATTTATGTTTATATTCTTGAATGCGCTGATGATTCATACTACATACTACATTGGAGTTACAAATAATCCTGATAGAAGATTGTTAGAGCACAATTCTGGAATGCATCCTGAATCTTATACCTATTCTCGTTGACCTTTGAAATTGAAATATTGTGAATATTTTATCGATCCTGTTCAGGCAATCTATTGGGAAAAAAAACTAAAAGGGTGGAGTCATAGAAAGAAAAAAGCTTTAATTGAAAATGATTGGAAATCCTTAGTTGAATTTTCGAAAAAATATAAGATCAAATCTTATAAAAGAAAAATAGTATAGAAAGCACTAAATAATTTAACTATTACTCACTCTTCGACACAGACGCTCTCGCACGCTCCCGCATATTGTCTGGCTCTGAGTGACATTGAGGGAGGAATTGATTTCTGATTAATAATGTTTTAATTCGCCTTTACCAGTTTGATCAGTTTGGTGCTTACTTTATTCTGTGTTACACCTGCAAGATAATATCCTGAAGGCAGATTAGAAATGTCATCAAGCAATATGGTGTTAGTTCCTTTTTCAATATCGGCGGCTTTTTTCTTCATCACTTTTCCTGTCATGTCGTAAAGGATCACTTCTATTTGTCCTGCATCCGCAGCATTGTAGTTTACATTTAACCTGTCGGTAAACGGACTTGGTCCAGCAGTAATGGTGCCTATATCCCCGCTACCCATTGCCATATTTACTACTGCTACTTTGCTGTAATGAGAAGCCCCATCGTAGTCTACCTGTTTAAGCCTGTAATAATTAATTTGGGTTCCTGCATTTTCATCTTTAAAAGAATAATTAACAGGTGAGTTGCTGTTCCCTGCTCCTTTTACTGTACCAATGGATTCGTAGGTTTCACCATCTGTTGATTTTTCAACTGAGAAATGATCATTATTAGTTTCAGATGCTGTGATCCACTTCAGGTCAGCAGTATTATCATTCTTTTTCGCTGTAAAACTAATAAGTTCCACAGGAAGTGTAACACCTGAACCTATCTTTCCGTCAACATCGCAATTTGTGAGATCTTTTGCTGTTTTGTTATCGAAATTCCAGTATCCAAGAAGTCCTGCCGCATTATAGGAAGTTCCGGTTACGGTGGTAGGGTTGTTCATTATATTGGTGACCTGCGTTTGTGTAAATGCAATATTCCATATAGATACTTCATCAATATTCCCGTTGAAATGCCTGTAATTATCCTGGGGATTGCTCCATCTTCCCATACTAAGTTTAGCAAGATTTGAAAATGGAGCAATCTTGCCTGTAGCCGCAGCATTATAGGCTTCAAGTACTCCATTTACATAAATCATCATCTGCTTAGTTCCGCCGTTTCCGTTGAACACGCATGCCAGGTGATACCAGGTTCCCACAACTGGAGTTGTTGTTGATTGAATAACCTGCCTGCCGGATGATACTGTATTTATAGCAAATTCAAATTTTGTGTTTGTCTGGTTATGCTGTACCCAGAACACCCCATTATCACCGTTACCTGTAGAATCGTTCAATGTGAAGAAATTTGCCCATTGACCAACACCGGGAGCAGTAAGGTTTGTCCATCTTACCCACATTGTTATGGTCATTGTTTTTCCATTGGGCAGATCACTGATACAATCCAATGCTTTTCCTCTGCCAAAGTCGATATAACTCCCATTTGTTGCATCAAAATAAGCATTGTTCGAAGAAGGGCCCGTTGTACCGCCGGCTTTTGTTTGCTTGCTTGTGCCAGTATTAAGCATGATAAATATAATTACTCCTGCAATAATCACAAAAATTCCAATGCCTATTGCCAGTTTCATTTGTAAACTCAACCTTAGTTTTGATCGCACAGTATTTTTTTGCGAGAGACGAGATTTCATAAAAAACATATTTGGAAAATTTTCTGTAAAATTACAAAATACTGAAACTCATTGTATCAGTAGTAATACGTAAACTTATGCTTGGTGCTAATTCTTAGGTGTTGCATTTAAAATCTGAAGTAAAACTTTAAATTCATCTTTCATAAGTTCAGAAAACATTTTAATTTCTTTAATATTTTCTTTGGCTGCAGCAAACGCTTCGATCTTTTCAGCAATGCTTCTAAGCTTTGATGCACGTATGTTTCCGCACATGCCTTTTAATGTATGAGAACAATAGGATATTTGTTCAAAGTCGGAACCGGCAATTGCATAAAAAAGTTTTTCCAGAAGTTCCGGAAATAAATTTCTGAAATGTTCAAGAATTTCATTGTACAATTCTTCATTGCGTCCGACAAGATTAAGAAATTCCTTTTTGTTGAATATGTTCTCCTCGTCTGATATCTGTAAAATTTCAGGATTATCAACAGTTACTTCGTTTTCTTCAGTCGATAAATATTTTTTCAGGATAGCATACAAATCAGTATTCCTGAAAGGTTTTGAAAGGTAGTCATCCATGCCGCATTCAATACAGCGTTCCCTGTCGCCCTGCATTGCAATGGCTGTAAGTGCAACAATAGTAATATGATTTGAATCTTTTTCCAATGAACGGATAATGCGTGTGGCCTCGAATCCGTCCATTACCGGCATATGCACATCCATAATAATTAAGTCAATTGGAAATGTTCTGAAACTGGTAACAGCTTCTGAGCCATTCTGTGCAAACAGAATATTTGCACCGGTCCTTGAAAGCAAGGCTTTCATGAGCTTCAGATTCATACTGTTATCTTCAACTATTAATATAGTCTTTCCCGGGTATTGTTCAATCATCTGCGTCATATCATTATCATTTTGCATTTCCTTTTCATCAGTTTTATTAATGATGCTACATAGCAATTCATACAGTTCAGTCATTTTTACGGGCTTCGTAAGGTATTTATCAATACCAGCATTCTTTCCTAATTCTTTAATATTGTCTTTTTCTATAGAAGAAAACATCAGGATAGTAGGTTCAGCACTAAGATGGAGATCATGTTTAATTTTTTCAGCAACAGTAATTCCGTCCATTCCGGGCATGTGCATATCCAGTATCACCAGATCATAAACATTTGTTCCATCTTTTGATTTTTCAAGAATATCCAAAGCTTTTGCACCGCTTGATATTGTTGTGGAATCAATACCCCAATAATAAAGCATGTCGTGCATTATTCTAAGATTGGTTTTATTATCATCCACAATAAGAACTTTTTTAATATTGCTAAGTGACCCGATTTGCTTTGCTGTCGGGTTAGTGGAAATTTCCATGGGTATTTCAAAATAGAAGGTGCTTCCAACATCCTCTTTACTTTCGACCCAAATTTTGCCTTCCATCAGATCAGCAAGACTTTTTGAAATAGATAAGCCTAATCCAGTTCCTCCGTATTTGCGGGTGGTTGAGCTGTCGGCCTGTTCAAAGCTGCTGAATATTTTTGCTATTTTATCGTGAGGAATTCCTATTCCTGTATCATGCACACTAAACTGTACAGAAACTTTATTTCGCTGATCAGGCTTTTGGTGGTTCATTTTGATGCTGACACATATTTCGCCTTTCTCAGTAAACTTAATCGCATTACTGATAAGATTTATCAGTATCTGCCTAATTCTTACGGAATCACCAATAAATATATCAGGAATTGAAGCTTCAATTTCAAGAAGAAGTTCAATGTTTTTTACAAACGCTTTCACATTTAGTATTTCCAGGCTTCTTTCAACCATTTCTCGCAAATTGAATTCAGTGTTTTCGATTGAAAGTTTTCCTGCCTCAATTTTTGAAAAATCAAGTATATCATTTATTGTATCAAGCAGCGAATATGCTGAGGACTGCACTGCTTCAAGATACTCCCGCTGGGTTGTGGAAAGTTTGGTGGTAAGGGTAAGCTCTGTCATGCCAATTACTCCGTTCATTGGTGTACGGATTTCATGGCTCATCATAGCAAGAAACTCGGATTTGGCTTTATTTGCGCGTTCAGCATCTTCCTTTGCACTGCGCAACATCAGTTCATGTCTTTTTCTTTCAGTAATATCGATCAGTATTGATAGAACAGCCTCTTCATTATCAAAGATTATTTGTTCTGTTTTAACGATTACATTTAAAATTTTGCCTGATTTTGAGATTACATCTATTTCATAATCTTTAATGGTTTTTTCGCCAGCATTTCGTTTTTGCATGACCTCCATTACGATTTTCTTGCTGTCATCTGTGATGTAATCGAAAACTTTTGTACCTGCCAGTTCCTCAAAAGAATATTCAATAACGTTTATAGAAGCATCATTTACAAACAGAATTTCTCCGTTGCGATGAATCATAATCATATCAGGCATTTTGCAAACAAGTGTGGAATATCGTTGTTCGCTTTCTCGCAATTCTTTTTCTATACTGTTACGTTCAGTAATATCACGATGGAAACAGTATAAAACATCTTTCTTTTCGTAATAGGTCACACTTTCTTCAAGAATCATATAAGTTCCGTCCTTCTTGCGATGTACAGCTTCGAACCGGTCATGACCAAGCTCTATTATTTTTGCAATACGTGATTCAACTGAATTAGCTGATTCGGTATCCGCAATATCAGAAATATGCATTGTCAATAATTCTTCTTTTGTATAACCTGAAGCATGGCAATAGGAATTATTTACATCAATAATTTTTCCTTCTTTATCAACAACATAAAAACCTTCAATTGTTGTTTCAATAATTGTACGGTATAGATTTTCACTTTCAGCAAGGGCTTTTTCTGCATTCTTACGTTCTGTAATATCTTTATCAACGCCACGGTATCCTTTCAGATTTCCGTCTTTATCAAGAATAGGCACTCCGTTTGTAAGCAGACATATTTTTTCGCCATTTTTACCGATATTCCAATTTTCAAAGTCTCTTATGGGCTCCTTGTTTGCCATGATCTGTGCAGATATTGGAGCTACTCTTTCAGCTTCTTCGGGAAGCATGAAATCAAAGGGAGTTTTCCCGATTATATTCTCGCGCGTTACGCCAAAAATATCAACACCCTTTTCTGAAGTATACGTATAATGGCCATTTTCGTCCACTTCCCACACCCAGTCTGCAATGCTGAATGTGATATCCTTTAGTCGTTGTTCGCTCTCCAGTAATGATTCTTCCGCTTTTTTATTGTCAGTTATATCTTCAAAGCTTTCAATTCCTCCTATCAGTTTTCCATCTAAATCTTTCAGAATATCTACATTTTTAAGAATATAAATCCTCCTTCCTGATTTATGGCGTATGCTACATTCGCGCGCATTTATCGGCTTGGTGATAGTGGTGTTGAATAGGCCACATCCTGTATTGCATGGCGATTCAGCAAATTTTTGGCACGATTTCCCAATCATTTCTTCAGCAGAATAACCTGTAATCAGTTCAGCTTTTTTATTCCATGAAGTGATGATTTTTTCTGTGTTTACTGTAAAAATTGCACTGGGTATAACTTTATAAATCATGTCAGCAAATTCTTTCGCTTCCAGAAGTTCTTTTTCGGCAGTTGCCCTTTCGCTGATTTCAATTATAAGTTCATCTTTTTGTTCATTGTATTGTTTAACGAGATTTGCTATTTTACCAAATTCATTATTTCTTTTTAAAAGATACTGAATAGTTCCTGTTTCGCCCCTGGATAAACTTCCTGTAATATTTTTAAGCGGAACTGCAATCCATTTCCTGGTGAGATATAGAAAAAGAATAATAGCAATCGTAAAAAAAATTATACTCGCTAATGAAAAGTATCCCACATTATTCATTTCGCTGGTAAGATCGTCTTTCTTTAAAAATTTTAACCAGGCAATATCTTTTCCATTAATATCTTTGATTGTTCTGTTAATTATTTCTTCAATTTTATTTTGTTTGCTGTTTTCGTTTATCAGAAAATTTAAATTGACTTCAAAACCAGTCGCCCTTTCAATTTCGGAAATGTATGCTTTGTCCCACAATTTTGAAGATATCAGGAATCCATTAGCTACTGATGTTCTGGAAATATCAGAGGTAGGAACGATTGATGCTCCAAAAAGTTCAATAAGTTTCCCGTCAGCAATAATGAAAGCGTGGATGGTGGAACTTGCAAAAAACAGTTTTTTTATTTGCGCTGCATTCAGTGTTGTTAAAGGCACTAATGAATCAGAAATTGAATATAATAAATTGCCATTATTCGCATAAACACCTATACTGCTCATGTTAAAAGTGCTCATGATAGGGCTCATATTATCTTTAATCCAATGCTGGTCCTTGGTTTTGGTATATTCAACCATATCATCCCAGGCTGAATTATCTTTTGTAGGTTTTAGAAAACTTTCCGCTTTGAATTCCAAAACATTATCAATTATCCTTTCATCACTTAATTGTTTTGTCTTGAGGAATATCCTTTCATCACTAATGCGTATGTACTGGTATCCTAAAAAAGTTATCAGAAAAATTCCAATAACAATAATAAGTAGGATAGTAATTTTATGCTGAATCTTCATATAAACATTTTTATTTAAACAATAGTCAAATTCAAACTTTATCTCGGTATAGAGACAAGCAATTATTTTAATTATGCGGATTATAAAATCCACCGGAAATAATCGTTAAATGTACGAATTTGATATGAAAACATGCATCAGTAAAATTGCTGAGTTAAAAATTTGCGTTAAAGTATTTATGATGAAAATTGAAGGTGTTTGAGTACGTAATATAAAAGGAGATAAGTAAAAAACATTTTTAAGCTGTTTGGCTATTAAAAAAAACTAAGTATTTACAAGGGTTTTGAGGGATCCGGTAATTGTTATGTAAAAATATTAAAAAATTATGGAGAAGCTTTGAGTGTCTTTTGTTGTGTTGCATTGGATAAAATACGAAGACAAAAAAAAAGCCATCCTTGCGGACAGCTTTTTTTTAATTTCAAAAACAATTACTTAACAGCTTTTGCTAAAGCAGCACCTGCTTTGAATTTTGCAACTTTCTTAGCAGCAATTTTAATTGGCTTACCAGTCTGAGGATTGCGGCCAGTTCTTGCAGCTCTTTTAGCTATAGAGAAAGAACCAAATCCAACAAGGATAACGCCTTCACCTTTTTTCATTGATTTAGTGATAGCTGAAACGGTAGCGTCAATAGCTTTACCAGCATCAACTTTACTTAATTTTGCTTCTTTAGCAACTGCATCAATTAATTGTGCTTTGTTCATGATTTTTTAATTTTTAGTTAATGAAATATTTGTTTAATAATAGGCAAATTTAGTTAATGAAATATTCAAAGCAAGCATTCCCTATGCATAGTTATTAGCAATTTTCGATGAGTTATTAACAATTTCGCCATTCTTGATGGGGTACTACCTTTAATACGTGCATGAACAGGGCTACAGGATGTGATGGTATTTGCTCAAGAAACAGGTAACACTTTGTAGCTTTTGATTTGAACCTGGCTATATGAAATAAGCCGGAATTAATGATTAGAGATGGCTTTTTCAATTAGATCAACCATAATAAGAACGCCTTTGCCAGCAAGGGCCAACAAAAAGAAACACCAAGAACGCCTTAAAGTTCTTGGTGCCTCATAGTCTATTATGCTATATTAAAATTTTACAATCCTTTTACTTAGCAGCCCATTATTCTTAGCATCTCTTATCATAAGCAAATAAATACCCCTTGCAATATTGCCGGTGTTAACCTTTACTGCCGAGTTTTCTGCAGTGGTTTCAATTTGCATCAGGTTGCCGAGCATATCGTACAGTTGAATTTCGGCGGCGGTGTTAAGGTTGTAAATATAGAAATAGTCCTGCACGGGATTTGGAGCAATCACTATGTTGGCAAAAGCCTGGCTTTCGGTGATACCGCTGCAATTAATGGTCTGTATGCAGAAATCATCAAAGTTGTATTCATTGTAGCGCGAATCGGTTTTGTAGCGACAGAAAACACCTATGTAAGATGTGTTATGAAAAGTGTTTTCGCTGAATGTCCCTGTATGGGCGTAATTGGTGCCACCAATCTTGTCGGAAAAAATCTGCCACACGTTCAGGTTATTCCTGATAATTTGTATGCGCGCTTTCACATTGCCACTGAAGCTGGCAGTATCGGTAAATATAAGTGTACGCAGTGTTCCAGTTTGTTTATAAAATTTAATGTTGTCGTTGCCTACCTGCCCCATCTCAATGTAATAACCATTGAGTGAATTATTCAGATCGGGATGATCTGAAACAAGGTAAACCCTCACGAAATTATCAACGGTGGGGTTAAATTTTAAATCAAGAAGGAACGACCATTTGATGGTGCTGTCGCATGTGATGTACGTGGAAACCGGCGTGGAAAGCATCATGGAGTCGGCAACAGTATTGCCATTGGTGCGGCCTCCGTTACTTTCAAGTTCGCCTGCATTAACTTTAAACAAAGAATCAACACCCAAATCAGTCCATATGGGGTTGCTCGTAAAATCGCCATCACTGAAATCGTCAGAGAAAGTATTGCATTCCGGAACCAGTATTGTTATGGGCCCGCAATACTGGGTCATCACATTGAAACAAAGATCCTGAATATTATTGATGCAAATTGTACTTGCCCCGAAAGGTAAATCAGGGACAAATGTAAGGCTCGCTACGGTATTGCCAGTTTGCATGGTTACCGATGCAGGGTTATCAATCGTATTCACTGTATAATTGGCGGGGTTACCAGCAATGATAGGATCTACAGGTTCTGAAAAGTAAACATTGAGTGAACCGGCATTGACCACCACCACTGAATCCACTGTGGGCGCATTGGAATCGCAACCGCAGGTATCGCTTGAAATGCAGAAATCATCGAAATAATACTGGTTGTAGCGTGAATCGGTTTTATAGCTGCAATAAACTCCGTAATAGGCGGCGCTGAAAATTGAATTTTCAGCGAAGGGGCTTCCTTCCGAAACGTAATTGGTGCCACCTGCTGCATCGGAAGATACTGACCATTTGTTCCCACTGGCTGAGCAGCTTTTTACAACCTTTATGCGTGCTTTTATATTCGAGGCAAACGAAGTTGACCCTGTAAACAGCAGCGTTGAAACACCGGCGTTCACTTTAAATAATTTAATATTGTCGGCGCTTGTCTGTCCCATCTCAATATAATAACCATTCAGTACGTTTTTCAGGTTGGCATTGTCCGACACAAGGTAAACTCTCACTATGTTATCGCTTGTAGGATTAAATTTTAGGTCAACAAGGAACGACCAGGTAATACTGTCAGTCATCACCAGCGAAATCGGTGTGGATAGCATAATAGTATCGGCTATGGTGTTGCCATTGCTGTGCGGTCCGTTACTCTGAAGTTCTCCGGCTGTAACTTTAAACAGAGTATCCACATTCATGTCGGTCCAGGCGGGGTTGGCTGTAAAATCTCCATCGCTGAAATCGTCCGACAGCACGTTGCATGAGGGTGGGGGCAGGGAGTCGAGTATGGTGAACAGTGCGCTTGTATCTGCAGTCAGCAAGGCGGCATCGTCGGTAACTTTAATGCTCACTCCTGTTTCTGCAGGATGGTAGGTAAGCCCGCTGAAGGTGCAGGAATATGCGCCTGCCATGATTGTTCCTGTAAGAACGCCGCTCAGCGTACCATTACCTGTTACGAGTGCAAGTGTAATATTGGTATTGGAGGTTACATTTGAAACCATACCTGTCGAATCAAGTGCATGCACTATCACATTAAAAGGTGCATTGATAAAAGGCGATACACCATTATTGACCGAAGCTACGAACAGTTGTTTTGCCGGCAGCAGGCTGCTTACATGGCCTGAAATAAAAATATTGTCAATCCTGGATGAGCCTGCGGAACCCACTAACGCGCCACTTACGGCAGTATCGGAGGTCATGATCCACCTTATATATACGGTATCCTTATTGTCACAGTCTGAAGGAAGCGTAACACCGGCAAGGCTTCCTGTGGTAAAGTTGGTGGCAACGGTGACTACGTTCCCGGCAAAATCATTCCAGGTTGCCGAGTAGTCGGTTGAATACTGAGCTTTAAAATGTGCCGGTCCTGTGCCTGAACTGTATTGTTTTGATGAAAGTGCTATGTTGCTGTAACCCAGTGTAACCACTTTAACCTGCCAGTATTTGGTAAGGTTTCCGGTGTTCCATTTGGTAGCCGAAGCGCTGCGTGTAGTGGCGCCGGTTGATGTAAACGTTATTGCCGAAGTACCGCCATGTGTGTTGATGAACATGGGCAGGTTGGCTGTGGTGCCGCCATCGGCAATTGAATCGTCGGGGTTATTGGGGAATGTCCATTTTACAAGGGTATCCTGACTAAAGGATAATAATGGAATCAAGGCTAAGAGAGTTAACAGTAATTTTTTCATTTGTTTTGGTGTTATGTTTGTTAAAACCGATACTGATGATCTGGTTCAGCATATCTGAATTGGCCAACTCCGGCCGATTTAAATTAACCACATCTAAAGTACTCTTTTTCGATTAAATGGACAAGCATTATAAAAAAGGAGTACTTAGATATTAAAAAATAATCATGGCGAATACACCAAACCACACAATATAACCATTCTTTCACGGGATAGGATCAGCCCGCCACACAATATGATTATCCTTTCACTGGAATGTACCCGCTTCACCGAAAGACAAGCGGGCGCTGACATTGAGGGGATATTCAATAATTATTTATTTCAATTGGTATTGTTGTAATTGCAAAGTTCACTCCCAAAATGCTAAGAATGGCTGATGGCAGGGCAGTGGAGGATTGAGATAATTTTTCAAAGTTCTCAATGTCGGTGAGATCAAGGAAACAAATAGTTTTTTTCATGCTAATTTTAATTTCACTTTTTCTCTGTTATTAATTCGGTTGCTTTTATTCTCTTTTACTCTATTGTCAACGCGTAAAATTTTACACATAGGGAAGCGAGAGAATCTTTCACTTAATTATCAATATTGGCGAGAACACAAACATTAGCGGAGTCAAGCACTGGTAATACTCTTCTCATTTTATTACAATCAATTTACCTGTCTTGATTTTGTTTCCTTTCCTGTCAACCACTGAATAAATATAAAGTCCGTTGTCAATGTCAGACAAGTCTATCCTTTTTGCCTGCGAACTATTGTCAAGCATTACAGCTTTTCTTTTTGTTCCAATCCCGTCATATAATTCAAAGAAATATTTGTCATTTATTGCAAAGTCAAATGTTAATTCATTTGTCGCAGGATTGGGGAAAATATTTATTAAATCCTTGATAGAATTGTCTTGGTGAATGTCTGTAGTTAGGCAAGCCATAGAATCTGTCGACACACATACATCGTCTAGATAATATAATGCGAAAGGTAATGATCCAGTATCCAATTCCATGTAATGAACCGAATCCATATAATTAAAATATCCTATAGAAAAATATTTATAAGTTGAGTCAGAAATAAATGAACCAGAAATTTTTACCCAATTAGTAGAATCTGAAATTATTGAATCTGAAAAAAGTTTTACTGATGTATAATTCCATGGAGCATATCCACATTGCAAATTGTTTTGAACTGTCGAGAAAGCTATACCCATTCTATCGGAAGCATAAGAAGATTTTCCAGCTAAAGAAATATTGAAACTAATAAAATATTTTTGTCCAATAATTAATGGTGCAGTAAGTTGTCCGCCTACATTGTCTGCAGTGAGAACATAATCGCTAGAAAAATTAAATTCAGCGTAACCATTTCCTGATGATGCTTGTTGATAACCAAATTTATTTAAAGGTATGCTATAACCATTGCTTCCACAAGTATTGAAGTAGGAAGCACTCCCGGAAGAATTAGTCCATCCATTTGCGTAAGAAATCTGACACGTGTTATTCGGGCAAATTGAATAATCTTCAAAACCTGAATTGATAACAAGATTTTGTGCAAAAAGAAAAGAAGCAATAAAAATAAAAATAATTGTAAGAGAAGCTTTCATATTGTCAATATTTTATCTATTACTTGTGCTTAACTTGTATATTGCTGTTATAAGATTACCGCAAAGCCTAACTTTCTATTTGGATTGTTTAACCTATTTGTAGTCCTGTAAATATACCTTCACATTCTTCCTAATGCAAGGATTATTTTAAAGATTTCGTTATTG
>Ga0224523_1000620_pt1 | contig 17630 bp, 15 predicted proteins | sample CFST50metaG_FD_182732 | JGI IMG/M metagenome (GOLD analysis project Ga0224523, IMG submission 182732) | Peat soil microbial communities from Stordalen Mire, Sweden - C.F.S.T50 | ecosystem: Environmental > Terrestrial > Soil > Wetlands > Peat | place: Sweden: Norrbotten County, Stordalen Mire...
ATATATTATTATAATTAATTAATGTCTGTTAATTGTGTTAAAAACTAAAAAAATAAAATTTGTAAATTTGATATATCCATAATAACTAACAAAACATTAACATTATATTTTTTCTAACCTTATTAAATATTAATGCCTTGTATAAATATTAACAGCTTGTTTATAACTTAATATTTTAATATTTATTTTATAAAACTACATCTAATTTATGTTAGAACTATGTTTATTTTTTTATAAAAAAACAGGCTAACTATTTTGTTTATCTGTCAAAAAAGAATAAGAAATTTAAAAACATACGGACATCAAAAAACTTATTCTGATTTTTGTAACAAAGTTACTCAGATATTCACAAAAATCTGTTAAAAATAAGGATATATTTGACAGTAAGTTATTTCCAAAATAAAAGTAAAAATAATTTAAACACAAATAATGTTTTAAACAGTTAATTAATAAATGAATGTAATTTATTCTTAAAATCTATATATTTTTGTTTGATGAAAACTTATTAACAATGATTGAAAAAGAAAAAGATTTTGCTATCGGATGCGATCACGCAGGATATATTTTAAAAGAAATAATTAAAAAACATTTAGAAGATAAAGGTTTTACATTTAATGATGTTGGAACTTATTCGGAAGCAAGCGTGGATTATCCCGATTATGCTCATCCTGTGGCCAAAGCTGTTGAAGATGGTTTATGTAAACTGGGAATACTTATTTGCGGTAGCGGAAACGGTGTTTGTATAACTGCGAATAAACACCAGGGAATTCGTGCCGCATTATGCTGGAACGCAGAAATAGCTGCTCTTGCCAGGAAACATAACGATGCAAATGTAATTTGCCTTCCGGCAAGATACATCAGTTCAGGGCAAGCCATTGATATAATGGATACTTTTATAAATACAGAATTCGAAGGTGGCAGGCATGAAAAAAGAGTAGAGAAAATACCTTTATAAAATAAAATGGTCATTAATAGTCATTAGGTCATTGAGTCATTGATAGTCATTAAAAAATAAACAGTAATTGTAACAACTAATAACATACAACAAATGGCAGCAAAGCGAATGACTATAAATGACACGAAGTAAATGAATGAATGACAAATAATTTTAAGTGTTGTATAATCAAAAGAAATAAAAATGTCAGAACCATATCAGGATTTTGTCAAAGCATGCGAAACAAAGGCATTTGATAAGAATCACCGGAAAATATTAAACTTCAATATCAATAAATATGATGTGGCAGTAGCAAAAGGCAAACTGCAGTATCAAAATTTGAATCTTGCCAAAGAAAGAGCTGCCAGCATTAAACATAAAACAGTCAATGATCTCGATAAATATCTTGTCGAGTTTGAAGCAAATTTTATTACACGCGGCGGAAAAGTAATTTGGGCGGAGAACCAGGATGAGGCAATCAAAGAAGTGCTGAACATCACGAAGAAATATGATGCCCGTACTGTGGTCAAATCAAAATCGATGATCACTGAAGAGATCGAACTAAATCATCATTTGCAGGATCAAAAAATAGAAGCACTCGAAACTGACCTTGGAGAATACATTGTGCAAATTGCCGGAGAAAAGCCTTACCACATCATTACACCGGTGATGCATAAATCGAAAGAAGATATTGCAGAATTATTCAATAAAAAATTTGGTCTTCCTAAAGACTCTACTCCCGAAGAGATCACGGCATTTGTAAGAAAGCTGCTTCGCGAAAAATTTACTTCGGCAGATATTGGAATTACAGGAGCTAACTTTTTGATTGCAGATATAGGAGGGGTGGCGCTTACCGAAAATGAAGGTAATGCAATGATGAGTTTTTCTTTTCCGAAAATACTTATCACAATCGCGGGAATAGAAAAGATAATTCCTTCGTTTAAAGATCTTGATCTGTTCTGGCCTTTATTGGCCACGCATGGAACCGGACAAAACATTACAGCATATAATACTATTTTAACCGGTCCGAAACAGGAAAACGAAACCGACGGTCCGACGGATATGTATGTTATAATAATGGATAATGGAAGAACGGAAGTATTAAAACAACATGAACAACGCAGAGCGCTATCGTGCATTAAATGCGGTGCCTGCCTGAATGGCTGTCCTGTTTATAAGAACATTGGTGGTCATGCTTATGGAACAACCTACAGCGGGCCTATTGGCTCGGTTATCACACCTTATATGAGAGGTATGCAGGAATTTAAACATTTAAGTTTTGCATCTACATTATGCGGGAAATGCACGGAAGTATGCCCGGTAAAAATAAACCTGCATAAACTTTTATTATACAACAGGCAGGATTCGGTGAAGCAGGGCATGACCAAGAAAGTTGACCAGTTTGTAATGTTCATGTATAAGAAAGCTATGCTGAACAGATGGCTATTGGAAAAAGCAAGTCCGGGAATGAAAAATTTTGTTCTTAAAAAATATTTTGCAAAGCCCTGGGGTGAAAGAAGAAAATTACCCGAAATAACATCGAAAAGCTTTAATAGTCTTTGGAAAGAGCAAAGAGGAACTAAAAAATAGTGTTTGTAAAAAGAGGTATAGGGATATAAGGTATAGAGGTATAACAGTTAGCCGGATGCATGTCGTTGTGAAACCTTTCAAAAGCGTCTTTGCGAGAGAAGTATAGCGAAACGTTTTTGTTTTTTAACACAGAGTTCACAGAGATCAAATCAGAGTTTCACAGAGATAAAAATATGATTCCCGGCTAATGAACTTAGATTTTGCCACATGAATATAAGATTTTGCGAAATGAAATCGGATTTTACGACATGAATATAAGATTTTGCGAAATGAAATCAGATTTTGCCACATGGATATAAGATTTTGCCACATGAAATCGGATTTTGCCACATGGATATAAGATTTTGCCACATGAAATCGGATTTTGCCACATGAATATAAGATTTTGCCAAATGAAATCAGATTTTGCCACATGAATATAAGATTTTGCCAAATGAACTTAGATTTTGCCACATGGATGTTAGATTTTGCCAAATGATTATTAGTTTTCGTTACATGACAATCGAATTTCGATAGCTGGCTTATGGTTTTCGGTACTTGGATGTCTAAAGTAAGTACTTAAAGTGAACTAAAGGGACGGGCAGGGAATACTTTGAGCAACTTTGTGGCATCTTTGAGTCTCTTTGTGGAATAGCTGTACACAAAGGTTCACAAAGAAAGCACAAAGGCTCACAAAGAAAATAAAGCTTTGCGGTAAAAATATATTTGCATAGCATCATTTAGGATAAATAGGAATTATTATATTTGATGAAATAAAAATAATTTTTATGCACTCGTCGGGAGACGAGCGCGAACGAGGGTCAGCCAACGTTCAATCTATCGCACAAGACTTCGCCGAGCAGGGGGCACACATTAGATAATTCAATAAACAAAGCAATTTTATGAAAAGGTTTATTTTACTTTTTAGCATATTAGCAACAACTTCAAATTTTTCGTTTGCACAATGGAAAAAATGTGGTTCATTTAATGGACGAATAAGTTGTCTCGTTAGTGATCATTACCCAATATTAAATAAACTACAATGAAAAAATTATCAGAAATTGGAAAACAAATAATTGATAATCGTTATCCAGACAGAAATAAAAAATTATTAAATGAAGCATACAATGAGTTTAGAATCAGAATAAAAACTTATGATGATTGGGATGATCTTATCAAACTTATGGAATATGATGAACACCATTGGTCTTTACCTTTTGATATTTGCGAATTGATATTTGATAGATTAACAGCACTTGGAATAAGAAATTCATACGTATTATCTTGGTATGCTTTTATATTAAGTGCATATGGGGGACCAGATGGTAATCAAAAAGCGGACGAATTAATGAAGGAAGCAGAAGATTATGATAATAAAATGTCCGAAAACAAAAGTTAGTTGTATTGTTTCATTATGAAATAAAATAATACAACTATTTATGAAAAAATCAAGTGAGGATTGGCAGTGCAAATTCCCCGTTAAGCGAAGAGTTCGGAAGCTTGGCGGAGTTAAGCTCGGCATAGTCTTGAGTGATGGCAAGTGTTTAAGCGGACTATGTCGAATGTAAAGTGTAGTCTTCAGACTACGATAACTATTTTACGAAGTAAACAAGGAGTGTAAAGTATTAAGCGACGAAGTCAGCCAACGTTCAATCTATCGCACAAGACTTCGCCGAGCAGGGAACCGACTATTGCCTTACCCCACTTACATTATAAGTTTCCCCGCCACCTGCAAGTCCATCTGTATAAAAAAATGTTAAATTATTTTTGTCTTTAAAACCGCCGTTAGCTGTTTCTGCTGAAAAGTTTCCATTTTTATCAACATCCGTGTCGATAGAATAATTATTTGCTGCTCCATATTTTATTCTGATTCTACCACGTTTTAACCTTGTGATGTTTCCATCATAAACAAATGTTGTTTGTGAACTACCTGCCGCACCATAAGAATTTACAATGCATGTAAATTTAAAATTTCCAACATATTTGTTTGTATAATCAAACCAATCTTTATTACATGAATAAAGGCAAACCAAGGCTATGATTAAAATTATTTTTTTCATTCAGAGTGTTTTTTGGTTTATGTTAACCAAAGAAACAAAAAAAAGTATTCATCGCAAAACTTTAAATAGTCGAATCCCCGTTCGCCAGAGGCGGTGAAATAGAAAGAAAAACAAAACAAGAAATAACGCAAAAGCCCTAAGAACTTATGTTGTGCGGAGTTTATCCTGATGAAGGAAGTACTTCCTAGTCAAACTTTGTCGTGCAAAAAAATCATTATCAATAGATTTATTTTTTTATCTTACTTTCTTTTGCATTGCTCAAAAGAAAGTAACAAAGAAACAGCTAGGCAAATCAGAACTTCATCCCTCTCTGCTATAATGTAAGAATTCTAAACAAAGACATTCCGGAAGTGCGGAACTTTGTAAGAATTATTCGCATTCCTGCATTATTAAAGGTGCTCATGAATGCTTCGCAATTCTAAACATTATATCATTCACTCCAACCCTAACCCCGCTGATTTGCCAAACCAACCCGCATTTAATCCTTAAAAATTCAGAATGCCGGTCATTAAAAAGATGCCGCCCCATGATCCTGATAGCTATCAGGATTCCTTTGCCTTAGCACTTTTCCTGCTTCGCAGGAATGAAATGATTTATTGCGGAATTGTTTTTTGTTAATAAGTCGATAATTATTAAAGAGACTTCTCCGGAAAATGCTAAATCGATGATACCTTTTTATTTTCAGCAATTTTCTGCCCCTACCCTGAAGGGTGAAATTGCTGAAAAATCAGTCTTCCCTTTAGGGTCAGGGCAAGGACTGATTTTAATTTAACTTACTTTTGAAATAGCCTTATCTATTTTCCGAAGAAGTCTAAGGTTGTTTGGGGCTATCTTGCATACCAGGAAGCCCTTTATTCTTGGGGATTTTATATTACCACGACCTTAAGGTCGTGGTAATTGATAAATCAAGCCAATAACAGGGACTTTAGTCTCATATTTAAAGAATTACCAAAGTAATGCATATATGATTTTTTATAAAAAAAGTTATTGTTGTCCGATTAAAATTATACAATTACAATATTTCGTGCCTACGGCACTTTATTTTTTGTTCAATATGTTGTTTTATAAATACGCCTCCGATTTTAATAAATCCCATAGGGATGCAATAAATATAGGTGTTTAATTGAATTAATGTTTTTTTGTCGGACACTAATGAAAAAAAGTAATAAATAAATAAATGTATAGATACAATAAATCGATATAAAGTATGTTTATGCATTATAGATACGACTCCTGTATCTACTAAAATACAATCAACCTAAATATTAATTTTAAAAACTCAAGATCATGAATCATCATCAAATTGAAAAGTACAACATGTACAAAAAGATGCTTATTTTCTTTAGTAACACAACCTTCAGCGCTATGTGGGCAGGATTCGCCCGCCTGGTGACAGAAATTACAAATTTCATTACGCTAAACACTTCATTTACCAATTATATACAGCAGCACCAGCTGGATATAACCGGGGTAACAAAATCGAAGAACGATGCTTTTATGGCAATGGTAACACTTATTGTTAGTAAAGCGCACAGGGCTTACGTGTGGGCGGCAGATACAGCTAACGATAACCTTATCGAGCTTTTTGACGTGCAGAAATCCGATTTCATGAAAATACCTGAAAGTATCGCTTTTGCAAAAATAAAAAACATACGCGATGCAATAAGCGCCAATATTGCTTCGATGACAAGCGTACAATTGGCCGCAGCCGATGTTACGGCTATAAATACGACTATTACTGTTTATCAGAATACTATTGGAACAACAGGCGCAGCAAAGTCGCATAAAATGGAAGGTAAACAGGGAATAGAAAATTTAATGAACCCGATAGATACCAGCCTTGACCTGATTGATAAGATGATGATAAGTTCGTATACTGCCACTCATCCTGATATGATAAAAGAATATTTGCTGAACCGTAATATTGATAAATTACCCACGCAGCATAGCGGTATATATGCTCATATTGTTGATGCGGCAACCGGAGTTGATCTGCAGGGTGCTGTTTTGGAAGTGGCAGAAAAATCAACTACTTCGGATATTAACGGTGTGGCCGAAATAATTAAAATAAAATCGGGGACTTATAAAGTAGTTGTTTCGATGGTGGGTTATGCCACTCAAAATATGAAGATAGTTATTGCAAGAGGAGCGGTTACGGATATTGAAATAAAATTAGTTAAAAGTTAAAAACTAATGTTGCACAGAATATTATTAGATTCCTCATTTCATCCGTCATTTGACGGATTTCATTCGGAATGACAGGGTTTTTGATGTGTGTTTGGAAAAGAGGCTGCGACCGCCATAGGCGATCGCAGCCTCTTTTCTCCATCTTAATAACTGTAAATATTGTCATTCCGAACTAAGTGAGGAATCTCATTTGAATATTTTTTGCGTAACAAGAGTTAGTAAGTTATAAAGTAATAATGGTGCAAACACTATTGGGAAACCGGTAGCGTTTTTTAATTTTACCACAAACCCTTTCCTTCCCCTAAGTTTAGGGGAAGGGCGTAGGCATTGAGCGTTTGGGATAGGGTATTAAAAAATAATACCTTTTTACTTTTATTAAGTTAGCTTTTGTTATTTAGGAGTACTTAACCCCATCTGTCAGCAAAGAGGCCGTTATCTTATCTTCGGAATAGATGGAATTAATAAGATATTTAATGAAAAAATATTAACGAATAATAGTGAATAATTATAAAATAATAATAAAAAATGATATTATTAAAATTATTAATTTTGAAAAAATACAAAAACTATAATGGAAAAAATAAAATTCATTGACCTGTTTTGTGGAATTGGTGGTTTCCGAACAGCTATGGACGAAGCCTGTAAAGAGAACAGACTTATTCCTGAATGCGTTTTTTCTTCAGATATAGATACATTCTGCCAAGACAGTTATGAAGCCAATTTTGGACACAGACCTACGGGGGACATAACAAAAGTTGATGAGAAAAATATTCCGGATCATGATATTCTTTTTGCGGGATTTCCTTGTCAACCTTTCAGCATCATTGGGCAGATGCATGGTTTTAATGACATTCGAGGGACTTTATTTTTTGATATTGCAAGAATTATAAAACATAAACAACCGAAAGCGTTTATTTTGGAAAACGTAAAACAACTTGTGGGACATAACGGTGGCAAGACTTTAAAAACGATCATTAATACATTACAAAAAGATTTAGGTTATCACGTTCAATATGCAGTATTAAATGCTTTAGATTATGGTTTACCTCAAAAAAGAGAACGGGTATTAATTGTTGGACATCGAGAACCAATTATGTTTTCTTTTCCTTCACCCATTCGACCATTTAAACCTCTTTCAGAAATTATTGAAAAAAAAGTAGAAAAGAAACATTTTGCATCGGACTATATAGTAAAAAAAAGAAAAGAAAAACATAAATCTGCGTACAAACTTTCGATTTGGCACGAAAATAAATCAGGTAATATTTGCTCTTATCCATACTCTTGTGCTTTGCGTGCCGGTGCTTCTTATAACTATTTGCTTGTTAATGGAGAAAGAAGATTGACACCAAGAGAAATGTTTCGTTTACAAGGCTTCCCTGACAATTATAAAATAATTGTGAACGACAGTCAGGCCAGAAAACAAGCGGGAAACGCAGTCCCTGTTAATATTGTAAAAGCAGTGATATTAAAATTATTACCGTATGTGGCCTCATCAATGGACATGACAGCAGTTTTAAGAGAATATGATATAAATTATAAAGAACATTAATGGACAAGAAATCACCGAAATTAAGAACTGTAAATAAATCCGTTCCACCATATTCGTTAAATGAATTTCCAAAAGAATTTCCTTTTAAAGTTGGTGAACAGTTAATATATATTTTAGCAACAAGAGGAGAAACAGATATTGAAGGAAAAGAATGGGAGCAAATATTTGCTAATTCTATTGGCGCAAAATGGAAACCCTCAAATGTAGGGCTTGATGATATTGTATTAGGGAATACTGCTTGGGGTGCAAAATCCGTTAAACATACATACCCTTCAAAACAAAAATCAGTAAGATTGATTTCGGGACGAAATGATTTACAATTTTCATTTGGTTATATTGCAAAACCAGGTCATAATCCGGATGAAGCAGGCGAATTGGTACTAAATATATATAATGAGCGAGTTTCAAAAATTAGAGAAATATACAAGCACCTTCGTACTATAGTATTAATTCGTTCTTATGGATTAACAGAATCTGTAATTTTTGAATTTGACACCATTCGTTATGATCCTGAACTTTACTACTGGAAATGGAATAAAAAGAATAATTTGGAAGGATTCTTAAAAAAAGATGATAGTCATAAATTCACTTGGCAATCAGGAGGTACTCAATTTACAATTTTTGAAAACGTTCCTTCTATACAAACAATTATTACAGTTAAGAAACCGAACCTTATAGAGAAAGATTTTATTCTTGGGAAAATTGGTTTTGATAAAACATGGATTACTGTAATTCATAAAAATGGCTGATGTCTTTACAAAAGAGAAACGTGGTCAAATCATGCGACAAGTAAAAAGTAGTCGCAATGAATCAACAGAAATTAAACTAATATATTTTTTTAAAGAGTATTCAATTACAGGTTGGCGAAGGCATTACAAACTTTTCGGTAAACCAGATTTTGTGTTTCCCAAAACAAAAACGGCAATTTTTGTTGATGGCTGTTTTTGGCATGGACATAATTGTAGGAACACAAAACCAAAGGATAATAAAGAATATTGGACAGCAAAAATTAAACGAAATAAATTACGAGATAAAACAGTTACAAAACAATTGATAAAAATGGGTTGGAAAGTATTAAGAATTTGGGAGTGCGAACTTAAAAACAACGATTATCTTATTAAACAAATAAAAGCAACAATATAAATTAAAATATTTTTATTATTTTAAACCCAACATGCAACTTCTATTTATTCAAACCGGCGGAACAATTGATAAAGATTATCCTAAAACAGTAAAAGGCTATGGTTTTGAAATTACCGAAGCTGCTGTTAAAAGGATAGTGGAGAGAATAAAAATTGATTATGATTTTGAAATCATTACCTTTATCCAAAAAGATAGTCAGGATATTACCAATAATGACAGGCTTAAGCTTACGCAACTTTGTGAAAAAACCCAATACGATAAAATAATCATCACGCACGGAACTGATACAATAATAGAAACAGCAAAGCAGTTGAGTGTGATAAAGAATAAAAAGATAATTTTAACCGGAGCATTCACTCCCGAAAAGTTCAAGGATTCGGATGCTGATTTTAACGTGGGTTGCGCAATTGGTGCGATAGAGTATGTACCTTTGGGTGTTTATGTAGCAATGAATGGAAAGGTATTTAAGCATAATGAAGTAAAAAGGAATTTAAAAACAGGGCAATTTGTTAGAAAAAAATAATGAATTGATAATTTTGTAAACGATGACTATTATCAATAAAATCAATTTGTTTGCCCCAAGCCCTAAAGGGAGCAAATTGATTTTCTTCACATCCGCCAGCTGGCGGATGTGAAGAAAATCAGAATCTATTAATACACTAAAAATATAAAAATGGTATTTCAAAAAAAAGAACAGCACAAAAACGACAGACGAGAAAAACCTGAATTTAAGAAACGCGAGAAGAAACCTGCAGCTCAGGGAAAACGTGTCATTAAATTGAAACCTCAGGATAATGATAATTCATCCATAAGGCTTAATAAATATTTAGCAAATGCAGGTGTATGTTCTCGCAGGGAAGCCGATAAGCTAATTGAGAGCGGCGTTGTTTCAATAAATGGGAAAGTCGTTACACAACTTGGCACCAAGGTTTCTCCTGATGATAATATACAGTTTGGCGGTGAAACACTTCGTAAAGAAAAACCTGTTTATCTTTTATTGAACAAACCGAAAGATTATATCACCACAACCGATGATCCCGATAACCGCAGAACAGTAATGGCATTGATAGCGAATGCCTGTAAAGAAAGGATATACCCGGTTGGTCGCCTTGACAGGGGTACTACGGGATTATTATTATTTACCAATGATGGCGAGCTTGCCAAGAAACTAATGCATCCGAAACATGGTGTAAAAAAGATATATCATGTGGAATTAGATAAAAGTCTGACCAAGCCTGACCTGGATCAAATCATAAAAGGCGTGGAGCTGGATGATGGTATTGCTGAGATTGATGAAATAGCTTTCGATGGTGATGGACGTGATAAAAAATGCATTGGCCTGGAAATTCATATAGGGAAGAACAGAATTGTGAGAAGGATATTTGAAAGTCTGGGTTACAATGTTGTAAAACTCGACAGGGTTTATTATGCTGGGCTTACTAAAAAAGATCTCACAAGAGGCAGGTGGCGTTTTTTGACGAGTTTAGAAATAAGTATGCTTAAGATGATCAGTTAATATAATAGTTTATTACTGTAAAGATGTTTTAAACTTCGCAAATCTTTGAAGTAAAAAGATAACCACAAAGGTCACAAAGAAAATTTACACAAAGAACGCAGAGAAATTTATGACAGAAAACGAAATAGCAAATAAGGTAATTGGTATTGCAATTGATATTCATAAAGCATTGGGTCCCGGTTTGCTGGAAAGTGTTTATAAAGAATGTCTGTATTATAAAATCGGAAAATCAGGGTTGTGGGTTGAAAAAGAAAAACCAATGCCCTTAGTTTTTGAAGAAGTAAAGCTAGATTGTGGATATAGGATTGATTTATTGGTTGAGAAAAAATTAGTAATAGAAATAAAAAGCGTTGATGCATTAAATGATATTCACTTAGCCCAAACATTGACCTATTTAAAATTAGGCAATTATAAGCTTGGTCTATTGATAAACTTCAATGTGGTTTTACTGAAAGACGGAATTAAAAGAATCATCAATGGCACTTTGTGAACTTTGTGTATAACCTTTGCGACCTTTGTGGTTAAAAACTTTACAAAAAAGTTTGGATGTTTATAAATTAATAATACCAATAATTTTAAGATGACTTTTAACGTTCATGAATAATATGGATGTAGTAAAAAAAGAAAAGAAGAAAAGTATGTTCTGGAAATATTTCAGAAGGATCATTCTATCCATTTTCATTTTCGTTTTTTTATTGATCGCCTCAGCAGTTATCATTCTTTATTTCTACCAGGATTCGATAAAAAAGTTAATCGTTGACCAGATCAATAAACAACTTACAACCGAGATACAGGTTAAGGATGTAGATATTTCTTTATTCCGGAAGTTTCCCAATGTATCACTTATTTTTACAGATGTAACAGCCAAGGATGCCATTATTTCGCCCAATAAAGGAACTTTGTTAAAGGCAGAGAATATTTATTTACAATTCAATATATGGGATCTGTATTATAAAAATTATAGGATCAGGAAAATAGAAGTTAAAAATGCTTCTGCAAATATAGTAGTGTTTAAAGATGGAACAGATAACTATCATTTCTGGAAAGCGGATACTTCTGCAAACAACAAATCATTTTCCTTTGATCTTCAAAAGGTCATTTTGGATAATGTGAATATCAGGTACAAAAACTTTTTATCGGATCAGGATTATTCTGGAATTGCAAAAAATGCAGTAATAAAAGGACAATTCAAAAGTGATAAATACACCATGTATATTGACGGTGATGTGTTTGTAAATTATTTGAATGTTTCAGGAGTAAAATATTTCAACTCAAAAAACACAACTGTTGATCTGGTGTTGAATGTTGATCAAACCACGGATAATTACACATTTAGCGGAGGACGGGTAAATGTTGGAAATTTAAAATTCGGCGTAAGCGGAAATGTGATTTATAGCAATCAAAAGCACATCTTAAATTTAACAGTGAAAGGAACCGAATTAAAATTACAATCATTCATTGAAGAGATCCCGGCTGTTTACAAAAAGTATCTGAATGATTATAAGGGGAGAGGAGAATTCTACTTCACTGCTTTGATAAATGGTTCATTTGCAGGTAATGATATTCCCGTGGTGAAGATAAATTTTGGTATCAATGATGGACAAATAACTCATAAAAGATCAGGAATTGCCTTAGAAAATGTAAATTTTTCGGCTGAGTTTACAAATGGATACCAACGGACATTAAGTTCATCGGCATTGAGGATCTGGAACTTCAAATCAAAATTAAAATCAGGTGAATTTAAAGGCAATCTGTCAATCAATAATTTTGTTCATCCAAATATAGATCTTAAATTGGATATGAAGATGGATATGAATGAACTGCATGAATTTTTAAAATTGGATACAATATCTTCTGTCACGGGTAATATGGAAATGTCTGTTACATTCAAAGGTAAAATAGACTCACCTGAAAATATAACTGCAAAAGATTTTATTGAAAGCAAGACTTCAGGAACTTTGAAAATAATTAATTCGGATTTGACTCTTAAAAATGATCCCAGAAAGTATACAAATATAAACGGTGAATTTGTTTTCAATAACAACGATCTTGAAATTAATAAGCTTACCGGCAATGTTTTTAGCAGCGACTTTTCAGTGAAGGGAGATTTTAAAAACCTGTTATCATATATTTTTCTTGCTGATCAGAAATTGTTGGTTGAAGCTGATCTGACATCGGCAAATGCAAATTTTGATGAATTGTTAAAAAGTGAAACATCAACTTCGGCAAATAAATCATATAATTTATCTTTTTCCGATAAACTTGATCTGAAATTAAATGTTGACATTGGTAAACTCAAGTTTAATAAATTCAGCGCAACGAATGTTTCCGGTAAAGTAAGATTAAAAAACAAACAGCTACTAATCAGTCCACTATCTATAACTTCAATGGATGGCACAACTGAAGGTCTTGTGATGATAGATGGTTCACAAAAAGATAAATTGTTAATAAGTTGCGACGCAAAATTAAAAGGTGTAAACATTAGTAAAATGTTTTACGAGTTCGGGAATTTCGGACAAAACAGTATGAAAGATGAAAACCTGAAAGGTAAACTTACGGCAGATATTCAATTTGCAAGCGTGTGGAGCAACGACCTTAAACCCGACCTTGATAAAATATATTCAAAAGCTGATATTAAAATTGAAGAAGGTGAATTATTGAATTATGCTCCAATGAAAGGGCTTTCGAAATTCTTAAAACTTGCCGATCTGAATGATGTGAAATTTGCTACTTTGCATAATCAAGTTGAAATAAAAAATAAAACCATTTACATTCCGGCAATGGAAATTAAATCAAGCGCAATTAATATTGTAGCTTCGGGCGAACATACTTTTGATAACATGATCAATTATCGCATAAAACTTTTACTTTCAGATGTTATGGCGCAAAAAGCCAAAAAAGCCAAACACGAGAACGAAGAGTTCGGAGTTGTTGAAGATGATGGACTTGGGCGTACTTCACTTTATATTCTTGTAACAGGAACAGTAGACAATCCTGTTTATAAATATGATGCAAAGGGTGTTAAAGCTAAAATTGCTGTTAGCTTTATTAAAGAAAAACAAAATTTAAAATCAATTTTAAACGATGAATTCGGCTGGTTCAAGAAAGATACATCTGTTATAAATAACAAAGAAAAAAATAACAAAACCGAAGTAAAGCTTCCTAAGAAGAATAGCAAAAAGAACAAAGAAAAAGAAAACCTGAAGAAACAGGAAGACGGGAAATTTATTATTGACTGGGATGAGGATAGTTTAAAACAGAATTAAATTTTTGATTTCCGCAATTTTTGTAATTTAGTTAAGTTTATAAACCAACGTAATCTTATAATCTTGGACATATATATTCAAAAGCGAAAATGGAAATGGCTGCTGCTTGTGTTTGCCTTTATAATCATTGGCGCTTCTTTATGGTATACGAATATTTTGGTTGAAAAAATTGCCAAAGACGAAAGAAAGAAAGTGGAAACATGGGCTGGTGCTGTTCAGAAAAAAGCAAGCCTTGTAACATATACCGAAGAATTTTTCGAAAAGATAAAAGTTGAGGAACGCAAAAGAGTTGAATTATGGGCCGAGGCAACCAAAAGATTAATTGAAGCAAACAATACCGAGGATCTTACTTTTTATTCGGAAATTATTTCCGGCAATACAAATATACCGGTAATCCTTACTGATGAAAAAGGAAATATCACTGCTGCAAAAAATGTAGATTTCAATAGTGACAGCATTAAAAAGTTATCAGGAAATTTAAGAAAAGAATTTACTGTTTATGATCCAATAGTCGTAAGTTATGGTTCGAAAAAAAGTTATTTGTATTATAAAGAATCAAAGCTATTCACAGGTTTACGTGAAGTTTTGAATGATCTTATTAAATCGTTTATCTCGGAGGTGGTAGTCAATTCAGCATCCGTTCCTGTAATTATAACCGATAGTAGTAAATCAAAAATCATCGCTTTTGGAAATATTGATTCGGTTAAAATTAATAATACAGATTTTGTCAATGATATGATTCATGCGATGCAAGCACAGAATAAGCCAATTGAAGTTGAACTTTCCGGATTTGGTAAAAGTTTTGTTTTTTATAAAGATTCATTTCTTCTTACACAGTTAAAATATTATCCTTATGTTCAATTTTTTATAATAGGATTGTTTTTGCTTGCAGCATATTTTCTTTTTTCCACATCACGGAAAGCCGAACAAGACCAAGTTTGGGTGGGCATGGCAAAAGAAACAGCGCATCAGCTTGGCACGCCATTATCTTCATTAATGGCTTGGGTTGAAATTTTAAAATTAAAAGATATTGACGAAGCCACTATTTCCGAGATGGAAAAAGATGTTCATCGGTTTGAAATAATCACACAGCGTTTTTCAAATATAGGATCTCTTCCAAAACTGGAAACCGAAAATATTATTAAGATCGTTTATGATGCCGTGGATTATATGATGGCAAGAACATCAAAAAAAGTTCATTTCTCTATAAACATGCCTAAAGAGAACGAGTATTTTCTGCCATTGAATGCGCCTCTTTTTGAATGGGTAATTGAAAATTTATGTAAAAATGCCGTTGATGCAATGGATGGTGAAGGGAAAATAGATATTTTCATTACCAATGAAAATAAATTTATCAATATCGATATTACTGATACCGGAAAAGGAATTCCTAAATCAAAATTCAAAACTGTTTTCAAACCGGGCTATACCAGCAAAAAAAGGGGATGGGGGCTTGGCCTTACATTATGTAAAAGAATTATTGAAATTTATCATAAGGGGAAAATCTATGTGCGAAGTTCTGTAATAGGGAAGGGAACGGCCTTTCGAATTACTTTAAATAAATTCTAAAATCAATACTTTTTATACAATAAAAAAAGATATTTCATATATTTGAAAAAAAATTCTATGAATACAAAATATATAATAGGCTCGTGTTTGGTAATGGCTATTTTTATTGTTGGAATTACCGGATGCAAAAGTCAAAAAAAAGTTGCTGATGGATATAATAGTTCAACGATGACCATTACATCGCAGGATTATATGAAAAAGGGCGATGCGCAACTTGATACAAAAAATTATAATGAAGCATTGATCAGTTTAAATAAAGCCATCGAACTGGATACCACAAATGGTGAAGCTTATGCTTATCGCGGAATGACAAAGTACCAACTAAAAGATTTAAAAGGCGCTATAGCAGATTATAATACCGCAATACGGCTTATTCCTAATTATGGCGAGGTTTATGATCTAAGAGGAATAATAAAAGGTGAATTAGGTGATAAAGCGGGCGCTTGCGAAGACTGGAACAAGGCATTTGAAATGGGATTTAATAAAGCGTATGATCTGATAAAAAGATATTGTATTGAAGAAGACAATAAAAATCCCAAATAACTTATACTAACCTAAATCAACTTTGTAAAGTTGGATAAAAGGCATCTTCGATATGATTGATCTGCCAATGAGTTCCGCAGACAATTACTGAAACTATATCAAATCGTACTTCTTCCTGAATATCATTTTTTTCAATGTAAGCATTTGTAGCACGAATAAGAAATCTTTGTTTTTGTTTTGTTACAAATTCTTCCGGTTCACCAAAAGCATTTGTGCGTCTTGTTTTAACCTCAACAACAACAAGAAAAGATTTATAGGCTGCAATAATATCAACTTCATCATTTCCAAACCGCCAGTTTGTAGCAACAATTTTATATCCTTTTTTCGCAAGGAATTGCTGCGCCATTTCTTCGCCTTTTTTCCCAAGCTCGTTATGTTCAGCCATTGGTTATTTTTTAATAAAATGAAAGACGCGTATTTTCATTGTTCACATCAAGCAAAATATTCCTTCCCAATATCAATGCCCTGTTATCCTCAATATGACCGGCTGGAAAGCCAAAACAAACAGGGTAATAATATTCTGAAACTGCTTCTGAAATAATTTCGTAAGCAGTTTTTCCAAACGGAATGGTATTATCTTTCATTTCCGACATGCCACCAACGATAAGCCCTGCAAGATCTTTTAACTTATCACTTCGTTTAAGCTGCATCATCATCCTGTCGATGTGGTATAAATATTCGTCAAGGTCTTCAATAAATAATATTTTACCGGATGTATCAATATCGGAAGGTGTAGAAGCCAAGGCGTAAAGTAAAGAAAGATTTCCGCCGGTAAGAATTCCAGTCGCTTCTCCTTTTTTATTCAATGAATTTGTTTCAATTTCATAATTGATTTTTTCACCGAACAAAGCTTTTTTTAAGCTCAGTAATGAATTATTATCTTTACCGTCAACAGGGAAGTTTAGAGGCATAGTCGCGTGCAATGTTTCTACTCCAATGTTTTGATGAATGTGTGAATGAAAAACAGTAATATCGCTGTAACCAATTATCCATTTCGGGTTTTTAATAAATTTTGAGAAATCAATTTTATCAATTATTCTAACGGTTCCATATCCGCCCCGTGCAATGATAATGGCTTTTATGGAATCATCATCCAGCATTTGCTGAAGGTCGGAAAGCCGCTGTTCGTCGGTTCCGGCATATTGATTAGATTCGGAAAAAATATTTTTTCCGAAAACAACATTTAAACCCCATTCCGAAAATTTATCAATAGCAGGTTTTATTTCTGCCTGTGAAATTTTACGAGCAGTAGCAATTATTCCTATGTTATCACCACATTTAAGATACGCAGGAC
>Ga0224523_1000621_pt1 | contig 17613 bp, 10 predicted proteins | sample CFST50metaG_FD_182732 | JGI IMG/M metagenome (GOLD analysis project Ga0224523, IMG submission 182732) | Peat soil microbial communities from Stordalen Mire, Sweden - C.F.S.T50 | ecosystem: Environmental > Terrestrial > Soil > Wetlands > Peat | place: Sweden: Norrbotten County, Stordalen Mire...
GTCTTCCCGCGTGCCCCGCACGAACACGCTCACCCTTGCTCCCTCGCCCCATCCTTTCTCACCTCCCGCGTACCCCACACGCACACGCTCGCCCTCACGCCCTCGCGACCCGCGGGCCGGCCCTTCCCGAGCCGGCCCTTCCGACAAGCCGCAGCTAGTTGGCGGCGTAGAAGACGTTCAAACCGTCATAGTAGGTCGTCGGCCCGGTCGTGGGAATGAGCGAAACGCCGTCCCAGTCCCCCTGACCTGGGGAGGTGGCACTCCCATCCCCATTCGAATCGCCGAGCAGGAGGTCGTCCGAAAGCGAAGTGAAGTCCGCCGCTGTCATGCCATTCACGACACCCGGGGCCATCACAGCGAAGCTGTCCCCTTGAGCGAATTTTACAACCACTCCGGGAGCCAGGGTGAGCGCGGCGTTTACGTAGGTGGTCGCGTCTGAGTCGTTGAAAGTATAGGCAACCTCGGTGTTGTTCCAAACTGTCGTGGTCTGGATGTCGCCGGCAACTTCGATGGCCTGGAAGGTGTTGCCCCCGAAAGTCAGGTAATGGAAAGCGTTCGTGCTGCCCACGGCATAGTTGGAATCAGCGAGCACTGCATGCGTGTTGGCATAGAACGTGTTCCCGACAATCGAGATTCCTGTATATCCCGATTTGGAGGCATCAAGCCCCGTGGTATTCATATAGAAGATGTCGTTTGAAACGGTCAGGTTCTTGGCAGTAAGCTGCAGGCCGTAGGTTCCGTAGCGGAATTGACAGTAGCTGAAGGTGGACTGGTTGCCGGAAGCCACTATGGCGTACCAGTCTCCCATCCCTGGGGACGAGAAGGCACCGTCGGCATTGGTGTCCCCACCGGCCCCGTCGTCCCTGAGCGAGGTGAAAACGATCGGGTAGATGGCGGTGCCGGTGGCATTGATCTGGCCACTCGACGAAATGGAGAACTCGGAGTCTGCGCCCAGCTTGACCACAGTGCCCGCCTGAATCGTGAGCCCCGCATTCACGTACACGGTCGCGCCATCCGGGATGACGTAAACATTGGTCGCGTACCAGGTGGTTGCGACGCCAATGTCGTCGGTGACATCAACGCGCGTCAGCGTGCCGGTACCCGTGCCGGTACCGGTGCCCGTCCCGGTGCCCGTCCCGGTACCGGTGCCCGTCCCGGTGCCGGTGCCCGTCCCGGTGCCGGTACCGGTGCCGGTACCCGCGCCCGGGGTATTCGAGTTGCTTCCACAAGCGGCGAGGATGAAGATCGGTAGCGCGCAGGTCAGGACAAGTGATCGTTTCATGGTAGTCTCCTTTAAGTAGGGTCGCCGTAGAGTACGAGCGGGGGCGCGCGCTGTCAATAGCGCATGGCGTTCTCCGGTGTGTGGGCGTTCCCCATCGAGAAACACCCTCCCTCACCGATTTCGTGAAGCTTACGCGCGATTCAGCCCCGGCATGGAGTTTCTCGGAAAGGAGAGCGCGATCTGGCTGGAGGTCAAGATGAACCACCGCCCTGTTCGACCCTGGTCGCCGTGTAAGCACGGTTCGGAGGAATCTGGCGTCCAGGCTTCCTTTCACGAACACTTCCCCGGCCCCGACTGCCGGGTGGCTTCAATCCGGCTATGCGTGGACATGTTTGGCCTGACTAGAAGCTCTGGTTCCGCACGAAGGACGTCATCGCCATCGCGGATTCCACCCGCATCGGTCCTGAATTGTTCGATCCGAATGTGGTACCAACGTGATCCTTTCTTGCGCGTTGGCCAACTATGCCAACCAAAGACAATCGAGAGTTGCCAAGATGTCGCGCGAAGCCAGGGGTTCGCGGCCGGCGGCCAGCACCCACCCCTTGACTCGCCTTTCCTCTCTCGCCATCGTCTACCGCATGCCGGTACAGCGTAGACTGCGCGGGAGCACAACGTGAACAAGCCTGGGCAGGGCGGTTCGGACACACTGTCTTATGATCGTCCTGTACCCGCGGACGGTGCCGAGAAGCCATTGCCGGCCCGGTCTGACAATCCAACTACCTCCGTGCTACCCGATAGTCTCGCCGAGGATGGCCGCGCGCCAGAGGGCGCCACGGCTCGCGAGCGCCCCGGCCGTTCCGATCCCGCTGCCGTCGCGCCCGCGCCACAAGTGCCAATTTCGCTCACACCGCCCGAGACCCCAGCGCCAGACCCAGTCGTCGAGAGGGCTCCTGGCGCGTTTCGCGCCGGCGACCACGTGGACAATTTTGAAATCGTCGGCCTGGTCGGCCAAGGCGGCATGGGCTGCGTGTACAAGGCGATTGACCGCGATCTCGACCGTACCGTTGCCATCAAGACCCTGCACGGCATCGATCGGCACGCCCCTCAATCACTCGCCCGGTTCAGACGCGAGGCCCAGGCCGCCTCGCGCGTGGTCCATCCCAATCTGGTCATCATCTACAGCTCGGGCACTTTCGGCGACACGCCCTATATCGCGATGGAATACCTGTCTGGCCGCAGCCTGGCAGCTGAGATCGCGGAAGGCCCGATCACGATCGAGCGCACCGCTGACATTCTGGGCGCGGCCTGCGCCGGCGTGTATGCCGCCCACCGCGCCGAGGTGGTTCACCGCGTTCTCAAGCCAGCCAACATCTTTCTCGCGCACACGCCCATGGGCGAGACGCCCAAGATCCTGGACTTCGGCATCTCGCGCATCGGTGATGACAACTCCAGCCTGACCGGCACAGGCGACGTCGTGGGAACAACGTACTATCTCGCGCCCGAACAGGCGGCTGGTCGCGAAATCGACGCACGCGCCGATCAGTACGCCCTGGGCGTGATCCTGTATGAATGCCTCACTGGTGTGCGGCCCTTCACCGGCTCGGCCGTCTACACCATCATGCGAAACATCGTGGAGGGAATCTTCGAGCCACCGTCGCGCGCACGCTCCGAGATCCCGCGCGATCTGGAAGCCGTAGTTCTGCGCGCCATGAGCCGCGCGCCTGCCGACCGTTTTGCGCGCGTCCGGGATCTGGGCCTGGCTCTTGTGCCATTCATGTCTGCGCAGGGGCGGCAACAATGGAGCCACCACTTCATGGCACCCGAGGCAGAAATGCCCATCGCGCCGTCCCTGGCTGTGCCCGTTCCCGCTGGCGCGAATGTTCGACCTGTCCCCACCGAGATTGCACCCGCCGAGATGCCTGTGCCGGCGCCCACCAAGATTCTTCCCCACGACCAGCCAAACCCCTGGCAGGTGGCACCGACGCACACGAGACCTGCTTCAGGCTTGGTCTCCGAGGCTGCGCCAGCAACGGCCGAGACACGGTCGATCATTCGTCGCAGTCGCGTCCTTGTGTTGGCTGCCATCGTGGTCGCGTTGCTCGCGCTAGCAGCTTGGGTCTTGTGGCGCCCTGTGGTTCACAAAGCGGCGCGCTCCTCATCCTCCGCGACGGCCGGAGTAGAAGCGACGCCACCGCCAGCCCAGCCGGTCGTGCCGGTCGTCCCTACGCCAGCCGTGCCAGAGCCGTCACCTGCTCGCGCGGCACCCTCGTCTCCTACGAACAAGTCGGCGGAACCCGCCGAGTCACGAGGCCGCGCCGTTCGAAACAAGATCACCGCCAGGAACGGCAAACCCAGAAAAGTTGGCGAGCCGTCTGACAAAATGAAGAACAGCTCGGAACCCCGGACTGGGCACGGCCCCCGGACCGGAAGATGGTGACGGATCTCTTGCGATGAGCCCTAGTTCACGTAGGCCCCAAGAGGGCTGCCGATGCGCACGAGCTCTTGGGTCACGTACTGGGCCATCAGGGTTGCACCCTTGAGCGTGAAGTGGGCCTTGTCGCCGTTGATGTAGATCGCCGCGGCGGCGGCCTGGCCGATCTTGTTCAGATTCTCCAGGCTCCTGGCGTTGAGGTCATCAACCAAAATGCCCTTTGCTGTAGCCACGGCCTTCATGGCATCGCAGTAGGGCTGTTCACGGGTGTTTGAGTCGGTGCCGTCGCTCTGCCAGCCCTGGAGCGCGGACGGCGTCACCATGATTGGAGTCGCCTTCTTGGCGAGAAGTGTATCGACCTCGGACGAAAGCTTGGCCTGGAAATCCGCTGGCGACACGTACCGGCCATTGGCGGTGCTGCTGTCGTTGATGCCGAATTCGATCATGACGTAGTCACCGGGCTGAGCGCCCGACTCGATGGGGCTCCAGTCGAAACTCGTGACCGTGCGGCCCCCGACGGCCTTGTTCTGAACAGTCACCTTGCTATTGAAGAACTCGGCCAAGTGCTCGCCCCAGCCCTGTTGAGCCGAGGCGGCTCCGTAGGGGGCGCAGGTAGAATCGCCGGCGAGCCAAAGAGTCACGGCGGGAAGGGTGCTGGGGTCGACTTTCGCGTCGTAGCCGGGTGTGATGGCGGTATCGTGACCCTGGCTTGCATCGTTGTTTGTTCCAGAAGAATCGCGGCTTGATCCAGAAGCATCACGAACAGCGGCATCGGCGGCTGACCCGCCGGCACCACCAGCTGACATTGCGCCGCCAGTGCCAACGGTTTGGCCGCCTGTTTCCAGCTTGCCGCCCGTTGCCGGCGTGGCGCCGCCGGTTCCAGTCGTAGCCCCTCCCGAGTTTTGGTCTCCACCCGTCGACTGCTGGCCGCTCGAACCGGGTTGACCGCCGGAGGAAAGCTGGCCACCGGAGGCGGGTTGGCCACCAGACAACTGACCGCCGGAAGCTTGAATCGTTGTCCCGGCTTGGCCGCCCGTGGCTGTAGTCTGGCCGCCGGAAGCTTGAATCGTTGTCCCGGCTTGGCCGCCCGTGGCTGTAGTGTGACCACCAGTGCCCTTACCGCCACCGCTGCCGCTGGTTTGCCCGGCGCCGCTCGTTCCACCGGTGACGGATGCTCCCCCGCTGCCAGACACGCCGCCGGTTGAATTCGCTGCGGCGTTCGAAGCGTTGCTGCACCCGAGCGTAGAGAGTGCAAGCAGCGCCACGAGTTGGCCGCAAGCCGTCAGGGCTGATCGCGAAACACCAGACTTCGATTTGTTCATAGCGGTGGGCACTGGTGAGACTATCATGATTCCACGGCAGGTTGGGTCTTGCGCAACGCCATGGACCTCAAGGATAGGGAGATGGTGACTGATCCTCCGCGACAAGGCATGACTTTTTGCTGCTTTGAAAAGGGCGTCGCGGTATAGAAATAGCCTGGCATGGCGCATCTTGGCTCATCGTTGGTTCTCGGCCTTGTGGTGGTCGTCCTGGCAGGTCCTGCTTCCGCAGAAAAGGTGAAGCCGAAGACTGCTCGGGAGAAGGCCGCCCAGAAGGCATGCGCCCTGGGGGACTATGAGAAGGGCGTCGATATTCTTGCCGACCTGCTGGTCGGAACCGATGACCCCAACTACGTGTTCAACCAGGGACGCTGCTATCAGCAGAACAACCGCTGGGAGCAAGCAATCGCCCGTTTCCGCGAATATCTGCGCAAGGACGACAACCTTTCTGACAGCGACAAGGCGGATGCAGAACGGCATATCAGGGAGTGCGAGGCGTCTCTTGCCAAGGATACTCCGGCCGTGCAGGACCCGGCTGCTGCGCCAGCCCCGGTAGCGACGCCGGTGCCAACCCCAGCGCCTCCACCAGTGACACCCGACATATCCACCAGACCGGCGCCGCCGTCTTCGGACGCCAGCCAAGGCAAAGGACTGCGTGTCGCCGGGATAGTTTGCGCCGCCGTAGGACTGGCTGCGATCGGCACGGGCTTTGGATTGGCACTGAAGACACAGAACATGTCTTCTGAAGCGGACAAAAATGGAGGCACCACCCAGGCGCAGGAAGACCTTCGCAAGTCTCTGGAAACCTGGGGATGGGTCAGCTATGGCGTCGGTGCCGCTGCCATCGCGACCGGCGTGGTTCTCTATATCGCGGGCTGGCCGAGCGAAAAGTCGGCCAACGTGGCTCTGCTGCCCGCTCTCGCCCCGGACGGGGCATCCATGGTTCTGGGAGGGAGATTCTAGTGTTCACACATCGCATAGCCGTTTCGTGGGCCATTTGCTTCCTGTCCCTGGTCACCCTGGCCGGTTGTTTCGGCAAGCCCATGAAGATAAAGGCAAACGACGCTGTGTCTGAGGGAAAGCAAAGCGATGGCACCGGCGCAAGTGGTGGAGAAGCAGGCCCTGGCGACGGGCCTGCGATCGCTGACAGCATGATGCCGACGGACGGACCTTCGTCGAACGGCGGGGCCGGCGGCGACAGTGGAGCCGGTGGCAGCGGTGGGGACGGCGACAGAAGCGTGGGCGACGCTAGCGCCAACGGTGGCAGTGCAGGCAGCAGCGGGGCTGGCAGCGACGGAAGTCGTGGTGATGGACCTGATGCCGCTCCCGATGGCCCGCCCGACGTACCGGTCGCCGAGGCGCCCGGTACGTGCAGCACGGACAAGGAATGCCTGGCGCAGGCTCCTCTCTGCTTGGACAATCGATGCGCAAAGTGCGCTGCGGACACCGACTGCGCGGGTCGGGCAGGACCTGCCTGTGCTACCAGTGGCCTGTGCGTCGCTTGTACATCGAACAAACACTGTACCGGCGGAGCCAAGACATGCGACACCGCGACCAACCAGTGCGTTGGATGTGTCACCCGCAGCGACTGTTCGGGTGCGTGTCAGAGCTGCACAAGCGGCGTATGCACAGCCGTGCAGGGCAAGGAGGATCCCGTTTTCTGCGATGGAACCTGCGACTCTACGGGTGCGTGCAAGAAGAAACAGGGGCAAGCCTGCCTCAAAACTGCCGATTGCGCAGGCGGGATACCCTGTGTGGACGGTTACTGCTGCAACAGTAGTTGCGCGGGATCCTGTCAGGCTTGTGACGTCGCAAACTCGTTCGGCACCTGTACGACGCTGTCGAACGGGACGGCCCCCCACACGGGTCACCCGCCTTGTGACGGCTCAGGTATTTGCAAGGGAACCTGCAATGGATTGAGCGCTTCCTGTACCTATCCGGGCGCCGAGACCACGTGTGTCGAGGCCGGCTGCACTGGCCAAACCGCGACCTTGGCTACTGGATGCGCCGGAGATGGGACCTGCCCACACGCCGACACCAAGCCGTGCAATGGCTACGGTTGCAGCACCACCCAGCCCGTTTGCTTGACGAGCTGTCCGGTGTCCGGCCAGATACTGTGCAGCGGCAGCTGTGTCGACGTCCAGATCTCGCCAAGCCACTGTGGAGCACAGTGCGCCGTTTGCGGGAGTCCAACGCCGAAATGCGTGTCGGGTAGTTGCGTTCAGTGTGCCACCACCGCCGATTGCGCAACAGGGGTCTGCACAAACAATACCTGCACCTGCACAGCCCCCGATCCATGCCTCGGAAAATGCGGCTCGGTTGCTGACACTTGCGGCATTGTGCACAGCTGCAGTTGCGGCGCCACGGGACAGTTTTGCTATTCCGGCACATGTAGTTGCCGGCAGTCGAGCGCGGGCAACTTGCTCTCGAATGGCGGATTCGAGACAAGCCTAGGGATCGCCGGCTGGGAGGCAGACTCGTACGGGATCTACCACTTCGTCACCTGGGACTCGGAGGATTCAGATGGCTGCGTCGGCTCTGGCTCGCTCCGGGACTTCCAACCCAATAGTACGACCCTCTATCGCGAGCCCAGAAGATGCGTGGTGGTGGGGCCGAATCAGAAGGTCTATTTCGGAGCCAGGTTCAAGACTGACCCCGGCACCGCCAGCTTCTGCGATGCCTTTGAAATGTATGACACGGCTTGCGCCGTCGATCAGGGAACCCCAGGTTACCGCATCGGCGGCGGCACCAGTCCAAGCTGGACGAACTCGTCGACCTCCTTCACGACAAACGCCGATACCCAAGCTCTGTACATCGAATGCACTTTGCAAGGGAAGATAGACCAAGTCTATATGAACCTCAGCGTGAACAACTACTGACCATAGCTGCGTACGGAGACATTCCACACTTTCGTGGGGCTAGCGCCGCTGACCGCCTCGTTCGGTGGCAATCCCCGAACCAGGTTAGTTTGCCGCGTGCCTCGTCATCTGCCGTCTGGGAGCCTGTCGGGCGACCGATCCTGGCTGGATGGTGAGGGCGAAGTCCTGGGCGCGCGCGAACACGTCCACCCCGGGCACGGGATGATGTCTTCTTGGGCCTGTCCTGCTCGACGAGCGTGGCGGGCGGGGCGGGTGTGGGCTCGGCCCCTTCCCCTTTTCTTCCCACAAAATCCATCGCCACGTATCATGCCGCGTAGCCAAACCTCGGCTGGTTCTCGGAGAAGTTCATGACGTTCAAACGGAAAGTGCTTGCGGCCCTGACACGTTCGGAGCTTTTGGAGGTGGGGCGGGCGTTGGAGTTGGACGTGACCACGAACATGCGGCTGGACGATCTGATGGATGCGGTGGCGGGCAGTAAGAAGCGGGGGATGATGGAGAAGATCCTGCCGATGCTTTCGCGGGACAGGTTGAAGGACATCTGCGAGGCCGTGGGCATTTCGTCGGAGGGGCGTGAGAAACAGGTGCTCATCGACCGCATCCTGGCGGCTGGTGGCGATGCCGGTGGCGAGTCCGATGCTGAGGACCAGGCTGAGCCGGAGCCTTTCTCACTGACCAGTCCCGAGCCCAGGGCACCCAAGCCGGCCAGGGCGCCGAGCGCACCGGCGGCGAAACCGCGCGTGAAATTCTCGACGGGCAGCGCGGGCGCGGATGGCACGCAGGTGCTGAGCTACCGGCACGCGGATCGGCGCAAGAACAACCCCGAGGTGGGCATGGTGGATCCGGAGACCGATCCGGACCAGCCCAAAACCACCTGGGCCTATGACCCGCACATCGATCCGGCCTTGCAGTTCGACGTCGGGCGGGCGGGCATCGAGCGCTTCATCGACGACGCCCTGGCCAGCGGCGACGAGGCCACCATGCGCGGCACCCTGGAAGAGCTGCGCCGCCTGTCGCAGCCCTACCTCAACTGGACCGGCAAGGCCGAGCGCGGAAGCTTCGAGGTCGACACGGTTTCCCTGCACGTGCACGAGCGCATCGATCCGGCCAGCATCCTCAATGCCGTGCGGAAGCGCATGAAGGGCGAAGGCAAGGACGACAGCGGCAAAGCCGGTTCGCCCATGATGCAGATGGGCCTGTTCAGCGCGGCCTTCGAGAACCTGCCCCTGCGCGACGCCATCGACTTCTACAAGCACGACAAGGGCTGGTCGAACCGCCTGATCGCCGGCGACTCGCTGCTGGTCATGAACTCGCTCTTGCAAAAGGAGGGCATGGCCGGGCAGGTGCAGATGATCTACATCGACCCTCCGTATGGGATTCGCTACGGGTCGAATTTCCAGCCGTTCACGAACAAGCGGGAGGTCCAGGATCGTAAGGATCAGGACCTCACCCAAGAGCCGGAAATGATCAAGGCGTTCCGGGATACCTGGGAATTGGGCCTTCATTCATATCTGACCTACTTGCGTGATCGGTTGGCGCTGGCCAAGGATCTCCTGCACGAATCGGGCAGCGTCTTCGTCCAAATCTCGGATGAAAACGTCCACCACATTCGCGAGATGCTTGACGAGATATTCGGGTGCACGAACTTCGTCTCCATTATTGCCGTGGCCAAAACCAGCGGTGCTAGTAGTGACCTGCTGCCGGGTGTGTGCGACTACATCGTTTGGTACGCCAAAGACATTCCGCAGATCAAATATCGAGCGCCTTACCAAAACAAGAATGCTGGCGGGGCGGGAGCAGACCAATATTCGTCAATTGAGTATCCTGATGGCCGGCGTGAACGCACTGACGATCCGTTAGCCTCGCTCGAAGGATCTCAGACGGGGAGCCGCCTCTTTCGATTGTCACCAATGACCAGCCAGCGGCCCCCTGGGGAGTTTCCTGTTTCAGTATTCGGTCTGGTCCTGAAACCAGCAAACCAATATTGGAAAACAGGTGAGCGCGGGATGGCCCTGTTGACACGAGCCAGACGACTTGCAGTCGTAGGCAACACTCTGTGCTACGTCCGATACCTTGAAGACTTCCCGGTCTTTCCAATTACGAACCTTTGGACCGACACGGTCACTTCAGGGTTCGGCGACAAGAAGGTCTATGTCGTTCAGACGAACATGAGCATCGTTGAGCGCTGCCTCCTCATGACGACCGATCCCGGCGATCTGGTTCTCGATCCCACCTGCGGCTCGGGCACCACGGCTTTCGTGGCCGAGAAATGGGGCCGCCGTTGGACCACCTGCGATACCTCGCGCGTGGCAGTGACTCTCGCCAAGCAGCGGTTGATGACCGCCAGCTACGACTACTTTGAATTGAGGTATCCGCACGAAGGGCTGAAGGGCGGCTTCATCTACAAGACCGTGCCGCACGTAACCCTGAAGTCCATTGCCAACAATCCCGAGATCGACGAGATCCACAAAGCGCGCCATCCCGAGGTCGTGGCCGCGCTCGACAACCTCAATCAAGCCCTGCGCAAGACCCCGCCCGCGCCGTTCGCAGTGACCGAAGGCGGTCGCAAGGGCAAGGACATCGACTTCAAGGCCGCCGCGAACAAGACCATGGATCTTCCCTCGGGCGAAAAGGCGCCGGTGGGCGCGCTTCTCGAATGGGAAGTGCCGTTCGACTTCCCGGAGGACTGGCCGGCTTCCGCACGCCTGTCTTTCGATGCCTTTCACGAAGCCCGGCAGACCATGCAGCGACAGATGGACGCCTCCATCGCGGCGCACGCGGATCAAGAGGTGCTCTACGACCAGCCCGCCGTAGCGCGGGACAAGCTGCGCATCACGGGGCCGTTCTCGGTCGAGGCGGTGCCGTTCCCATCGGTGCTGTCGCTGGATGAAACTCGGCAGCCCGAGGAAGCGGACGTGGCCATTGCCCGATCGGGCGAGTCCTCGCGCCAGCACCAGTGGCGGGACGAGCTGCTCAAGACCGGCATTCGCGGCAAGAACGGCCAGATGCTCAAGTTTGCGTCGCTGGAAACCCTGCCCGACACGCGCTATCTGCATGCCACCGGGAATTTGGCCGAGACCAACGAACGCGTGGTGGTCAGCTTCGGTCCCGAGCACGGGGCACTGGAACAGCGCCAGGTCGAGATGGCCATGCGCGAGGCAGGCGAGCTGTTCCCGCGGCCCAAGATGATCGTCTTCACCGCCTTCGTCTTCGATCCCGAGGCGGCCAAGGACATCGACCAGACCAAGGGCATCGTGGCCTTGAAGGCGCAGATGAACACGGATCTTCTCACCGAGGATCTGAAGAAGGGGCGAGTAAGCAATCAAAGTTTCTGGCTGATGGGTCAGCCTGATGTGGAGGTGCGCGAGCGCAAGGACGGCCTGTACGAAGTCGAGGTGCACGGGTTCGACTACTTCGACACGGCCAAGGGGGATCTGGTCTCCGGCGGCAAGAGCAAGATCGCGCTGTGGCTTCTCGACACGGATTACGACGAGCGCTCTCTGTTCCCGCGCCAGGTGTTCTTCCCCATGGCGGGCGCCAAGGACGGCTGGTTCAAGTTGCGCAAGGATATCCGGGCCGAGCTGGATGAATCGCGCTTGCAGGAATTCCACGGCACGGTGTCGCTGCCCTTTGCGGCGGGCGAGAACCGCAAGGTGGCGGTCAAGGTGGTGGACGACCGGGGTATTGAATCACTGAAGATCCTGCGGCTCGGTTGAACGGTTGAACATGGCGAATTCCCTTATCCTGAATTCACCCTACGATCCGCCCACCCTGCACTGGCGCGAGGAGCGCGGCACGTTGACCCTGGCCCATGGCCGGCGGCCGGCGGGCTATGAAATCTTCGACACGCGCCAGAACACGCGGCGGACCGAGCCGCTGGAGCTGGTGAACCGCATCCGCGAACGGGTGGACGCCTGGCGCGCGGCGGATTTTCCCGGCGTGACCTCGGTGACGCGCGGGCTGCTCGACCATTGGCGCGACCGTAGCACGCGCGACTTCCCCTTCTACTTTTGCCAGCACGAGGCCATCGAGACGCTGATCTGGTGGGTGGAGGCGCCGGCGGATTTCAAGCAAGGGATCCACGTGCCGGGCGATGGCGGAGCCTGGCAGCGGCTGTGCTCGAAGATGGCCACGGGCACGGGCAAGACCCTGGTCATGGGCATGATCGTGGCCTGGCAGACGCTGAACGCCGTCACCTATCCCAAGGAGCGCGGGCGGTTCTCGCAATCGATATTCGTGGTGGCGCCTGGGCTGACCGTGAAAGAGCGATTGCAAGTGCTCTATCCGGGCAACCCGTCGAACGTCTACGACGAGTTCAACCTGTGTCCGTCCGAGGCCACGCGCCAGAAGCTGAACCGGGTTACGCTGCTGGTCGAGAACTGGCACACGCTGATGCCGCTCAAGGAAGCGGATCGCAGCGTGGTCAAGAAGGGCGCCGAGAGCGACCACGCCTTCGTGCGCCGGGTGCTGGGGAAGCTGGCCGCTGCCAAGGATCTGGTGGTCATCAACGACGAGGCCCACCACGCCTACCGCGTGCCGGCCGATGACAAGGTCGGCAAGAAGCGGGCAGAGGCGCTGGGCTTGGATGTCGAGGAAGCCACGCGCTGGATCGAAGGGCTGGATCGCATTCACCAGGAATTGCGTATCGCCCGCTGTTTCGACATGTCGGCCACGCCCTTCGCGCCCACGGGGCGAACCAACACTGAGGAAGGCTTGTTCGATTGGATCGTCTCGGACTTCGGCCTGAACGATGCCATCGAGGCCGGGCTGGTCAAGACGCCGCGGGTGGTGGTGCGCGATGGAATCATTCCCGACACCAAGACCCTGCGGCCAAAGCTGTATCACCTGTACCGCGATCCCGAGGTGTCCGAGGACATCAATCGGCGCGGGGCCGAACCGCACGAGCCCTTGCCTGGACTGGTTCAGCAGGCCTACACCCTGTTGGGCGCGGACTGGCGCGAGACGGCCAAGCAATGGCGCGAGGCTGGCCATGAATCGCCGCCGGTGATCCTGACGGTGTGCAACCGCACCGAGACCGCCGCGCGCATCGAGCACTACTTTGTGAAGGGCAACGCCCACTGGCCCGAGTTGCAGGCGCCGGACCAGACCCTGCGAGTGGATTCCAAGGTGCTGGAAAAGGCCGAGCAGGGCGAGACGGCGACGGCCGACAAGGACTACGAGAAGCGGCTGCAGGGAATCGTGGATGCCGTCCGCATCCCCGAGGATCGCAAGCAAGATCTGCGGGCGATGAAGAAGGAGGAACTTCTTCGCGCCATCGTGGACAACGTGGGCAAGCGCGGTCGCGCGGGTCAGGATCTCCAGAACGTCATCTCGGTGGCCATGCTGTCCGAGGGCTGGGACGCGAAGAACGTCACCCACATCCTCGGCCTGCGCGCCTTTACCAGCCAGCTTCTATGCGAGCAGGTCATCGGGCGCGGTCTGCGCCGGGTGGGCTACGACACCGAGCAGGTCGTGGGACCCGATGGCGTGGAGCGGGAGCTATTCCGGCCCGAGTTCGTCAACGTGTTCGGGGTGCCGCTGTCGATCTTCCAGGACGTGGGCGAGGGTGGAGACGCGCCACCACCCCCGCGCCCGAGCACGCAGATCGAATCGCTGGTTTCGCGCAATCCACTTGAGATTCGTTGGCCGAACGTGGTGCGGATCGAGACGGTGGTGCGACCGACGTTGGTCATCGACTGGACCCAGGTCGAACCGCTGGAACTGGATCCAGCGCGCATTCCCATCGCCGCCGAGTTGGCGCCAGCGCTGGGAGGCGCGACGGACCTGGCCAAGGCGGAGAAGATCGATCTGGAGAAAATCCCAGAGTCTTTCCGGCCGCAGCGATTGATCTTCATGATGGCCCAGAAGGCGTTCGAGTCCTTGGGCAGCCGATTCAAGGGCCGGCGCGAGCTGCTGGTGTTCCAGATGATTCGCCTGTCCGAGGAATTCTTCGGCTCGGACAAGCTGGTGATCTCCAGCCTGTTCCACCGGGATCCCTTGCGTCGGCGCATGCTGATCGCCCTGAGCATCGACCGCATCGTGCAGCACCTGTTGCGCTTCGTGACCGAGCAGAACCTGGAGCACGTGGAGCCGGTGTTCGATGAGGAGAACCCCATCGGGAGCACGCGCAACATGCGGACCTGGTACACGACCAAGTTGTGCCCCCCAACGGTGCGCTCGCAGATCAGCAACATGGTGGCGGACAGCGCCTGGGAGCAATTCGCGGCCAACCTTCTCGAATCGAGCCCGCTGGTGGAGGCCTACGCCAAGAACGATCACCTGGGCTTCCAGGTCCACTACCTATGGAACGGCGCCAAACGCCGGTACATCCCCGATTTCCTGATTCGCCTGACCAACGGCAAGACCCTGGTACTGGAGATCAAGGGCGAGGACAGCGAGCAGAACCGCGCCAAGCTGGCCGCCATGCGTACCTGGGTCGACGCCGTCAACGGCAAGGGCGGCTTCGGGCGGTGGTGCTGCGACGTGGTCTACGAGATGGCGAAGATGCAGGACGTGCTGACGGTGCACGGGGCGTGGGCAGCGGCGGAGGGGCAGCCTGATTTGATTTCACCCTCCGAGCTCCCGCAGACTGCGGCGGTTTCTGAGTAGCAAAGCGCAGCTTGCCGCGCGCGCCAGCGGTCACGCCACGCGGGAGAACGACAGCGGTGCTAGCCCATTGCCACTGTGGTCACTGCCGACGGACTCGCTGCTGCGGCTTCTTTGCCGGAGGGGCGATTTCCCCTTTCGGCACTGTGGCTGTTCGGCTCGCAGGCCCGGGGCGAGGCGCGAGCCGATTCGGACGTCGATCTGGCGGCTCTGTTTTCCAGGCCCGTGCCAGCCGAGGCGGTGCTGGCGGCTCGCCTCGACCTGTCCACCCTGCTGGGACGGGAAGTAGACTTGGTTGACCTGCGTCGGGCCTCACCCATTCTGGGGCATCAGGTTCTACGCGACGGACGCCTGTTGTTGGATCTGGATCCAGCGGACCGGCATGTGTTCGCCATGCTGCTGCCCTCGCGCTACGTGGACCTGAAGATTTCCCGTGCGGCGGCGGAGCGGGCCCTGGTCGAGGTGGTTAATGACCGACGCTGATGGGGTGCTGGACCACTTGGGCCTCAAGTAGCGGCCACGCGCGCCAGCAGTCGCGCCACGCCCTCGGCGAAGACCGGCTCCTGCACGATGAGGCTGAGCACCAGGGTGGCGCCCATGGTCAGGTCGAAAAAGTAGCCCGGTTGCACCAAAACGCCGTCTTGTTCCAGCAGTGTGCCGGCCCAGGCCTCGTCGCTCATGATCTCGGGTACGCGCAGGATGGCGCACCAGCCGGCCTCCGCGGGCAGCAGCGTGCAGGGCGAGTGCGCACCCAGGGCTTTGACCAAAGCCTGCCGGTTGCGTTGCACACGTTCGAGAATCTGGCGACGGACCGACGCACCAGCCTGCAACAATCCGGGCAAGGCCATTTGTACCGGCGTTCCCACTGACAAGTACGTGTCGGCGATCAACTCAAGGCGCGCCAGTGCACCGCGGACCAGGGCGTCTGGTCCGGTGGTCGCGATCCAGCCCAGCTTGAGATGGGGCAAGCCGCACGACTTGGATAGCCCGCCGAGCGAGAACACCAGCGATGGCGAGGGCCGGCCCGCCACAGCGGTGACCGCGTCGGCAGACGGCCCAAGCGGGAAGTCGGCAAATACCTCGTCGACAATCAGCGCGTGGCCGTGCTCGGCCGCCAGCCCGGCCAGACGATCGAAATCCTCGCGAGACACAAAAGAGCCGGTGGGATTGTTGGGACTGACCAGGATGATGGCGGCAACATCGGTGAAATCCAGACTGTCAAAATCAATGTGCCAAAGTCCGTCGAAGCGCAGCCGGTAGGGCCGCGGAATCAGGCTCTCGAGACGGGCCAGGTACTCGAACAGGGGATAGCTCGGCTCAGGGCAAAGCACGGTCTGGCCTGGATCGCCGAGCAACTTGAACAGCAAAGCGTACGATTCGCTGGAGCTGGCGGTAAGAGCCACCTGATTGACATCCAGCCCCACGCCGCGACGGGCGTAGTCCGCCACCACGGCCGCACGTGCGCTGGGCACGCCCAACGGTGATGGTTGATAGGGATTCGTGGCAGCGTCGGCAAAGGCGCGCGCGATCTCCTCATCGGGATAGTGCAGACCCACTTGCGTGGGATTGCTGACAGTCAGGTCCAGAAGCGGCCGACCCGAAGCGCGGGCCGCAGCCTCGGCGCGGGCCAAATCGTTCTCGGCCGTGGTCCAGGCAAGCCGTCGGGAAAACAGGCGCTCCATGCGCGCGATCCTTACAGCCGGCCCACGTCTTCTGCGCGCAGCCAGCCTTCGAGTCCATTGGCCAGCCGCACGCGCACCCAGTCCTGATCGCGATCCAGCAAGCGCACGCGCAGGCCGGCGTGCACTTCGAAGCTGGTGTGATAGCTGGTGTCGGCGCCTTCCTTCACGGCGACCATATCGGGCAGCACGACGGCAAAGGGAATGCGGTCCAGGTTCATGCGGCCGAGCAGCAGTACGCCCGCCAGCAGCGCGCCGGTGCCCAGGATGGCGGCGCCTGCGGTGAGCGCCGCGCGTGAGTCGTCAGCCGCGCGTCGGCGCAGGAACAAAAGGACAAAGCAGCCGAGGTACAGACCCACGAAGATCCAAGTCTCAGTCGATGCGGTGAAGAAGGTGACCACGCGAATCCACAGAGGTTCGCGCTCCGCGCTTTCCATCTTGTCGAGCACGCGGCGCTCGGCCAGTTTGCGCGCCTGGGCCAGGTTGAAACGCGCATCCTCGTCGTCCGCATCGATTTCCAGTGCGCGCTCGAACGACCAGATGGCGCGTCCCAGGCTGCCCTGGCGGAAGTGGGCCACGCCCAGGTTGTAGTACAGGTCGCGCGACGCCACGTTTTGCCGGTCCAACTGTTCGTAGGCGGCAATGGCGCCGGCCAAGTCGCCGTGCAGATAGGCATCGTTGCCGCGCTTCCACGCCTCGTCGAGCAGGTCGGCGCGCGCGCCCCGCGCGGATAGCAGGAGCCCGAGCGCCAGCAGCCCAATCCCTGTGCGCCGGATCACGACCGAGCCTCCCGCGCTGCCACAGGCCGCAAGGCCGCCTTTTCGATCTGCAAGATGATCTCGCCGGCTCGATCTCGAGCGGTGCGCACTTCCTCGGGCGACAGGCTGCCCGGGGAAAAGCGGGCGCGGTCGCAATCCTCCAGCGCGGCCAGCGTGGCATCCACCAGCTTGGGCGCCACGCCCGCTTGCGCGAGAGCGAAGCGCAGCTCGTCCCACGACAGGCCCGCGATCTGGGTTCCCAGCTTGCCGGTGAGAAACTCGCGCAGCACGCGCTCGATCTCGCTGAAGGCCTGTGCCAGCCGGCCTTCCCTGAGGTGGGCTTCGGCGGTACGCAGACGCCGGCGCGCCAGCCGGCGCAGCTTGCGTCGTCGCGTGCCCTCGGTTTCCCGGCTCAGCCGCTCGCGCGCGAATCCGATCAAAGCGGTCAGCGCCAGCGCCAGGGGCGGCACTGCGACGATGATCCCGAGGCCGCGCGACTGATAGAAACTCGCTCCCAGATCGCGGCGCAGGGTGGGGCGGTTACGCAAGGGCCGGATGTCCAGCGCAAGAACGTTCTCGCCACCGGATGCGGCTGTGGCCGAACCCGCAGCCACGATTCCCGTCGGGGCTGGACGCGCGGGCTGCGCCGCATCGGCACTCACCTCGATGCGCAGGGGATTGCTCTTCTCGCTGCCGTAGGTGCCGCGTTCGGGATCGAAGAA
>Ga0224523_1000622_pt1 | contig 17595 bp, 12 predicted proteins | sample CFST50metaG_FD_182732 | JGI IMG/M metagenome (GOLD analysis project Ga0224523, IMG submission 182732) | Peat soil microbial communities from Stordalen Mire, Sweden - C.F.S.T50 | ecosystem: Environmental > Terrestrial > Soil > Wetlands > Peat | place: Sweden: Norrbotten County, Stordalen Mire...
TCTCAATATCTGCTGGCTTCGACCTCGAGGGGTGATAAATTTGCTCCAGGTATTTGGGGTTGTTTCGTGACGCAAGACTCCACAAGCTGGGGAGGGGATTATCATCTGAATTATAATTATCAGGCTCCTTACTGGGCTGTATTTTCTTCAAACCATATTGATCTGGCGAAAAATTTCGATCAACCATTATTGGATTACATGGAAAAAGGAAAGTGGCACGCAAAGGATCTATTGAATATCAGGGGTATATATTATCCTGTCGGACTAGGACCCAAAGGATTATGTACTACACGTTGGCCGCTAACGCCCGAAGAGATGGAACGGCGTTATGGAACAACCGAAAATACTATTGATCATGGTTATAAGTTTTTAGGACAGAAAATCAATGCTGTTTTTAGTGTCGGAAATATGCTGATGCGTTTTTACAGCACCTATGATGAAGCATATGCCCGCAAAATTTACCCTTATATGCTTGAATGTGCGAATTTCTGGGAGGATTATCTGAAGCTGGAAAACGGACGTTATGTCATCTATATGGATCATTTTGGTGAAGTGATGCCCAATCTGAAAACCAAAGGCAACTGGCGCGACAGGTTGGGAGATTTCAATTCTACACTTTCGCTGGGTTTGGTGAAGATGCTTTTCAAGGGGATGTCCGATGTCAGCAACTACTTACATATAGATGCAAGCCGGCAGGAAAAATGGCATTATATATCCGCTCATTTGAGCAATTTCCCTGTAGGGGATGCAAATGGCAGGATCAGCCTGAAGAATATGGAGAAGGGACCTGGAAATAGTGAAGTCAGGGCCAATGGTTTAAGTAGGGTTTCGATTCATGGGATGATACTTCCCGGTGGTGTTTGTGGTCCTATTACCGATTCCGCATTTAACAGAATACTTTTAGTCGATGTGAAGCATTGGAAAGACCGGATGACCAATCCCGGAGAATGGGGTAATACATTAGGTAATGGTATCGAGACCTGTTTCCCGGCAGCTGTAAGGGTTGGATTTAATCCCGATGAAATCATCAGGCAATTAAAAGACAGGATTGCCGTTCAGTCTTTTCCAAATCTCTGGATTACACAGACCGGCGGAGGGATAGAGACACTATCGGCCGTTCCGATGACCATCAACGAGATGATGATGCAGAGCTATGAGGGTGTTGTCAGGATATTTCCCAACTGGAATCCTAAGAAAGATGCCAGTTTCGAGAAACTGCGTGCATATGGGGCATTTCTGGTGAGCAGCAGTCTGAGAAAAGGAAAGATCGAGAACGTTATCATACTGAGTGAAAAAGGCAATCCTGTTACATTACAAAACCCATGGAAAGAGAGAGATAGCAAGGTGTTTGTGACCGAAGCATCATCAGGATCACCGGTTGAGTTTATTCAAAAAAATAGTAAAATCACTTTTAAAACTGAGGCAGGTAAAAAGTATTTGATTACTTCTTCTTCTTAAGTGTGTATTCGAATTTCACAGGACCCTCAAGGTTTTTGCGTTCAACGTAAACCTTGATAATGGTGTCATTCATTCTTTTGTAGGTTATCAGGTTGGGATAATTCTTATCATTATTCGCGAAAACCAGCGTATCGGTTGATGTAGAAGTCATCACGAAATTATTTGTTAATCCTTCAATAGTTTGTTCTTCTATTTCACTGATGAAATAAATGGAATCGTTTCTACGAACAATTCTGGGGCGTTCTTCGACCAGACTGTCAGATCCGGCCGGACTAACAGCTATTCCTTCATAACATGTATCATTGGTACGTTTCCAGATTTCGGAATAATTAGGTACATCGGTACTAACCCATTTTCCTTCAATCCAATTCATTTTGTTGAAAATCTTCTTTGAATTGTCTGATTTAGTATTGCAACTACTTATCAATAATGTTATGACAATCGCTGTAAATAAATTTATTCTATTCATATTATTAGTATAGACGTATTGATAAACGATTTTAAATCCTTTTAGTTGAATAAAAACTAAAAAAAACAGATAATAAATCGAATGAATGCTTCACATTCATTCGAATAAAATAATTCTGCAAAGTTAATTATAATCCTGATGATATTTTATAAGACCTTCGATTGGAGAACGTAGGATCGTTCCAACCTCAATACCCATCTGTTTTGCCTCTTCACGAAGGAGATCACCAAGGAAAAAAGCAATTGATCCTACAAGGCTGAGTGTCAATTGGTGATGTTGCGGACACTTACAGACCTGATATCTGAGATAGGCATGAAATTCTTTTCTGATCAGGTTTTGGATATAGGGATGATCTTTGTGTAAGCTAAGGAATTCACAAAAAGAAGCAAGATATCGGTTTGGGTGAAGTTGACGATAAACGGCATCTAGAACAAAACCAAGATCTGGATTGTAACGATGCTCAAAGGCTAATTTTATTTCTTCAGGCATTTCGTTTTTGAAATACTCTCTGATCAGGGTCGTCCCAAAACGCGCTCCACTTCCTTCATCTGCAATGACATATCCAAGTGAAGGGATACATTCTACGGTTTCAAAGCCATTATAATATACCGAGTTTGATCCGGTTCCGAGAATTCCGGCAATACCTCTTTGGGGTCCAAAGAGCGCACGGGCAGCACCCAAAGAATCAGAGTGCACTTCAATCTTTTCCGTTTCGGGAAATGCTTTTCTGCAAGCCAGGTATACTATTTCACAATTTTCCTTGATGGCACAACCTGAACCATAGAAGAATATTTTTTTTACTGCCGTTGCTTCAATTTGAGGTATTAATTTTTGAACCAATACCTGAAATATTTCTTCGGTATTGATAAAGTAAGGATTGAAACCTATGGTCGTAAATTTCCTGAGTTCATTATTGTTATCGTACCACCACCATTCAGTTTTTGTTGAACCACTATCTGCAACTAAAATCATATCATATGTTTTAAGAAAGGATTTGAATAATAATTATGAAGTAAATATGTAATGTAATGAGAATAAATGTTTAGAAGGATGTTTAAAAAGCTTTTATTTTAATAACTCAATGATTTTTGGGAGAAAAATAATACCTCCTACAATAGCTGAAGCAATTGAAACGATTAATACAGCACCCGCAGCAGTATCTTTTATGATTTCAGCTCGTTTATCATATTCAGTAAAACGTGCATCGCATAATAATTCTATTGAAGTGTTGAAAGTTTCGGCTGCGAATACAATTCCAATGCATAAAATGATTGCGATCCATTGGCATTGCGTGACAGAAAAACAGACTGCCATCGCAAGAGTTACACAGGTAATAACCAGATGAATCCATGCGTTGTGCTGCGTGCGCATCAGATATAAAATCCCATTGTAGGCATAAACAAAACTCTTTAGTCTTTTTTTTGTGCTGAATGCCTTGTTATTAGGGTTAATCATATATTTAGAAATGATGAAGTTAGAGAATACAAATGTAAAAATAAATTATATTTAATCGGGTCATTATGATTTTAATTCAAAAGTAAAAATAGTTTATATTTTTTGTTTCCTTAAAAACTTACAACCAGGCATATATTTAATTTCACAACAAATTTTATCAATATTAATTCAGTAATTCATTAAAGATATTTTCGGCTTTCATTGCGAGACAAATTATGTTTATTTTTGTATATTGCAAGCTGAAGTCAGCATTCTAAGGAAGTCTGTATTCGGATGAGAATTTAATTATTTTATCTCAATGTGATATGTTAGACGAACCAAAAAAATTCAATATTCTGTTGGTCGATGATAGGCCAGAAAACCTTGTTACCCTTGAAGGAATACTGGAAAGTCCTGAGTTAAATATATTCAAGGCTTGTTCAGGAAATGAAGCTTTGAGTATCATGTTTGAAACCGACTTTGCACTGGTATTGCTTGATGTACAGATGCCTGTAATGGATGGTTTTGAAACCGCAGAAATTATGCGCAGTTCTGAACGGACCAGAAATGTCCCTATCATTTTTGTTACAGCCATCAGTACCGAACGTAAACATATTTTTAAAGGATATGAAAGAGGAGCGGTTGATTATCTGTACAAGCCACTGGATCTGGAAATATTGAAAAGCAAAATAAAGGCATATATTGAATTTTTTAAACATAAAGAGGAATTAATAGCTACAACCGTAAAGCTTGAAAAGACGATTGACGAGTTGAATACTGCCAGAGTCATTGCCGAAGAGGCTACCAAAGCAAAGAGTTCATTTCTGGCGAATATGAGTCATGAAATCAGGACTCCATTGAATGGGATTATCGGGATGGCAGAATTGATCCTGATGGATGAGCTCCCTGAGCTTCAAAGAGAACGTTTGATCGATTTAAAGTTTTCTTCTGAGTCTTTGCTTGAGATCATCAATGAAATCCTTGATATTTCTAAGATTGAAGCTGATAAACTGGAGTTGGAGAGTGTCAGTTTCAGTCTTCGTAAGATGATCGAGAAGAGTGTCAGGCTGTTGGCTGTAAAAGCTTTTGAAAAGAAAATCGAAATGGTCTGTCGTATTGATCCCTCTTTACCTGATTACTATATAGGCGACCCATTGCGTATCCGACAAATATTGATCAATCTATTAGGTAATGCGATAAAGTTTACCCATTCAGGTTATGTAGGTGTCTTTGTTGAACATATGGGGACTGTGAGCAATAATCTGGCCCTCAGATTTTCAATTAAAGACACCGGGATTGGTATTGAAGAAGACCGTGTTCATCTTATTTTCCAATCTTATTTTCAGGAAGAAAATTCTACTTCCAGAAACTATGGTGGAACAGGCCTGGGTCTTACTATCTCCAAAAAGTTGGTCGAAATGATGGGGGGAGAAATCGGTGTTCAGAGTAAAAAAGGTGAGGGAAGTGAATTCTTTTTTAATCTGGTGTTAAATCTGGCTGAAGGTGATAATAGCTTCTATCAGATCGATAAGACCTCTATAAAACCTGACTTTAAAGTTTTGTTGGTCGATGATAATATTGTTGTTCAGGAATCGATAAGCGAAATAATGAAACAATGGGGTATCCCTTGTAATATCGTTTCATCCTGTCAGGAATGTGAATCACTAAATAAGTTGAATGGTGAAGTTTATGATCTGGCATTTATTGACAGTGAAATGCTTCATGAAAGCAATGAAATGACCATTGAGAAATTGAATGATAGTTTGTCACTGGTCAAAGGTGGTCATATTGTTGTGCTGGGTTCAAATTTATCTGCCATACAAATTGGGAAGATCAAACAATTGGGTATTCTGTTATTCATTAATAAACCTGTTCTACAATCTGATCTGAAGAATCTCTTTGATCGGTTGAATAATGTTGGTGGGTTGGATGAGAAGGAGATCAAGCCCGTGAAAGTGGGAGAAAATAGTGAAGCAGCTGCTGCTGATGCAAAGAAGGTTCGTATTCTGTTGGCAGAAGATCAGCCTATTAACAGAAAAATAGTGATAGGTCTGCTTAAACGTTATGATTGGCAGATTATCTCTGCCGAAAATGGGGAAGAGGCAGTACAAAAATATACCAATGAACATTTTGATCTGGTTTTGATGGATGTTCAGATGCCCAAAGTTGATGGATTTGAAGCCACACGACAGATCAGAAAAATGGAAGAGATATCAGGTATCAGAATACCGATTATAGCAATGACGGCTCATGCGATGAAGGGTGACAAAGAAAAATGTCTGGAATCGGGAATGGATTATTATATTACCAAGCCTGTTGACTCGAAGGAGCTTATTGAACTTATTCAAAAAATCATAAAAGTTTAGGCTAATCTCGGCCGGATGGATTCTAACTGAAATGTATAATATTGTAATGCTGAATTTATATGAGTGACCAAAATGAAATAAATAATTCTCCCTGGGATAAGAAAAAATATCTCATCACAGCATCAATGCATATAGGTGTTGGAAAAGGGTTATTCCTGTGGTTTTTGGCACTTTCTTTTATACCATTAGCGACGGTAAGCTATATTAATTATTTGAATTCTTTTAAGGGGCTTACTATTGTAACTCAAAAATCATTAACCACGAGTTCGAAACTCAGGGCACAATATCTGGATGCATATTTTAGAAACATCGAAAATACACTTGAAATTCAATCAAACGAAAAGTCCAATATTGATTTTTTGAAGAAGCTGAATAATGATGTGAACTACCCCGGGATGACAGCAGGTAGATATGTTCGTTCTGATACATGGAAAAGGTTAGTTTCTCAAGTAGATGTTAAATTTAAGAAAATCAGGGATGTTGAAAAGTATCAGGATGTTTATATGCTTGATAAAAAAGGCAATATCTTGTTTTCGTTAAATCATAACGACGATTTAGGATCCAATATTTTTGATGGAAAGTATGCACATACACGGTTTGCATTATCATGCAAAACAATCATTGAAAAGAATAGACCTACCTTTTCGGATCTCGAATTTTATCCCGCTGAAAATAATCTGCTGTCAGGATTGTTTGGAATTCCGGTCCATAATGAGCAGGGTAGTTTAATTGGAGTCTTAGCGATACAGATCAGGATCGATCAGATTAAAGCCATCATGCGGTCTGATCTGGGTCTTGGAGAGACAGGAGCATCATATGTTGTAGGCGAAGATTTACTTATACGGGTTGGATCGCGGTTTGAAAATGATTCAGTCATTTTACATAAGCCTGTAATTCATGAATTCGCCAAACAATGGAATGCAACTATTCATGGAAATATTGGAAACAGTGACTCTCTTAATGCGATCCAGAAAGAGAAAATGGGTAATTATGCAAACAACAATAAAATATGGGTGTATGGTATTTATCGAAACCTTGGCGTATTATCAGAGTTAGGTGTACATTGGGCTGTATTTGAAGAAATTGAACACACAGAAACATTTGCATTCACAAAACAAATTTATCGGACGGTTAGGGATTCATTGATTATCACTTTCTTTTTGGTAATTATTTTTTCAATTCTTATTGTTCGATATACCGTTAAGCCAATAAAACTATTATCATCCTGGGCCAAACAAGTGGCTAAGGGGGAACTCATCAGTAAAAACATCAGAGCGCCGAAAAATGAGGTAGGAGAGATGAAAGACTCATTTAATCAGATGGTTGAGTGGGTACAAAGCATTGCAGATGTTGCCCTGCTGATTTCTAAAGGGGATTTTAGTAAGAATATAGAAATCAGAAGCGATAAGGATGTATTGGGCCAGTCGATGAATGAGATGATAACGAGTTTCAGGTCTGTTGTCAATCAAGCCAATCAGATTGCCAAAGGCGACTATAGTGCTAATATTGTTCCACGAAGTGAAATGGATACCCTTGGCATTGCACTATTTCAAATGACTGAGATATTAAGGAAGAATGATCTGGAAATAAATACCCAGGTATGGTTGAAGACAGGACTATCTACCCTGAGTGAAAGGATGAGCAGAAAACGTGACCTAAGAGAGTTGTCTGATGATCTGATTGCTTTTATTGCTGATTTTCTTGATGCTAAACCTGCCTTATTATACCTGCCAGATGCAAGTAAAAAATATTTGACAATTCAGAGTAGTTATGCCCTTTTTGATCCTGAAAAGAAATTTGATTCATATAAACTTGGAGAAGGGCTGGTGGGTCAGGTAGCTAAGAACAAGACTCCACTTGAGATGTCACAAATTAACAGGGACGTCTTTCCGGCTTTAGAGTTTGGGACAGAACAAGTAGTCCCATCCTCGTATTATTTCTTCCCTGTTGTTTACGAAGGTGTATTGATATGTGTTATTCAATTAGGAACACAACAGCCGTTGAAAGAAATTCATAAATTGTTTTTGCAATCTGCAACCGAGAGTATAGCGCTTGCTGTTAATATGGCTATCTCTAATGATAAATTGAATAAGCTGCTTTCAGAAACACAAGACCAGAAGGAACTATTGCAGGTTCAGCAGGAAGAACTCAGGCAGACCAATGAAGAACTGGAAGAACAGACAAAGGCACTTCGCTTATCGGAGGAGACCCTACAGCATCAAAAAGAAGAACTCAGCGTTATCAATGAAGAACTGGAAGAACGTACCAGGGCGTTAGAGAAAGAAAAAGAGACCATTAAAGTCATCAATGAAGAACTTCGTGATATCCAGGGTGAGATTGAGAAGAAAGCCAAGGATCTGGAAATGGCCAGCAAATATAAATCGGAGTTTCTGGCTAATATGTCACATGAGTTGAGAACACCGCTGAATAGCATTCTGGTATTGTCTCAATTGATGTCAGACAATACGGCAGGCAACCTGAGTGAAAAACAGGTGGAGTTTGCCAAAACGATCCATTCATCAGGTTCTGAATTGCTTTCTTTGATTAATGAAATTCTTGATTTGTCGAAAGTCGAAGCAGGAAAGATAGATGTAGTCGTCGAAAGGTTTTCTTTAAGTGTATTTGGCGAACAAATTAATCGTATCATTCAGCCACTTACACGTAAAAAAGGGTTGAAGTTTTCGATCAGTATTGATGAGTCACTTCCTGAATACATGTACAATGATTCCCAAAGGGTTCAACAGATTTTGCGTAATCTGCTTTCAAACTCAGTGAAATTTACTGAACAAGGTTTCATTAAACTTAAAATCTCCAGACCCGACAGCAGATTTACAAGTAACAAAGACTTACGCCCCGAAGAGACGATTGCTTTTGAAGTAATGGATACGGGAATAGGCATTCCTGAAGAGAAATTCAAATCAATCTTTGATGCTTTTCAACAGGCAGAAGGTACTACTAACCGTAAATATGGTGGAACAGGCTTAGGGCTGACTATCTCAAAGAGCTTTGCAGATATCCTGGGAGGCGAGATATTCGTCACGAGTGAAGAAGGTAAAGGATCTTCATTTATACTGTATCTTCCTGAGAAATTGGATCTTAAGAAAATAGTTAAGGAGAATGAAACTGTTGCAACTGGCAATGATTTATTGGTAGGTGACAATACTTTTAATCTTCTAAGTCATAAAGGAGTTTCCGAGTCAGAAGTTAAAACCGCAGAATCATCTGAAGAGGGAAAGAAAAAAGAAAAGCATAAGAAATCTGTTTCATCCAATGAACCCTTGACAGATGGTTTTCCTCCATTACCAGAAGGATTGTTTGATGACAGGAATACGATAAAAGCAGGTGATAAATTTATACTGGTTATTGAGGATGATTCCACTTTTTTAAAGATCATGTATGACCTGTCTACCCAACGGGGATTTAAATGCTTATTGGCTGCAGATGGAGAAACGGGATTGTATTTTGCCGATATGTTTAACCCCAGCGCCATAATTCTTGATATTGGATTACCTGGAATTGATGGGTTTGAAGTAATGGAACGCTTGAAGGTTAATTCACAGACCCGACATATTCCTGTTCATTTTGTCTCCGCTATAGACAAGAATCAGGAAGCAATGCGCATGGGTGCCATTGGTTATCTGACAAAACCTGTAAGTCTTGATATGCTCAATGAGGCTTTTACGAAGATTGAAGAGACCATTTCCAAAAGCGTAAAACGGCTCCTGGTTGTGGATGATGAAGAGATCATGAGAAAAAGTATTGTCGGGTTGGTTGATGGAAAAGATGTTCAGACTGTTGCCGTAGAAACGGGTGAAGAGGCGATCAAGAAAATGCAGGAAGAGGATTTTGATTGTGTTGTGCTAGACCTGGGTCTAAAGGATATGTCTGGATTTGAGGTACTTGAAATGATTCGTGCGGACAAACGGTTATCTAAAATCCCCATCATTGTCTATACTGGAAAAGATCTGAACAGGACCGAAGAGCTCATGTTGAAGAAACTTTCTGACAGTATCATTATCAAAGGAGCAAGATCACCCGAACGCTTACTGGCCGAGACTACCCTGTTTTTACATCGTGTAGAGGCTAACTTGCCCAAAGAGAAACAGATACTACTCAATATTTCAGGTGATAAAGATGCCGTTTTTCTGGATAAGAAAATATTAGTAGTCGATGACGATATGCGGAATGTATTTGCTATTTCAGCCGTTTTGGAAGATAAAGGGCTGACGATCATCGCGGCAAAAAATGGTAGAGAGGGGATAGATAAATTGTTTAAAAATCCCGGGATTGACCTTGTGCTGATGGATATCATGATGCCTGAGATGGATGGCTATGAAGCCATGCAGTTAATCAGGAAAGATAAAAGGTTCTCCCGACTACCAATCATTGCTTTGACCGCTAAGGCAATGAAAGACGACAGACAGAAATGTATTGACGCTGGCGCCAATGATTATTTAACAAAACCTTTTGACCCTGGGAAACTTATTTCTATGTTACGGGTTTGGTTGTACAGATAATGTTTTTAGGTAATAATTGTATTGTGGAAGAAAATATTGAGAACATTAATATTGAAATCAAACTGTTTTTAGAAGCTGTTTTTCAGAAACATGGCTATGATTTTCGAAATTATTCACTGGCACATATCAAGAGACGGATTCTTCACAGATTATCTATCTCACATATAGAGAGTATCTCTATTATGCAGGATAGGGTTTTGAGAGATCCCGATTTTCTTCAACAGATACTGCTTGATTTTTCAATCAATGTCACTGAGATGTTCAGGGATCCCGATTTTTATCGGGCTTTTAGAAATGAAGTTGTTCCAATACTAAAGACTTATCCTTTTATTAAGATCTGGCATGCCGGTTGCTCAACAGGTGAAGAGGTCTATTCTATGGCTATTCTCTTACAAGAAGAGGGACTGTTGGAGAAAACGCAGTTATATGCAACAGATTTTAATCAAAGGGTGCTGAAACATGCAAAAGAGGGCATCTTTTCTGTTGAGCATATTAAAGAATATACCCAGAATTACATCAGATCAGGTGGAAAAGAGAGCCTCTCTGATTATTATACTGCCCATTACGACCGGGTAATCATGAATAAAAACCTAAGTGAAAACATATTATTTGCTCATCATAACCTTGTTTCAGATAATGTTTTTAGTGAGGTCAATGTGGTTATTTGCAGAAATGTACTGATTTATTTCGAAAGGGTGCTTCAAAACAGAGTAGTTGGACTTTTTAAAGATAGTTTGTTAGCAGGTGGGATACTCTGTTTGGGTTCAAAAGAAAGTTTGCAATTCAATGAATATGCTCCTCTCTTTTCCCCTTTGGTGGCTAAAGATAAGATTTATCGTAAAAACTATATGATCCCTAATCTGTTTGAAGATTAGGTTTTAGAAAATATAATGTCACTATGGACTACAAGATAATTGTAATAGGAACATCGGCAGGTGGAATGGATGCATTGAAAACAATACTTCCACTTCTCCCTCCTGCATTTCCTGTCCCTATTGTGATTGTTCAACATGTCAGTTCGCTTTCCAATGGATTTATGATTCAATATTTGAACAGTATTTCCTCTATCAGGGTGAAAGAAGCCGAAGAAAAGGAGTTACTCAGTCCGGGTACTGTATATTTTGCTCCTCCCAATTATCATTTATTGATTGAAGATAGCCATTCCTTGTCTCTATCTGTCGAAAAGAAAGTTAATTATGCACGCCCAAGCATCGACGTCTTATTCGAAAGTGCCGTCTATGCTTATGGTAAATCTATCATAGGCGTGATTTTGACGGGCGCCAATAATGATGGGGCAAAGGGAATAGCAAATATAAAAAAAGCCGGAGGCTATACCATTGTTCAGCGTCCTGAGACAGCTTATGCCGATTCAATGCCAAGGGCTGCTATTGCAGAAGCGGCGCCAGACCTGATAATTCCTTTGGAAGAAATAGGTCTGGTATTACGGGATATGTTTATGAAAAAACCTAACCTGTTCATATGACATTGATTGGATGTTACCCCAAGCTTAATACAACAACTGAATGAAGAAGAGTAGGTTTTTTTAATAAAAAAGTTTGGAGGAAAATAAAATTAGGCTATCTTTGCACACGCATTCAGCCTCAATTGGGGCTGTTTAAAGCTAAGAGGATCGGTAGTTCAGTTGGTTAGAATACGTGCCTGTCACGCATGTGGTCGCGGGTTCGAGTCCCGTCCGGTCCGCCAGCAAAATTTGTTCTTTAAAATAGAATTTGATAAGGAATTGAAAGATTTCTTATCGTAAAAAATGGATCGGTAGTTCAGTTGGTTAGAATACGTGCCTGTCACGCATGTGGTCGCGGGTTCGAGTCCCGTCCGGTCCGCTGGGGAGTAGAGATACTCCCTTTTTTTATGTCTTGATGATAAGGTTTTCTTACCCTGAATACTTTGATTATGACACAAACTTATTTGTATATTTTCATCGCCATTGTTTCTGTTAGTTTTGTCTTTGGTCAGATTCTGGATCGGATCAATGCCAATCATTGGTGCAATGGTCTTCCTGAAAGATTGAAGTCTATCATTACAGATGAAGAATATCAGAAGTCAATCGACTATTACAAACAGCACGGATCATTATCAAAATGGGAAGAGAGTATATCTTTTGTTTTGATCTTACTCGTTTTGATCTTTGGTGGGTTTGGCTGGCTCGATAATCTAGTAAGAAATATTTCATCTCATTATATTCTTTTGCCACTCTTGTTTTTTGGAGCGGTGGGGATACTATCCAGTTTGATTTCAATGCCTTTTGATATCTATTCCACCTTTGTCATTGAAGAACGGTTTGGCTTTAACAAGACTACACCCCGGACCTATATATTGGATAAGGTAAAAGGGATTTTGTTGTCCGTAATTATTGGAGGAGGCTTGTTATCATTGATCATCACGATCTACCATTATACCGGAAACTGGTTCTGGATTCTTGCATTGGGCGTTACGGTGACTTTTAGTATCTTCTCTGTAATGTTTTATTCTACACTGATCGTTCCGCTCTTTAATAAGCAAAAACCGTTGGAAGAAGGGGAGACCCGCACAGCTATTGAAGCTTTTGCCGGGAAAACAGGATTTAAACTGGATAATGTTTTTGTGATAGATGGCTCTAAACGTTCAACAAAAGCCAATGCATATTTTACCGGTTTTGGTAAGAAAAAAAGGATCGTTTTATATGATACACTGATTAATAATCACACTACAAACGAGCTTGTTGCCATATTGGCTCACGAGATTGGTCATTATAAGCATCGGCATATCATCAAAGGAATGGCATTGTCTTTTCTGGAAACGGGGATTGTCTTTTTCCTGTTGTCGCGATTTATCGACCCAACGACCCAACTAGCACACAATGTATGTGGAGCACTTGGAGCATCCCAGCCCAGTTTCCATGTTGGAGTACTGGCTTTTGGTCTTTTATTCAGTCCAATATCTACTGTGATAAGTAGCTTAACAAACATATTATCAAGACGTTTTGAATTTCAGGCAGATCGTTTTGCAGGAACATATTGCAATCCTAAAGATTTACAGGAAGCCCTGAAACGTTTATCAATAGTCCATTTAAGTAACCTGAATCCTCATCCTTTTTATGTGTTTGTTCATTATTCTCATCCTCCGTTAATCAGCAGGTTGGAAGGATTAGAGCAGTTGAAAAGCACATCTTAAAAACTTATTTTATCGTTTGTGCTGTTCGAAATGACAGTTTTTAAATCCATTCATCGAAAATAGTTACAAACTACTTACCTTTGCATACCAATTAAAGAATCACATTATTTGATCTATTTTAAGTGAAAGCAACAATTACTAAAATCATTGAACAATACAGAAAATTTATCAGGCTAAGGCTTGTACAAATCATTCTGTCATATATCCTGTTATTTTGCAATAAGCTAAAAGCTCCTAAAGGGCTTCCATGGTTCAAGAAATTACCCTTTTGGTTTTTACAGGCTATATTGATCATTATATTATTTCTCGTACTGGTCGACATGAATTTTCTGTGGTTATTTGGTCGTTCACCACGGGTGATGCAGTTGAACAATCCAAAAATGAGTGTGGCATCAGAGCTTTATACTGCCGATAATGTTTTAATAGGGAAGTATTTTTATGAAAATCGTGTGCCGGTAGAATATAAGGATCTTTCCCCAGTATTGGTAAATGCATTGGTTTCAACAGAAGATGTGCGTTTTTATAAACATCATGGAATAGATATTCAGTCAATGATGAGTATCTTCTGGTCAATGGCTAAAGGTGAAAAAAGGGGGGGGAGTACTATCACACAGCAGTTGGTGAAAAATCTATTTAAGACCAGAGAGCATTATTCAAAGGGTTTATTGAGTTATATTCCAGGTCTTAAAGTGATTATATATAAAACCAAAGAGTTGATAAATGCTGTGAAGATTGAGTTCTTTTATACAAAACCCGAGATCCTGACCATGTATCTGAATACTGTTGATTTCGGAAGCAATTCTTATGGTATTAAATCAGCTTCAACGACTTTTTTTGATAAGAAACCCATTGATTTAAAGGTTGAAGAATGTGCCTTGCTTGTGGGATTATTAAAAGCCCCTTCGTATTATAGTCCAATCACAAACCCCGATAACGCTTTGACACGCAGAAACACGGTTATAGATCAACTGGTGAAATATAAATTTCTTGCGAAGGATAAAGCAGATTCCATTAAAAAAATACCGATCCATCTGCGTTATAAAGTAGCAGGTAATTATGATGGTGATGCTTTGTATTTCAGGGATGCTGTAGCTCGTGAGTTGCAGGACTGGTGCAAAGAGAACCACAAAGATATCTATCGTGACGGTTTGAAAATATACACAACGATAGACATGCGATTACAAAGACTTGCCGAAGAGGCAATGTCGGAACATATGAAGCATCTGCAAAAACGATTTTTCCAGCACTGGGAAGGTCAGGCGCCCTGGATTGATGAAAAAGGAAAAGAGATGCCCGGTTTCATTGAAGATATTGCACGACAAACAGATGACTATAAGCAGTTGAATAAGAAATTCGGGAAAAATAAGGATTCTATCGAATTTTATTTGAATAAACCACGTTCTATGACGGTCTTTACCTGGGACGGCGATAAGGATACTACATTCAGTATTTATGACTCAATCCGTTACTATAAACATATTTTACATGCAGGTTTTGTAACCATGGATCCTCAAACAGGTTTTGTGAAGACATGGGTTGGAGGTATTAATTTTAAATACTTCAAATTTGATCATGTAAGTCAGTTCAAACGTCAACCCGGTTCACTGTTTAAAGCGTTTTTATATACTGCCGCTATTGACAATGGTTTTGGCCCTTGTGATAAGTTGACCGACCAGAACGTGACGATCAATTATACAGAAAAAGGTCAAGCCAAAACATGGGCCCCTCATAATGCAGACTGGAATTTTACCGGTCAATCCATGACATTGAAACATGCTTTTGCTCGGAGTGTTAATTCAGTGGCTGTTCAGGTATCTCAAAAAATAGGGTGGACAAAAGTGATTGAATATGCTAAAAGAATGGGGATAAAGTCAGATATTCCAAGTGTTCCCTCTGTATGTCTGGGAACCAGTGACGTTTCTTTACTTGAAATACTGGATGCATATGCTCCGATAGTCAATGGTGGATACAGGCTTGATCCTGTGTTTGTTTCAAAAATAACTGATCGGACGGGTAAAGTTTTGTATGAATATAAATCAAGCCGAACCAAGATATTGAATGATGAAACAGCATTTCTGATGAGCATTATGCTCCGGGCTGGTTTGTCTGAACCGGGTGGAACGACCCAGGGACTCTTTGAATATGATCTCTTTAAATATGATACTGAGTTTGGTGGAAAGACAGGTACTTCGTCTAATTATTCTGACGGTTGGTTCATTGGCGTCACTCCAAAACTGATAGGAGGAGCCTGGGTAGGATCTGAAAGCCGTAGTATCCATTTCAGAACTTCAGAACTTGGTGAAGGATTAAAAACAGCGCTTCCAATCTATGGACTATTCATGCAGAAGGTTTTGCACGATGAGAAGCTCAAAGAATACCGGGGGAAATTTCCAAAACCTCCTGCACATGTATCCAAGGAATATACCTGTCATACCCGGTTGGAGCCTACTGTTTCAGATTCTACTTTGATGATGGACGATGTGGAAATGGAATTTGATAATCCTAAACAGTCTGAGAAATCCAAATAGGAGAGTTGGCATATAAACAGAAATATATGAGTAAAGTATTTATTTTCAGTTGTACTTATTTCGAGTATAAATAAGAAGTACTTTCGCATTCAAATTATTAAATCTAATATTTATCAATTTTAAAAATTAATTCAATGGAAATCAGCAATAATAAAGTGGTAAGCCTGACCTATACCCTCAAGCTGGATCACGCTGAAGGTGAGCTGGTAGAGAAGGTTGATAAGACCGAACCTTTGGTATTTATCTACGGTGCAGGAATGATGCTGCCTAAATTTGAAGAGAATTTAACTAACAAAGTTGTAGGCGATGGCTTCGAATTTACACTGGGTAGTACTGACGCTTATGGTGATTACCAACTTGATATGGTTGTAAATCTACCTCTTGATATCTTTAAGGTCGACGGAAAAGTTGATTATGAGATGCTGAAAGAGGGCAGTATGTTACCTATGATGGATAATCAGGGAAATCATCTTCAAGGCAAAGTTCTTGGTGTAGAGAATGACACAGTACGTATGGATTTTAACCATCCTATGTCGGGTAAAACATTACATTTTACCGGCGAGATTGTTGGCGTTCGTGAAGCTACTGAAGAAGAACTCAGCCACGGCCATATTCATGGTGACGGATGTGATCATTAATCGTTTAATAAATAAAATGTAAAAAGCCGTCCTTCATCAGAGGGACGGCTTTTTGTTTGCATGAAAATTATTTTATACGCTTTATTTACCTATAAGGAAAACAACCGGTTTCTTATCAATTTCACCTATTTGAGTGCTCCAGTCTCCAGCATCATGTGTTATGATAGATTCTTCCTGGGTTGTTATCATACATGCCACACAAATCAATGTTTCCGGACGACAAGTATCTGACAGTAACTGTAACAGTTTTTTGTTACGGTAAGGGGCTTCGATGAAAATCTGTGTTTGACCAGTCCTGTTAACATTAGCTTCCATCTCACGGATCTTCTTTGTTTTTTCTTTGGCATCGATGGGAAGATAACCATGAAAAGTAAATTGTTGACCATTAAAGCCTGAAGCCATCAAAGCCATCAGTAGCGATGAAGGTCCTGAAAGAGGAATAACCTTAATATTCTCTTTCTGACAACGACTTACCAGCAAGGCTCCCGGATCGGCAACACACGGAAGACCGGCTTCAGACAAAAGACCAACATCATTACCATTCAGGAGTGGGATAATCATCTCATCGATTTCTCCGGGTGGAGTATGTTCATTCAGTACAAAAAATTCAGAAGAATCATAAGGTCGGGGATAGGCCGCTTTCTTTAGAAAATGACGGGCAGACTTGAGTTCTTCAACCACAAACACCGATAATTCCCTTACGATCTGAATGTTATAGACTGGTATTACTCTTTCTATTTCTGTGTCGCCCAGCAAGGTAGGCATCAGATAAAGTGTTCCTTTATTCTTTTCCATGATTATATTTTATTCCAGGGTAGCTGATCCAGATCAACATTTCCGCCTGAAAGGATAATGCCTATACGTTTACCTTTAAATCCTGATTTCTCTTTCATGATAGCTGCAAAGGGGACAGCTGAAGAAGGCTCTATCAGTATCTTCATCCGTGTCCAGATCAATCGCATGGCATCAATGATTAAAGATTCGTCAACGGTGATAATTTCGTTTACATATTCC
>Ga0224523_1000623_pt1 | contig 17535 bp, 12 predicted proteins | sample CFST50metaG_FD_182732 | JGI IMG/M metagenome (GOLD analysis project Ga0224523, IMG submission 182732) | Peat soil microbial communities from Stordalen Mire, Sweden - C.F.S.T50 | ecosystem: Environmental > Terrestrial > Soil > Wetlands > Peat | place: Sweden: Norrbotten County, Stordalen Mire...
ACCCAAAAGAAGAGAATATCGGGAGCTGTTACCAGGTCATTGGTAGGATAATAATATTGGATGTCTGCATTGTTGGGGTCTTTGATGCCATCAAATACAGAGATAGGCCATAACCAACTGGAGAACCAGGTGTCGAGGACATCTTCGTCCTGTTTTAATTGGTCGATGGTATAGGTTGCATTGTATTTTTCCTGTGCAATTTTAAAAGCCTCTTCTGCAGAACGTGCCACGATCTGGTGATAATCAGGTGTGTAGTAAACCGGAATGCGGTGTCCCCACCATAGCTGACGGGAGATACACCAATCCTTTACATTCTCCATCCAGTGACGGTAGGTGTTGACAAACTTCTCAGGATGGAACTTTACGGTTCCATCAAGTACTACATCCAGAGCGGGTTTAGCCAGATCTTCCATTTTCAGGAACCACTGCATAGAGAGCTTTGGCTCGATGATGACATCGGTGCGTTCGGAGAATCCTACCTTATTGGTGTAGGCTTCTTCTTTGACCATGTGACCCCTGTCCGAGAGTTCCTTAGAGATCTGATCACGTACTTCAAAGCGATCTTGTCCAATATAGAGTTGAGCCTTTTCACTGAGGGTACCATTGTCGTTGAAGATATCGATGGATTCAAGATGATGCTTGATTCCAATATTATAGTCGTTAATATCGTGAGCGGGGGTGATCTTAAGACAACCGGTTCCAAATTCGCGATCGACATACTCATCTTGTATGATGGGAATGGAACGGTTCAACAAGGGAACGAGGACTCGTTTGCCCTTTAGATGTTTGAAACGGTCGTCTTCGGGATGGACACAGATAGCAGTATCTCCCAATATGGTTTCTGGCCGGGTTGTGGCGATAGTAACCCATTCATCGGGGGTGCCTTCGACTTGATAACGAATATAATAGAGTTTTGATTGTAGTTCCTTGTAGATCACTTCTTCGTCACTGAGGGCGGTGAGAGCTTTGGGATCCCAGTTGACCATGCGAACGCCACGATAGATGAGTCCTTTATTATATAAGTCTATAAAAGTATCTATAACAGATTCATAATAAGTAGGATCCATAGTGAAACGGGTGCGATCCCAATCACAGGAGGCACCAAGTTTTTTGAGTTGCTCAAGGATGATGCCACCGTGTTTGTGGGTCCATTCCCAGGCATGGGTCATGAATTCATCCCGTGTGATATCTGTTTTGTTGATGCCCTGTTCACGGAGTTTACCCACTACTTTGGCTTCAGTAGCGATAGAAGCATGGTCGGTACCGGGTACCCAGCAAGCATTTTTGCCCTGCATACGAGCACGACGAACCAATACATCCTGAATCGTGTTGTTAAGCATATGACCCATATGTAAAACTCCGGTTACGTTGGGAGGAGGGATGACAATCACATAGGGTTCACGGTTATCTGGTTCAGAATGAAAGTACTTCTTTTGAAGCCAATTGGTATACCATTTATCTTCGATCTGCGTTGGATCGTATTTGGGCGCAATGTCCATCGTGTTACTTTTATAAATTTGCTATAAGGTCATGAATTTGCAAAATTAGTAATTTACAGCTGTGGTTCGGGGGTATGTGTCGGAGAATCTGTTAAAAATATTAATTTTGTGATTTGAAAACATTCAAACAATGATAAATAAAAGGTTTGCAATAATCGGTGGTGGAAATCTTGGGTCAGCAATTGCTGAGGGATTGGTGAAGAGTAATGCAATTATAAACGACAATATTACTATCACGCGGCGGAAGACACATTTGATAGGTTATCTTAAACAAAAAGGGGTAAATGTTCTGACAGACAATGTCAGCGCTGTAAAAAATGCTGACATTGTTTTGCTGGTTGTTAAACCTTATCAACTGGCTGATATACTGACTGAAATAAAGCCTTTTTTGAAACCTGAGATGATTATTGTTTCGATGGTTGCCGGATTTAGCCTCTCTTCGATTGGAACAATCATTGGAGACCAGATTCCACTCTTCAGAGGGATGCCTAATACAGCCATTGCTTTATGCGAATCGATGACCTGTCTGGCGTTTGACAAGAAATGGAATGCTTATATTGAAGAGGTGACCGCTATCTTTGATCTGCTCGGTAAGTCTGTCATTATTACCGAGGACCTGATGGCTTCTGCAACGGTATTAGGCTCTTGTGGGATTGCATATGCTCTTCGGTTTATGCGTGCTGCTATGCAGGGTGGAATTGAGATTGGCTTTGCTGCAGATGTGGCTCAATTTATCACTGCACAGACGATGAAAGGTGCCAGTGAATTGATTCTACAGTCGAATCATCACCCGGAACAGGAGATTGATAAGGTAACAACGCCAAGGGGTATAACAATTTCGGGACTAAATGAGATGGAACACCAGGGGTTCAGTTCTTCTTTGATCCAGGGGTTGATTACATCATTTAAGAAAATCGACAAACAAGACAAATAACAGAAATTGTTGAATGTTTAATATAATAGCATTATTAAAACAATGAAAAAGCAAAAACCGGAAAACAAGGATCTTACACTTTTAGGCAATCAGGAGGTGACTTATTCTTTCGATTATAATCCCGCGGTGTTGGAGGTTTTTGATAATAAACATCCGGATAACGACTACTGGGTGAAGTTCAATTGTCCGGAATTCACCAGTCTTTGCCCTATTACAGGCCAACCCGACTTTGCGACAATCTACATCTCATATATTCCGGATCATAAAATGGTGGAGAGCAAGAGTCTTAAGCTCTATCTCTTCAGTTTTAGAAATCATGGGGGGTTTCATGAGGATTGTATGAATATCATCATGAAGGACCTGATCAAATTGATGGATCCAAAATATATTGAGATTTGGGGTAAGTTTACACCCAGAGGTGGAATTAGCATCGATCCATGGTGTAATTATGGTAGACCTGGAACCCGTTTTGAAGAAATGGTTTCATATCGCCTCATTAACCATGATATGTATCCCGAAAAGATCGATAATCGTTAATTTTAGCTTTATTTAAGATTTATCCTTCCTATATATTGTTGTTGACATTCGTTAGGTTCTTAACTTTGTCTTTTAACATAATCCTTATAAAATTGAAATCATTGAAATTATTCAGTATAAGTTTTTTATTATCTCTCTTCATGCTTTTAACAACAATAGTTAATGGGCAGGTTGATTTTACAGCTATTCACTACAGGGGATTGAGACCCGATGATTGGAATGGACTGAGACCTATTCGAAATCAGAGTAGGGGGTTTATGATTAGTGATACTATCGACCTTTCTTTGAAATCCAAACCTCTAAAAATGAGATTGGATTCGACCTCTAATCTGAAGATACAGATGGTGAAATATGCAGGAGATAGTATCACCATGGTTCAAACCACTCTTTATCTTCCACTAGGTGATAATATTGCAATATCCGACTCGATTCTGAGGGAGATGCAGATATATTTTGATACCCTGCATGTTATGGGTTTGAAATGTATGCTTCATCTTAACTTTAAAACGGTTCCGGGTCGTCCAAAAGGGACAGGACAAGCTGAAGTACTCTTTTACAAAAATCAATTACAGCATTTGTTAGAGCGAAATAAGGAGGTTATTCTTGAAGAACAGGAGGGGCTGATGGGTTTCTGGAGTCTGGGAAAAGAAGTATTGCTGGATGGATTTAAAGCAGCTATGCAATTAAGAATTAATCATCTGAATAGTCTGGGACTTGTGGGGAATAACAATGGTAAAGGTGATACGAAAAAGTATTCAATGGAAAACTGGCGAAATGTACCGGTAGGTCCGGATCTGCTACTGGCTGAAAAGATGCCTTTTTCGGATGATTACTTTAAATCATCCTCTGGTAATATTATACAACGACCGTTATTTGATTATATCCGCGATCATTTGGGATACCGCATAGAGTTGCAGCAGTTGATGTTGCCGGCAAAACGTCCGGATAACTCTCCCATTCATCTGAAACTTGAGCTAATTAACAGGGGTTTCTCTGTGGTGAAACATCCATGTTCAGTGGCTTTTGTATTGATCGATCCTACGGGAAAGGTCTATGAGCTACCTTCCGATGCAGATCCTTCAACATGGCAACCTTTTGTTCCAGGTGACGTGAATTTTAAGCCCGCCTCCTCCTACATCGAGTATAAGGGAAAGCTTCCGTTGCATCTCATCCCCGGGAGATACAAATTGGGGGTGTGGATTGCCGATGCCAGTACTGCTTTGCATTATGACTATCGGTATGATATCCGCTGTGCTAATGGAAATATAGGATGGTGGATCAGTAGGGATGGACAATATGGCATCAATATATTGACGAGCCTGACGATCAGTAAATAATAAAGAGATAAATATGAATTTGTTTTATGCCCCGGAATTGGATCAACAGACACATTACCAGTTGACTGAGGAAGAAAGTACACATTGCATCAAGGTACTCCGGATGAAGATTGGTGATAAATTGACCCTTACCAATGGTCATGGTGTCTTTTTGACTGGTCAGATTATAGTGGATCATCCAAAACATTGTACACTGGAAATCATAGAAAGAAAGGTCATAGCTTCAACACGTAACTACAGATTGCATCTGGCTGTTGCCCCAACCAAGAACATGACTCGCTTTGAATGGTTTCTGGAAAAAGCCACTGAATTGGGTATTGATCGCATCACCCCATTGATCTGTCATCATTCTGAACGGATTCATATAAGACACGACAGGCTGGAACGGATCATTATTGCTGCAGCCAAACAGTCACTTTCAGCATATGTTCCCCTTCTGGATGAACCAATGTCGTTTAATGAATTGATAAGTGCTTGTACAGCTCAACAGCGATTCATTGCTTACGTTGATGAAAAACATCAGTTGGAATTGAAACATGCCGTGACTCCGGGTAAGGATGTGTTGATATTGATTGGTCCGGAAGGTGATTTCTCACCTAAAGAAATTGAATTGGCTCTGAAGTCAGGATATCAGGCCGTTGGTATGGGTAAAAGTCGGTTACGTACTGAAACAGCTGCCTTGGCTGCATGCATGACTGTATCGATTTTAAACGATTAAAAATAATCCCATTATTAACAATTTCTTATAATAATAAAAAAAAGTTTTCGATGAATCTGGCGGAAAATCAGTTATATAAGATGAGAGATTAAACAAGATGAAAAAAAGTTTGAAGAGGTATTAGGAAGTTAAGAAAAAGGGTGTACCTTTGCACTCCCGAAACAACTACATGGTTGATAACAGAAGGGAAAAAGAGAATAAAGTTCTTTGAAGATAATGAAGCAACAACAACCTAGCAAGAAAGAGAGTACTCTTGAGCGAGCTGATAGATTCGAGAGAATATAGAGGTAAGCGAAACAAGAGGGAAGAATGAGGAGTCAGAAATAATTTTTAAAACTTTCTAACAATGGAGAGTTTGATCCTGGCTCAGGATGAACGCTAGCGGCAGGCCTAATACATGCAAGTTGAACGGGATTCAGACGGAAGTAGCAATATGGAAGATTGATGAGAGTAGCGCACGGGTGCGTAACACGTATGCAACCTACCTTTAACCGGGACATAACCTCGAGAAATTGAAGCTAATATCCCATGTGATTGTTATATGGCATCATACTACAATTAAAATTCAGATGGTTAAAGATGGGCATGCGTCCCATTAGCTAGTTGGTGAGGTAACGGCTCACCAAGGCCACGATGGGTAGGGGTTCTGAGAGGATGATCCCCCACACTGGTACTGAGACACGGACCAGACTCCTACGGGAGGCAGCAGTAAGGAATATTGGTCAATGGACGCAAGTCTGAACCAGCCATGCCGCGTGCAGGAAGACGGCCCTATGGGTTGTAAACTGCTTTTGTACGGGAAGAACAGCGTCTACGTGTAGATGTTTGACGGTACCGTAAGAATAAGGATCGGCTAACTCCGTGCCAGCAGCCGCGGTAATACGGAGGATCCGAGCGTTATCCGGATTTATTGGGTTTAAAGGGTGCGCAGGCGGGTATGTAAGTCAGAGGTGAAATTCCACGGCTCAACTGTGGGACTGCCTTTGATACTGCAAATCTAGAGTATATTTGGAGTGGGCGGAATGTAGCATGTAGCGGTGAAATGCTTAGATATGCTACAGAACACCGATCGTGAAGACAGCTCACTAAACTATAACTGACGCTCAGGCACGAAAGCGTGGGGAGCAAACAGGATTAGATACCCTGGTAGTCCACGCCGTAAACGATGATTACTCGCTGTTGGCGATACACAGTCAGCGGCTAAGCGAAAGTGATAAGTAATCCACCTGGGGAGTACGATCGCAAGATTGAAACTCAAAGGAATTGACGGGGGCCCGCACAAGCGGAGGAGCATGTGGTTTAATTCGATGATACGCGAGGAACCTTACCTGGGCTCGAACGTAGTGTGACTAAGTGTGAAAGCATTTATTTCTTCGGAACAGACTACGAGGTGCTGCATGGTTGTCGTCAGCTCGTGCCGTGAGGTGTTAGGTTAAGTCCTGCAACGAGCGCAACCCCTATTCTTAGTTGCCAGCATGTCATGATGGGGACTCTAGGAAAACTGCCTACGCAAGTAGTGAGGAAGGCGGGGATGACGTCAAATCAGCACGGCCCTTACGTCCAGGGCTACACACGTGCTACAATGGCCGGTACAGAGGGCAGCTACATAGTGATATGATGCGAATCTCGAAAGCCGGTCTCAGTTCGGATTGGAGTCTGCAACTCGACTCCATGAAGTTGGATTCGCTAGTAATCGCGCATCAGCCATGGCGCGGTGAATACGTTCCCGGGCCTTGTACACACCGCCCGTCAAGCCATGGAAGCTTGGGGTACCTGAAGTTCGTGACCGCGAGGAGCGACCTAGGGTAAAACAGGTAACTAGGGCTAAGTCGTAACAAGGTAGCCGTACCGGAAGGTGCGGCTGGAATACCTCCTTTCTGGAGACCTTTATTAGGAACTTTTGAAAATGCGAGGGTATTTGAATTCATTGCTAGGTAAGTTGCTTTAATTTTTAGAAGGAGAAAGAGAAAACAAAAACAACCCAAGGGGCAAAGGGGTATGTTCTGACCGCTAAGAAAGGCGGGGTGAAAGGAATGCAACAGTCAGTCCCGTAGCTCAGTTGGTTAGAGCACTACACTGATAATGTAGGGGTCAACAGTTCAAATCTGTTCGGGACTACAGGAAAAAGGGGGAACCTGCTTTTTGGGGAATTAGCTCAGCTGGCTAGAGCATCTGCCTTGCACGCAGAGGGTCAACGGTTCGAATCCGTTATTCTCCACCAACCCTGCAAAGGGGAAAGTTCATTGACATATTGGAAGAAAATACACAAGAGCAATAATAATGCTTTTCTGGAAACCTATCGTGACGTGAGTCATGTGAGGTGGAAAGGAAGCGCGTGAGAAAGTTAATAAGGGCGTACGGGGGATGCCTTGGCTCTCAGAGGCGAAGAAGGACGTGATAAGCTGCGAAAAGTATCGGGGAGTGGCAAATACGCATTGATCCGGTAATATCCGAATGGGGAAACCCGACAGGTTGAAGATCTGTCACACTCGTAAGAGTGAGCAAACGTGGTGAACTGAAACATCTAAGTAACCATAGGAGAAGAAAACAATAGTGATTTCCCAAGTAGTGGCGAGCGAACGGGAAAGAGCCCAAACCAAGGTTGTTACGGCAATCTTGGGGTTGTAGGACTGTAAAGTGGACTATAAATTGATAGCCGAATGATCTGGAAAGTTCAACCATAGGGGGTGAAAGTCCTTTAAGCGAAATCAATTTATTACCTAACAGTATCCTGAGTACCGCGGGACCGGAGAAATCCTGTGGGAAACAAGCGGCACCATCCGCTAAGGCTAAATACTCCTGAGAGACCGATAGTGAACCAGTACTGTGAAGGAAAGGTGAAAAGAACCCCGAACAGGGGAGTGAAATAGATCCTGAAACCGTACGCTTACAAGCGGTCGGAGTCCTGTTACAGGGATGACGGCGTGCCTTTTGCATAATGAGCCTACGAGTTACTTTTACTAGCAAGGTTAAGGGCATTGATGTCCGCAGCCGAAGCGAAAGCGAGTCTGAATAGGGCGCTTAGTTAGTAGGAGTAGACGCGAAACTTTGTGATCTACCCATGACCAGGTTGAAGCTTCGGTAAAACGAAGTGGAGGACCGAACCAGTTGATGTTGAAAAATCTTTGGATGAGTTGTGGGTAGGGGTGAAAGGCTAATCAAACTGAGAGATAGCTCGTACTCCCCGAAATGCCTTTAGGGGCAGCCTCAGGGTCGAGTGTCATAGAGGTAGAGCTACTGATTGGATGCGGGGGCTTCACCGCCTGCCAAATCCTGACAAACTCCGAATGCTATGACATATACCTGGGAGTGAGGCGACGGGTGCTAAGGTCCGTTGCCGAGAGGGAAAGAACCCAGACCATCAGCTAAGGTCCCAAAATGTATGCTAAGTTGAATTAACGAGGTCCGACTGCACTGACAGCTAGGATGTTGGCTTGGAAGCAGCCATTCATTTAAAGAGTGCGTAACAGCTCACTAGTCGAGCGGTTGGGCGTGGATAATAATCGGGCATAAAGCATACTACCGAAGCTATGGATTGTATTTTAAATACACTGGTAGGGGAGCATTCCGATCTGCGTCGAAGGTGTGTCGTAAGGCATGCTGGAGCGTTCGGAAAAGCAAATGTAGGCATAAGTAACGATAATGCGGGTGAGAAACCCGCACACCGAAAGACCAAGGGTTCCTGATCAACGCTAATCGGATCAGGGTCAGTCGGGACCTAAGGCGAAGCCGAAAGGCGAAGTCGATGGACAAATGGTTAATATTCCATTACTGGCTATTACTGCGATGGAGGGACGAAGGAGTGAAAGATCTGCGTACTTACGGAATAGTACGTTAAAGGGTGTAGGTATAAAAGATATAGGCAAATCCGTATCTTTTGCTAAAGCCCGATAGTACCGCGAGTCTTCGGATGAGTGGATAATGATCCTAAACAGACTTCCGAGAAAATCTTCTAAGCTTCAGGTAATAGCTACCCGTACCGTAAACCGACACAGGTGGTCGAGGAGAATATCCAAAGGTGCTCGAGTGATTCACAGCTAAGGAACTAGGCAAATTAACCCTGTAACTTCGGGAGAAAGGGTCCCTACGAGAGTAGGGCGCAGAGAAATGGCCCAGGCGACTGTTTAACAAAAACACATGGCTTTGCAAAATTGAAAGATGACGTATAAGGCCTGACACCTGCCCGGTGCTGGAAGGTTAAGAGGAGGGGTTAGTCGCAAGGCGAAGCTCTTAATTGAAGCCCCAGTAAACGGCGGCCGTAACTATAACGGTCCTAAGGTAGCGAAATTCCTTGTCGGGTAAGTTCCGACCTGCACGAATGGTGTAACGATCTGGGCACTGTCTCAGCTGTGAGCTCGGTGAAATTGAAGTAACGGTGAAGATGCCGTTTACCCGCAACGGGACGGAAAGACCCCGTGAACCTTCACTACAACTTAACATTGACTTTGAATAAACGATGTGTAGGATAGGTGGGAGACAATGAAGCCTGGGCGCTAGCTTGGGTGGAGTCAACGTTGAAATACCACCCTTTGTTTATTTGAAGCCTAATCCGGAAAAACCGGCGACAGTGTTTGGTGGGTAGTTTGACTGGGGTGGTCGCCTCCAAAAGAGTAACGGAGGCTTTCAAAGGTACCCTCAGCACGCTTGGTAACCGTGCGTAGAGTGCAAAGGCATAAGGGTGCTTGACTGTGAGACCTACAAGTCGATCAGGTACGAAAGTAGGACTTAGTGATCCGGTGGTTCCGTATGGAAGGGCCATCGCTCAAAGGATAAAAGGTACTCCGGGGATAACAGGCTGATCACTCCCAAGAGCTCATATCGACGGAGTGGTTTGGCACCTCGATGTCGGCTCGTCACATCCTGGGGCTGGAGAAGGTCCCAAGGGTTCGGCTGTTCGCCGATTAAAGTGGCACGCGAGCTGGGTTCAGAACGTCGCGAGACAGTTCGGTCCCTATCTGTTGTGGGCGTTAGAAATTTGAGAGGAGCTGACTCTAGTACGAGAGGACCGAGTCGGACGAACCTCTGGTGTACCTGTTGTTGTGCCAACGGCATCGCAGGGTAGCTACGTTCGGATGAGATAAGTGCTGAAAGCATCTAAGTACGAAACTCGCCTCAAGATGAGATTTCTTTTAAGGGTCGTTAAAGACGATGACGTTGATAGGCTGCAGATGTAAAACCGGAGACGGTTGTAGTCGAGCAGTACTAATTACCCGTAGACTTTTCACGAAAATTGTAATTGAAAATGTGTATTTTCTTCACTGATATGTCATAAGAACTTTTAAAATATTGAAAGTCTTAAGGTGACTATAGCGGCGGTGTCCACCTCTTCCCATTCCGAACAGAGAAGTTAAGCCCGCCTGCGCCGATGGTACTGCGAGTTTGTGGGAGAGTAGGTCGTTGCCCTTTTTATTTATAGCCTGATCATGCAAATGGTCAGGCTTTTTTTTGTTTATAAGTGAACCCAAAAAAAGAAGGCGACCATAGGGCCGCCTTCTTTATAAGATCCAATTTTATTATTGTAATATAATTTCCAGATTCTGAGGGGGGATGGTGATAATGAGGGATTGGCCGATAGCTTCGATCTCAACTTTGACGCGGTTCTTGCCTTCGATATATAACAGTACTCCCGTCATACCGATCATCGGTCCCCGGGTTACTATCACACTCTTACCAGCTTCCATTTTCAGCTGATCATCCAGAGGGATAGGTTCTGTCTCATCGAGATAGGCTCGGATGGCATTGATCTGTACTTCAGGTATAGGAACAGCTTGTCCTTCAAAACAGATATAACGGGTTACGCCAAATGTCTGGAGTACTTTCAGATATTCTTTTTCAGAAACTTTGACGAAGACATAGCTGTTAAAGAGAGGGACTTCTACCATTTTTTTTCGGTCGCTCCATTTCCGTATGGTCTTTTTTAAAGGCAGATAGGATTCAATTCCTGACAGTTGGAGTTCAAGATTTACAGCTTTTTCTGATCTCGAGCGCGTATATATTGCATACCAGGCGTATTCGTTTTTTCTTATAGGTTGCATGATCTGAATAAGTTAACAAAACAAAAGGAATGGTCATCGACCATACTCCCTAAACGTATTTCTTTATTAATGGGTGATAGTCGCCTATTGCACCTAAGGGAGATTGTTTTCTAATATTATAAACGGTTTCAATACTTGATCTGGTATCATCGATACCAAATCCTCCACCACTGAGGATGTCTTCATAGACGCGGGTATGAAGATCTGTAAAGCCATCACTGAATTCGATGCTCTCTCCATTCATTGTAAGAGATCTGTAAGTACGCTTGCCCAGTTCCCTGATCTCTTCAGGAATCGAGTTGCTGTCGATACTTAAAAACCAACGAACCCTTGCTTTTTTTAATTCCAGGAATCCAGCTGCCTTATCGGCTTCGTAGAGATGGACAATGCTGGATTGGACATCGCCAAAGATCCAGGTGAGCATATCATAGAAATGTACTCCAATATTGGTTGCAATGCCTCCTGATTTCTGAGCATCACCCTTCCATGACATAAAATACCAGTGACCCCGGCTCGTGATATAAGTAAGGTCGATATCGAATTTATGATCAGCCGGAGCGGCATCGATGCGTTTTTTTAAAGCAACTATTGCAGGGTGCAGTCGGAGTTGGAGAATATTATAGATCCTTTTACCTGTTTCCTGTTCGATGACTTTTAAACCGTCAATATTCCATGGGTTTAGCACCAATGGTTTCTCACAGATGGCATGCGCCCCATTGCGTAATGCAAGACGGATATGGGCATCGTGCAGATAATTGGGTGTGCAGATGCTAACATAATCAATCTTTTTATCGGGACCCATACGTCGCTGTTTATCCAGATGTCTGTCAAAACGTTCCGGTTCAAGAAAATAATCGGCATTGGGGAAATAGCTGTCGATGATTCCAACACTGTCATTACGGTCAAGGGCGGCAACAAGATTGTTTCCGGTGTCTTTGATGGCTTTCATATGCCTGGGAGCAATGTAGCCAGCCGCACCGACCAATGCAAAATTGTGTGATTTCTTTTCGATATTCATTATGCTATGAGTTTGACTGATATCATTCAGAGATTAATGTTTTGTTTTGAGATTATTTTATGTCCTGATACATGGGACTCAGGTTGAAGTTTTCAGGAAATTTGGCTTTCTTGTCATAATAGAGTGCACGTATCTTAACAAAATCTTTATCAAAATCTCCGGTCGGTGTGAAGGCATATGCAATCCCTGCCTGTTTTTTTCCATAATCAACAAATGCAACAGCTATAGGGACCTCGGCCAGTTCTGCGATATAATAGAAACCCCGTTTCCAGTTTTCATTCAGTCTTCGGGTGCCTTCAGGGGTAATCGTTATGATCAGTTCATCATATTGAGTGAAAAGGTGAGCAATCTCCTTAATGACATTATTGCTTTTTGAACGGTCAACGGGAATACCCCCCAGCTTCCGAAGCAAAGGACCCAGTGGCCAAAAAAAGGCTTCTTTCTTAATCAAAAATTTAGTCGGTAAGCCGATAACATTAAAACAGAGCCGGCCAATGATAAAATCCCAGTTGCTGGTATGTGGAGCTACGATTAATACACATTTCTTGATTCCTTCGGGTATCCTCAGTTCCAGTGACCAACCAAATAGCTTTAATATCCGCTCAGAGAGTGTTTTTGCCATTGCCTTCTTGTTTTTGCAAAGATATAGATTTCTTAAAGTGAATTGAAATGAAAAGGGGTGACCACAAGAGTAACCCCTCTATTTTCTTCAATATGTTAGTTGAAAATAGCCAACTAATAAATTTATCGTCTGGCGATGTAGTTTTCAGTTCGGAGACAAACCTCAGCTGCCAGTTTTATTCCATCTTCAGCCATTGCTGATAGTGTTTCCTGATTATAAGGCTTTGTGATATGTTTAGAAATCAACGCATGGATGATACCTACGTTGAAATTATCCCCGGCTCCGATGGTGCTGACAGGAATAATATTAGGAATAGTATGATGAGTGATGACACCCTGATAAATAACTTCAACGCCATTTTTCCCGGAAGTAAGGAAAAACAGGGGTTTCTGTTTCTCTAAATGCCGTAAGATCTCCAATAGATTGTTGTTTTGATAGATATAGGTGAAATCCTCATCGGAGCCCTTTACGATGTCAGCTTTATCGATCATTTCAAAGATTTGATTCCTGGTTTCGATCGTATCCTGAATTTTGGATGGACGAATATTGGGGTCGTAGATGATCGTAGCTCCCGCCTTTCCTGCGGTGTTCAATAGTTTCCCGATGTTATTTCTGTTGCGTTGTCGAATTGAGTAGGATGATCCAAAGAGAAAAATATCACCTGGTTTAAAGTCGGGTAGTTTTATCTCGGGTGCCTCATCGGGGAGATCCTGATAGAAGCTATATGATGCGTTACCTGCTTTATTGAGCCAGGCAAGTGCCAGCGCTGTTTTCCGTTTTTCATGACGGATGCTGTATTCACTGTTGACACAATTATCGTTGAGGAAAGAGGCAATACGGTCACCGGCTTTGTCATTGCCAAACTCCGTTAAGAAATGAACCTGATGACCCAACCTACCTAAAGAAATACAGGCATTTAACATTGAACCACCGGGTTTGGCAGATACCGAATCATTATCACTAAAAAGAATATCAATCAACGATTCTCCGATTGCATAAATGTTGGGAGGAGTGTGTTCTTTTGTATTTGAAGATTCAGCTTTTAAGTATGTTGCTTTTGTAGTAGTCGACATGATGTTTTTGGATGACAATATTAATATAGCAATTCAAGATCAAATTTCTCACGAAACTTTTGCAATAAAGGATTCTTCGTTGCCAGTCGTTCATATTTATCTTTATCGGTGAATGCTTTTCTTTCCTGAGGCGCCTCCTCAGTGAGGATGGTATCCAATTCAATCTGGTGATTTCCAAGTTCCTGTTTTAGAAACAATAGAATTTCATATCTGTTTTGAAGGACTTCAGTTTCTTCAAGTTTACTTACAATAGGATACACGATTTTGTATCCTTCATTCAAGATCGGTTTGCGGAAAGTCAGGGTCATCACATCAGGGAATCGTTTTTTGAGAAATTCCCAAGCCAGTTCCAAATCTTGTTGGGTAACGGGTTTGTTGATAATAACATTGTCGGATATTTCGTTTGAATCACCTTCTGTTTCTTCTTCTGATTCATTCTCGTCTTTTTCTGAAAGTGAAGATACGATAGTAGTACCATTTGGATCATCTCCTGAAGTGCCTTTTGGTTGACAAGGCAATATCTTTGTTGTAGTAGGAATAGCATGATTACTATTTGATCGAATGGAAGCCGTCTGTGGAATAGTTAAATGGTTTGCCGATTGCTGTTGAACAGGCGAAGTATTATTCTGATCTGAAGTATGTTGGCTTTTGTATTCAAGAGCGGTATCCTGTACCATTGCCTTTATGGCCTCATTTGGAGATACTGAATTTTGTGTTGGGCGATGGGAAATAGGATCCTGTGGCCTTAGTTGTGGTGGCGCATTTACTGGTGTTGTTGGATGCTGAGGTTGCGGTGGTGGTATTGCCTGAGTAGCTGACTGTGGATTCATCCTGGTCATCTGTAACAAAGCAATTTCGATATGTAACCGCTTATTGCTGCTGGTCCGGTAGCTCAGGTCGCATTTATTGGCAATATCCAATGACCGGATAATGAAATCGAGTGGGCAAATCTTTGACTGTTCAAGAAATCTGTTTTTGAGTACTTGACTTACTTCGAGCAATTTAACGGTGGCAGCATCTTTGCATACCAATATGTTGCGCAGGTGTGAGGCCAAACCAGTCAGAAAATGTTGTCCATCGAAGCCATTCTCAATCACTTCATTAAGTGTAAGTAAAGCTGAAGATACATTTCCGGTAAGCAGTGCCTCGGTGATACGAAAGTAGAATTCAAAATCGAGGACATTCAGGTTTTCAATGACACTCTTATAAGTCAGATCATGCCCCGTGGAGTTCACCAACTGATCGAACATGCTAAGGGCATCGCGTAATCCACCGTCTGCTTTTTGAGCAACGATATGGAGTGCTTCTTCATCATAGCTGATACCTTCACTTTTGGCAACATATGCAAGATGTTCAGCGATATCTTCAAGGTTGATTCGGCGGAAATCATAGATCTGGCAACGTGAAAGAATGGTAGGCAGGATCTTATGCTTTTCAGTAGTAGCCAGGATGAATTTTGCATAGGGAGGGGGTTCTTCCAGCGTCTTCAGGAAAGCATTGAAAGCAGCAGCAGACAACATATGAACCTCATCAATGATATATACTTTATATCGTGCCGATTGTGGCGGTATCCGGACCTGATCGACAAGATTGCGGATATCATCGACCGAGTTGTTTGAGGCAGCATCCAACTCATGAACGTTGAAAGATGTAGATTCATTAAACGACTTACACGACACACATTCATTACATGCTTCAAAATCTTCGGTCAGATTTTCACAATTTATCGTTTTTGCCAGGATACGTGCACAGGTTGTTTTACCTACTCCACGTGGTCCACAAAACAGGAATGCCTGTGCTAACTGATTGGTTTTTATGGCATTTTTAAGCGTGGTGGTTATTGAAGTCTGACCAACAACCGAATTAAAAGTCGAGGGTCTGTATTTGCGTGCTGATACAATGAAATTATCCATCAGTGAGTTATAAAGAAAGAGTTGCTTTTCCAAAAATACAAAAAAAAGACCGGATTTATTCATAAAAGGTAAAACTCTAAAGACTATTCTGTACTTTAGAGCAATAGAAATTTATGAACATGTTACTTATCTACACACCGGTCATCAACAACAGGATCAATTACATTTTCAAGCTGATCCTGAGTCAGATATTGGGCGTTGAGTATTCAGTTACTGCTCAGTATGATGAGTGGTTGGCTTATGCAGGACCACGATTTTGTTATTGTCCACATTACGATGGTGCCGAAATGTTTTTCGAACAAACGTCTTTGCTGTTATCTACAGGGACAAAGAAAATCCATATCCAACCTGTAGTATTTGAAGGGATAAAAACATTTTTCCCTGTAACTTCTACTCATTCGGTATTTCCTTTCGACCCCTTTGCCGCCTCTTTCTATCTTGTAAGTCGTTTTGAAGAATATCTTCCATTGATCCGCGATATTCATGGACGGTTTCCCGCTTCAGAGAGTCTGGCATTGCGATATGACTTCCTGCAGAAACCGGTGGTGAATATCTGGGCTTCACGGATCGGTGAGGTCTTAAAGCAACGCTTTCCTGAGTTGAAATTTAGGAGACGTCATTTTAATATAATTCCGACAATCGATATCGATGCTGCCTTTGCAATCAAAAACAAAGGATTCGTCAGAATGATAGGAGGCCTCATTAAAAGGATTTATAATAAAGAAAAAGAGAGTGTTAAAAAACGATTGAGGGTATTGTCAGGGATGGAAAAGGATCCTTTTGATTCCTTTGACTTCCAACTGGAGATCCAGAAGAAGTATAACTTCAGGCCGATATATTTTATTCTGATGGCTGATTATGGTACTTATGACAAAAACATTCCTTTTCAAAACAAGTCGTTTCGTGATACCGTGAAGCTGTTGGCCGACTATGCAGATGTAGGTATTCATCCTTCATATGCTTCAAATGACAACCCTGAATTATTGAAGATCGAGGTGCAACGGCTTTCGGAATTACTCAACAGGGAGATTCACTTTTCCAGACAACATTTTCTTCGGTTAGAGATCCCGGCCACCTATCACAACCTGCTTAGTCTCGATATTTATCACGATTTCACCATGGGTTTTGCTTCTCAACCCGGTTTCAGGGCGGGGATCTGCGATCCTTTTCCTTTCTACGATCTGGACCTGGAAGTGGAGACGCCACTTATCATTCATCCCTTTATGATCATGGATGGAACTCTTGCCGATTACCTCCGACTCACTCCGGACGAGGCTTTTGAATATATTTGTCGACTCATTGATGAAGTGAAGGCTGTGGACGGTACATTTATGAGCCTCTGGCACAATGAGTCATTGGGAGGACAGGGGCAATGGACAGGATGGCCCGAAATATATGAAAAAATGATAACCTATGCTTTAAATGGATGAGCTCAATGCATCAGTTCTGGGGATATGTTTTTTGTCGGGAGATCAAATAGATCGCTTGAAATGGGATCGTTGTATAGACCGGGCTTTAAATGGAAATATATGTGCCTATTCCTGGTTTCTTGACATCATGTGCGCTGGCTGGGGCGGAATTATTGCAGGTGATTATGCCTTTATCATGCCCGTACCTTTTAACAGCCGATTTGGAATAACCTATCTGTTGCAGCCTCGATTTATTCAACAATTAGGCATCTTTGGGGTCGTTCCACCGGATGAAGATATCGTAAATCAATTTTTAGAAGCCATACCTCTAACAATCAAAGCAGTAGACTATCATTTTAACACCAGAAATAGATTGATTACTGAATGGGAGGTGAAAATGCATACAAACCTGGTTTTGAAAATAGATAAAACATATGAAG
>Ga0224523_1000624_pt1 | contig 17523 bp, 13 predicted proteins | sample CFST50metaG_FD_182732 | JGI IMG/M metagenome (GOLD analysis project Ga0224523, IMG submission 182732) | Peat soil microbial communities from Stordalen Mire, Sweden - C.F.S.T50 | ecosystem: Environmental > Terrestrial > Soil > Wetlands > Peat | place: Sweden: Norrbotten County, Stordalen Mire...
CCTGAAAAACCCGCAGCATAGATCCGTCTCTGATCTATTGAAAATCGTTCTTCAACATCATTAAGCATTGCAGCAGCGGCAGTGAAGTTATCTCCGAGAGGTCCATTGCGTGAATTGTTTGAACAGGCAAGGATGAATCCGTATTTTCTGCCTGCCTCTATGAAAGTGTCAACGCCTGTTCTTCCCCTTGCTGAAGGATCAAAAATAAGGATTACCGGCCAGCTCTTTTTATTATCATAATGTGCCGGCAGATAAAGACTATAACTCTGTCCAATCGCTTCACGGCACCGGATTGTATCAGTAATCTGGTCCGCAGCAAATCCCTGCGGGAACAGTAATGATTGAGCTGTGAAAGCCTGGATGAAGAAGAACAGGCTGAATATCTTTTTAAAGATGGTTCCCATTTTTGTCTGACTTCTGTTTTTGGTATTCGAAGATATTAAAAGTTTATCGTTCCCAATTGGCAATCCCCAATATGGGAGACTTCCTCCCTCAGTAAGTCCTTTTTTTATTCCCAAAGACTGACGCTGATCAAATCCTCATGCATCACACCTCAGTTTTCTCTTTCTCCCACTCTTTTCTTCAACTACGCCTTTACGCCTATAGTTGTCCACTTCAGCCTCAATTCTGTCCATTTAAGTCCGAAACTTTCCTTGTTGATCCCCCAAATGAATAAATTTGTGGAATGGAAACAAAAATACCTGTTAATAAACTATTAAGAATTGCCCTCTTTACATCAACAGCAATAGGTCTTATAACAATAGCACCCGTCTATGTAATGACTATCTCAATTGCTGAGGTACTGGCTCCTGAAACAATCGCATCAATCTTAAAGCTGTCTCCATTTTCACCTCTTGTGCTTACATTAATAGCAACAGTTTTCTTGACATTTCTGATCTTCACCTTCTGGAGCATTAATATATTGTTTACATATACTCTGGATAAATATTCTATCACTATCTCAGCGAAAACAAAATACTTCCTAAGCTATGTTCTTTGCATTTTATCATTTATCCTGATTCGATTATTACTGACTTTTATAGGGTCAGCATTCTATCACCAGATTCTGACCCAGAAAATGTCTTATATATCATTGTTCCAGATGCACTCCATTGAAGCAGTACGTTTTATTATGATCTCATTATTTGCGCTGTCATCGAACACAATAATTCTGATCATTCAGGATCTGATGCTTCTCAGGGAGAAAAAAGCAATCATTGAATCTGAAAATGCCCAGCTAAAAATTAAAAATATCGAAGCCACATACAACCAGCTGAAACAACAGATCCACCCGCACTTCTTATTCAATTCACTAAATACTCTTAAAACGCTTATTCGGAAAAAGCCAGAAGATGCTGAAGCTTATCTTAAGAAACTATCTGATTTTCTAAGGGTGTCCATATCTTTTAACAATGAAGACCTTGCTAAACTCAGCGATGAACTGAAATTTTGTCTTGATTATCTCGAACTCCAGAAGGGAAGGTTCGGGGAAGCATTGAAATATTCAATTGAAATACCTGAAGTAGCCAGATCAGGATTTGTACCGGTTTTCTCCGTGCAACATCTTTTGGAAAATGCAATTAAACACAATGCCCTGACAATTGAAAATCCATTGCTTATTGAGGTTAAATATGATAATAACCGGATAATTGTTATCAATAATATGCAGGTTAAAAACATAACTGAGGAAACGACAGGCAGGGGTCTGACAAACCTGGCTGAACGTTACAAAATCCTCTCAGGCGATGAATTATTTTTGAAGTCGGATGATAATCATTTTTCAGTCAGTTTGAAAATCTTAAATCATGAAGATAGTAATCATTGAGGATGAAAAGCTTACTGCTGATGACCTGGCTGAGACCATTTTAAAAGTTTCACCCGGAGTGCAGATCGTTGCCAGACTGAACTCGGTGAAAGATTCTGTTGCATGGTTTAGAATAAATGAACAACCCGATCTTATTTTCAGTGATATTCAACTTGGTGATGGCTTATGTTTCGAGATTTTCAAAAGACAGGCTATTACTACACCGGTTATATTTTGTACTGCCTTTGACGAATATGCTTTGACTGCTTTCAAAGCTCACGGAATCGATTACATTTTAAAACCTTTCGATGAGCAGACTATAGCCAGCTCCCTGTCCAGATACAAAGATCTGGAAAGAAAGTTTATGGGAAATGACCGGCAAATAGAAAAAATCCTTCAGCTTTTTGAAAACAGGAAGAATCAGAAAAAGGCTTCTGTACTTGTTTACCACAAGGATAAGATCCAGCCCGTTAAATTAGAGGATATTGCGATCTTTTTTATTGAACACGAGATAACCTATATCTTTACTTTCGGGCAAAAAAGCTTCACAATCAATAAAACACTGGAGGAGCTGGAGGAAATTACCGGTAGTTCTTTTTACAGGGCAAACCGGCAATACCTGGTAAACCGTAAAGCAATAAAAGAAGCATCGCAATATTTTGCCAGGAAGCTTTCACTAACCCTCTCTATCCCTTTCAATGATACAATAACAATCAGCAAAGTTAAAGTGCCTGATTTTTTAAACTGGCTTTCAGAAAACTGATCTCTTCTGTTCCTTTCACCCTTCAATTTGTCCGCTTAAGCTCCAAATCACTTTTTGCAAAAAGGTTTTAGACACAATTTTGCGCCGTTAAGCATGAAGTGTTTTAAACGAGAAAAAAAAGTGAAATGGAACAGGAAGTCACAAAGAAAAAATCCGGCAAATTTTTAATTATTGCCGCTGTATTAACGGTAATCGTCGGGATAGCCATTGTCTACTGGATAAAGAGCAAATCTTATGAAACAAGTGATAATGCCCAGTTGGACTGTAACATAGTTCCGATAAGATCTGTAGTTGCTGCATATGTCAGATCCATCAGGTTTACTGATAATGAACATGTGAAAAAAGATCAGATACTTATTGTCCTGGACACTACTGAAATTAAAGCAAGATTTAACCAGGCTGAAGCTGCTTTAGCGATTGCCTATGAAAAACTATTATCTGCAAAAAACAGAGCTACAGCAAGTATTGAAAGCGCTTCTGCGGGAGATCTCACTGCCGAATCTTATGGAGAAAACATTATTTCTGCAAAAGCTAATCTTGAAAAAGCCCAGAGCACTTTTACGCGGACAAGTGATCTGCTCAAAATAAAAGGAGCTACCCGGGAGCAATTCGAAACGGCAGAAGCCAACCTTGCTGTTGCCAGGGCAGATTATGCGAAAGCCATTAATATTCAAAAATCTTCATCTTCGACATCGATGGGCTTAAAGTTACTTGCAAAATCTGATGAAAACCAGATCAATCTTGCCCTTGCGCAGATAGAACAGTGCAAGGCAGATCTTCTACTGGCGCAGAGACAATTAGATTATGCAATTGTACGTGCTCCCTGCGATGGAATAGTTTCTAAAAGGTCAGTTGAGGAAGGACAGTACATTTCAGTCGGGCAGAATTTATGTGCTGTAGTGGAGAATGAAAATATGTGGGTAACTGCAAATGTTAAAGAAACCCAGCTCAAAAACATTAAAACCGGCCAGCAGGTCAAAATAAAAATTGACGCTTACCCCGACCTTGACCTGAAAGGCAAAATTGAATCTTTTTCCGGCGCTACCGGTGCAAAATATTCTCTGTTGCCTCCTGATAATTCCACAGGAAACTTTATTAAGATAATTCAACGTATCCCTGTTAAAATAACAATCAGTGAATTGCCAAAGGACAAATCTCAGATTTTATTTCCGGGCATGAGCGTGTTTATAAAGATCTATTTAGAGTAACAAATCATGGAAGGAACTCTTCAAAAACCAGAGTATCTGACAGGTTCTGCAAAATGGATACTCGTTATTACGGCATTATCCTGCGGGCTGCTTGAGATAATTGATTCCACAGTTGTCAATGTTTCATTGCGTGAAATGATGGGAAGCCTGGGCGCTACAACACTTGAAATTGCCTGGGTAATCACAGCTTATGCAATTGGCAATGTCATCACAATTCCGCTATCGAGTATGTTATCAAATATCCTGGGAAGGAAAACCTATTTCACCCTCTCTGTAATAATTTTCACCTTTTCATCACTTATGTGCGGTCTGTCGGCAAGCTTATGGACCCTTGTTTTATGGCGTTTTATACAGGGTCTTGGCGGAGGTGGTCTGCTTTCGACTTCACAGAGTATAATAGCTGATGCTTTCCCTCCCGAAAAACTGGCTACAGCTACTGCTATTTTTGGGGTCGGAATATTGATTGGTCCTGCTGTGGGCCCTGTTCTTGGCGGGTATATTACTGACAACTGGTCGTGGCACTGGATTTTCTTTATCAATGTTCCTATTGGCATAGTTGCAGCATTCCTTTCGTGGTCTTTTGTTCCCGACCTTATTAATGTGAAGCCAAAAAAGATTGACTGGACGGGCATCATACTTCTTATAACAACTCTTTGCCCTCTTCAGTATTTTCTCGAAGAAGGCGCTAACAAATACTGGTTTCAAAGCAGGGAAATCACTGCCTGCTTCATTATTGCCATGTGCAGCCTGGCAGCATTTATCTGGAGAGAATTAACATTTGAAGAGCCGGCAGTAAACATCAAGCTCTATAAAAACTTCAATCTTGCGATGGGTCATCTTATGAATCTGATCCTGGGAATGGCGCTCATGGGAATGTTCTTCATCTTTCCGCTGTTCACTCAGGTTTCTCTTGGCTGGACAGCTACACAACAGGGGGCATTCTTAATTCCCAGCACCATTTTCTCTGCCGTTTGTATGGTGATTGTAAGCAAAGCTCTGAATCTGAAATGGATGAACTACAATATTGTTGCAATCATTGGAATATGCCTGTTTTCAGCCTTTATAATTCCTCTTTCATTTTCATCACCCGATTCAAATGAATCCAATTTTTACGGTCCGTTTTTTATAAGTTCAATTGGAAGGGCTGCATTTATGATCCCGGTTATGTCGATGGCATTATCAGGCTTACGGGGAAAGGATTTAGCGCAGGCAACAGGGTTATCAAATATTATGCGCTCACTGGGAGGTGCGACAGGTATTGCATTGATGGGCATTTTTATTAATCATGAAAATGCTTTTGTAAAGAGCAGCATGATCTCATATATAAACCCGTATAACAGCATAGCCACCGAAAGAGTCGCAGCATTTTCCCAGACTTTTCTGGCGGCAGGGTATTCCCCCGATGATGCAACCCGTGCGGCTTATCAGATCCTCGACAGCGCCATGTCAAAACAACAGGCGCTGGTAAGTTACGATAATGCCTATATGTTCGTGGGTGTGGCAATATTAGTATGTATCCCGATTATTTTGCTGATTAAAAAGAAAAAGAATGATTCAGGCGAATTGGCTGAAGTAACTGCTCATTAACGTAATTCAAAAAAAATATAACATGAAGAAGATAATATATTTCCTTTTTATTGCAGTTTTCTGCAATAGTATATCAGCGCAGAATGACACCCTGAAACTAACACTGAATCAGGCATTGCAGCTTGGCCTGGCCAACCGCTTTGATATAAAAGGGAATCATCTTAATATAGATATTGCCAGGAACAGGCTCATAAAATCCAATAAGGAACTTTTGCCCGATCTTTCAGCAAACGGGAAACTGGTTTACTATGGAGAGTTACAGCCATCAATAATACCGGCAGGTTATCTGGGATTTACCGAACCAAAAAAGATTGCCATAGGAATGAAAAATAATACTTCATTCTCTCTCGATCTGAACTATGTCATTTATAAACCCGGATTATATACTGATATAAAAATTGCATCAAACAATCTAGCTCTGGAAGAAGAAAGCAACAATAAATCGGATATTAATATCAAAATCGAAATAGCTGAAGCTTATGATAATACTCTGCTTAAATCATTTCAGTATGAAATTGCCCTGAAAAATGAAAACCGCTATAAAGAATATTATGATCTCACCAGGGGGAAATATGGCAGCGGAGTTATACTGGAAAGCGATATGCTGCTTGCCGAACTGGATTATAAAAATGCAATTGCAAGCACTGAAAAACAAAAGCAGGATTATATGTTAAGCACTAAAAACCTCAGGTATAAAATAAATATTCCTGATCAAACTGTTATTATCCTTACTGATTCTTTACATTCCTCAGAAGAAGCGGATCGCAGCGATGTCCTCGCAGCGGATGCCCTGACAAAAAGATCGGAAATTAAGCAATTGGCGATTGAGCAGGCCGGCAATGAATTACAACTAAAAAAGGCAAAGCAGAACAATCTCCCTTCATTTTCTCTTTTTGCAAATTATACACAATTTTTTCAGGGACCAGCGTTTAATTATTCCAATAATTTCTATTGGGCTCCGGTGAATTATATTGGTGTTAAACTATCACTTCCACTTATAGGAAACATTAAAAATATTAACTCCGTTAAGGAGTACAAATTAAGGTCAGCTCAGACAGATTTTATCCTGAAACAGAAAACTGCCGATATACAATATGAAGTACAGGAATCCATTACCAGGCTTAATAATGCCAGGCAGAACCTTGTCACTGCAAAAGACAACTATCAGCTTTCTCAGAAAGTTTATGAGCTGAAGAAGCAACAGTACGACTCAGGTTCCTTTTCTTATGAAAAACTTCTCGATACAGAAAAATCATTAAGCGCTACCGAACAGGAATATATCTCTGCAGTTTACAGTTTTCTGATAGCAAAGATCAGCTATCAGAAAGCTATTGGAGATTATTAAGTGTTATCCATTATAAGAAAATTTCTGAATGGGAAAGTATGCTTATTTTAAAAAGGAGATACAATCGGGCAATCGACAAACTGAGCAAAGACTTTTTATGTGCTGGCAGCACCATTTCATTAGACCGCAGTTCCCGCATGATCAATGATGTGCGGGAACTTGCAAAACAATGATCCGCCGACTGGCGGAGAGCATTACCAGTTGATTTTGAATAATATTGCATATATTTGTATGATATTTCATACATTATAATTATATTTGATGCGTAATGAGTGATGCTTCATACATAAAGTGGGATGGATTAAGCGACAGGGCGGTGAATGAGCTGCTTGGCAGCTTTATCAGGCAGTCACGCATCCGGCAGAACAAAACCCAGGATCAGCTGGCTAAGGAGGCGGGCATAGCGCGCTCCACGCTTAGTCTTTTCGAGAAAGGCGAAAACTCAAGCCTGATGGTCTTCATTCAGCTCCTCCGGGCACTCAGCCTCCTCGATCTTCTGAAGGAATTCGAAATAAGGGAGCAGCTCAGCCCTTTGCAGCTTGCCAGGCTTGAACATTCGAAACGGCAGAGAGTAAAGCCTAAAAGCAAAAAGAGTATCAATCCTGAATAGACCGAATATGGTTTCAACAGCTTTTGTAAAAATATGGGGACATGCAGCGGGCGCGGTAGCCTGGGATGATGCAACGGGAACCGGATCGTTTGAATTCGAACCCTCATTTAGGAAAACCGGGCATGACCTTGCCCCTCTTATGATGCCAATATCAGGATCTGAAGGCAGGATATGGTCTTTCCCGGAGCTTCGAAAGAGTGAAGTATTCAAAGGGTTGCCGGGTATGCTGGCAGATGTTCTCCCCGACAGGTTCGGGAATCTGCTAATTGATTCCTGGCTTGCCCGGCGCGGCCGTCCCGCTGGAAGCATGAATCCCGTTGAGATACTTTGTTACATAGGAAAGAGAGGCATGGGAGCACTCGAATTTGAGCCTCCGGTGCCCAAAGGCAGCAATGCAGCCACAAAAATTGAGATCGGCGAGATGGTAAGCCTGGCAAATGAGATCCTCTCAGGACGTACCGGCTTCTCGGCAAATATGTCAGCCGACAAGGCAAAAGCTCTCTCCGACATACTTAAGATCGGAACTTCGGCAGGAGGAGCAAGGGCAAAGGCAGTAATAGCATTCAATTCAGCTACCGGCGAAGTGCGAAGCGGACAGGCAGCCGCACCGGCTGGTTTTGAGCACTGGATAGTGAAATTTGACGGAGTCACCGATAAACAGATGGGAAGCTCTTTTGGTTACGGGCGGGTTGAGATGGCATATCACCTGATGGCAAAGGACTCCGGCATTGAAATGACAGAATGCCGTCTGCTTGAAGAGAACGGAAGGGCACATTTCATGACCCGTCGTTTCGACCGGACAGATTCCGGCGAGAAGCTCCATATGCAGAGCTTATGCGCTATGCGCCATTTCGATTTCAACGATGTGGACAGCTTTGGATATGAACAGCTCTTTGAGACTCTCAGATTGTTAAAACTGCCCCATCCCCGGTCTGAGCAGCTATTCCGCAGGATGGTATTCAACGTTCTTGCCCGTAATTGTGACGACCATACAAAGAATTTTGCCTTTGTGATGAACACAGAGAGCCGGTGGGACCTCTCCCCAGCTTATGATCTTTGTCACACATTCAATCCTGCAAATCCGTGGGTGAGCCACCAGGCACTGAGCGTTAATGGAAAGAGGACGAATATTACACGAGCTGATTTTCTGGAAGTTGCAAAACAAATGAACATAAAGAAAGCCGGAAGCATTATAGACCAGGTTAATGATGCTGTCCGGGACTGGAGCAGCTATGCAAAAAAGACCGAAGTCTCTGCTAAGCTTGAAAAGGCAATCAGGCTGACGCTGTTAAAGGTCTGACTTGCGCTACGTAATGTCTTGCAGGTCTTGCAAGACGGAGCGAAGCGACCAGACTTGCATGACGGAGCGAAGCGACCAGACTTGCATGACGGAGCGAAGCGACCAGACTTGCATGACGGAGCGAAGCGACCAGACTTGCATGACTTACACCAGGAAGAAAGTTATAAAGGGCAATAGGTTTCTTTTATAATTAACTATTTAAGGAGGACAAACGCTGCCCACATAAAAGGCTGACGCGGATATTCTTTCTTCATATAATTCTGTGCCAACCTGAAGGCTTCTCCGACCGCCTTCCCGGAAAACCACTCCTTGTAAAACTGGCCCATCAGCTCCGATGTCTGGTAATCGGGTATCTGCCACAGGCTCATCAGAATGTTTTTTGCTCCGGCCATCCTGAAGGAGCGCTGAAGTCCGAATACACCTTCGCTGCCCCTGATCTCACCCAAACCTGTTTCGCATGCTGAAAGAACGATAAGCTGGGTGGCCGGCAGATACATATTTGATACTTCATAGGCTGTAAGTATGCCGTCGTCCATACCGGAAGGAACCTTTTCACCCGACCAGAAATGATTTGCACCGGCAAAGGCAAGGCCAGACCTCATCAGCGGATTGCCGGACGATCTGAAGCCCGGCATGACACTTCTTCCTGATGCCTTCAATCCGGTTTTATTGTAATTCTTACTGACATCAGGGAAGAAGAATCCATGTGTGGCAATGTGAATTACATCAGGACTTGATTTCCTATATAGATTTTTTATAGATTCTTCAGTGGCTTCAGTACCAGATATAACAACAGATGTGATGCGTTTGTGATCTGCAATCTTTCTGATATTTTCTATTTCTGTCATCGTGCCTTCAAGGTACATAAATGGCCCGCCCCGGGGATTCTCCCGGCTTAGTGAAGGACCTGCATCATAATCAATTCCTCCGTAAAGGGTTATCTCCTTTACCGGGGAGCTTTTCTTCCTGACAGTAAGCTGAGCAGTGCTGCTGAGCTGATCGAGCCTGAACCGGTCAGACAAAAGATGTGTCTCATCGCAGGGAATCGCTGAAAATGAAAGCTGATAAAGCCTTCCGGAAGCAGAGAAATGGACTGTTCTTATCCCCTGAAGCTGTTTCTCCAGAGGTTTCCAGAGGAGGTTGTAAAGATGCTCTCCTTCTTCCATGCCCGCTGTCCCGAAACGTCCCGGCCAGTTATAGAGGCTGTTTATAAAATTGTCCTCTCCGCGGTTATTCCCGGAGAGAAGCGAATCGAGCTGCCTCCCTTCAAACAGGGTGACCATCCGGGGGTAAGGATCGCCCTTTTTAAGTATCAGCGCAGCATAAACCGTGCTGTCGGTCCATTTCTCACCATTGAAATAGGGGAAGCTCGAAAATTCAATCGCAGCCTCTCCTCCTTTCAGCGATTTCTGAACATCCTGCCAGCGGGCATTCTGCAGTTCCTTAAGCCCGCTCTTCTGCGAATAGATCCTGGTGATCTGCTTCTCAAGGTCGTTGGCGCTTGCTTCAACCAGCTTCAGATCGCTCCTCTGCTGCGACAACGGAAGGGAATACTCCCGCGACAGCGATGCTCTTAAGCTGAGCCACGAATTATATTTCCTGATAGCTGAAGTGTCATTGCTGTTAAGGATAAAGTTGCGTATCTGCTTATCTGAATTAAGAAGAAGTCCCTTGGCCTGCAATTCAATATCGTAAGCTTCGCCTGCTATTGACGGATCGTTCGCCTGCTGCTTAAGGATGAAGCTCTGGTAGGTTCTGAAGAAATAAAGGACCCTTTTCAGGTATTTTTCCTTCTCGTCTTCCGACAGGAAGCTGAACTGCTGCCTGATCTGAGCCATGAATGAATCCCTTGCCTGCCTGTATGCCGAAGCAGCTTTATCGTTCTTACCCCTGAACTGGTAGAAGAGAGCCAGGTTGCAGAGCGTTGAGGAATAGTCCGGATGATTTTCGCCATAAGCTTTCTTCAGAATATCAAGAGCCTGAAGGTACATATCTTCAGCCTCCTTGTCCTTACCGGTTTCATCATACACTTCTGCAAGGTTATTCAATGCCTGTGCATAACTCCCGTGAAGCTCACCCAATGTTTTCCTGTAGATCTCCAGCACCTGCTTCAGCATCTCCTCAGCCTTCGGATAATCACCCTTATCGCTGTAAAACAGGGCAAGATTGTTTAATGATACTGCATAATTGACATGCTCCTTGCCAAAGACTCTCCTGCAGATATCCAGCGCCTGGATAAGCATTGCCTCAGCCCTGGCCTGGTTACCCGTTTCGGAATAGAAAAGCGCGAGGTTATTCAGAACGACTCCGTAATCGGGATGATCCTCACCAAGCACCTGTTTCCTGATTGCCAGGGCCTGCAGGTAAAGAGGCTCTGCCTTATTATAATTGCCTGTCTCCTGGTAAAAGAGCGCCATATTGTTGAGTGAAGTTGCATAAGCGGGGTGCCACTCTCCGAAAAGCTTCTTCCTGGCAGCCATCGCCTCAATAAAATATGATTCAGCCTTGTTATAGTTTCCGGTGCTCTGGTATAATGCTCCCAGGTTATTCAGGGAGATGGCATAAGAAGGACTCTCATCGCCATACACTTTTCTGACAACGGACAATGCTTTAAGGTAGAGCGACTCAGCCTCTTCATACCTGCCAGTTTTGAAGTACAGCTCAGCCAGGTTATTTGCTGAAATAGCATATTCGGGCGAATCAGGTCCGGGATCCTTCTCCCGGATCTTCAATGCTCTGAGGAAGAATGATCCGGCCTTCGAATAGTCTCCCATATCATCATAAAAAGTACCGATATTATTTATGTCCGCAGCAGTCCGCCGGTCCTCCGGTCCAAATAGCTTCTGGCTGATCTCCAGGCTTTTCAGGAAGAGAGGTTCAGCCTTCTGATAGCTGCCGCTCTTCTGGTAAAGAGATGCAAGGTTGCTCAGGGGAATCGAATATTGTGAACTCTCCTCCCCGAACCTGGTCCTGCTGACATCGAGCGACTGCAGGTAATATTTCTCCGCCTCGGCAAATTTGTCCTCGAGACGGAACGATTCCGCCAGCTTGTTGATGGCAATCAGGTAATTCGGGCTGTTCTGTCCATTTTTCTTCTCATAGATATCCTTTGCCCGCAGGAAATAATCCTCAGCCCTGGTGTATTTATGATCCTTGCTGAAGCAGTCGGCGGTATAAAAAAGGTACCAGGTATAATATGCCGTGTCGGTGGTGCCATAAATCTTCTGCAGGTAAGGCAGGATCTTTTCAAACTCCATAGCTGCCCTTTCATAGCTCCCGGCATTGTAATACTTGAATGCAGTGTCGATATTCTGCGCCCCCAACCCGCTGTAAAGAAGAGATAAGGTGAAGAGTATTGAAAGCCTGATCTTTATGTTGAAGCTAAGGTTGTGCATTGGTTTGAAAGAAGATAAAGGTATAAAAAAATGGCGACCGGTGACCGGCAGACCCCCACCACGCATACGCGTGGTTGCCCCCTGAAGGGGGCCTGATTCATAACTTGATTGAGGGAGTGTACTGCACCGATCCCCAAGAAAACCCGCTTTGCGAGGATAAGCTCCGTGAGTTAAACCTCTACAGCTTCTTCAGCTCCAGCTCGTAGTCATACTTTAAATCCTCATGGATGGAGCTGAGCTTTTCCCTGATTGTCCCTATTTGCCTTATATAAAGATTCCGCAGCGCTGCATTCCCCTGAATGGAGGGGGTGAATTCTTTCATTTTTAAACAATAATAGATAAGCAGATCTATCTCCGTTTTTTTATTTTGTGAGTATCTGATATATTTCCTGGTGTTGAACAAAATCCTGCGAAGGCATTTTTTAATAAAATAATAGCTTTTCTTATTTATCATCTCAAACTGCTGATCAATCTCTTTTTTTACGCTTTCAACATACGATGCCTCATCAGATGATTCAAACAGAAGGTAAGTAAGCAGCTCCTTGTTCTCCTTTTTGAATCTTGACAACCGGAGACAAAGATTCCGGAGCTCTTTAGGTGTCAGGTTAAGTAATTCATGACTGATCTCTTTTACAGTAACAGCTTTCATTATTCAATTGAAAAAATGTATCATACATCGTTTATTATTGACAAAGGTATTGTTTTTACGGGGTGGTCATGAAATCTTGCAATAGTCTCATCCTATAATCACTTATTCAGAACCACCAACCCTCTCATAAATGCTGCAGGCATGCAGGACTGGTGCCATTCATCGGGGAATACAAATGATTCGACTGACAAGCCCGGGTAATTTCTCGATCTGAGCGTGGCGGCCATGCGGTTCATATCTGCTACCATGACCGAGTCTTCTTTTCCGCCTACGGTCATGCACAGCTTTGCATTAAGATCCTTATGGGTTGAAGCAAATTTATTTTCCAAATCGAACAGTAATCCATTTCCAAATGAGATGGAAGGGCTTCCGGCAAAGTATTTAGTAAAGAGCTCAGGCCTGGTAAAGAGCGTATAAAGTGAAAAGAGTCCTCCGTAGGAATAGCCACCGAGACATCTTTCGCCGGTGGAGACTCTGTAATTTGATTCAATAAAAGGGATCAGCTCTTTTGCAATAAAATCGAGAAACTTATCTGAGCCTCCTGATTTAACATTGAATTCTCTGCCTGTAATCTCTGAGAGCGACTTGTTCCAGTATTCATCAGTAGATGGCTCATTAACCGGTGTAAGGTCCCTTGTTCTGTAGTCTGCCCAATCGGCCATATCGCGTAATTTATAGCCGATGCCGACAAAAATTATCTCAGGCTGACCCTGCGGCGGTATCTCAAAAATGCTCACCATGTTCGCTATCATTGAGAAAGCGCGGTTTCCATCTGTATAATACCAGGCAGGGTATTTCTTCTCCTTGTTCAGCAAGTATGTTACAGGCAGCTTGACAAAGATGTTCATTTCGCGGTCAAGTATCTGTGAATAGAAGCTTCTCATTTCCGTATTCGGAACAGTGGCCGGAGGGTAGCCTGTTGTTTCTTTTACATCTTTTAGCTGCTGCGAAAAAGTGACAGGAGCAAATGCAACAAATAAAACTGCCGGAAGGATAATCAGCAGTATTGAACGTGGATTATAATGCTTTTTCATGGTGAACCAGGTTTTTGTAATTTAATGTTCTTCACATTTAAACTGCAGATCAAATTTAGGTCAATATCGCATGCAAGGCAAGTTTATCTGCTGTCCTTCAGAGAAATCTGCAAACATATAAGATCCCCTCACCGTAGAGCTTGTCCGCCAACCTTGCTCTGCCGTCCGCGTGACGCCGAAGGAAGGAGCCTGTTTGCGATGCTCAGTTTTTTATAGCACCTGAACCTTTGAATACAATAGTCTTTCCGGTTCTGGCCGATTCCCTTGCAGCATCAAGAATCCTGACCACCATTATATTGTTTTTCAGTGAATACGGGTCATAATCAGTCATAGTTATTTTTCCCCGTATGACTTCAGCGAAATAAGCAAATGGGTCTTCGTACACAGCTATATCATTTGAAGTTACCCGGCGGAACACTTCATCGCGGGTTTGCTGGTTTTTAAGCCTCATTTCCTTAGCGTTCTGTGCAATGATGTAACCTTTATCCCCATAGATTTCCATATCCTTTCTGCCGAAAGGCCAGTTCCATGATGCCTGGATAACACATGTGCAGCCAGGATAAGAAACAATGATAGTCGCATCATCATCGACCTTCGGATAAACTTCCGGCTTAAGCTGCCTTATTACAGCTGTGACAGAAACCGGTTCCTGTCCCCTGGTCAGATAGGTCATCAGATTTGCCCCGTAACAGCCAAAATCAACAACAGCTCCTCCGCCATTTTGCACCGGATCTGTGAGCCATTCGAGGAACTCTTTGCTGCATCCTATCTCCCTGGGTCCCTGATGTCCATCGTGAATGACAACTCTTTTAAGCTTTCCGACAAAACTGCTGTCGTTCACCAATTGCCACGATTTAGCAGTAGAAGGATACCATGAAGTCTCATAATCGGTGAGCAGGTATATTTTGTATTTTGCAGCTAAATCCTGCATTTCCCCGGCATATTTCATTGAAGTCGCAAGAGGTTTCTCAACCATAACATGGATCCCTCTTGGAGCACAAGCCTCAACAACAGCCAGGTGCTCGTAAATTGAACCAAATGCGACTACAGCTTCAGGTTTTACCTGTTCCAGCATTCTTTCCAGGTTGTTATATACTAAGGTTGTATCAAAATGGAAAGATCTGGCATATTTTCCGACAATTTCCCGGTTGGGTTCATATATGCCGACAATCTTCATGTACGGCATATCTTTTTTGCCAAGGATAAATCCTATATGATCGTGTGTCATTCCTGCAATGGCGATCCTGACAGGTTTCTGCAGCTGAGTTTGCGCTTTCAGCATTACTGTTGTTAAAATCAGAATTACTGTAAAAGCTATTCTTAAGAGATTTTTCATTGTTTTTTATTTAAAGATATCTTTTGATGAAGATCTTGTCAAATAATTACATGAAAAACTTATTAGAAGAAGGAGGGGGAGAAAGAGAGGGTTGAAGGGTATTAAGGTATTAAGGTATTAAGGTGTTAGGGTATTAGGGTGTTAGGGTATTAAGGTGTTAGGGTATTAGGGTGTTAGGGTATTAAGGTGTTAGGGTATTAAGGTGTTAGGGTATTAAGGTGTTAGGGTATTAAGGTATTAAGGTATTAAGGTTTTAGGGTATTAGGGTGTAATGGTATGACGGTGCGAAGGGTACGACGGTGCGACAGTGTATAGATCTGTTATTTTGGTACGGAACGTCTTTCAAATAAATAATGTGACTCATACAAAAACATATTATGAGCATGCAAATGCATAATTCAGGAGTGCAAATACATAATATGACACTTACAATAGCATAATGTGACAGTGCGAACACATAATATAACACTTACAATAGCATAATGTGACAGTGCGAACACATAATATGAGCGTGCGGACAAAGAATCTGGTCGTTACAATGAAGAATTATCGAGTGCGAGTGAAGAATTATCGAGTGCGAGTGAAGAATTATTGAGTGCGAGTGAAGAATTATTGAGTGCGAGTGAAGAATTATTGAGTGCGAGTGAAGAATTATCGAGTGCGAGTGAAGAATTATTGAGTGCGAGTGAAGAATTATCGAGTGCGAGTGAAGAATTATTGAGTGCGAGTGAAGAATAAGTGAGTGCAAACGAAGAATGGATGTTTAAATAAAGAGAACCGTGGCCTGCAGAATTATGAAAAACAATTTATAATGATGGAAATGAGTATTAAACCATTTCCCGGGTAATGTATTTTAGTAATAATTCTAATATATTTGATTGAAGTTTTGGATTTAAATACGTCTCTGACCTTAAGTAGTGCTAAAACTAAATCAGAAATAGTATTTGAGCTAAATGAAAATTGACAAAGTTTAGTTATATCTAAACTATTATGCGTATATTTGGTTAAAGAAGATAGAACAAGTCAAAGGCAAGATCAGTTTTTTCAAATTATTAATTGATCAGAAATGCGAATTTGATGAGTTCTGCAACTTACTTGAGAGTAAAAAAGATACTTCAAAGCTGCGTTCTGTTTTTTCGACTATGGACTCAGTGGCAAATTTAAACAGATTACCAAAAACAAAATTCAGGGAATTGGAGGGGCGACCGGCTGGAGACAATGTAAAAGAATATGAGATAAAGAAAAAGCCTTACAGAGTATATCTGTTTAAAGACAGTGAAGGTAATATTGTTGTTTTCGGATCAATTAAAGGAAATCAGAAAAGAGATATTAAAAGGTTCAGAGCAATGAAAATTGAATATTTGAAAAGCAAAGAATTATGATAACAAGAGAAGAACTTCTTAAAAGCAGTGAATACTGGATCGAGACAATTCAGAACAAGGTCTTTAGTGATGTGTCAGACTACATAGAGAAGAATGACGTTTCTAACAAGAGTATCGCTGAGCGTCTCGGTCTATCTAAAGGAAGGGTTTCCCAGATTCTTAGCGGTGAGAATCTCAATTTCCGTCTGGATACACTTGTAAAACTTTGTCTGGCTATTGAACGTATCCCTGATTTCCATCTGATTGACATAAAGGATTTCATCTCCAGAGAAAAAATATCTGCAGACTCAACCGTATTCAATCCGGATAAAAACAAAGTTACCTTTAATGAGCTTCAGAATTATTCCCCCGTGAATTCTTCAGAAATAATTAAAATGAATCTCTTTGAGGCTACCGGCCAGTCTGAAGCAGATTATGAAAGCAGATTTGATAATAAACTAAAAGTAGCCTGAAATGGACCAGCCAGGATTTCTGTACGGATTAAATTCTGTAAAAAAATTAACTGCATATTTAAACTCATTGGAGTCGCTTCAGATAAAAAGCCTTGAAGATGAAAAGATCGCTGTGCGTAAAAGTTTCGCGATATCTTTTAATTATCCTGATGGGATAATGACTATAAAGGTGTCAGTCGACTTCCTTTGCAGGACAGAAAATCCCGAACCGGTAAAGCTTTTCGGAACGACTGTTCAGTGTGATTTTAAATTATTTAAATATGAAGATATTCTGAAACTGGATGAATCGGGACAAGTTGATATTCCAAACGATTTGCTCATAACACTTTTAAGTGTCAGTTTCTCGACTGGACGTGGAATCCTTGCAGCTCAAACAGCAGGGACAGATTATGCGAATCTTTTTCTCCCCCTTATCAGCACCTCTGATATTAAGATCTTACTTGAAGATCTGAAGCATAAAGAAGGGCTACCGGCTACTGGCGAGCTGTCCTGACGCGGAGTTTACCCCCGGAGAGGGGCTCCTCAATCTCCCCCTCCCGCCATCCCCCACTCTTCCCCTCCTTCTTCAAGACTTGCACGACTGCAAGACTTGCCAGACTTGCAAGACATTGCTTGTCTTTTGTTAATATTTTTCTATTAAGTAAAAATCGGAGTCTGA
>Ga0224523_1000629_pt1 | contig 17295 bp, 11 predicted proteins | sample CFST50metaG_FD_182732 | JGI IMG/M metagenome (GOLD analysis project Ga0224523, IMG submission 182732) | Peat soil microbial communities from Stordalen Mire, Sweden - C.F.S.T50 | ecosystem: Environmental > Terrestrial > Soil > Wetlands > Peat | place: Sweden: Norrbotten County, Stordalen Mire...
CGGCAAAAGAAGCACCCGATTGATTACTTCGAACCGAAATCAGATTTTGATTGGGTATTTCGAAAGTACTTATTTTATATGTCCCTGTTTCACTGATCTTAGTTACTTTAAACTCAACCACATTTTTTACAACTTTAAGCTGGATATTTATGATAACACCGATTTCAGGTATTTCCATGAGGTAGTTAGCCAAATCTCTTGTTTTTGAAAAAGCAACCTTCGGACTGAAAAGCTGGCCATTTATTTTAACTTGTGTTAATAGATCTTCCTGACCATAGATTATATAACCATTGGATTTCCAGTTGTATTGAATGATTCTTGGGAACAACGGATCAATAGTGACTTTGAGGATTTTTGATTCAATATTTTCATTTACGGTTTTTCCATTTGTAGGTCGGTCATAAATTCCAGCAGTTACCTGTAAAGCAGATATTTGAAACACTATAATGATCATAATTATAAAATACAAATAATTATATTTTTTATGATTCTGATTTGGCATACGTTTTAATGTCTTCATTTTTTATATTTTTCAACTCACTTTTAAAATCTTCTTTTTATATTAAAAAAATTAGCATGAAATTATATTCAAAATATCAATTTGGATTAGCATCGAAAACAAGGACTTCAAAAGGGTTTAACTTTATAGTGAAAGGGATTCCAGCTTTAGCATTCAATTTCTTAATTCTTTGATCACTATATGCAGCCATTAACTGATAATTATGAGATGCTCCCTGGGGTAATTCAAACGCCGTTTCAATATCTATTGTAATATCTCTGGGTGTATCATCAGGATTGCGAAAGCATATTACACCTAAATTTCTACGCCATGAAGCGTAGCAATAGGGTTCACTCTTCTTGGGATCGCCTTGTACCCAATGAGAATCTACTAATAAAGCCGAATGTTTTTTATTCCATCGGATGCATTCTGCAAGATCGTCCCATGACTTGGTATTCATTAAATCCGGCGACAAATAAAGTTCCTGAAGATTTGTCCCCAATGCAAAGTAACTTCTGAATTCATTCGTCATATTATTACCAGCTTCTGAAGTTTTTTTAGCCTGATAACAATGTCCTAATACTACTCCGTGAAACATCATGCTGTTAAGTGGATAAAGCGGAGCCCTTTTAACAACCATTTTGTAAACTTCTCCATCACGATAATTCATCCCTTTTTCGCGGTTATCTCCTTTACCAGTCCAGGACACATCCGCTCCCCCCATTCGCCAGGTGCAATCGACATGGTTAAGCCAGAATGGAGATGGCCATGTTCCTACCGTTGTATTAATGAATAAATTTGGATCCTCTTTGTGCAATTCTGCTGAAATTTGACAGAGACGCATAAAATGAGCAGTAGACATTAGATTCCCAAATGTCAGTCCATTATTTTCATAAGGTGCTGCATTATCCCATTTGAAATAATTGACATCATATTTTTTCATAAGGTTCAGACATAAATCTTTGAAGAGTTTGTAATATCCTGGATATCCCAGATCAAATGTTTTAGCATCCATAGGAAGTGCTCCGTCTTTTTTAGTGAGAGCAAGCCGTTCTGCTTGTCCGCCATATCCTCCACAAGGCGATATCCAAAGACCAAGTTTAGCCCCACTGGTTGATTGCAATAATTTTTGTAACCCGCTAAATCCATTTGTGAATTTTGATTTATCCGGGACCCAAAGATCTGTGTTGGGGTCGTCCCATCCATCATCTAATACAAATCCATCCAATTTCACACCCCGTTTTTGAACCAACTCATCATTATAACTATTTGCCACTTTCGAAAGTTTTTGTTCAGTTAGCTCATCAATATCATACCATGAATTGTAATGCAAATATGTTCGTGATTTTGAAATTCTCTCACGTTCAAGATAATACAGAAAAGATCTACGACGTTGTTTTATTGGGAAATAACCCATCATGGTACTAATCATATATTGATCCTCATTACCAAGTGACAATTGAGTGGGCATTGAAAGATCGGTGACCCGGCTATTGATAGAGTCTGATTTAGCTAAGTATCCAGGTTGTTCTATACCGGCCAAAAAACTTGTTTCAGGAATGATGTACGGAGACCCTGGAACAGTACCGATAGAATTTTTGATGTCATAAGTAGTTGGTAAGCGCAGCATAACAATTCTTGTAACTATATCCGCTTTGGGTTGATTAGGGCGACTTATGGTGTAGATCTGTCTGATATAATTAGACCCGTCCCGAAGTTCTGCCTGCCAGTTGATCATGATACCTGAAGCTACATGTAATAATGTAAGTTGAATTGCTTTACCTGAAAGATGATCAGCAATTCGTGAACTTTTCAGATCAATTGGTAATGAAACAATCTTAGGACTTTTCGTTACAATAAAATCTGATGCCTCTATCTTTATTTTGGCTTTTGTCTCAAAGGCAAATTCCGATATCCCATTAAAATTATTTGATTCATTCGACTGAATATTGTTAAACTTAAGCAAATGAAGATGCTTATCTTTTATTATCCAACTAGCTTCGATAACACGATTAAACAGTTTAAATTGTCCAGCAGTTAAACTGGCATCAGCCTTTCCAGGAGAGACTTTATCAGGCCAATCGATAGCTGCTTCGAAATTTGTCACCGATTGACTCGATTGGTTATCTGTGACTTTAATTTCATTTCTTTTATTTATTTGAGCATTAATCGAATTATTCGATTCAATTAACATCATAAAAATAAAAGGTAAAATCAAAAGGGTTTTATGTGACATAATATTTCAATTTTTAAAATCAGGTCATACGCTATTTTGTAAAACACTTTGTCTGTGTTTTTTAAATAATATCCTCTGAATGTTATATACTAATCATGAGGTTTCTCCTTTTCAGTATTCATTCATATTCCAGTGGTAAAAACAGAATTTTTTAAAATAATTTTAAAAAGTAAAAATAAGCAAATAAACAATCTTATTAATATTTATTATTATTGTTTAAGTTTTATAGTTATTTATTAATCAATTAAACCATCTTTCTAACACATATTAATAAGCGAAAAAAGATTATTGGATAGGGGGTATAATCTTTGAATTGATTGCTAATGTGGGAAATACAATCTGTATCACATGACTGAAAATTTCAAATTCCCCAACTAATATTGTTTCCAGAAATAGTTGCTACCTCGTATTAACATCAAAATATTTAACTGAGCACTAATGTTTAAAAACATTACAAATGAATTGTTAATTTGTAATAAATAAGCAGCAAACAGTTGAAACTTGCTTTTATAAAGATTAATTTTGTATTCAAACTTTAGAAACCACAACTTTCTCATTTTCGGTTTGTTCATATTGCCTAATTAATTGAAAAGTGAATACTATTTATCAATACTTTCGGAAATTATATTCTTCAAGAGTTTTGATACCCATTTCTAATATTAGGAAACAGGGCTTTTCGTCTGAAACTTTGGCAATGTCAATTTCGATAGGCATTATTGGAGGAGCATTTCCGGTAATAGGTCTTGCTTCCTATGCATGTCTTATGCTCACACTGGCCTTCAGACAAAATATTATAATCGTTCAGGTTGTTAACTGGTTAGTATACCCACTGCAGATCCTATTGATCATCCCTTTTTTGAGAATTGGAAATTCTATCTTCTCCGGAGGAGCATTTACTATTACATTGCATCAGATTGTGGCTGCTTTCCAGTCAGGCATTTTGAATGGTATCCGTCTGATCGGACTGATTTCATTATATGGAATCATTGCCTGGATAGCACTGGCCATACCGGCCTTGATCATCCTGTATACTTTATTCCTGTATTTGTTCAGGACTATCAAAAGAATAAATCTTAGAACTAAAAAAGTGTATACTGTTAACCATTCAAATCAGGTCGGACCCAATTTGCCGGTGGCTACATCTGTATTAATCGTTGAAACAATACAAACTATTAATGGAATAAAGGCTGGATAAAGACCATAACAATAGCCTAACACTACTGAAGTTTTAAGTTGTCTTTAAAGATAAGACATTAAACTAATAAAAATCAGCGGTGTATTTATTATTCAAACCTCAGGTTTATTATTTTTCTACTACCGGGAAGGCGGAAATTCTTAACCTGCACACCCCCATTGGCAATAATTCTATTTCCTGAACCGGCTCTTTAGTGACAACCGGATTTTGAGGTAACAGACCACACAACCCATATTTGTCAATAACCCAGTCTGAAATTATCTTTCCTTTGGCTTTTATCATCAACGGTGAAGCATTTAAAGTAAATGGATAGTTATCTTTCGGCCAGGGTTTATGCTCCACTGTAAACGAAAGTTCAGGTTTTGCTTTATCAAGCACCAGTCCAAAATTCCATGGAGTAGTAGGATAGATTTCGAACGAAGGCCATGATGTTTGATCGGCCCCCTCCTGCCACTTTGAATCTCCTATGGCAGATTTCTTACTGTCCATTTTTTCATACCGCTCCCCTATCTTCAACGATAAAGTCAAAGGCCCGTAATTAACACTTACACTGTTTTTGTTCTTCTCCCAGGTTTTCACTGTGATGTCCATCGGCAAAGTGAGTTCCATTTTATCTCCTGTTTTCCATGTCCGTTCTAATCGAGCATAGGTTCCAGATATAAGCTTAACTTTTACAGGTTTCCCGTTTACAGTGATCCCGGCATTCTTGCACCAGGCCGGAATTCTAAAATATATTGGAAATGTAACCCTCTTTGGTGTCTTTATCTCAAAACGGATAGTCTCTTCGAAAGGATAATTTGTCGTTTCTTTCAAAGTTACTAAAGAACCATCACCAACTTTTGCTTTCACTTCACAACTATTGTACATGATAGCAGCCAAACCATTGTCGTTGCTAGCCATCCATAGACTTTGAACATAAAAAGGCCAGCCTTGTGAATGATTGTGCTGACAGCACCTACTGCTGAATGGATTCATCATCATGAAGGGTCCGTCGTTTTCGATACCCGGACTGTGATCTTTACTGTCGCTCACTACCTGATTGGGACAAGTGATATAACGTAGCGCTCTGAAATCGGGCATAAAAGTTGCCGGATAAGAATTAAAAGCAACATTTTCACAATGATCTGCCCACATAGGATCACCTGTAAAACCAAGCAACATTTCATCCGATGCCATTTGTTCTACAAATCCACAGGTCTCCGTACCCTGCCGGGGATCGGTATAGCCGGGTCTGCAATCTTCATCACTGCCATACATGCCACCGGGTACCTGTCCATAAATATTCCTGATGAGATTAAAATCATTGTAGGTTGCTTTGAGATGTGCTGAATCCTTAGAAAGCAAGTAGTAAGTAGCCGGTTCTCTGAAACATTGGGCAACGTTAACATTGTGCCAATTCGGAAGGCTGTCTTTTTGGCACCAGTTTGCAGTGTTCTTATGAATTCGTTGAGCCAGGTCAAGTAACCATTTTTCTCCGGTATGGTTATACAGCCATAAAACGCTGTAAAGATTATCACCTCCACGACTATTTTCCCAATAAGACCTGAGCATCATGTCGTCGGGCAAAGACATCTCCCATTTGAAATAATTGGTCATCAGAGTGATGACCCGTTTATCTCCAGTGTAATCATAATAATTCTGTAATGTCCAAAGCATGATCATATTGGCCCACAGATCCTGAGTCTTTTGTTTGGTCAGATGGATAGGACCAAAAAAGCCGTTCGGTTGTTGACTTGCAAAGACAGCTTCAATCCAGATTTTAGATTCCGCCTGTATATTTTCATCATCCAATAAATAACCCAGACAAGAATACCCCTTTAACCAATAAGGCACCTCTTCCCATCCCCAGTTTCCTTTGCCATCTTTACTCAGCCATGCATTATCTTTCTTTTGCAACCAGGCACTGATCTCACCCAGATGACCTGTCAGGCCATCGCGTTGTAGCTCGAGGTATTTCTCCGCCCAGCCTCCGGCTTTGATACTTCCAAAAGGAAGCTTGATGAAGTTTTGCTTTACCAACGGAGCACGATTCCCAATGTAAAAAGAATTAGTGGCCCTGATCGCAGGTCTTTTTACACATTTTATGGAATCTACTCCAGCAGAAGACCCAGATAGTGGAACAGAAACAGTCATGACAATAAAAAATAAATATTTGAAACACCTACTGATTTTGAATTTCATGATAATATCATTTAATAAAGTTGAAGCAAAGAGATTGGTTAGAAACTGTTTAAATTTTGTTTTTTCTTTTGCCCATAGGGCATAAATGTCAATAGAAAAGCAACTCCCCCTCTTATTTTGCCCGTAGGACATTAAAGTTGATTCCCTACGGGAAAAAGATTTATGTTAACAATCATTCTATTGACATTGATGTCCTACGGATAAATTTAAACAGTTTCTTAATTCTTCAGAAAAAATAAGCCATTATTTCTTAACTGAAATCCTGTAAAGTCCCGAACCATGACGTTTAATAACAGGTGCAAATGCATTGCTGAAACTCCCAAGGTTTTTATGACTCCATAAGTCTTTAATAGTATAAGTACCTTTTAAGCCAAGCAGCCCGAAATCAACAGTGATTTTAGCAGAGTCGGCTGAAATATAATTTTCTCTTGCATTAAACACTGCCAAAAACTTGTCCCCTGTTTTTAGATCATCAGCAGTCCAAGCTACTAAGTCATTGTTATTGAATAGTTGTTTGTTGTTTTCGCTATGCTGATTCACATAGAGTACTTCAGGATTAGTAAGTAAGGATAAAGTAAATTCATCATTATCGGGTAGATTTCCTCCAAACATTAATGGGGAACGGAAGATAGCAAAAAGAGACATCAATGTTGTTTGCTCATCTTTTGTAAGAGCACTCATACGGTTTTCACCTCTTTCGGCTCTGATACCAATTCTGCCAAGTGGCAGCATATCAGCATCGGGGAAATGCCCTGTCCCAATATAGGGCGACCAACGGTTACAGACTGCAAAATGTTCTTTCAGTTGTTTCCAGTTATCCCAAAAGTCACCTACAATCCTCCACATGTTGGCATGACTCTCAATATGTTTTGCATTCATAATAGGAGTCTCACCGGGAGAAGTACTGAGCACTATTTTTCGACCGGTATTGTCAATGGCCTTCCTGATCATCTCGATTTCTTTAAAATGATATGGTACCGAAAGGTCATCTACTTTCACAAAATCCAGCCCCCATGAGGCATACATTTGAAAGATTGAGTTATAATAAGCCTGGGCTCCATCTCTTTCAGCAACAATCGTATACATATCTTTCAGCCATGGACACTGCCCTTCTGTAGAGAAAATATCAGCAGCTTTTGCTTTACTGCCCAGGATGGAGGTATTCCTTTTTACAGCTTGTATTGGAATTCCACGCATAATGTGAATCCCAAATTTCAGTCCCAGACTATGAACATAGTCAGCCAGTGGTTTAAACCCTTTCCCGTTAGCAGCCGAAGGGAAACGAACAGGACTGGGCATCAGCCGGCCAAAATCATCCATTACATAAATGGCATCCTTTTCATTATAACCATGCGCTTTATCGTTTTGAACGTACCAGCGAATATCTACAACAATATACTGCCAACCATATTTCTTCATGTTTTTTGCCATGTAATCAGCATTGGCCTTGACTTCATTTTCAGTAACGGTTGGACCGTAGCAATCCCAACTGTTCCAACCCATTACTGGAGAAGGAGCCCATTTCAAAAAGGCCAGACTATCGGGAGGGGCAATTGTTCGTGCAGATACACAATAAATTCCCAATAGAATAATTAAAAAAGTGGTGGTCAAAGTTTTCATTATATCTCAGTTAAATCAGTTTTAATTCCTGGTGGCTTTGGTAAGATCAAATTAAAAGTAAATGTAACAAAAGATATGGAACCAGAAATCAAACCAAACATCAAATATTTTAGTTGAAATACGCTATGTTTCCTGAAATAATGAATGAAGGAGATTTTCACCGGATTGCAAAATAAAGACACACCTCATTAGACGGATAATTATCCATCAAGAGGTGAAATCTATAGTTGCAAGCATAAGTTTATTATCAAATTACCAAGGGCAATCAAACAAAAAGTTAACACTAAGCTACTTTGGTTTCAGAATACTTCTTTCCCAGAGTATTAATCACTTCACGCATTTCCTGGTAATGGGATTCTATACTGCGAACCAGTTGAAACTGTGCCCGGCATCGTTGTAAATTATGGTCAGGATGATGAATTTTAAAATAACGATCTCCGTCAATATGATCGGTTAAAAACCGAAGTCCTATGATATAGGCCATGAATTTAGCAGACAGCGCCAGATTCTCGATTTCAGACTGTATCAAAAAATGATGAGCTTCACTCATATATCCGTCTGCATATGCTTTAAAAAGGTTCATATTAATACTGACCTTTGAAAGATCGGCCTCATCTTCAACAGCGGTGTTAGCGGCCGTCCGTATGGCATCGCCAAAATCATGAAGTACCGAACCCGGCATAACAGTATCAAGATCCACAATACATTGTGCATGATTTGTTTTATCAAACAATATATTGTTAAACTTTGTGTCGTTGTGTGTTATACGAACTGGAATTTCACCCGCATTGATTTTCCGTGTTATGGAAAGAAGTTCTTCAGCTCGTTCATCAACAAACTTAATCTCTTCAGAAATGTCTTTTACCCGTCCAACGCGATTTATTTTGATGGTCTTTCTAAATGTCTCCAGTCGTTTCTCCAGGTCATGAAAAGAAGGAATCGTTACTGTAAGGAGTGAAGCATCTAATTCTGACAAAACAGATTGAAACTTTCCAAATATTCGACCCCCTTCAGTCGCTTTTTGTGAACTATCAACCTTATCAAAGCTTATCGTATCCGGAATATAAAGATAACATCTCCAGAAATTATCACCCTCATCTTTAATGAAGTTTTTCCCATCACAACTTTTAATTAATGTCAGGACTTCAATGTCAGGGTTAGATTCGGGTACGCTTTTTAGATAGTTGCGAATAAAATTCGTCACCAATGCAATATTATGCATCAGACCGGGAACATCTTTAAATATATGATGATTAATACGTTGAATAACGAAATCAGGATTCGCATCGCCAACCGTTTCGACCTTTATTGTATCGTTAATATGCCCTGAACCAAATGGCTTGAATGATTTGAACTGTGTTCCGGTATTAAATTGAGCAAAAATTGAGGCTATATTACGTTGCATTATCTTGATTACAGAGTTATTATTTCCACAGGTTTTCCGGATAGAATCCTTCTTCAACCAATTGTTTAATTTTGCTTACAGCGAGTTCTCTATCTTCGCGATAGGTCACGCCAAACCAACGAGCACTCGAATGCAATACTTTAGCACTGGTCTCATTTGTTTCAATCAGATCATTCACTACTGAAGGAATATAAAACTCCGCCTTTGGATTCTGAATATTATCTTTCAGAAAACTGCTAAAGCGTTCTGAAAGTTGTTCAAATATCTTTGTTGTAAATCCCCAGAAATTCATAGATACAATTGTTTGGGGAACCAGAAATACCAGGTCCCCTTTCTCATCTTTATAGGCAATGCCATTGTGGGAACGTTCAATCTGAGTACGTTCAGTTACAGACAGCAGATAGTTTTCATCGTTTTCAATACAAACACCCCTTGAAACAGAACCATACTCGGAAAGCGTATTAGCTACATCGTAACCAACCATTGCATAAAGATTCTCATTATTGCTCTTCAGTCCTGCAAAGAATTCAGCCAATACTTTAAAAGCATCGGCTCCGTAAAAGTCATCGGCATTGATAACCCCAAACGGTTCTTTGATTTTATCTGCGGCCATCAATATAGCATGACCTGTCCCCCATGGTTTTTTACGATCAGCAGGAAGTTCAAATCCTGCCGGTAAATATTCAAGCTCCTGAAGACAATAATCTACGTCGATTTTACCAGATAACTTTGAGAGAATTACTTCTTTGAATTCATCTTCAATGTCTCTCCGAATGACGAAAACAACTTTTCCAAATCCTGCTCTCTTGGCATCGTAAATAGAATAGTCAATGATAGTCTCGCCATTAGGCCCGAGTGTATCTAATTGTTTCAATCCTCCATATCTGCTTCCCATGCCAGCAGCTAATACTAATAAAGTGGGTTTCATATTTTAATTTCTTGATTTTAAATAGTTATGATTTACGTCTTATTTTATGTCCTGCTACAGCGTAATAAAAAATGAATATATAAATAGGAACCATTATCCACAATGCACTCTGGAATCCGATACTCTGACCCAATTTGGCATATGATGGAGGAATGATTGCTCCCCCGGCAATACCCATGATCAATAAAGCTGAAGCAATCTTAGTGTACTTCCCAACGCTATCCAGAGCCAGAGGCCATAGTGCAGGCCACATCATTGCATTGGCAAAACCTAACAAGGTAACAAAGAACACAGCATTGGGTATAAGTGGAATATTGAATCCCGGTAAATTATTCAGCCATCCAAATATTGTAGCAAATATTTGATTATCTGTGGTTGAAGATATACAAGCACCAATGGCAAATATGACGCCAAGGATGGCAGAAATCACCAGGGCCTTAGCCTGTTTCAAATATTTTGGAATTAAGATAATACCTGTAATATAGCCAATCACCATGAAGGCCATTGTATAAGAAGTAAGCCGTGGCGCATAATCTAGTTTAAGGTTTCTGCCAAACTGCGTGAGACTGTCTCCAGCCATGACTTCCACACCTACGTAAACAAAGAGAGTCGCTATACCTAAGGCCAAATGTGGAATCTTTAAGGCGGCAGGGATTTGTTTTATAAACCCTCCCAGGGTTTCATGTTCATCATCATCAACACCTGAGATCTCGTTAGGAAGTGGAGAATATTTTATCAGGAAAGCAAAAGCAATCAGTATGAGAGCCATTGCTGTATAAGGACCAACCAAACGGGCAGCAAAATCATTCAAAAGAATATTTTTTTGATCTAATGACAGCAAACTCATATTCTCTACTTTGAACTTCTCCATGCCATGCATTACTAATGCCGTAAGCACCAACGGACTGAGAAAACCTGCGAACTTGTTGCATATACCCATGATCGCTATTCGTTTGGCGGCACTCTCACGTGGTCCAATAATAGTTAGGAAGGGGTTAGTAGCAGTTTGTAACAACGCAAGACCGGTACCCAGAAGAAACAGACCTGTTAGAAAAACAATGAACTGCCTTGAAAAAGCAGCCGGTATAAACATTAAAGCTCCTATTGCCATAACGACTAATCCCAAAAATATGCCATTCTTATATCCTGTTTTCTTTAAAACGAAAGATGATGGAAGTGCCATTACAAAATAAGCAATGTAAAAAGCAAGTGTGACAAGACTAGCCTGAAAGGGGGTTAATTCACAAGCAGTTTGCAGGAAAGGCATTAATGAGCCATTAAGCCATGTAACAAATCCAAAAATAAAGAAAAGTATCCCAATGATTGTCAGTGAGATCAGATAACTGCCTTCGTTTTTTGCAGCAATTGTTTTAGTTTGTGCCATAATTTTTTCTTTGCTTAATTAATAAAATGATTACAAAGTTATTATATTCACCCGCTACTGAAAATATTTCACTTTCTTTTCTGCTCTTTATGATTGAATAATATTAGCACGAAAGCTTTATTTACAATAGACTAATCGTTTTTAGGTTAATTGGTATCTTACGAAAACCTCAATGGCTTCATATTCGGCCATTCCTAATTTATCATACAATATAGCGGTTGCTTTGTTCCGATCTTCAGAACGTTGCCAGAATTCACGCTTGTCTGAACCCATAAATAATGCTCCATCCTTTTGAGACTGATGTTTGAAAATAGCCAACCGTTTGATTTCAACCTCTTCAGGGCTCAAAGGAACAGCCATGTCCACCTTGTCAAGATCCCATTCCTGCCATGCTCCCCTATATAACCATATTCTGCAATCGTTCATCCATTCATCATTTTTCATTCTGGTTAATGCTTCAAGAATAATGTCAATACAAACACGATGGGTTCCATGTGGGTCGCTTAGATCGCCGGCAGCATAAATCTGATGTGGCTGAATCTTTCTCAAAAATTCTATTGTTTGTAAAATATCTGTTTCGGTTGCCGGGTTTTTTTTCACGGTTCCCGTTTCATAGAAGGGCAAATTCATGAAATGAATATTTTCTTCCGGTACACCAATAAACCTGCATGCGGCTTTGGCTTCACCCCGACGGATAGCAGCCTTGATCTGTCTAAGCTCCGTCGTCTCAACAGTTTTAATGTCTCTCTTTTTGTAGAAATCTGCTGCATCTTCATAAAATGAATCTGCGTCAAATTTCACATTAAATATATTTTTAAACGATCTGACAAAGTCAAGGTACCTCACAGCGTCATCATCACTCACGGCAATGTTACCAGATGTCTGATATGCAACATGAACATTATGACCTTGTTGTACCAGACGGGCAAAAGTCCCACCCATAGAGATCACATCATCATCGGGATGGGGACTAAAAATTACCACTTTTTTCGGAAAAGGCAAAGCACGTTCCGGACGGGTTGAGTCATCCACATTGGGTTTGCCACCAGGCCATCCAGTAATCGTATGTTGTAAGTCATTAAAAACCTTAATGTTTATTTTATTCGAAGGGCCATGTTCAGTAATCAGATAGCTCATCCCGTTATCATTGTAATCCCGGTCTGTAAGCTTCAAAATAGGCTTATCTAATTTCTGACAAAGCCAGACGACAGCTTTTCTGATAAAACGGTCATTCCACTCACAGGGACCAACAAGCCAGGGCGTTTTAATACGGGTCAGGCTTGAGGCTGCAGCAATATCTAAAATAATTGTTGTATTCGGGTGATTCTGCAAAAAAGTTGTAGGAACTGCATCACTTATTGGGCCTTCAACGGCACTTTCGATAATGTCGGCTTTGGCTTCACCCCAAGCCATTAAATAAATTTCCGGTGCAGCCATGATTGATCCGATACCCATTGTTATACCATACATGGGCACATTTTCTTCACCATAAAAATCGCCAGCTGCATCCTGCCGTGTTAAACTATCAAGAGCAACAAGCCGGGTTGTAGAATTAGGTAGTGAACCGGGTTCGTTAAAACCAATATGCCCTGTACGTCCTATACCCAAAATCTGAATATCCAAACCACCTGCATTCTTGATCTTTTTTTCATATTCCTGACCCACCATAGAAACTTCTTCCCTGAGACAATCACCATTAGGAATGTTAACGTTTTCTGGGAGTATGTCAATATGTTTGAAAAGTTGTTCCCACATAAAGCGATTATAACTTTGACGATGGTTAGGCTTTATTGGATAGTATTCATCAAGATTAAAAGTAATTACATTTTTAAAACTAAGTCCTTCTTCTTTATGACGACGAACCAGTTCAGCATAGAGTGTTTTAGGTGATGAACCCGTTGGTAAACCAATCACACACATCTCATTTTTCAGGCTCTTTTCTTTGATCAACGTCTCTAACCTATTTGCAACTGCTTTGGATCCCTCTTCAGCATTGGCAAAAACACGTGTGCAGATGCGTTCATAACGACGGAAATATTCATCCGGATGATCTTCTAGTTTTATAAAAGAAGTATCCAATACTCCAGAAGGTATGGACTTCAAATCCTCTTTTTTCATGTTACCAATTTTTTAAAATACTGATAAAACAATTAAATTTGTAAATCATTTTTAATGTTCCAAAGTTATACATTCTTTTTAATATTTTGTAATAAGTATTAAAATTTACTTAATTAATTATATTAACAATTAAAAACACGAAAAGGATTATACCGCCCCAAGAATTTTAAACATTTTTCATTTTCTAAAGATGAAAATCTATAGAACAACACAACGCAAAAAAGCCGTGGTTTACACACATTTAGTGTAAACCACGGCTTCAATAATTCCGAAAAGCTGTCCGGAAAAGACTAAAACTTATTAGAAGGATACTCTTTCACCCCTTCAAATATTTTATCAATAACCAATGCAAAAGCGCCAAGCAAAACAGCTTTCCCACGGAGTTTAGAAGTTACAATCTGACAATCGCGTTTAATACGTGATATGGCATATTTATTTAAAGAAAGTTGAAGTGGATCGAGAATATAATTTTCTGCTGATCCGATTTTTCCACCTATAATAATCATTTCAGGATTGAAAATATTGATCAACACTGCAATACCTCTTCCCAATTGTTCTCCCATTTCAGACAATAATCCAATCGCATATTGATCTTCAAGATGAGCAGCTTCGACGATCATTTCATCATCAACCTTTTCAGGATTATCACCTGATAACTTACCCAGTATAGAAACCATTCCATTGGTCATGTCATTCTGTGCCCGCAGGGCTATAGCACTTCCAGAGGCTACTGTCTCAAGGCAACCTCTTTTACCACAGATACATAATTTACCTTCCGGTTCAACCTCAAGGTGTCCAAATTCGCCTGCAAACCCTGAATTGCCTGTGTACAGTCTCCCATTTAAAATCATACCCATACCAATACCTGACTCAATTTTCAGACAAAGCACATTTTCTTTACCCTTTGCCAATCCAAAAAAAGTCTCACCCAACGACATGACACGAGCATCATTTTCAACAAATACCGGTAAATCAAACTTGTCTTCAAAAATCCTGGAAAGAGACCTGTCACTAAAATTTTTATAGGTCTGGCTCATTCCGGTCTTCGCATCGATCAACCCTGGAAAAGCGACACCAATTCCAATCAGCTTCTTTGGATCTATGCCTGAACTCGAAACAAGTTCTTTGAATTTTTTATAAATTTTATCGATAATAGTATCATCATATTCCAACTCTGAAACAATGATACCTTCACTCGAAACAATCTGATGATTAAGATTTAAAATTGCCATATGGGTAGAAAAACGACCCATATCTATTCCTAATACATAACGTGCATCATTATTCAACAAATATAAATTCGGTCTGCGACCTCCAATAGAAGCACCAATTCCGTTATCCAGTACAAATCCATCATCAATTAGTTCTGCAATGGTCCGGGTGATAGTAGGAATGCTCATTCCGGTTGCTCTTCCAATATCAGGGATAGATTTATTACCTTCAAGATAAAGAAGTTGAACAATACGTTTCTTTAAAATGAATTTTTTTTGTCTGATATTGGAGTTTTCTTCTGCCATATCAGCACGACTGAAAATAGGATCTATATTCATTGGTAATTTTCTCTTATGTACATTTAATTATCTCTGTAAAGTCTGTAAAGATAAATACAATTTATCAAACCACACAATTACATATTAATAATAATTATAAAGTTTCTTTCTATAATTATTTGTTAACCAGAATCGATAAACCCAGCCAATCGTGCAACCTTTCAAATACAGCTGTTTTTTGGTCTTCGCTTAATGTTGATATTCTGGATGTATGGCACCCTTTCGGAGAATATACTTTTAATGTTTTCGGATTATTTTCGATTCTGGCTGCCGAGGCTGACCATGGATCGCATTCCCCATAAACACATATAAGCCGTTCTGCTTTTTTCCTCAACCATTTATCAACGCTTTTCATTGCTACAGCAGAATAGTGTACAGGTAAGTTTAGAGGCCCTAACACTGAGTTTGGATAACTTTTCTGTTTTAACCATTCTTTAAAAGGCTTCACATCATATCCATAATACCCAAGTTCGGCATTAGCCTGAGCAAAGAAAGGTTCAAACTTCACTATTTCAGCATCGCTAAAAGTGAAGGCAGGAACGGCCAGGCACAAAGCTTTAAGCAATGTTTCATTACTTGCAGTCTGTTCCGGGATTTCTGATTCTGAATGACCCCACTGCCAAAAAGAGAAAGGATACTCCAGCACGGTCTGATCAAAAGCAGCTTCCAATCCAAAACGATTAAAAGTGGCGTTCACTTTTTGTGCTCTTTTCTCGAAATCAGGAAGTATCTCTTTTTTATGTTGAAGCAGTAGCTTTTGGAATTGCTCAATCTTATTCCGCACTTCATCTGTTCCAACTTTCTTCAAAAACAGCTCTTCTCTGGGATCTTCCAATGCGAAGTTGATAGGTGCCACATAAGCAACAGTTGCATCGACATCATCAGGATAGAAATAACGATAATAAATTGAGGTCTGTCCACCTTTACTGATTCCTGTAGAAATCCATTTGCCATGATAGAGTGCCTTGAAGATACCAACGATCAGATGATGATCTGCAGCCGCATTTTTAACTGTCAGATATTTCCAATCAAGTGGTGAGGGAACACTCTTTCCAAAATATCTGTGTTCCACAACAATCTGATTAGCCCCAAACAATCGTGATAACTCTTCAGTATACCTTGGATTTTGAGCATAATCAGCCTGATAGCCTTCGGTGACAAATATCATCGGTTTAGAAAAATCAACGTGAGACAGGAAAACACGCTGATGAAAATGTTTCCCATTGGGTTTGTCATGATCAACAGGTTGATCTACCATAATCACGTAAGCAGACTTGAAAAGCGTGTTTGCCCTGATGGGAGTAACATCAACGACATCGGGTAAACTTCTAAGCCTCAAAAGAAGCGAATCTGTTTGCGCAATGGCAGTCTGTAAGAAAAATACGACTAGAAAAACAGTAAGAAGCCTGGTTTTAAACATAAAAAAATGCCTTAGAAATCAATTTTAGCTGTTTGTTCTTTTAACCAATCATACTCTTTATCGGTAAGGAAAGGAGAGAGTCGTTCAAAAACATTGGCATGATAGGTGTTGAGCCATTCTATTTCCTGTTTTTCCAACAAGCTAACTTCTATCAGTTTACGATCTATCGGACACAATGTGAGTGTTTCGAATCTCAAGAAAGCACCGAATTCATTCACAAGATAAGGGACCGTTAACACTAGGTTTTCAGTCCTGATCCCATGTTTTTCTTCCCTGTACATTGCAGGTTCAACAGAAGTAACCATGCCCTTTTCAATAACATTTGATGCAGGGCCGGCTGCATTGGGACTGATACTCTGTGGGCCTTCATGAACATTAAGGAAAAACCCAACCCCATGGCCTGTCCCATGTCCAAAGTTGATTCCGTTCTTCCACAATGCAATCCTTGCCAGCGCATCAAGTTGATAGCCTTTGGTGCCTTCAGGGAAAACAGCATCCGATAAAGAGATGGTACCTTTCAAAGCAAGAGTGAAATCACGTTTTTGTTCTTCATTGGGGACACCCAAAGTTACCGTCCTGGTAACATCAGTTGTACCACTTAGGTATTGTCCACCAGAGTCAACGAGAAAAATGCCCTTTGGATGTAACTCAACATCAGTTTCAGGTGTTGGATCATAATGAACAATGGCGCCATGTGAAGCATATCCAGCTATCGTAGCAAAACTAAGCCCTTTGAAATTGGGTTGTTGACTCCTGAAA
>Ga0224523_1000630_pt1 | contig 17294 bp, 10 predicted proteins | sample CFST50metaG_FD_182732 | JGI IMG/M metagenome (GOLD analysis project Ga0224523, IMG submission 182732) | Peat soil microbial communities from Stordalen Mire, Sweden - C.F.S.T50 | ecosystem: Environmental > Terrestrial > Soil > Wetlands > Peat | place: Sweden: Norrbotten County, Stordalen Mire...
AGTAGTAGGTGTGAAAAGGAATGAAGACATTGCCGGGCACGCTGCGCAGACGATCCAGGAGGCGTGCCGCAGCGACGGTGTCAGACCGCCGGGGAACGTGAGCGGCGAGCGGCGGACGCGTGATGTGCTGGTTCTGCCAGGCCAGGCCCAGCAAGACCGCACAGGTCGGTCCAGCCACCAGCCAGCGGCGATGGTCAAGCGCATGCAGCAGCAGCCGTCCCGACAACACGGACGCCGCCACCACGGGAAAAAAGATCCCCGGAATGTAGGCGTTGAAAAACGCCCATCGCGTCGAGTAGCCGACCCCGGCTGCTGCCACGCCGGCAAGGGCCGCCACCCACAGCAGAACATCGGTGCGACGCAACTGGCGCGTCCGGGCCAGGGTCACGGTGGCGATGACGAGCGCCGCGACGGCCGGCCAGAGGTACTTGAGCGTGTCGGGCAACACCAGGCCCCAAATCACGCCCCAGCGATAGCCATGGCTCTGGTGCAATTTGAAGATGTACGTCCAGAACCAGCCGTCCGAGGTCTTGACCAAAAGACCGACTCCCGCTGCCAGTGCCGCGGCCGCCACGGCGCCATAGACCAGACCGCGCCGCCAGTTGACGATGAGAAGGCCAATGCCCAGACCCACGCCCATGATGCTGGCGGTCTGCTTGGTGAAGAATGCCGCGGTTATCACCAATCCTGCGACCGCCGCACTCTTCCAGGTTCTCCCGCGCACCATGAGCCACAAGGTCAGCGCCTCCAGCGCCAGCACCAAACTGTCCGCGCGCACCAGATCGTAAAAACCGCCAGTCAGGTCGAAGGCCGCCACGAAGGCCGCCGCGCCCGCCACGGCGATGAGCGCAACAAAAAGTCGCCGCACTCGCGCCAGCCCGCGCGCCTCACGCAGCACGAGCGCGCCCAGCAACACCAGCGCAGCGAAAAGTGCCAGCAGCGAAACCACGCGCCCGAGCAGGTAGTCCAAGGGAAACACGAATGACAGCAGGGCGAGCAGCGCGGGATACAGAGGCGTGTACAGATAGGGGACGAAATCCAGAGTCGGCTTGACGTAGATCCCCTGCCCCGCCGCGAGCCGCTGCGCGTGGATCAGCATGCCGCCTTCCATCCACTCGAGGTCGAGCGGGAAGCCGGCGCGGCCCACGAACAGGCGCAGGTGCCAGCCAAGCTGCAGCAGCGCCGGCACTGCCGCGACCACCAGTGCGACCACCAGTAGGACGCCGATCAGTCTTTCCTTGGTCTCTGCCGTCATCGTCTACCCTCGCAGAGACACCACGCTGACCCCGTCGCCGCCCTCGCCCTTTCCGCCGGGCCGGAAGCGCTCGACATAGGGCGAAGTCGCCAGGTACTCACGCACGACCTTGCGAAGCGCACCGGTGCCGTGCCCGTGGATGACGAACACGACGTCGGCACCCTCCAGGGCGGTGCGGTCGAGAAACGCCTCCAGCTCAGCCAGGGCTTCGTCGGCGCGCTGGCCGCGCAGGTCCAATGTGTTGGCGCCAGTTTGCGTGGACACAGGCTCTTCTGCTCGATCGCTGGCCTTGGCGAACGACGTGCCTGCCTTCTTACTCGTGGAGGACACGCCCAGCGCGCGATTGGCCAGGGCTTGGCGTAGCTTGGTCACGTCGAGTGGCTCCGCCTCGGGCAGCGCCGCGGTGGCCTCCTTGGCCTTGCGGTCGAGCGCGACCCGCGCGGCCTCCACCGCCTGCGCGGTACGCGTGCGCTTGGCCTCGCGCACGATCTCGGAGATGGCCTCACGCGCCTCCCGCACCGCCGCATCGATGGCCTCGCGCGAGTGCACAGCCAGATCGCGTTCACGCCGGGTGAGAGCATCCGCCGCCGCTTGCGACGCATCGGCCTGGGCGGCGAGATCCTCTTTGGCCTGCTCCAGCTCGCTGCGGGCGGTTTCCAGCGCCTGATTCGATCGTTCCAGCGCCTGCTCGCGCTGCTGCAGGTTGCGCAGGGTCTCTTCCAATCCCAGGTTGTCGGCGTCCATCAGCGCGCGCGCCCGGTCGAGCACTGCAGCCGGCATGCCGATGCGCGCGGCAATGTCGAAAGCGTACGAGCGGCCCGGTACGCCATCCCTGAGGCGGAAAGTGGGCCGCAGTTTTTGCAGATCGTACTCCATACCCGCGTTGCGGAAGCGCGTGTCGGTTTCGGCCAGCGCCTTCAGGCTGTCGAAGTGCGTGGTCACCAGCACCAAACCGGGCGCGTCGGCCAACACCTCCAGCATGGCCCGCGCCAGCGCCGCGCCTTGCTCGGGGTGTGTGCCCACCATCAGCTCGTCACAAAGAATCAGCACGTTCTCGTCGCTGGCCGACCGGGCGAGATCGAGAATGCCAGACAGATTGGCCAGGTGGGCCGAAAAGGTCGACAGATCGCCCATGACTGACTGCTGGTCGCCGATGTCGGCCAGCACCTGGTGAAAGAAACCCACCCGGCTTCCGGGCGCGGCTGGCACAGGCAGGCCCGCGCGCGCCAGCAGCGCAGCCAATCCCACTGACTTGAGCAACACGGTCTTGCCGCCGGCATTGGGCCCGCTGACCACCAACGCCTTGGCCGTGCTGCGCTTGGGAACCAGTCCCAGCGCCACATCGTTGGGCGTGACCTTCGAGCGCGACTCCACCGCACGCAAGGCCAGCAGCGGGTGGCGCAGCGACTGCAGATCGACAAGCGGATCGTCGACGATCTCGACCGCCGCACCGTCGTAGGCCACTGACAGGCGGGCCGCGGCGGCCAAGACGTCGAGCCGCGAGAGAATCTCGCGGTCCCGGCGCAGCCCCTCCGCCGCCTGCGACACTACGCCAGCGAGTTCTTCCAGGATGCGCCGGCTCTCGCGCCGGATCTCAATCTCGGCCACCTTGAGCCGGTTGTTCAGCTCGACCAGAACGGTGGGCTCGACGAACACGGTTTCGCCTGAGCGTGAAGTGTCGTGCACGATGCCCAGGCCCATGGACTTGAAGGAAGCCCGCAGCGGAAGCACGAAGCGATCCTCGCGTAGGGTCACGAACTGGTCTTGCAGGAAGGGAGCGTATTCCTCGGACTGCAGCAGGCGCTCCGCCTCGCTGCGCACGCGGGACGCCGCCATGTCGCGTTCGCGGCGCAGGCGGCCCAGATCAGGCGAAGCCCCGTCGCGCAGCTCGCCGGCGGCGTCGAAGGTTTCGCGCGCCATGCGCACAAGATCGTCGTGGTAATCCAGACCCGCCGCCAACTTCGACATGCGCGGCGCCTGCATCTGCGGGTCTTGGCCGGCGATGCGGCCATAGAAACGGCGTGCGTTGGCCGCGGTCTCGCAGAAGTCGGCCACCTGGCGCAGCTCTTCCGGCCCGAGCGGCACGCCCTGCGCCACCGCCTGCAAGTGCGCCTCGATCTCGGGAAAGCCCAGCGCGGGCAGCGACTCGCCCAGCCGCAACAGACTTTGCAGCTCGCTCACGTCGGCCATGCGCTCGCGCGCCTCGGCCGCCGATTCACACAAGGGCAACGCCTGGCACGCCGCCGCTCCCCGCGACGACTGCGCCTGGCTGGCCAGTCTCGTGCACAGCTCGGGCCAGTCGAGAAACTCGCGGTACTGACGGGCCAGGGAATCTTGCGCCGGGGATTTCATTCTGCCTCGTCCACTTCACCCAAAGCTTTCATCTCGAGCCCCTCGATCTCTTGCAAAGACTTGCCTGCGATTCCCTGCAGATCCCCGTACATCCCCACCGTGGACTGCATGACCTGCTCGATCTGCTGCTCGCGCTTGGCCCATTGCTTGCCGATGACCTTGCGCTCGCGGTCCAGGTCTTCCTGCATCGAGGAGAAGGCTTCCACGATGGCCTGCACCCGCTGCCGAAACGCCGAGCCGGTCAGGTAATGGTAGACCATTTCCATCTTGCCCTGCTGGCCTTGCTTGGCCTGGCGGACTGCCGCCACCTCGACCAGCGAATGACGCAAGGCGATGGCCACGGGAAGCACGGTGCGCGGGTGGGTTACCCAAACACCGTCGACGAAGTCGAAGGTATCGATGCCCTTGGGAATCACTTGACTGACCAACACCGAAAACTCGGCCTTGGCCGTGCGCTGGTCAGCGCGCAGTTTGGCCAGCCAGCCGTCGCTCCAGTTCTTGGTGCGCTTGGACTCCCACAGGATGATTCCGCAGGCCCCACCCATGGGTCCCATGACTTGCTGAATGACGTCGCCGCCGTGCTCGCCCTTGGGCACGGGCTGAATGATGTCGCCGGGAAACTTCGCTTTCAGCAATCCCTCGAGTTCCAGCTCCTGCACCTCGCCCTGAAGCTGCTGCGATCCCTGCTCGGCCCTGCGCTTGAGTTCCTCGATCTGCCGCTGCATGGAAGCGATGGTTTCCTCCTTCTCCATGACCTTGAGGCCGAGTTTTTCCTCGGCGTCTTTGCGTGCCTGTACGCGCGTGACTTCCAGCCCTTGCTGTACGCGCGTCTCGACGGTCAGCTCGAATTCACGTCGGGCATCGTCCAGTTCGCGCTGTTTGCGAATCAGCTCGGCCTGCGCCTTCTGCGCCTCGGCCAGCTTGCCCTCTCGCTGCTTGAGCACGTCTTGCAGCTCGGCGATCTCCTTGGCCTTCTGCTCGATGTCGCCCGCCAGCGCGCGTTTGGCCCGCACGGCGGCCTCAGCCTCGATCTGGGCGCGCGCGCACTTGAGCCTGTCCTCGACTTGGGCATTGATGCCTTCGCGCGCTTTGACGAGCTGCTCTTCGCGCATGCGCACGGCCGATTCTCGCTCGGCCATCTCGGCCTTCACGCAGTCCAGTCGCTGGTTGAAATCCCGGCGCGTGGCCTCGACGAGCGGCGCGGCCAGTGACTCGGTCAGCTTGATCTCTCTTTGGCAGTTGGGGCAGACGATGGTGGGCTCAGCCATGACGATGCCTTCCGGCTCTGGTCATCTTCTCACTCCACTCGAATCGTGGTCACGCGCAGGCGATCCTTGCCATCGTGAGCTGTGGGCGGCGTGACCGGCATGCGGGCCGACTTCTTGAACAGGCCCACGTACACCGTGTAGGGGCCGGGCGGCGTGTAAGGAGGGAAAACAATACGCTGGTGGTCACGAATGTGCTGCCCCGGCCGCCAGCGTTCCATTGGATAAGCGCCCTCGACGGGAACGTGGTCTAGGTTGCGAAAGCTGCCCCCGGGGCCGTCGAGGTGAAAGAATGGCCGCCAGCCAGCCGGCACGGGCGCCAGCGATTCGAAGTACACGGTCAGCTCGGTATCACCGCCACGGGCAACCTCCGGCGATGACAGGTCGTAGCCGGTCACGCGCAGGACATCCCCGATGCGTCCGTCGAGCGCATGGGTGGGCGCCGGCGCCGGCGCTCCCGGCGCGGACACGCCAGCCGCGATCTTCTCGCCATAGCCCACGGGCAGCGAAAGCAGGGACACGCGCGTCCGCAGATCGGCCTTGAGGCGCGAGCACTCGGGCTCGCCCGCGGGCGTGCCCCACAGATCGCGCGCTTCGGCCGGATCGTGGGCCAGGTCGTAGCACTCGGTGGTGTTGTCCGGCGTCCAGTTCCAGATCAGATGATGGGTGGCCGTGACCCAGGCCCGCCGCTTGACGTTGCCCTCGTAGCTGACCTCCTGGAACACGGGCTGTGGCGCCGCACCGTCGAGACTTCCTGCCAGCAGGTCCACCATGGATCGGCCAAGGAACCCAGGCTGGTGCGGGCCGCGCGCCAGATTGACCAAGGTCGGCGCCAGGTCCACGTGGCCCACCGGTACCGCCGAGTGTCGCGGCAGCAGGCCAGGCACGCGCACGATGAAGGGAACCTTGGTGTGGGGCGCATACAGATGGTAGCCGTGGGCGTTGATACCGTGCTCGCCCAGAGACTCGCCGTGATCGCCGGTCACGACGATCGCCGTCTTGTCCCACAGCCCTAGCGTCTTGAGCTCGTCGAGCACGCGGCCGAAGTGATGGTCGGTGAACCAGATCTCGCCATCGTAGAGGTCGGCCTGGCGCTCGCCGAAGGCAGGCGCCTCGGGGTGACGTTGGTAGTCTAGGTGCGGGTCATAGAAGTGCAGCCAGAGAAAGAACTTCTCTTGCCCGTGCTCGCGCAAGAACGCGATGCCCTTGTCGGCCATCTGGCGTGCAGAGGATCCAACAGACTCCGCGGGACCACTGACGTTGACGTGCAGGGCTGCGCACTCGTCATCATAGAAATCGATGCCGCGCTCGAAGCCGCGACGGTCGGCGCGGTTGAAGTAGAGATAGGCGTAGAAGGCCGCGGTGGTGTAGCCAAGATCGTGCAGCGCCTCGCCGATGGTGCGCATGCTGGGATCGATGCGTGGCCACCAGATGGACTCGTCCCACTTGATGGCTGACGGCCAGCGCGAGGTGGCAATGGCCGGCATCGAGTAGCGGGTCGAGGGCGCGTGGGCCCAGCCGTTCTCGAAAAGCACGCTTTCGCTGGCCAACTGGTCAAGCGCGGGCGAAGTCGGACGGGGGTAGCCGTAGCAGCCGAGGTGATCGGCGCGCAGGGTGTCGATGGTCACGAAGAGAAACTTGAGGTCGGCCGGCACCGAGGCTGGCACGGGATGATAGAGCGGCGAGCGCAGCGCTTCGACGCTGGCGTCCTTGCCGTCGCAGTCCTGATCGATGCCGTCATCGGGCCAGTCCTGGGCGCCCGGGTTGCGGCCCGGATCGTGGTCGTCGCAGTCGCCGCCGCCGAAGAAGCGCGAGTACCCGTCGTGGTCAAAGTCGAAAGTGCGCTGGCCCAGCGCTACCAGTTCGCCCGTGAACCCCGCGTGCGCCGAGGCTGCCTTGCGCGCCGGCTCTGATTCGCTGACCACCAGTACGGTCGCCGCCGCCAGCACCGGCAGGCCCAGCAGCAGCGCAACACGCAGCCACTTCCGACCAGCGACCGGGCTTCGTCGCAGAACCAAGGCCATGACCAGCGTGGCCAGCGCCAGCTCCACCAGCACGAGCACTTCGTTCCATGCCACGAACTGAAAATCCTGCGCCCAACGCGCGCGAATCAGCAGCCCGGTGGGAACGCCGAACAGCAGCAGCGCTGTCCCCACGGCCTTGGGCCAGGACAGACGAGGCCAGGCGAGACTGGCGCGGCTGAGAACCCAGGGCAAAACTGCGGTGAGCGCCCCGCCCACGATCGAGCGCGCGACCCTCACGTCCCGGGGCAGAGGCGCGCGCGTGCGCCACACCACGAGAAACACGACAATCTCGCAGCACAGGGCCGCCAGCGGTGCGAGCAGCAGGAGGCCCGCGGCGGTCACCGACTTATCGCTTGCACCGGACTGCGATGCAGGCCGGCAAAACGGCAGCACACGCCCCAGCGCTGGCCCGAGAACTCCTGCGGCGGCCGCAGCCAGCAACGATGCCAGGGCCACGATGCCCGCGGCCAAGAAGCGGTTGTTGCGATTGGCGGTCTCGATCAGCGCCAGTACGGGCGCGCTGGCGGCAAGGCCACCGACCACCAGCCAAGCGATCCCCGAACACACCGACCGACTCGCCCTCTGCCGGCCCCAGGCGCCCAGGCCCAGCAGCACGGCCAAGATCACGCCGCCAGCCGCGCCAATCAACAGATCGAACCCAGCCACCAGTGCCACGCAGGCAAGCAAGGGCACTGCACCCAGATGGCCGAGCCGCGCGGCCCGGATGCCGTCGATGATTCCCACCGCAGCCCCGCTCAGAAGGGCGGCGCGGTAAATCGTGATGGAAAGGCTGCGCGCGCTCGTCACTTCAGCCTATGGCTACCAAGGAAAACACCGACGTCAAAGCCAAGAGAGGTTTCCGTGGTCCCGCGGCCAACGCCCACTTGAGACCCGGCCGGCCGCCGACTCATGCTATGTTAGCAAGCTATGATCGGATTTGGGCGAGCTCGCGCGTGATTCCGAACCAAGGCCATTTCGTCTGGTTTGGACCGACGTTTCCCCTGACCCACGCGCTGGCAGTGCGCTCGCTGTGGCTGACCAACCGGCCGACGGCAATTCACCTGTACTTGTCCGACGATCTCACGGGACAGCCCCACTTCGACGCGCTCCAGGCCGAAATCCCAGCGCTTCGTATCCACGGCACCAGCTTCGACGAGTTAACCGAGGGGGTTGACGTCGAACGCAACGAGTTGCGCGTGGCATGGGATTCGCTGATGGCCGAGCGTCGCTTCGCCGCGCTGTCGGACGTCATCCGCTACCTGGTGTTGCACCGATCGGGCGGGGTCTATATGGATTTCGACACCATCACCGTGCGCGACTTGGCGCCGCTGAGGGCCGGCTCCGGCTTCTGTGGTCGCGAGGCGATCCTGGTACCCGGCGCAGTGGAGCGTCGCTCGAAGTTGCTGCGTCGGTTCCGGACAGGCCCGTTGCACGCGGTCCGTCTGGCATGCTCGAGACTGCGTGGCGGTGTGCGCTGGTTCAAGCGCATCGAGTGCCTATTCGCGCTGTCCATCAACGGTGCGGTGCTGGGCCTGCAGGCCGGTCATCGTGTGACTCGGCAAGCGCTGAGCCGCGTACCCGCGCTGTACCGACAGGTGGGGCAGCGGCGCCCCATCATCGGACCCGACCTGCTGCAGGATCTGATTGAAGGGTGTGATGACGTCGCGGTGCTGCCGCCCGCAGCGTTCTACCCGCTCGGTCCGTACATGACGAGACACTATTTTAGTGGCTGCGCTGACGTCGCCCGACTCGAACGTGAGGTCGTCACAGACCAGACCTACGTCATCCATTGGTACAACGACAGCTCGCATGGGCCGGGCGAAATCGATTGCGAATCGATCCGCCGGGACGCGGGACGCCAGCTCTTCGCGCGCCAGGCGTTGCGCTATCTCCCCCCAGGCGCAACAAAAATCCGTAGCCCGTAGCATCTACACCGCCACGAGCCACAATCCGCTGCGCGACTTCCTTCTTGCCAACCGGCCAGACCCGCATCCCATCTCGTCGATCTATTCTTTGCCAAGGACAGGGGTTCGGCCGCCCGTGTCCGGCTCTGGCTTCCCGTGCAGGAACGTGAACGGCGCGATCACGCCGTTGGCCACAGTGGTGCGCACGCGCAGGATCACGGCCATGATGACCCCGAGCGCGGGGTCGAGACCGAGAAACTGAAAGAGAAAGAAACAACTGCCCTCTGTCACGCCCACGCGGGCTGGCAGAACCGCGACCACGTATTCGGCCACATTCAGCGTCGCATAGGCGAGCGCCACCTGGCCAAAGCTGTAGTGCGCGCCCAGCGCCCGCAGCGCAACGGCGTAACTCACCCACCCTGTCGCGCGCGCGACAATCTGGAGGAAGAAGACCTTGAGGTAGGCGACCGGTCGCTCGTGCCAGAAGAGCTTGACCTCGCGGTCGATCTGGCGCGCCACCTCGCCCCAGCGCGCCGGATGTCGGCGCAGGATGGGAATCAGGTCCAGCACGCGCAAGAAACCTTTGGCGGCTCCGTAGCGAATGAAGAGCCACAACCCGACATAGGGAACAAAGGCCAACGCGTTGGCCGCGAGGATCACGCCCAGATGGAATCCATCGACCTCGCGGCACAGGGCCCAGCCGCACAAAGCCGCCGCCATCGAGAGCGCGGGACGCGAGATCTTGAACACGTAGTTCCAGATGATGGTGCCTGAGATGGCCGGCTGGGTACCAAACCGCTCGCGCAGCAGCGTCCCCTTCAACACCTCGCCCGACTCCCAGGGCAGGATCAAATTCAGCATGGAACCGGCAGCGTTGACCGTGACCGCGAACCCCAGACCCAGGCGCTGGCGCATGACCACCCACAGGGCCGCGGCGTCCGTCACCGACTCGGTCCAGCCGAGCAGCATCAGTATCGCCAGCGTCGGCCAGCCCACGCGCTGGATCGCGCTGCCCACGGTGGCCCAGCCAATGCGGCCCAGCAGCCACGCCAGCCCGACCAGCGAGATGGTCGCGCACACTAGCTGGATCAGTGTCTTGCGTCTCACGACTGCCCCTCGATCAGGCGCTGGTAGAGATCCAGGTGCAGCTTGCCCACGTTCTCCCAGCTGGTCTGCTCGGCGAAGCATCGAATCTTCTGCTTCATCTGGCGCGCCCATTCCTCGTCGCGCAGCAAGCGCACCGTGGTCGCTATCCACGCCTCGCGGTCGTGTGGCTCCGCGGTCAGCGCGCGATCGATGTTCAGCTCGACTTCGTCGAACTTGGCGATGCGCGAACAAACCATCAGCTTGCCCATGCCGGCGGTTTCGTGCATCACGCCGCTGACCGAGCTGTAGTCTTGCCGGTAGGGCATGGCCACCACATCGGCGGTGGCGTACACGGTGGGAACCAGGTCCTGGGGAATGAAACCGCCCCAGAAACGACAGCGACGTGAGATGCCGAGCAGGGCCGCGCGCACGCGCAAGTAGCTGACGTAGAAAGACCAGCGCCGGTGGCGCGTGTGACCGCCGACCAAGAGAAAGGCATCGGGCACCTGTCGCAGCACGCCCCGGAAGACATCGAGCAGGAACTCGATGCCCTTGCCTAGCCAGAGAAAACCGAAGAACAGCACCACCTTCGCGTCCCGGGGAATCTGCAGCTGGGCGCGGCTTGCCCCCACGTCGCCCTCGGGCAAGATGCGGCTGCCGTGCGGGACCACAGCGATGAGGTCAGGCGCCACCCCACGCGTGATGAGATCGTGTTTCATGCGCGGGCTGTGCACGGTGATGAGCGCCGCGTGCTCGGCGACCGCGCGGTCGAAGGCGGCTGCACTGCGCCCGGGCCGGTATCCCGTGCGCCAGTTTTCCGGATACACGGAATGCGCGTTGACCACCGGCCGCACCCCCAGCTCGCGCAGCCGGGCCAGCAGGCGCGGGAGGCGATTGTCGTGGCCGAAAAGATCGGGGGCGTACTGGACGATCAACACGTCGGGCCGCGCGACCTGCGCCGCCGCCACGATGTGCTCGACGTAGTCTTCGTCGCGGCGGTAGCACGGGATGCACTCATAGGCCTCGGTCTGGGCCGGGGCTGACCCGATCTCGGCCAGGATGGTGTGGCGCTGGGGTCGATGGGCACGCATGCCCGCAATCAGCAGATCCGTGTACAGCGACAGCCCGTAGCCGATGGGCCAGAAGGTGCTCAGGTGGGCGATCTTCATGGCAGCCGGGAACCCCCGCGGGCCCTGTGTTTGATGAACGGTCGATAGCGCAAAATGTAGTGTGCGTAGGCCAATCCGAATTGCACACGACGCGGGCACGACAGCCCGTCGAAGCTCGGCCAGAACAGGTTGCACGTGCCACAGGGGGGGATCTGCTTGCGCCGGCCCGTGCGGTGCATCTCGCGATATTTGCGCGCGCGCGGGCCGTTGTAGATGTCCAGAATCGATTCCTTGCGCGCGTCGCCCCAGCCGAACTTCCCCTCGGTATCCATGCAACACAAAGTCACCTGCCCGCTCGACAGGACATCGACGCGTGTGATGTGCTCGCAGGGGAACGACGGCACGGGCAGCGAGCTATTCACATCGCCCAGGTAGTTGAACAGCCCGACGATCATGCAGTTGACGTTGCGTTGCTTGCAGTAGTCCGCGAAGCGCGCCTGGTCGTCGGCGGTCGTGTCCTGCGTGCGGGTCATGCGCACCGTGATCTCGCGCGCCAGCCGATTTCGCCGCGAGGGATCGAGAAAGTACTCGATGTTGTGCAGAGTGCGCTCCAGCCGCAGCCCCATCATCGTCTGGTACTTGGCCGGGTCCAGAGTATTGAGGCTGATGTACAGGTGGTCGATGCCGATGCCCAGCAACTCGTCGACCCGTTTGGGCACCATGGCATAGCCGTTGCTGTAGAGCCGCAGCTTGGTGGCTGGCAATCGCTCGCGCAGGTACTGAAGGCGCGGGACGATCTGCGGATCCATGAACGGCTCGCCGTTGAGGAACGGCTCGATGGCCTGCACCTGGAAGGTGGCACAGTCGTCGATGATCTTGCGGTAGAGATCCTCCGACATCGTCTCGCGATCGCGACTCATGACGCTGTTAGGACAGAACGCGCACTTGGCGTTGCACGCGTTGGTGGTCTCGATGGCGACCAGGCGCGGGATCTCGCGCTTGTCGTGGGGTTCCTGAGGTCGGGTCAATTCTATGGTTGGAAGGTCGAGGTTTTTCATTGCGAGAAGGAGGGTCCCGACGTGCGGCGACGCGGGTCATGGCCTAGCCTACGTGCCGCGGAGTCGGAGGCCAAGGGCAACCTATGGTCCCCAAATACCCTTTGCGACGCATCGTCGTCCCCGCCAGGTAGCGCCATGTGCAAACTAAGTCCCGACGAGAAGTGGTTTCCCTACACACGATCTCATGCTAGCAATCCCCGAGACATGAAGCGACCATTGCGCGGAGCAATAACTGGCTACGGATTCATCGCGGGCCAAGGCCACGCGCCAACCTATGCAAAGCACATGGGCAACGGCCGGGCAGTCGAGATCACGGCCATTGCCGACATCTGCGAGGCTCGCCGGCAGGCCGCACACGAGATATTCCCTTCCGCTCGCGTCTACCCTAACCATGCCTCGCTGCTCGCCGCCGAGGCTGGCACGCTGGATTTCGTCGATATTGCGACCCCGCCGGTCCACCACGCCGAAATCGCCCACGCTGCATTCGACCATGGTCTGCACGTGCTGTGCGAGAAGCCCTTGGCGACCAGCGCCGAGGACGCTCAGTCCATGCTTCGACACGCGCGCGAAGCCCGCCGGGTGCTTTTCCCATGCCACAACTACAAACATGCGCCGGTGGTCAAGGTCGTGCGCAGCGTTCTGGACGAGGGAATCATCGGTCCCGTGCACCTGGTGACCATGCAGACCTTTCGCAACACCCACGCCAAGGGCGTCAACGAATGGCGGCCTGACTGGCGCCGCGAGCGCGCGCTGTCGGGCGGTGGCATCGCCATGGATCACGGCAGCCACACCTTCTACTTGGCCTTTGACTGGATGGACTCCTACCCCACCACCCTCACTGCCCATTCTTCGACTGCCGACGGCCACGACACCGAGGACATCTTCGGCTGCACCTTGACCTTCCCCACCGGCGTGGTGTCGGCCCACCTCTCGTGGACCGCGGGTGTGCGCAAGGTCATGTACACCCTGCACGGCAAGAAGGGCGCCATCCGCGTCGAAGACGAGGATGTCGAGCTGGCCGTATTGGAAGCAGGGCCTGGCGTGGTCGCGCCTGGATCGCCGGGCCAGTGGCGCTTCGAGCGCCGGGTGGCGAAGTCTGATTGGATGGATGCCAGTCACGTGGGCTGGTTCGGCTCGCTCTTCGACGAGTTCCGCGGCGCCATCGCGCGCAGCGAGTACGTGGGCAAGGACGCGCGCGAGGCCTGTCTGTGCGTCGAGCTCATCGAACGCGCCTACCAGTCCGCCGCCGAGGGCAGCCGCGTGGTCGAGTTGCCGGATGCCACCACGGATCGAGCCGCTCGCCCGCGCGCCGCCCGGCCGCTACCGACTCCAGGGCACGAAGCCGAGGATCTGGTTTAGCCGGATCCGGAGTTTCACCACAGAGAGCACAGAGAGCACAGAGCCGGACAGGAAAGAAGGAAAGGGTTTATCCGGTCCGAGCCCTTTCTTCACTTCCGGCCTCTGTGGCCTCTGTGCTCTCTGTGGTGAAAAAGCACTCTACGGAATCGTTGAACTGAAGAGCAGATCCATCAAGGCTCGGCCCTTGAGATTCTGGTACCGGCCCGACGCACAGGTGGCTTCGTTGTAGCTGCGCAAGGTCGGATCGCCGGACACGCCTTCACCGCAAACCATGAAGGGAACTGGGTCGCGAGTGTGCTTGCGCAGCTTGACCGGCACCGGATGGTCGGGCAGCACCATGATGCGCAGAGGGTCGCGGTGGACCTTGCGGTACTCGTCCAGGAAGACCTTGATGAGTCGGGCGTCGCAGTCTTCAATGCCCTTGATCTTGTTGGGCAGGTCGCCCAGGTGGCCGCATTCGTCCACCGCCTCCACGTGAACGTAGACGAAGTCGTTGCGGCGTAGAAGATCCACCGCCGCGCGGGCCTTGTTCTCGTAATTGGTGTCGAGAAATCCCGTGGCTCCCTCGGGGCGCAGCGACTCCATCTCGCCCAGCAGGCCGAGGCCCAGGATCACATCCACCGCAGAAATAATGCCGCCCTTCTTGCCGTGCAGTTTTTCGAACGACGGCATCTGCGGCTTGCGACCACCGGACCAGGGCCAGATGAGATTTGCCGGATTCTCCCCCCCTGCCCGCCGCTCCACGTTGATGGGATGGTTCTCCAGAATTTCGCGCGACTTGAAGATGAGCTGGCGCAGAAGCTCGGCCGTCGACTCAGCCTCAGGCTTGGCCGCCCGGGGCAAGATCTTCTGCCATTCCAGTCCCTGCGACGAGTCCGGCTTGTCGTAGGCCACGTCAGCCGAGAATTCCTTGCCTACAAGATAGAGGACGTGGCGATAGGATACTCCCGTCCTGAATCGAATCTTCTCCGTGGCCATCTTCTCGGACAAGAACGCGATGAGCGCGCCCGCCTCAGGCTCGGAGATGTGGCCTGCTGAATAGTCTTCGAGAATCTCGCCCTTGATCGTGATCAGGTTCATACGAAAGGCCACGGTTTGCTCGTCGAGCGGAACCCCCAGTCCGTAGCTCTCGATGGCGCCGCGTCCGGTGTATGCGCTCGCCAGGTCCCAGCCCAGCACCGACATGTTGGCCACGTCCGACGAGGTGGGGAACGCCTCGGGAAGAGTCAGGAACGTGCCGAACTGCGCCGCTTCCGCCAACAAATCCAGAGTGGGCGTGCGCGCAGCCTGGACCGGCGTCTTGCCACCCAGCTCGGGCAGCGGGTAGTCGGCCATGCCGTCGATGAGGAAGACCACGTATTTCATGACGTCCGTCTCGCTTTCCGCGCTTGGCATAGCACGGCGCCGGCCCTGGCGCGTCGCTGTCGTGAGTCAGCGAGCGAGAACACACACCCTGAGGGAAACCGCACCAGCCCCTGTCGCCCGTCGCGCATGGCGTCTTGATAGCACTTGACGAGCCTCGTCGCCTGGATATCCTGACCGAACTCGAACACTGAACAAACGTGTTCACATGGAGGTAAATCCAACTATGCGAAAGAACCTTGCCATCCTGTCGATCCTTGCCACGAGCCTGATGTCCTACGCCGCCATGGCGCAGGACGAAGCAGCCCCAGCTCCGGAAGGTGGAGCACCGGCGCCTGAGGCTGCGGCACCTGCAACAGAACCCGCGCCGGCGCCCGCTCCAGAAGCCGCGCCTGCTGCAGCACCTGCAGGCTATCCAGACGCGTACGCTCTGCGTCCGCTCACCCTGGCGGCCGGCATGTTCCAGGCCACCCTGCCTGTCGTGCTCACTCTCTCGAAGAACGCGGTGCTTAAGCCCGTGTGGATTCCGCTCGACCTGCGCTTCGGCGTGAGCAACGAACTTGAGGTGTTCGTGAGCCACACCCGCTATGGCGGCCAGCAGGCGGTCGGCGGTGGACTCTGCCTGGGTGGGACGAGCCGAGGATGCGAAAAGTTCTACAACAACGTCAACGTCGGCGGCCAGTTCTCCTTGCTGAAGAACGCCGGCGTTGAGCTCTCCGGGCTGCTCGCCCTCGAGTTCAGGCGGCTCTCCGACCCCATGTACCTGGCTGTGGACGTGGGTGTTGGCTTCAAGTACGTTGCTGCCCCTATCTCCGTGAAGCTCGCTCCCCAGATCGGGATCGGCGTCAACAAGCGTTCGGGCTCCACAACAAACCTCGGCGGCGGAATCACCCTGGAAACCCCAGGGAACAAGGAAAATATCAGCGTGCCACTCCAGATCGCGTTCCAGGCCGCCCCGCAGATCGCTGTGTTCCTCGACTCAGGCATCTTTGGGCCAGTGTCGCACTTCGGCGATAACTACGGCGTCCCCGTCGGCATCGGCGGCAGCTACCTCGCGATGCACGGCCTCGATGTGGGTATCGAGTTCATGCTCCGCAGCGCTTTGGCGGGTTCGAGCTACAGCTCGGACACAAAGGGCATCAACGACCGCACCCTCACTCTCTTCGCCTCTTGGCGCAGTCAGTAGGCGCTCCGCAACCCGGCTAGATTCACAAGGCCCGGCGCTCCGAAAGGGGCTCCGGGCTTTTCTTTGCCCGCTGCTATGCGAACCAGCGTTCGCGATCCACTTTGTCGAACACCTCGCGCAGAACCGCCAGGCCATTTTTCGCCGTGGCCGCGTCCATGGTCAACGCGGGCTGGATGCGGAAGTTGGCGGCGTAGGACATGGTGAGCAGACCGCGCCGCACGCACTCGTGGAAAATCCGCTCGGTCACTGGCCGCGGCAGGGGTTCTTTGCTGGTCTTGTCCTTGACCAGTTCCACCCGCATGAACAGGCCCGAGCCCTGCACGCAGCCCACAAAGGGATAGCACTCCACGAAACCTTCCAGCTCGCGCAGCATGACGGCGCCAACCTGGGCCGAGTTCTCCACCAGGCGCTCGTCCGCAATGATCCTCAGCGCGCTGGCCCCGGCCATGGCGCCCAGCGGATTTCCGCCGTAGCTCGACGACGAACCCGAAGGATGGCTCCAGGGCCTGGCCGCGGAAATCTCGTCGGTGGTCACGATCCCTGACAGTGGAAATCCGCCGCCAAAGGCCTTGCCCACGGTCATGATGTCAGGCACCACGCCGCTGTGGTCCACGCCAAAATTGCGGCCGGTGCGGCCTAGCCCGGTGATCATTTCGTCGGCGATGAGCAGCGCGCCCAGGTCGTGGGCCAGGTCGCGCACGGCCGGCAGGAATTCCTTGGGCGGAATGACGTTGCCCGAGGTGCCCTGCATGGGCTCGACAATCACGGCGGCGATCGATCCCGCACTGCTCATGTGAATCTGCTTGCGCGCGAACTCCACGCAAGCCATCGAGCAGCCGGGATAGGGCAGCTTGAGCGGACAGCGGTAGCAATCCGCATAGGGGACGCAGTGCGAGCCCGGCAGCATGGGCCCCAGCTTCTCCTTGAAACGCGAACCCATGAGCGACAGAGCACCCATGGTCTTGCCGTGAAAGCCGCCCCAGAAGCTGACGAATTCGTGCTTGCCCGTGTGGCACTTGGCCAAACGCAAGGCGCTCTCCACCGCTTCGGCGCCGCTGGAATAGAGTTGCAGTCTGTGCAGCTTGGGCGAAGGTGAGAATGTGGCCAGGCGCTCGCACAGCTCGACGCGCGGCTCGCTGGTGAGTGCGCCCACTGACACGCGCGCCACCTGGTCCTGCAACGCCTTGACGTAGCTGGGGTGCGAGTGCCCCAGGGCGTTGACCGCGATTCCGCCAATGAAGTCGAGGTAGGTATTGCCGTCGACGTCGGTGATGGCGCTGCCGCGTGCCTCGGCCACCGCGATCCCGGCCATGAGCGCATAGCCCTGCAGGCCA
>Ga0224523_1000631_pt1 | contig 17161 bp, 21 predicted proteins | sample CFST50metaG_FD_182732 | JGI IMG/M metagenome (GOLD analysis project Ga0224523, IMG submission 182732) | Peat soil microbial communities from Stordalen Mire, Sweden - C.F.S.T50 | ecosystem: Environmental > Terrestrial > Soil > Wetlands > Peat | place: Sweden: Norrbotten County, Stordalen Mire...
TTGCTGTATTAGTGACAGCAGTGGCTGCGAGCGCCGCAGACCACGGAGACCGCAACGGCAGGCATGGCGGGGACACGGTGGTCATGGTGGCCATGGCGCGGGCACAGTGGGCATCATTTCCACAATTTGCATGAACACAGGTACCATGGTACTCATGATCACTACTATGGTGGGGTGTACTACGGGGACTATGAATGGGTATATAATCCTGATACTCTAGTGTGGGACTGGATCTACATGCCTGGCATTGTAGCAGAACAACAAGTCTTTGAACAACCAATTGTAGAAGTACCTGCTGTAGTAGAACAACCTGTTGAAGTGGTCACGACCCCGGAAGTTGTTGACTATGGGTATGATTACGGGGATTACTATGGTCATGGCGGACACGGTGAACACGATAAACATGGTGGATAAGCTTAATCATAACATAAATTAATTTATTTTTTTTATTTTTTTTAGAAATGCGCATAGAAGTTTGATACATCACTGATCCAAAATGGTTAATATACAATCCGATTATTAAAAATGCTAAATTGGATAAAAAAAGTGATTCTGAAGCTCATTCAAAACACTGATGAATTTATCGCTATGGAACTCTTAGAACATCTAGAGCTCCTGGAATACTTGGAACTAATTAACCTAACCATTGTAAATAGAAAAATAAGGAAGTAATAATTATATAGATCTGTCAGTGTCTCGAAGGTTCTGTAAAATATGGTTGATTATGTATCTTTTTCTTCAATGGAAAACAGAAATTGCTCAGTCTATTAGCAGAATGGGTTAAACAGTTAGGGAAAAATAAGCTTAAAAGTTATCGGATTGATGATCTCACTAATTGCACAAACAATATTTTATTGTTGTTAATTTCATGTTGATAGGTGTAATCTCCATGCATAATTTAAAAGGGTTGGTCACCTAATTTTCCAGGGCAATAATGATATTTCTTAAGGTAATAGCTATTGCCCCATTTCTTTTTTAAATAATTATTCAGGATAATTTATTCTATTAATTATATAATCTATTTGGTTGTATTTGATAGTGGAATAAACCGTTATAGATACATGCGCAGGAAGTTTGTGGTTGGGTTTCCTGCACATATTTCAGGGTAAGCATGTAAATCTATAAGTAATAAAATAAAAGCCAAAAGATCCTAGAGTCAATCCGATTTTACAGAACTTTTGGTGCATTGCTGCAGATATATCTTTTTAATATGGTAATTTCATCCTAGTTAGTTGATACAGAACCAAATTTTCATGATAAAGAAAAAGGATCATGTCTTTAGGAACAGAACTAAAGCAATTGTGTAAGAATATAAAACAAGACACAAAAGAACTTTATGAAAAATATAAAAAATTCAAAATTCCTTCTTTACCAATAATCCCCGAAAAGGTAAGTCAATATTCAAAAACATGTTTATCTCTTTTTGTTATTCTTTTTTTAATTTTTAATACAATCAAACTTCATAATATGTTTTGTCCTACATTCTATGTTTTAATATCTAGTTAGCAGTGGAATAGTAATATTCATCCCAAAAAGTTGCTTATTGTGATATCCATGGTGGCATAAGCAGATATGTTTTGTAAGTTTTCTTGTGGATATCACCGAATATCACTAAAAACACTTTAGAGATTTTTGATTAATTTTTAAGCAATGGTATTAGAATGATAGCTTTTAGAGCTTTCATTAATTCACGAAAGCTTTCATGGCTTTTACGGCTTTTGTTAATTTGTGGTGGTGATGTAATTTGTGGTGGTGATGTAACTTGTGGTGGTGGTGGTGCCCGAAGATTTTAGTCTTCACATGTTGAAATATTAAAACAGCCGTTTTCTTGTCCTTAACCACAACGAGTCCTGCGCCTATTCCTGCAGTGGTTTTCTTCTCCTTAACCACACTGGGTACTGCACTTACTGCTGCAGCAGTCACGGACATTAAAAAACAAATTGCTAGCAAAATACCGATTGTCTTTTTCATTTGTTTTATCATCTTTTTATCTCCTTATTTTTTATTTATTGTTTTTATATGTTTATATTATTTCAAAATCCATAAAGGTATTTTTAATGATTTCCAGTCCTAAATTAACTATCTTTAATAAATAGTTACTTTTAAAAATAGGATGAATTAAATAAAAATAAACTTTAAGAAACAAAGCTATTTGAGCTGTTAATATTATAATAAAACTTATATAAAGTAATTAAAAGTGCTTTTGATTGCTATCAAGTTGTTTTGTTAAAAATTCGAGTAATAATTACTTATATCGGTGGAAAAGAAGAAATGAACGTCAATTTGAATAAATATAGCCATTTGCGCGTTCATTTTCAAAATAAAGCATCAATAACTTGATTAATACTTTTTATGACATTTATCAAGTGATTTTTCAGCAAGAGCGAACAAATTGTGATGAATGCTTTCTATGCCTTCCGGAGTCTGGTATTTTTTCAGCTCCACCATGATTTCAGCCTTTAATTTTTCGCGTATTGATGCCGAAGTGTGAGCCAGAAAATTTTCAAAGGCGCTTGCTTCGACATATTCCAGGCATTTAGCAGGAGTCTCGACATACCTAGGGTTTCTTTTTAGACTTAGCTCTATGACTCTAAAACCCGATTTTCTTAACAGTGAATCTAGTTCTATTATATTTATCGGAGAGTTGGACTCTAAGCCTTCATCCATAATCTCAGCTTTCCTTAGAACCTCATTTAATATCATCTTGGCCGTGAACGGATGGTCCTTCTACGCGATGCATATCCCCAGCTTTCCACCGGGCTTCAATCCCCAATAGATATTATTCAGCGCTTTTTCTTTATCATTTATCCAATGAAAAACTGCGTTCAGGTATACGACGTCGAAGACGTCTTCACCGTAGCGGCCGATGTCATCGCTGCTTCCAAGCTCAAACGTTACATGTTTAGGATTCAGTTTAGTAAGTTTCCTACGGGCTACTTCGATTTTTTGGGGAGAAGGATCAATACCCGTAATATGGTCAACCATATCTGCTAGTTTTAATGCGAGACGCCCCGTGTCACTTCCCACGTCCAACACCTTGTGTATGGATGAGATATTTAACTTCTTTATCAAAGTAAATCCATTAATGTATTGATATTTACTTACTTTATCATACTTTTCTGCTAGAGATTCACTATCATGGTTCACATTGATCATTAACATCATTCTCTGGTATTTTAGTAAGAAATTAGACCCTATCCTAAAAGTCAATTTTCCCCCCAATAAAAAATAGATCACTGAGTCAACATATAGCGACATATGATTAAATAAACAGGAGTTATCATTTCCAATGATGCACAGTTTTTGTACTAAAATCTCTGAATTTCCTAAGCTCCATCCAGAATGAGAAAACATTGATGTACTGTTTATTATATGCGTTTATTCACAGTACTTCTTAAAAACACAATAATTTGTCTTTATTATCATTTATTTATATAATAAAAAGTAATATAATCATATAGGGCGCCGGAAATAAATGTTTTGGTTTCCCTAATTAATTCATCATCACTCCGTGATTTCAAAAACCGTCTTCCAAAAAATTAACATTAAGGAGTTAATGGCTCTATGGCATTAGTGGTTATAGCAACAGTAACAGCTTCAGTAGCAGTGGCAGCTGCAGCAGCTAGCAAGATAAAAGAATACTATGGTAGTCGTAAAAATAAAGAAAAGAGTAAAAAGATGTAGATTTTCCATACCTTTCCATATTTTAAACTTGATAGATTCTTAATTGTGCCCATGAGTTATTATAGTAGATTACTATAAACCCCGAAATTTGCCATATGTTATGAATGATATATAAATGACTCATTAAAATCAGCGGTTTATTGAAATTCTTATTGATCTACACTTTTAAAGCACTATTTTTAAAATAGCATAATCTTATGCACTGTGTTTGTCTTAAAATTTCAAAATTTCCCTGTTCCACATGAAATAAGAAAGGGTTATGGATCTATGACTCATGGAGTTTATGTGAGTTATAGAACGTATGGAGCTCATAGAACACTCGGAACTAATTAAACAAAAACATAATGATAAATAGATAATAAATAGAAGTATTCTGAATAGAAAATTTAAAATTAAACATATATGGTATAGCTTGCAAACAAATAGCCATATGGTGTATACAGTGCAATATATACCAAATATTCACATGATGGAATGCGCTATACCTTTTTTATTTTAAGTAATATTTTCATATATATATGAATACTTAGCACATGATTTGACTAGTATAGTCGAGAATTAAGTCTTCACAGCTTGTGTCGTCGTTACAGCCATAGTTCTCACAGCAGTCATAGTAGACGCTATCAAAACTTATGTCGTCGTTACAGCTATAGTTCTCACAACAGTTACAATTCTCACCGCATGTACCGTTCTCACTGCATGTACAATTCTCACTGTATGTACAGTTCTCACAACAGTTACAATTCTCACCGCATGTACAGTTCTCGCTGCATGTACAATTCTCACTGTATGTACAGTTCTCACAGCAGTTACAGTGGACGTTATCACAGCTATTGCCACTACCACATATATGGTGATGTCCTTTGGAATTACTTGCGCTTGTTACTCCAATAGTTAATGATGCTACAAAAAGAACTACTAGCAAACTAACCAGTACTTTCTTTAGGCTACTAAAGGATTGTTTCAACATTAGTATCACTCCTTTTTTATTGAAATTAACACTGTATTTTCTATAACCCATGTTCCATTGATAAGTGCATTGCGGAGAATTAGCTTGTCAACCAGTTAACTAATTGAATTATTAAAATAAGAAGTATGGCTATGAATTGTGTTATCCGTGTATACACCAAAAAACACTATTTTGCACTGGGTTAATAGATAATTGTCGATCAACTCTTATAAAATATAGAGAAAGATTGATTACTATGTATTTCAAAATATATATTAAAAAAATATGCTGAATGATATTTTTCCTATACTTGCACAGTTTTATGTCTAAATTTATGCATCTGTTAAGAGCACGCCAGCTGTACTTTATGATCATGATATCCTTGCACAATCAGAATGTTGCATGTTCTCAATGATAAATATCTTTCAGCGACAAAAGACTGTTTATTTCTGGGAAAAGTAGAGAGACTAGATTTAGAAATCCGACACGAATAGAATAACAACTCTACAAAACAAATAATTATTAAAAAATAAATTAAGTGTCTTATAAACAAATTAATCAAATTGTAGTTGCAATCTAGGAACAGATAATTTATCATTGAAATTAATTTATAAATTAAAAGGGCTTTTGATACAAGTTCAGGAGAATAATTCTTTATGCAAATTAAGGGAATAGCATGTGATACTCTCAACTTTATACTCGAAACTAGCAAATCCATGGCCCCAGAAGAATTTGCCGGACTTTTGCAAGAAAAGGATGGTATCATCACTGAAGTGCTTATGCTGCCGGGTACAGAATCAAGTGAGCAAAATGCAGTTTTAAAGCTTTTCATGATGCCGAACGTTAAAGCTACAGGCTCAATCCACAGCCACCCAGGTCCAAATCGCAAACCTTCACAAGCTGATCTACATCTTTTTTCAAAAACAGGAAGTTGTCACATAATAGTGGGTTATCCTTATAATAGACAGAGTTGGACTTGTTATGACAAAGAAGGGAATATCAGAGAACTCCAGGTGCTTGATGCGAAGTTTGAAGACCTTAAAGGAATTAACTTCGACGGAGCTAACTTTAAAAGAGCTAACCTTGAAGGAACTGACTTTAAACAAGCTAGTCTTGAAGACGCTGATCTTGAAGAAGCTAACCTTCAAAAAGCTATTTTTATAGAAGCTGACCTTAAAAGAGCCAGTCTTAAAGGAGCAAACCTTCAAGAAGCTAATTTTAAAGACGCTAATCTTAGAGAGGCTAGCCTTGCGAAGGCGAACTTAAAAGGAGTGAATTTTGAAGGGGCTAACCTTAAAGGAGCTCTCAATTTATCAATTGAACAGTTATCTGGAGTGAAAACACTGTATAAAACAAAATTAGACGAAGAGCTCCTCATACCATTAAAAAAGAAGTATCCTGCTCTTTTTGAAGAAGCAAAATGAATTATTTTTATGATCATTAAATTATGAATAGATCCAGCTCTTGTAAATACATCGGTTTTGCTATAAAACATATGCTTCGGTGAAGAAAAAGGATGTATAGAATCATTTTGAATTAACAGAACTTTGGGTACACTGGCAAGAATAAAAAAAGACTTTGACGTTTTTAGATTAAGACCCGATACCCTACGAAAAATGATCGATAATTAACTCTCATATAGGCTTAATAACTTACTACCTATATATATTATCATGATGATCATAATCTACCAGCGTAACGCTTTTGGATTCTTCATTTATAGAAAAAATCAATACAAAATGTTTATCGATGTGTACTCTTTTTAGATGATTCATTGGTGCTCTTAGATTTTTGTATCGATGTGGATTTTCTAGGATCTCATTAAATTTATTTATAATAATTTCAAATTGTTTTTTATTCTTTTTTGCTAATTTTTCAAATTTACTATCAAGTTCAGGTTTGATTTCTAAACTGTACATAAAAATCAAGGACTGTATCTATTCCTTAAATCTTCAATAGTGCCTACATTTATCGATTTTTGTTTATTTATTCTTTCCAATTTTTCAATATATTCAGGTTTTAACTCTGGCTCTAAAATTTCTTTTTCATATTCAATTGCCATCCGATTAATAGCGGCACTTTTGTCTTTTAAACCATATTTAGCTTTGATAATATTCAAAATTCTATTGGTCCGTTCATCAATATTTATAATCGCTTGAACCATATATATCGCATTAATAAAAGATTAATATCTTATTAATATATATCGTTCCATTTCATTGAAGATAAAAGCAATATTTTCTGGATATTTTAAGTTTTATAAATGCCTACGTGGTCAGTGCTAGGATATAATAGAAAGATATATGATTTATGATTTTACAGAAAAATTTGCACATTGCTTAGCATACCTTCATTGTGATTGAAAATATCATCAAGAGACATCAATCCAAAATGTTTATGTTTTTCTTACTATTTTTTTGCATTTACTGGGAGGATGTAATCGGTCAAAAGGAGTATATTCCTATAAACTATGGAACATCCGAGTTTTCAGACACATAGTTAAAAGAATGAATATTTTAATTTTTGCAGTGGAATCGTTGGTACTAAAAATATAAATTATCGAAATTCAATTCATTTTATGTTTTGAATGCCACTTTTATTATACTTTTTTAGTACTTTACGAATGTGATGAGTGAACATTAACTTTGGCAAAAATATTCTGCCACAAATAATCAATATTGTGTATATCATTTTGAAAAATAATTATCAAATTAGATCACGTATTTGAGTAGCTAATTTGAAATCAAAGAATAATGAACGGAGAGAAAAAAGTGAGGTCAAAACTTTTGGAAAAGATTTTCAACAGAATTCCTACGAAGAAAAAAATAAGAGGTGAATCAAAATTTTCATGGGAATATATTTTATGCATTATTATTCTACAACTGCGCATGCAAAGTGTCCATGCTCTTGCGCATGATATCCATCTGTACATCCTTGCAAATAGCATTCATTGATATCATCTGGACTCAAATTTTCATGAAGCTGGAATCCTAAACATGCAAACTCTTCGGCTAATGTTGCTGGATTGAAACCTGTTATTATCGGTTCATCTATCTTCAACAAAAAATCCTTAAATTCGCGCATTTGTGGCGACATTTTTTCGGGGATAAATGCATCGGTATCTAAGTAATCGAAAACAACCATACTGCCCGTAGGAGCAATTTCAGTGATGGAGCGCAGTGTCGCAAATGCCTCATCTCGACTCAAAAAATTGATGACACCAAGCCAACTAAAGAAGCTTTTCACACTTGGGTTATAAAATGATGAACTAGTTAGTGCTGTTACTAGACTTTCCTTCGTGAAATCTATAGGAATGAAATGTAATTTTGCTGGATGTTTCCATCCCAACTCAGCAAGTCGATGTAGCTTAAATTCTTGCGTTGCAGGGTGATCAACTTCAAATACTTCCAACTTTTCCAACATTTCCGGTCGCCTAAATGCAAATGTATCCATTCCTGCCCCAAGGATTACATACTGCTTTACTCCTTGCTGGATAGCTTTCGCTAAGTTATCTTCTGCGTATCGTGCACGGCTGGCAACATTATTGATTCCTTTTATCAAGAACTCCGAGATCATTTTCTGGTTAAAACATAACTCTATACCCTCAGAATCATTTACCTGTTTAACCCAAGGAGTCAAATATTGTTCAATCAGTGATCGTTTTTCCTCTGGTATCAAATCATAGGCCAAAAAATCATCAAAGATTTTGGGAGTCTCATGCGTGGAATGATAAGCACGCATGTAGGCTACCATCAATGCAGTAAAGCTTGCTTGATTCTCTTTCATATAATAATCTCCTTTCTTTATCCTAGTTCCTTAGAAGTCAAAAGCTTAGTATCTAAATTATAGCAGCTTCAAGTCTGCTTATGAAAACGATTTTGTTAAAATATATTGACTCAAAAATGATCCTAAAAGATTTTCAATCAATTAATGAATCAATTTCAGCAAATGTATCTGCAACTGACTAAAGAAGCGTGTACCGTTTTTTAAGAGCAAAAGCAGTAAGAGTTTTCATGAGTAATAATTATTGTTAATAGATTTAAAAGCTCCAATAATCAAATGCGTAGGAGTTTATCTAAATTTATTACATTACTTAAAATGCCTGATTTTGCATATCAATCATTCAAGTCCTACTGTACTATATCTATACCAATTGATTTAAGTATTAAAAAATGTACTTAAGCCAAGACATATATATGCAAGCAATTGACGTATCTCATCTCATCAAAAAATTCGGCTCTCTCACCGCGGTCAATGATATTAGTTTCTCAGTTGGTGAAGGAGAAACCTTTGGTTTTTTGGGTCCAAATGGTGCCGGTAAAACTACTACCATTCGTATTTTAACTGGAGTATCAAGACCAACTTCTGGAACAGCAACCATTTTTGGCTATGATATTGAGCATGATACCATTAATGCTCGACAATCCATGGGTATTGTATCCGAAAATTCCAATGTTTATGATGATCTGACTGCATGGCAGAACCTAATGTTCTCAGCTGAACTCTATCATGTAGGACGAAATGAGAGATAAAAAAAGGCTACAGAATTGCTCAAAAAGTTCGAGTTACACGAGCGTCGCAATGACAAAGCGCATGGTTTTTCAAAGGGAATGAAAAGACGTCTGACGCTTGCGATGGGGCTAGTTAACAGTCCACATCTACTGTTTCTGGATGAACCAACCTCAGGCCTTGATGTACAGAGTAACCTCATCATTCGTGAGGTGATTTCGGATCTCATTATCGATGGAGTCACTGTTTTTTTAACGACACATAATATTGAGGAAGCAAATGTCATGTGTGATCGGGTGGCAATCATCAATAAAGGAAATATTATTGCAATAGATTCACCAGAATCTCTAAAAAAGACGTTCAAAGGTACACAGTCCATAGAAGTATCTTTTGATCGAAATCCTGCAGATCACCTAGACGAACTTGGCCGCTTCTCCATGATAAATGAAATACAAAAAGCAGGTGACAAATTTAAGCTCTATACTGAAGATCCAGCTGAAGTCATTGATGCCATAGTAGCTTATGCGCATACGCATAATCTTAAAATTATAAGCATCACTACTATTGGCCCAAGCCTCGAGGATGTATTTGTAAAACTAACTGGTCTACAGCGGGCAGGGGATGGGATCCATGCAATTGATTAACCAGCTGGGTTATGTAAAACATATTTCCCGTGAGATATCTGCTGCCTGGGCAATTGCCAAAAAAGACATGCGAATCTACTATCTTAAATCAAATATCATCGTTGCTGGCATCTTATTCCCACTTTTTATGTTCCTAGCCTTTGCTATCGGAAAGAATGCTTCTCCAGGCACCCTGATCCCGGGATTGATCTCGATCACCCTTATGTTTTCGTCATCACAAATAGAGCCAGTCTCAATACCTATGGAAAGGAGGGTGAAAACTTTTGAACGTTTGCTCTCGGCACCTATTTCTCTTTATTCGCTGGTGTTTGGTGAGAGCCTGAGTGGATTTTTTTATAGTCTCGGAATCGCATGTCTTCCTCTTGTCATTGGCGTGATCATCTTCAGTACAACTATTGTACATGCAACTGTCCTTGTGATTGCTATGATCTTCACAGCATTCTGTTTTGCTACGCTTGGGACACTGTTCGCTGCATACCCTACCGAAAATGTGGGTGAGGTTATGTCTATGCTTAATACAGTGAGGCTACCGCTTATCTTTATATCGGGTGTTTTTTTACCAATATCTTCTATGCCTTATATAGGTCAGAAAATTGCACTTATATCTCCACTTACATACGGAAATGATATGATCGAATATGCGTATACCGGTAAATCGCTTTTTTCACCATTTCTGGATATCATAGTGCTGATGATCTTCATCCTGATATTTCAGATAACTGCAAACTATCTTTATAAGACATTTAATGAATGAGTGATCACAACAGCATTATTTGGTAAGGATACAATCATGAACTCAAACGAATATTTATATCCATGCAACATTGGAGAGTTTGTGAAACAGGAAAACGATTTCATAGTTTTTCATGGTAATCTACATCAGTTAATGGAAAAAGTGGAAACTGGAGAAATGATTCCCAAGCTTCAGGCTTCGCACTCTCCAATGTGTAAATTTTTTACTGCGTATTACGTCATCAGCGGGATCCGCCATGTGGTTCCCCTAGTCCACGGTCCGACCGGATGTCCGCTTTACATGTCGGATTTTGTCAGGACACGTGAATGCTGCGAGATCCGTGGAATTCCATTAGAACCCACAGCCTGCACCACCCTTGATGAAAGCCACGTCATCTACGGGGGTGAGGGAAAACTCCTGGAAGCAGTAAAGGAAGCATATACAAAGTATCACCCAGATCTCATCGTCATCCTCTCTTGTTGCTGCTCCGGAATTATCGGTGATGACGTCGAAAGTATTGCTCGTGAGGCAGAGAAGTTGGTTGGTTGCAGGGTGCTAGCGCTCCGCAGCGAAGGATTTGGGGGAAATTTCCGAAGCGGCTATGAGGATGCGTTCAAACTCATCATGGAGTTGATGGAACCCCCGAAAGCGAAAGTGAAAGGGACGATCAATATCCTCGGGGCCCGTTGGGGCCCTCCCCCCACAGAGTTCAACTGGGACATGGATGAGATAGAACGGCTTCTTGATGAAATTGGAATAAAGATAAATGCCATCATCGCGGGAGGGTGCACCGTCGAGCAGATTAAGCATGCTCGGGAGGTCGAACTTAATGCTTCATGGTGCTTTGACTGGGGGCAGAAGCTGGGCGATCTGATGCAAGAAAGATTCGGAATCCCTTACAGCCATACAGGCCAACCCTATGGCCCTGAGGCCACAAAGGAATGGCTGCTCGGCGTGGCAATACCTCTTGGTATGGAGACAGTGGCTATTAAAGTAATCGAACAAGAGATGCAGGAAGTAGAACCGGAAATAGCATATCTAAGGCAAGCTCTCTCCGGAAAAACAGCTATTGTAGAGATATCGGAATTTCCCGGGCCGATACGAGCACTTTCCATTGCACGGATGGCAGCAGAGTTTGGTGCACATCCTGTCGTCATCAACGTTCATCCATATACAATCAAGGAGCGTATGCCCAGCATCAAGTTTCTCCTGGAAACCGGAGTTAACCCGGAGATTATCCTGACAAAAGGACTCTTTCGGCTAGGAAGCTTTCGGTCATCCAAAGAGACAGAAGACGAGCTAGAGTCAATTGTTAAGGAATATGATAACCCTATTTTCTTCGGAAACTCCGGCCGGTTTCCTCCCTGTCCAGTGGTAAACTTAACACTCATGAACCCGTCGTTTCAGCCTCAGTACGGCTTCCGGGGAATCCGGAATATCGCCGCTCTGGTCAGACAGGCACTTGAGAACAAAGACCTACCACGCTCGCGATTGTTTAAGGGGATGCTCTATGGAACAAGGAAATTTTAAGGAAACGGTTGGGCCATCAGAGTCTCCCTCGGAGACGTGCACTGACCCCTACATTCGCTGCGCCTTCAACGGTGCCGCCCTGACCGCCCTTGGAGTCTCTCGTTCTGCTCTGCTTGCACATTCTCCACAAGGATGCGAGTATCTTGTCAACAATGCCTTTGCCTCGCAGGAGTGTGATTATATGGAGACAATGACCCTCTGTACCAAGCTCTGCGTGAACGAGATCGTGTATGGTGGAGAGGACATCCTTACCCACACAATTCGGGAGGTAAAAGATCTCCCGATCTCTGCCCTTTTCGTGCTTAGTGCATGTGGTCCCGAAATTGTGGGCGACGATATTGTAGCAGTATGTGAGGCGCTGCAGCCAGAAATGAAATTCCGACTCGTTCCAATTGAATGTGCTGGGTTCCGAGGATCGCAATACGATGGCATCGACATCGCGCTGGATACGATCCTAAAAACGCTGGTAAAAGATGACGTAGAGAACGTACCAAGTTCTGTCTGTCTTGTTGCTCCCCACGCTAATGCCAACCCGACATGGCCGGCAGATCTTACATGGGTGAAACAGGTTCTTTCTAGGATGGGCATTAAGGTTGTAGCCACGCTCACACACCATACTCCGATTTCTGAAATCGAAAACCTCGCATCTGCTGAGACGTCTCTCCTGCTGAGCCACGATGCTGGGCAGAAAGCAGCAGATTACCTTTTAACGGAATATGGCATCGAGCAGATATGTCAAGGGATACCCCTGCCAATAGGGATGACAAACACGCAACATTGGTTGACCGTGCTGGGTGAGCGATTCGATGTGCTGAAAAGGGCAGAGGAGATAGTTGCAGAAGGCGAACGGATGGTGATGGCAACGTGCCGGCGCAAGTGGCCGATGGCTAGGTTCCTGTATAGAACTCCTACAGCTATTGTTGCCGATGCCACGGTCGGAATCCCTCTCGTCCGGTTTGTTACCGAGGAGATGGAGATGACCCCTGAACTCGTTGCCTTGTACACCTCACATAGACCGACGCGGGAACTGCTGGAGCGGGAACTCCAGAGTCTTGGTCTCAATCCGAAGATCATTTACGGAACAGACGTGTATAAAACACGGAAAAATATCCGGGAAGTCAGGCCACGGGTTGTGTTCGGTAGCACCATCGAAAGGCATGCCAGCGAGGGACTTTCCGTGGCTTATGTTGTTGAGATCGTTAGGACGATTCGCCAGTTTAGGATGATCAATCGGGAATACTTTGGATATACAGGTATATTGAACCTGTTCGAGTGTATTCAAAATGAATGGACCATGGGATGGCGTTCAAAAGAAAGGAGATACGAAGCAAAGTGGTGAAGGAATATGAGACAGATCGCTATCTATGGCAAAGGTGGAATAGGAAAGAGCACGATAGCTTCGAACCTGTCTGCCGCATTAAATGCGATGGGGCACACGGTAATGCAGGTTGGCTGTGATCCAAAGAGGGATTCAACGAGAATCCTTGCAGAGGGGAAGTTTATTCCCACAGTACTGGAAGAGCACCGAGAACAGCTTAGGTTAGGAAAAGATGAATCTGCAATAAATCTGGACAAAGTGGTCTTCATATCACCCAGTGGGATCTACCTTGTCGAGGCGGGAGGACCGGAACCGGGAATCGGGTGTGCTGGTCGAGGCGTGCTGACCGCTCTGCAGATCCTAAAAGACCTAAAGGCTTTTTCTACCTACAACATCGACGTAGCAATCTATGATGTTCTCGGCGATGTCGTATGCGGTGGATTCTCAATGCCTATCCGCGAAGGATTTGCGGAAGAAATCTATCTCATCTGTTCTGGCGGCTTCATGAGTATCTATGCGGCAAATAACATCACTAGGGCTGTGCAACGACTAGCAAAGCGAGGGGATACCGGCCTCGCTGGGATTATCTGCAATAGCAATAGCAATGAAGCATTTGAGCATGCAGTCATCCCAGCTTTTGCAAAAAAGCTGGGAACTCCTTTTGTCCAGTTTGTCCCCAGGAGTCCCGTGATCCAGGCATGTGAACTGGAAGGGAGACCTGTAGTGGAGTACGCCCCCGATTCACTGGAAGCGGAAATATTTCGGAAACTTGCAAAAACGATAATGGAAAATGATTCACGTGTGATCCCAACGCCAGTAAGTGACCTTCCCGAGCTTGAAATGATGTACCGTCAGCATCTGGTGAAAATTTAAAGAAATCAAGATATCAGATCATTTCATGGGGGTATCATGTAGAATGAAATGAGAGAGAAAAAAGGCAAATTAACTGCTCAAGAAGTTCTAGTTATACGAACAGCACAATGAAAAGGCGCATGGTACTTACACGCATAATCTTAAAATTATCAGTATCATGACTCTTGTCCCGAGCCTCTAGCATGTATTTGTAAAGTTTACTGGTTGTCAGCGAGCAGGTGATGGAATTCATGCAATCAATTAATCATGAGGGATGTGTAAAACGTCTTTCCTGCGAGATATCTGCTGACGGGGCAATTGTTAACCTAGTTTGATGCCTATAGTTAATCCTTCGCCAATATGAAGTATTGTACTGCTTAAATATGGACACGGTAAAAGAGAATCTTAGGCCAAGAACACTCCACCTGGTTTCAGAAGGGTGACTAAATTATCTAGTAATACAGGGCAAAGTGTTTTATCTCCAACATCTTGAAATACTAAATCAAAGCTTTCTTTTAGAGTGGATATTATTTCCTTTGCATCCCCAATTATTACTTCAATAAGCTCAGCAACAGCAGCATGCTTGAAATTTTTTATTGCTTGTTTTGCTAACTGCTCATTATACTCAATCGTGGTAATTTTGCCGCCGTATTCTTTAGCAACATTAACCATAGATACTGTTGAATAACCTATACTTGTTCCAATTTCTAAGATCCTTTGTGATCGTACTAAACGTATTAATAGCTGCATCATTCTTGAAACGTCGCTATCTACAACTGTTCCGAATTTTTTGAGTTCTGTCGTTTCAATATATTTTTTTTAGGATGCTTCGTCGTTTTCATATAGGGTCTCAATATATGATACGGCTTTTTCAAAATTGATTTTCATGTATTCTACTTTTCTTTCTATCCAAATAAAGAATTGAATACAGTCACTTAAGAGACTATCCTCTGTATAGGTATCAGATTTTTTGGTTGGTGGGTGATAAGATGTTAACGTTCTCTAAACAAAGATCAATGAGAAATTATTTAAGGACTTTACAAGGAATAATGATTATGGAAAACAAAGCTCTCGAAAAATTGTCTCAACTTGATAATCACGAAATGATGCGAACTATCACTCTTGAAGAACACTATGCTACCCCGGCATTTCTGGATGGCCCGGGAAGAAAGCTCAATGAACAAGCCAAGATGGCAAAGCACTTTGGCTATGGGAAACTTATTGAAGAATTGTCCGATATCGGCGATAAGAGAATCGCAGAAATGGATGCCGCAGGTATCAACGTGCAGGTATTGTCTCTGACCGCCCCCTCAGTGCAGCAACTTGACGCGACCGAGGCAGTAGAGCTAACCCGCGAAGCTAATGACTATCTCATAGAGACGATACAGCTTTATCCAAAGCGTTTCGCTGGATTCGCCACTCTACCGACCGCTGCTCCAGACAGTGCTGCCGAAGAGCTGGAGCGCATGGTTAATGAACATGGTTTCAAAGGAGGAAATATCAACGGTCACACACGAGAACGCTACTTGGATGACAAATTCTTTTGGCCGATTCTGGAACGGGCAGAAGCGCTCAAGGTTCCACTCTACATCCATCCAACACTGCCACCGAAACCAGTGATTGAGGCTTACTATACAGGTTTTTCACCAGAAGTGACAGACGGATTATCCAGAGCAGCATGGGGCTGGCATATCGAGACCGCTGTCCATGTTCTCCGTCTCATTCTCAGTGGAACTTTCGATCAGTTTCCGGACCTTCAGATATTGATTGGCCACATGGGAGAGGCTCTTCCGTTTATGATGCCCAGAATCGACAAAGTTTTATCTCCAAACGTGACGAAGCTGAATCATCCTGTAGCAAACTATCTCAGAGAGAATATTTACTATACATTCAGCGGCTTTAATTTTACTCAGACATTTCTCAACCTATATCTTCAGGTCGGAGCTGACAGAATAATGTTCTCTGCCGATTACCCCTATAGTCCAATGGATCAAGCACGCAACTTCCTGGATCAACTCCCTGTGAGCCCTGGAGATAAGCATAAGATAGCACATGGAAACGCGGAATGTCTCCTACGACTCTAATAACAAGATGAAAGTGGTATCGGTAATATAAATAATGAAGATTAACCACGTTAACCATGATGAAGCAGAAAGATTGAGCCACTACTAACGCCTTTTTGACGAGGGCTAAGATAGCAAAGAGAAATGAACTCCTTCCGGAATATATAAGGGAACATTGGTGTGCTCACCCGCTAATGGGAGTGTATTTTAACCAACTGATAAAACAAAATGAAAGATGGAACCTCAATCCTGTGATGATGTATAAGGATGTACATGAAAAAAGTTGAGCGATAAATTAATGACAAAATTTGTTGCCGCTAGGCAGACAAATATATTATGTGCCTGATTATTCAATAACCACACATGCATTGCGCATATACTCAAAATGTCCATATGTACGTTATTGCAAGTAATATCCTTTGATGTCGCTGAGTTCGAATTTTCCTGGAGACGCAATCCTAAATTTCCGAGATCTTCGGTCAAGCTCGACGAATTGAAGCAGCCAGTTTTCATTGTTTCATCTATCTTTTTCAAATACTCCAAAAATTCTTGCATTTGTGGGGACAATTTTTTTTCTGGGATAAATATAGTAGTATTGGAGTAATCGAAAACAAATGTGATGCTCACAAGATTTCAGCACTTGCAATAGCCAACAAAACCTATAGGTATTTTGAAAATCCAGTATTTACATATGATTGACTCGTGAAAATCAGATGTTTATCGAAATCTTCTTTAGTTTAACAAACAAATATTTTAATAGTCACAATAACTCTTAATAAAATTAAGTAAGCTTTATTGCAAAATTAATAGCTCAAATAACTTTATTTCTTAAAGTTAATTTTTATTTAAATAATAAAGCTTTATTGCAAAATTAATAGC
>Ga0224523_1000632_pt1 | contig 17158 bp, 13 predicted proteins | sample CFST50metaG_FD_182732 | JGI IMG/M metagenome (GOLD analysis project Ga0224523, IMG submission 182732) | Peat soil microbial communities from Stordalen Mire, Sweden - C.F.S.T50 | ecosystem: Environmental > Terrestrial > Soil > Wetlands > Peat | place: Sweden: Norrbotten County, Stordalen Mire...
TACTTTTTTTATCCTTTTATTTATTATTCCTTCCGCATTTTCTCAAATTGCATTAACGAATGATTTATCTGAAATTGATTATTCCAACCCGATTGATTATGAAATTGGAGGAATCACAGTTTCAGGTGTTCAGTTTTTAGATAATAATGCTCTTATTTCCCTTTCAGGCTTGACCGTAGGTGATAAGATAAAAGTTCCCGGAGAGAAGATCACCAAAGCTCTCGAAAGTCTATGGAAACAAGGACTATTCGGAGATATAAAAATTACCGCAACAAAAATACAAGGTAACTTAATTTTTCTTGATATCTATCTTCAGGAAAAACCAAGATTGTCAAAGTTTTCCTTTGATGGCGTGAAAAAATCGGAAGCTGATAAAATAAGAGATGAAATAAAAATTACAAGAGGAGATGTAATCACAGATAATGTAATTATCAATATTAAAAATAAAATAAAAAAATATTTTGTTGACAAAGGATACATGTTTATTGATATTGATGTAGTTCAAAAACCAGATACTACTGCAGCCAATAGTGTTAGCTTAAATATTAATGTAAAAAAGAATTCAAAGGTCAAGATCAACAAAATTAATTTTTATGGAAATACTGACATTAAAAGTATTAAGCTCAAACAAGCAATGAAAAAAACAAAGGAGAAGCATTTTTACCGATTATTTGCTTCATCTAGGTATTATAGTGACGAGTATGAAAATGATAAAGCAAAAGTTATTGATGAATTCAATGAAATTGGTTTTCGGGATGCACAGATAGTAAAAGATTCAATTTATAAACATGATGATAAAACAATCAATATTGATCTGCACGTAAATGAAGGAAATAAATATTATTTCCGAAACATTAACTGGATAGGGAATACCATATATACTGCGGAAGAATTGAATTTCATTCTTAAAATAAAAAAAGGAGATATCTATAATCAGAAAGCATTGGATGCGAATTTATTTATGAATACTGATAGCCGAGATATAAGTTCTCTTTATTTGGATGATGGTTATTTATTCTTTTCCGTTACACCTGTCGAGGTAAAAGTCGAAAATGATTCCATCGATTTGGAATTAAGAATTTATGAGGGAAAGCAGGCAACTATCAGCAAAGTCACTATATCCGGCAATACCAAAACAAATGATAATGTAATTATTCGTGAAATAAGAACAAAACCCGGTCAATTATTTAGCCGCCAAGATATCATAAGAACTCAAAGAGAATTAGGTCAGTTAAAATATTTCAATCAGGAAAAACTTTCGGTTAATCCCAAGCCCAATGCAGCCGATGGAACCGTAGATATAGAATATGTTGTTGAAGAGACGTCTTCCGATCAGGTTGAGTTATCAGGAGGGTGGGGTGCCGGTAGCCTTATCGGTACACTTGGATTATCATTTAATAATTTTTCATTAAAAAATTTCTTTAATAAAGATGCCTGGAGGCCATTGCCTTCGGGTGACGGACAAAAATTAAGCATTCGTGCTCAATCTAACGGATTGGCATATCAGTCAATTAATGCTGCATTTACTGAACCATGGTTGGGTGGTAAAAAACCAAATGCTTTCAGTGTTTCTGTATTTCACTCGGTGGTTTCTAATGGTGTTGCAGCAAGTAGTATATACAGAAATGATATTCATATTGATGGAATAACGGTAGATCTTGCTAAGAGGCTTAAATGGCCGGATGATTTTTTTACTCTTGATCAGGGAATAAGTTATGAGCGATATAAACTGCATAATTATACTTTATTTGAAATGTCGAATGGCAAAGCCAATAGCGCTTATTATAGTATTATTTTAGGCAGAAATTCAATTGATGCTCCGATCTATCCGCGATCCGGTTCGCAGATTTCTTTAACGGTTCAGGCTACATTACCATATTCATTAATTTGGAAAAGGAATATTGATTCTTTAGATGCTCAAGCAAAATTTAAATGGATTGAATTCCATAAATGGAAATACAATGCATCTGTTTTTACAAAGTTAGCTGGAAATTTAGTGCTAAATACAAGACTGAAATTTGGATTTTTAGGTTTTTATAATCCAAAACTTGGTCCTCCGCCTTTTGAAAGATTTTATCTTGGCGGTGATGGCCTTTCTGGTACAGGCTATCAGTTTGACGGGAAAGACATAATAGGTATGAGAGGTTATGATACGTACACGCTTACACCAGCAAGTACTACCGGTTATATTGGCGGAACAATATATAATAAATATACTATGGAATTAAGATACCCGATATCATTAAACCCAATGGCTACTATATATTTATTAGGTTTTGTGGAAGCAGGTAATTGCTGGCTAAAGTTTAATGAATTCAACCCGTTTGATGTAAAAAGAGCTGCAGGATTGGGAGTAAGAATATATTTACCTATGTTCGGACTTCTTGGTCTAGACTGGGGTTACGGCTTTGATAAAATAACCGGAGCTTCAACTCCTAGTGGGGGGAAATTCCAATTTTCAATAAATCAATCAATAGACTAATAATTATAAAGATCATTTTAATTCCTTAAAATATTTATAAAAATTCGGAGGAACAATAATTATGAAAAGAATAATATTAATTTTATCATTTGCATTTTTTTGTGCATTCTCATACTCACAACAAAAATATGCTTTTGTCGATACGGAATATATTCTTGAAAACATTCCTGACTATGCTGCTGCTCAAGATAAATTGGATGCATATTCAATAGAATGGCAAAAAGAAATTGAAGCCAAATTCAAGGAAGTAGATAGTCTGTATAAAAAATTCCAAACAGAATCGGTATTGCTTCCTGAGGACATCAAGAAAAAAAGAGAAGATGGAATTATTGCTAAAGAAAAAGAAGCAAAGGCACTTCAAAAACAGCGATTCGGAAAAGATGGCGACCTTTACAAAAAACGTCAGGAATTGGTAAAGCCTATTCAGGATAAAGTGTATAATGCCGTTGAAGAAATAGCTACAGAAGGCGGATACGGAATTATATTTGATAAATCGGGTTCTTTAACAATGCTATATGCAAGTTCCAAACTCGATAAAAGTGATGATGTGCTTGATAAGCTTGGATATAAGCCCGGTACGGTCAATGATAAGAGTAAGGATAAAAAAAATAAGGATAAAGACAAAGAATAAAGCGAATTAAAAAAAATCATAAATCTTGTTTAAATATAGATTGAAATGTAATTTATTGTTTTAACTTTGCTCGCAATAAAAAAATAAAATTATTAATTTATAAAATTTTAATATGAAAAGATTAGCAAAAATTACCGTATTTGTTATTTGTATACTTGGTGTAATAACAGTAAGTGCTCAAAGTAAAATTAAATTAGGTTATGTTAATTCTGATTCACTAATGTTAGTGATGCCCGGCGTTGACTCGGCGAATGCTTTGTTACAAAGTGAATATAAAACATATCAATCCCAATTATCTGCAATGCAGACGGAATTGAACACAAAATATCAGGACTACCAGACAAATCTATCAACCATGTCAGACCTGATAAAACAAACCAAAATGGCTGAACTGCAAGATCTCAATACAAGAATTGAAAGTTTTACTGCTAAAGCTGATACCGCTTTTCAAAAGAAGAAATTAGAATTATTCAAACCACTTCAGAAGAAAGCTGTTGTTGCAATAGAAGAAGTAGCAAAGGAAAATGGATATACATATATTTTTGATTCTGCAATAGGAACTTTCCTTTATAAAAATGAAAGCGATAATGTGATGGCTCTTGTAAAAAAGAAACTAAACATAAAGAAATAAAAACTTTTGTAAACAAAAATAAGAGCGCTAGTCCTTTCGGCTAGCGCTCTTATTTTTTGTGGCAATCAATTTATTCTTTGTACCAACCTGCATACATGATATAACTGTCAGCAATCCTGTTGACTTGACCAACGAGTAACTCTTTATCAATTGTCTTTACTTTTTTTGCAGGAACTCCTGCATATACGCTGCCCGATTCAACAACAGTATTTTCGAGAACAAGCGCTCCGGCAGCTATAATGGAATCACTTTCAACTATTGCATGATCCATTACAATTGCCCCCATACCTATTAGAACATTATCCTGTATGGTGCAACCATGAACCACTGCATTGTGCGCAATAGAAACATTATTCCCGATAGTTGTAGGCGCCTTTTGGTATGTAGCATGAATGATAGCGCCGTCCTGCACATTTACTTTATTTCCTAAACGGATAGAATGAACATCACCACGAATAACAGCATTGAACCAAATGCTGCAATTATCGCCCATTACAACATCGCCGACAACAACTGCATTATCTGCGAGAAAACAGTTTTTGCCGAAAACAGGTGAAATTCCATTTAATGATTTTATGATAGCCATATATGATTAATTTGAAGTTCTGGGGTAATTTAAAGAATAATGAAGACCTCTGCTTTCTTTTCGGTTTAATGCCATCTTGATAATGATATAAGCGATATTGATCAGGTTACGTAATTCACATATTTTTTGAGTCAGGATGGATTTCCCGTAAATATCTTCAGTTTCCCTGAAAATTATTTCAAGCCTGTCGAGAGCCCGTTTTAAACGAAGATCAGACCGTACAATTCCGACATAATTTGTCATGATGAATTGCAGTTCTTTAAGTGTTTGAGTGATTAAAACCATTTCTTCATTTAAAACGGTTCCTTCTGCATTCCAGTCGGGAATTTCTTTGCAGCAAGTAACGGAATTCATTTTTGAAATAGAATCCATGCTTGCCCTGTGAGCAAAAACAGTAGCTTCAAGTAATGAGTTAGAGGCAAGCCTGTTTGCCCCGTGTAACCCGGTGCATGCGCATTCGCCTACTGCGTATAAATTGTGAATGGAAGATTTCCCGAATTCATCTGTTTTGATTCCGCCGCAGGAAAAATGAGCAGCAGGTACAACAGGAATCATATCTTTGCTGATGTCTATTCCGATGCTCAGGCATTTCGCATAGATATTTGGAAAGTGATTGATCAATTCATTTTTATTAAGATGTCTGCAATCTAAATAAACGTAATCATCTCCGCTAATTTTCATTTCGTTGTCGACAGCTCTTGCAACAATATCACGGGGTGCTAAATCTTTGCGCTTATCATATTTTTGCATGAACTCATTTCCGTCCAAAGTTTTCAGTATAGCTCCAAAACCGCGCACTGCTTCACTAATAAGGAATGAAGGTCGTTCATTTGGATAGTAAAGGGCTGTCGGGTGAAATTGAATAAATTCCATATTTTCAACTTTCCCTTTCGCTCTGTATGTCATAGCAACACCATCTCCTGTTGCAATAGGCGGATTTGTTGTCGTAGTGTATACGTTACCACAACCACCGGTAGCCATTAAAGTGAACTTTGATAATATTGTATCAATCTGGTTATTTTCAAGATTTAATACATACGTTCCATAACAGGTAACATCGGGAGTTTTTTTATTGACAATTACTCCGAGATGATGTTGTGTAATCAGATCAATAGCAAAATGATTTTCAAGTATTGTTATATTGGGGTGATTTTGGGCTTGTTCTATCAACGCCCGGATAATCTCCTGCCCGGTATCGTCTTTATGATGAAGTACGCGATATTCAGAATGTCCGCCTTCTTTAGCAAGATCAAATTTTCCTGTATTGGTCTTGTCAAAATTTGTTCCCCATCCAATTAATTCTTTTATTCGTTGAGTAGATTCTGAAATAGTTATCCTGACAATTTTTTCATCGCACAATCCAGCGCCAGCAGTGATGGTATCCTGGATATGTTTTTCATAAGTATCCGGTGTATACATAACTGCTGCAATCCCGCCTTGTGCATATCTTGTGTTGGATTCTTCAGCATCACCTTTGGTAACAATAATTACTTTTCCGTGTGGTGCAACTTTCAGCGCATAGCTTAATCCTGCTATACCTGAGCCTATCACTAAAAAATCAACTTCGTATCTCATGGTATATTATTGAATCACAAATTTACTTAAATTTCTATTATAATAATTATTCCATATCTAAAACAAAAATCCCACCGCATTACAGTGGGATCATTGTTTTTTATAGATCGTACGATATCAAAAATCCTGATTTCCAGGAAATATAATTGATATTATTCGGGATGAATAGCTTCTACCGGGCATACGTCAGCGCAAGCGCCGCAATCTGTGCAAACATCAGGATTGATTTTATAGATGTCGCCTTCCGATATTGCTTCAACCGGGCATTCGTCTTTGCATGAACCGCATGCAGTACAATCTTCACTAATTTTATAAGCCATTTTATTAAGTTTTTAAGGTTTCTATTTCCCTGCAAATATATTTGGATTATTTATATTCTTGCAAAAAAAAGTATAAAAAATGTTTTTTTTATTTAACAATAAACATATAATGAATAATTGAATATATTTATAGTCATTGAAAGACTAAAGTCATAGCTGTTTAGTGTGAAAAAAATCATATTTTATTTTATTGTTATTTATTTAACAAATACCTTTGCGGAAAATTTATAAGAAAATAACAATAATCATTTAAAAACTATTTAATTTCGCAACAATTTTAAACCCTTAATTTCTATGTCAAATAAAAAAAATACTGTAGTTGAGTTGCAGGATGCAGTTATTCGTTTTGCAGGCGATTCGGGCGACGGGATGCAGCTTTCGGGCAATCTTTTTGCTGATGCTGCTGCATTGGCAGGCAATGCCATTGCTACTTTTCCTGATTATCCTGCCGAAATACGTGCACCGCATAATACTATTGCCGGTGTTTCCGGTTTTCAGGCTCGAATAAGTAACAGCCAGATCCATTCATCGGGCGATCTAGCCGATGTATTGGTTGCAATGAATGCCGCTTCGCTTAAGTCAAATTTGAAGTGGGCTAAGAAAGGCGCTACTGTTGTGGTTGATGCTGACTCTTTTGATGATAAAACCATTGAAAAGGCAGGTTATAAAACCAATCCGCTTACCGACGACAGCCTTCGTGAGTACATGCTGATAAAAGCGCCTATATCCACTCTTACCTGGGCAACGGTTAAGGATATGGGTATTGATGCTAAAACAGCAAGCAAAACAAGAAATATGTTTGCTCTGGGCATAACTTATTTCCTTTTCAACCGTGATTTTAAAACAACGGATGAATTTTTTGAAAAGAAATTCAAGAAAAAACCACAGATGATAAATGTAAATAAAGCCGTTATCAGGGCTGGTTACAATTTCGCTGAAACACTTGAGTTTATTCATTCAACATATAAAGTTCCTGCCACAACGGAAACATTAAAAGGCAGGTTCCGTAACATTACCGGGAATGTGGCAACAGCCTGGGGGTTGCTTGCTGCATCCGAAAACTCAGGACGTCCTTTATTTCTAGGTTCATATCCTATAACTCCGGCAACTGAAATTCTGATAGAATTGGCACAGCACAAATCGCTTGGTGCAAAAGTATTCCAGGCTGAAGATGAAATAGCAGGCATTTGTTCTGCAATTGGAGCCAGTTTCACAGGTTCAATGGCTTGTACCACGACTTCAGGTCCTGGACTATCGTTGAAATCAGAAGCTATTGGATTAGCTGTAATGACCGAACTTCCTTTGATCATAGTGAATGTTCAGCGTGGCGGTCCTTCAACAGGACTTCCTACAAAATCTGAACAATCAGATTTACTACAGGCGTTATATGGTAGAAATGGTGAAGGTCCCGTTATTATAGTAGCTGCTTCCAGTCCTGCTGATTGTTTCTATACAGCTTATGAAGGAGCAAAACTAGCGATGGAGCACATGACGCCGGCTATAGTTCTTACAGATGGTTATATAGGTCAAGGTTCTGAAGTATTCCAGATCCCAAAAGTGAAAGATCTTCCATCAATTACTCCACCGATTGTAAAACCGAATGATCCCGATTTTAAACCTTATCGCAGGGATGCTGAGACATTGGCAAGGAAATGGGCTCTGCCTGGAACTGAAGGATTACGTCACAGGATAGGCGGTTTGGAAAAAGAAAATATAATAGGCAATGTTTCAACTGATCCTTTGAACCATCAACTGATGTGTGAATTACGCGAAAAGAAAGTAGAGATAGTTGCTAATTATATTCCTGAGCAGAAAGTGATCGGTGACGAAAAAGGCGATCTGCTTGTGGTAAGCTGGGGCGGAACTTATGGCTCTACTTTATCCGCTGTTAAAGAATTACAGGCTGAAGGAAAATCAATTAGTCTTGCTCATTTTAAGAATATTTGCCCTCTGCCAAAGAATACAAAAGAGATTCTTTCTAATTTCAAAAAGATCGTGGTGTGTGAACTTAACCTCGGGCAGTTTGTAAAATACCTGAGAATTAATTTCCCTGAGATCCATTATCATCAGTTTAATAAGATACAGGGATTACCCTTTATGGTTAGCGAATTAAAAACAGAATTCAACAAATTATTACAGGAGAAATAAGCCATGGAAGAAAATTCAACAATAGAAAGATCAAGAGTACCTCTGTCGAAAGAAGATTTTGTAAGCGACCAGATGGTAAAATGGTGCCCGGGTTGCGGCGACCATGCAATACTTTCATCTGTGGCCAGCGTCTTCCCGAAGATCGGCTACAGGAAAGAAAACTTTTTAGTGATATCAGGTATCGGTTGTTCTTCGAGATTTCCGTATTATGTAAATACCTATGGTTTCCATGGTATTCACGGAAGAGCCAACGCAATTGCAACCGGAGCTAAAGTTGCCAATCCGCATCTTAGCGTTTGGGTAGCTACAGGCGACGGCGATTCAATGGCTATTGGCGGTAACCACTTTATTCATATTATCCGCAGAAATGTCGACCTGAATATCATGCTTTTCAATAACCAGATCTACGGTTTAACAAAAGGGCAATATTCTCCGACCACTGTCATGGGTACCGTTACCAAATCATCTCCACAGGGAACCATTGAACACCCCTTTAATCCGGGCGAACTTATCCTTGGGGCGCAGGGAACATTCTTTGCCCGTGTGCTAGATACTAATCCAAAGCTGATGACAGAAGTGATGTTTGAAGCGGCTAAACATGATGGAACTTCAGTTGTTGAAGTTTTACAGAACTGTGTGATTTTTGCTGATGGGGTTCATAACCTACTCACTTCAAAGGAAACAAGGGATGATAACCAGTTAATTCTGAAGAATGGAGAACCTATGATCTTTGGCAAGGACAAAAATAAAGGTATTCGCTTACAGGGAACACATCTTGAAGTTGTAGAAATTGGTAAAGACGGAGTTACTGAAAGCGATCTTTTGGTTCACGACCAGTACGATCAGGATCCCGGCATTCACCTGATGTTGGCTAAAATGGCGCCTCCATTATATCCTGTTGCATTGGGCGTAATACGTTCTGCAATGTTCTCCACTTATGATGATCTTGTAGAAGAACAAATCAGAACTGCTAAAGCAACATCAAAAATTCAGTGTGTTGATGACCTGCTGAACAGCGGCGACACCTGGGAAATAAAATAATAAATTAAATATTTTCATAAAGCCTGTTCATTATTTTGGACGGGCTTTTTTTGTATTTTTACAATTGAAAAACAGTCTGTAAATATTCATTGAATGTTAAAGCGATTTCGGGATTTTATTAAAAAAGAAAAACTATTTACTAAAGATCAACAGATACTGGTCGCTGTTAGTGGTGGAATTGATTCTATTGCACTCTGCCATTTGATGCATGAAGCAGGATATACATTCGGAATGGCTCATTGTAATTTTCAGCTCAGGGATAAAGAATCCGATGGGGATGAGAAGTTTGTAAAAGCCTTGGCGAAGAAATTCAATGTTTCTTTTTATTCTGTACGGTTCAATACCGATGAAACCGCGAAGCAAAAAGGTATTTCCATTCAAATGGCTGCGCGTGATCTAAGATACCAGTGGTTTGAAGAAGTCAGAAAAAAGAATAAATATAATTTTATTGCTGTTGCCCATCACCAGGATGATGAGATTGAAACATTCTTCATCAACCTTATTCGTGGAACAGGCATTGCCGGACTGCATGGCATTAAAGCTATGTCAGGAAAAATTATTCGTCCGATGATGTTTGCAAACAGGAAAGAGATCGAAGAATATATTCACGAAAATAAAATAAAATTCAGGGAAGACAGCAGCAACAGCTCATTGAAATATATGAGGAACAAGGTACGGCATCAACTCATTCCTCAATTAAAAAAAATAAATCCCGATGTTGAAAAAACCATTACATCCGAAATTCAAAGAATAAGAAAGATTGAAAGCATATTCCTGGAATCGGTTGAAGAAAAAAAAGCCGAGATAATCGGGCAGGAGGGAAGCTTTGTGAAATTCGATATCAAAAGACTTCTTTCGCTTGAGAACAGGGAATTGTATCTTTATGAATTTTTGAAAGAGTATGGGTTTTCAGGAGATATCATTGAAAAAATTTCCGAAGGATTAAATGCAGAAGCAGGAAAACAATATTTTTCTACAACGCACCGTATTGTAAAAGACAGGTCATTCCTGCTCCTTTCGCCTTTAATGGATAAAAAACTTGAGCAGCAATTTATCATTACTGAGGGTTATAAAGAGTTGAAAGAACCTGTTCATTTGAAATTCAAAACGGTCAATATTTCCAAAAACTTTGAATTGAATAAAGATAAAAATATCGCGATGCTCGATTATGATAAACTCTCTTTTCCGCTTGTGGTAAGGAAGTGGGAAGCAGGCGATTTTTTTCATCCGTTTGGTATGAAAGGGAAAAAGAAACTCAGCGACTTTTTTACCGATTTAAAATTATCTTTGTTTGATAAAGAAAACACTTGGCTTCTATGCAACGACAATGAAATAGCATGGATCGTCGGGCAGAGAATCGATGACAGGTATAAAATTACTGAAAAAACAAAAAAAGTTTTTGTCGTTGAATTTGATAAAGAATAATTATTATTTTTGTCATTATATACAAATATCTAAATTTATAAATATAAATTGATACACATGAGAAACAGGAATATTTTATTGGTTATTCTGATGCTTGTAAGCAGCATCGGTTTTTCACAAATACTGAAGCCGGTGAAATGGACCTTCAGTTCATATAAAACTTCCGATTCCACGGCAAACCTTTATTTTAAAGCTGCTATTGATAAGGGCTGGCATGTGTATTCGCAATTCATCAAAGGCGAAGGACCTGTTCCTACAACATTTGCTTTTGATAAAAGCCACGATGTGCAATTTATCGGAAAGCCTATCGAACCGAAAGGCATTGAAGAATACGACCCGAACTTTGAAATGAAATTAAAATACTTTGAAAACACGGTTACATTTATTCAACAAATAAAAATTTTATCCACAAAAGCATTCAAAGTAAAAGGCACGCTCAATTTCATGTGTTGCGACAATAAGCAATGCCTTCCTCCCGATGATGTTCCCTTTAACTTTGATATTGCCGGTTACACCAAAGCTGTTTCTGTTTCTTCAAAAGATACGCTGGCGAAAGCATCAAACGATAAAATTTCACAGGAAGCAAAGAAAGATACTTCTTCATCTGTAAAACCTGCTTGTGCCAATTCATGCCAAAATACTGAAGATACTCATTCCTTATGGTGGGTGTTTTTATTTTCGTGCTTTTGGGGGTTTGTGTCCATCTTCACACCTTGCATATTCCCAATGATTCCAATGACCATTTCATTTTTTTTAAAAGGAAGTGAGAATAGGCATAGAGCATTATTTCAGTCAATATACTATGGGGTTTCAATTGTTTTAATATCAACGGTTCCTATACTTCTTTTAATCGGCACCTCATTCCTGCTTGGTAAAGGAGCCGTAACTGCTGATTTTTTTAATTGGCTATCTACACATTGGATTCCGAATATTTTATTCTTTTTGATATTTTTTATTTTCGCTGCTTCATTTTTTGGTATGTTCGAACTTGTTCTTCCAAGTAAGTTGGTGAATAAAATGGATGCAAAAGCTGATAAAGGCGGATTACTAGGTCCATTTTTTATGGCATTTGTTCTGGTATTGATCTCATTTTCCTGCACAGGCCCTATTGTTGGTATGGTAATCGTTGAATCACTATCTGGAAATAATATATGGCATCCGGTTATCGCAATGTTTGCTTTTTCGTTTGGATTTGCTTTGCCATTCACAATATTTGCTTATTTCCCTTCAATTCTTCCAAAGTCAGGTGGATGGCTGAATTCAGTTAAAGTAGTGTTTGGTTTCATTGAACTTGCCCTTGGCCTGAAATTTCTTAGTGTTGCTGATCAAACATACCACTGGCGCTTATTAGATCGTGAAGTATACTTGGCAATGTGGATAGTTATATTCTTTTTAATGGGCGTTTACCTACTCGGGAAACTTAAATTTGCTCACGACAGTGACATGCCATTCCTTAAATTTCCGCGATTTTTATTTGCAGTGATCGTCTTTTCTTTTGTTGTTTATATGATACCCGGAATGTTCGGTGCTCCTTTAAAAATGCTCTCGGGATGGCTGCCTCCGCAAACTACTCAAGACTTTGATGTAAGAGCTATTGTTAGAGAAGAAGTTGGAAACGCCTCACTTAGCAGCGATAAAGGAGATAACGATGAGCTTTGCGATAAGCCCAAATTTTCCGATTTTCTTACCCTTCCTCACGGCTTGAAAGGTTACTTCGATTACGATCAGGGCATGGCATGTGCAAAACAAAAGAATAAACCTATATTCCTCGATTTCACAGGTCATGGTTGTGTGAATTGCCGCAAGATGGAGGAGAATGTTTGGTCAGACCCAAGAGTGTTGAAATTGCTGAAAGAAAAATTTATTATCGTTACGCTTTATGTTGATGATAAAAAAGATCTGCCTGAATCGGAATGGATAACATCGAAATATGACGGACAAGTGAAGAAGACCATCGGTAAGAAATACGCCGATTTTGAAATTTCGCGTTTCAATATCAATGCACAACCATACAATGTGCTGCTCGATGATAAAGGCGATACACTTGGAAAACCCATGGGCTATAACAGCGATCCCGAAGTTTTTATTTCATTTCTTGAAAACGGTTTAAAGGAATTTACACAACGTTCAGCTAAAAATGCTGAAAAATAATTTCTTTATTCAATAATTTAAATTTTTATTGGTCGGATTTGCGGCTTGCTTTAGATTTTTTATTCGACAGTCTTGATGCAATGGATTATGTATTAATTATAGTATAAATATTTTTATATATAGGGTTATTAGTGGTCTCATTTTTGTATTGTGGATAATGCATCACAATTTAATATTTACTAAAATGAAAACTTCAATAACTATTCTACACAATGCTAAGAGCAATGGTGAAGAAACTCCAAAAAAAGCAAATGCAGGTAAGTTGGTAAAATTTGCAATAGTATTATCCTTAGTAATATGGGTAAGTCTGCTATCCTCATGTGCCGTAATTATAAGGGCGCCTTTCCCGGGGCCTTATATTCATGGTGGTTGTGGCCATGTTTGTTATTTTCATGGAGGTTATGGTCCCGGATTTTATGGCCACCATGGATTTTATTACGATCATCGCTAATTAAAAAAACATTTATTTGCAGTCCTTAATGTGCCTGACGTTTTCCCAATATTTATTCTGTTTTATATTTTAATCCATTAGTTCTGGCTCATAAATAATTAAATTACGTGGGGTCTTATTCTTCCCTTCTTACAGTGTGGTATTTCATTAATTTTTATTTTTTCATTAAAATTATAGGGGGTGTTTGTAAAAAAGTCATTAAAATTATTAACTACCCCCTAATATTTTAATACATTTGCCAAAAAAGAACAATAATAGTAAAATTATGAGCACATTTCGAAAAGAAGCATTACGAAGAGCATTGACTCGTTCAGTTGATTTTAAAAACGATAATCATATCAAGGTTTCTGAAGTATTCGGTTGCAATGTTTTCGGGCGCGAAGCCATGCGCGAATACCTTTCGGGCGAGATCTTTGATAACCTCATGAGCACCATTAATGAAGGTGTAAGGATAGATCGCCGTATTGCCGATCAGGTTGCTGCAGCCATGAAAGCATGGGCGTTGAATAAAGGCGCTACACATTATACTCATTGGTTTCATCCGTTGAATGGTTCCACTGCTGAAAAACACGATGCTTTTTTCTCACCGGTAGAAGGTGTAAGGTCTATTTCAAGATTTGAAGGAAGTCAGCTGATACAACAGGAACCTGATGCATCAAGCTTTCCGAGCGGAGGTATAAGAAATACATTTGAAGCACGTGGCTATACTGCCTGGGATCCAACATCACCGGCATTTGTATACAATGGCACACTTTGTATTCCCACCATTTTTATTTCATATACCGGCGAATCGCTCGATTTTAAAACTCCATTGCTTAAAACCATCAACGCGCTCGACAAAGCTGCTGTTGAGGTTTGCCAGTATTTTGACAAGAATGTTACTAAAGTTTATTCCACGTTAGGTTGGGAGCAAGAATATTTCTTAGTTGATGAAGCTCTATATCATGCACGACCCGATATGGTTCTAACAGGCAGAACACTGCTAGGTAATGCTTCGGCAAAAGATCAACAGATGGAAGATCATTATTTCGGTTCCATTACCGAACGTGTAACAACCTACATGAAGGAATTTGAAATTGAAGCATGGAAGCTTGGGATACCAGTAAAGACAAGGCATAACGAAGTAGCACCAAATCAATTTGAATTGGCTCCGGTTTACGAAGAAGTAAATCTTTCCATTGATCACAACCAGCTTCTGATGGATTTGATGGATCGAATAGCCCGTAAACATTACTTCCGTGTTCTTTTTCATGAAAAACCTTATTCCGGCGTGAATGGTTCAGGAAAGCACAACAACTGGAGTATGGCTACCAACACGGGAAAGAATTTATTAAGCCCTGGTAAAACACCAAAAACAAATTTGCAATTTCTTACTTTCTTTATCAATACTATAAAAGCTGTTCATGATAATTCCGAATTATTAAGAGCTGCAGTTGCCACAGCTGGCAACGAACACAGGCTTGGTGCGCACGAAGCCCCGCCAGCTATCATTTCGGTTTTTATTGGCGAACAGCTTACAAAAGTCCTGATTGATATTGAAAAGAAAGTAAAAAAAGAAAAAATGTCACCCGACGAAAAGACTGACCTGAAGCTGAACATAGGCAAGATACCACAAATTATTTTTGATAATACCGACAGGAATAGAACATCGCCTTTTGCTTTTACCGGCGATAAGTTTGAATTTCGTCCTGTTGGCGCCAGCGCTAATTGCTCACCTTCGATGATCGTGCTGAATACGATTGTTGCCAATCAGTTATTGCAATTTAAAAAAGATGTAGATAAACAAATAAATGACGAAATAGATAAGGATGAAGCCATTTTTAAAGTGTTACGAAATTATATTACCTGTTCGCGTAATATTCTTTTTGAAGGAAACGGATACAGTGAAGAATGGGCGAAAGAAGCTGAAAAACGCGGACTTCCGAACATCAAAGATACGCCGCGTGCATTGGATGCATATGTTAGCGAGAAAACAAAAAAAATATTTAAGGTAACAAATGTGTTTACAGAGCGTGAACTTGAAGCGCGCTATTCAATCAACAATGAGATGTACACAAAGATGCTGCAGATAGAAGCTCGTGTTCTCGGCGATCTTGCTTTGAATCATGTAATACCCACAGCTTTGAAATATCAAAATCTTTTATTGGAAAATGTAAATGGTTTGAAAAATATTTTAGCAGAAAAAGAATTTAAAAAACAAAGTTCTTACCAGGTTGAGCTTATTGCTGAGATATCAGGGCATGTAGACGCTATCAGCAAGCTGGTTCATGATTTAATTGAAGCTCGTAAGAAAGCGAATGTGATCGAAGATTTTAAAAAGAAGGCAATTGAGTATTGCGATAAGGTAAAACCTTACTTTGAAAAAATCAGAACCCATGTCGATAAGCTTGAAATACTTATTGATGACGAGTTATGGCCATTACCAAAATACAGAGAGCTTTTATTCGTGAGGTAAAGAGGTATAAGGAAATAGGGTATAGGGAAAAAGAAAAATACTTTATACCTTATCCCAACAATAAAATAAATAAATCTTTTGCAAGGATTCATAAGTTGAATATTGATAAAATATGTAATTTTGTAAAAGAATTAAAAAAATAAATTATTTAAATATATTATTATGGCTAAGATTAAAGTTGCAATAAATGGGTTTGGAAGAATCGGAAGGATTTCTTTCCGCCAGATATTAAAAGGTAGCGACATAGAGGTTGTTGCAATAAACGATTTAACAGATAGCAAAACATTAGCTCATTTGTTCAAGTATGATTCAATACATGGTCGTTTCCAGGGCGAAGTATCTTCTGAAGACGGTTTTCTAATCGTTAATGGAAATAAGATAAAGATATTCGCTGAAAAGGATCCTGCAAATTTACCATGGAAAGCGTTGGGCGTTCAAACTGTCATTGAATGCACAGGAGTATTTCGTAACAGGGAAAAACTCACAAAACATATTACAGCCGGTGCTCAGAAGGTTATTCTTTCTGTTCCTGCTGATAACAAAGAAGATGTCGACATTACCGTTGTTCTTGGTGTGAATGATGAAAAGATCAAACCGGAACACAAACTTATATCGAACGCATCATGTACCACAAACTGTCTTGCACCAATTGCAAAAGTGTTACATGATAATTTTGGAATCGTTCGTGGCTTGATGAATACCATTCATTCGTACACAAACGATCAGGTGATCCTTGATTTTCCTCATAAAGATCTGCGCAGGGCAAGAGCTGCAGCGATGTCAATTATTCCAACAAAAACTGGCGCTGCCAAAGCCGTTGGTTTAGTTATACCCGAACTTGATAAAAAATTAGACGGATTCTCAATGCGTGTTCCAACTCCTGATGGCTCAGTTGTTGACCTAACCTGTGAACTTTCAAAGAATGTCACCAAAGAAGAGATCAATGAAGCAATGAAAAAAGCTTCCGAAGGTCCTATGAAAGGTATTCTTGAGTATTGTACTGATCCTATTGTAAGCTGCGACATTGTTGGCAACTCTCATTCATCTATTTTTGACTCATTATTGACTCAGGTACTCGATGGTAATTTTATTAAAGTTGTTTCATGGTATGATAACGAACTAGGCTATTCAAGCCGTTTGGTTGATCTGGTTAAGAAAATATCATAAGAAATATTAAATAATAAATAAAAAACCCTGCTTATGTTTTATCATAAACAGGGTTTATTTTTTATTTGAAACCGATTTATCTTTCACTTTAATAC